>Ga0070709_10001168_pt1 | contig 14407 bp, 10 predicted proteins | sample LARL51metaG_FD_65449 | JGI IMG/M metagenome (GOLD analysis project Ga0070709, IMG submission 65449) | Corn, switchgrass and miscanthus rhizosphere microbial communities from Kellogg Biological Station, Michigan, USA - LAR L5-1 metaG | ecosystem: Host-associated > Plants > Roots > Rhizosphere ...
GAGCTGCGTGCGGCACGAGGTGCAGCGGCTGCTCCAGAAACTCAGGACCACGACTTCGCCGCGGTGTTCCGACAGGCGCACGTTTTCGCCCGCGGCGGCATGCAGCGCAAAATCCGGCGCCTCATGACCGAGCAGCGCATAGGGCGGCTCCGCCGCGTAAGCGAGGGCCACCGCGAGCGTCAGCCCGAGCGCGCCCAGCAGCACGGTCACGCTCGTGCACGCGCCGGCAGACCACCGCAGGGCAACGGGCCGTTGTGCCACGTCATGCCGCGCCGGGTTCGGCTGCTGCCAGCTCAATAAAGGTCCTCAGCTCGAGGGGCACGCTCGAAACACGCGCCAAGGCGGCAAAATTGCACAGCGTCAGCGACACTGTCAACGAAACGAGGGGCGAAATGAGGCCTGCAGCAGCGCAGCGGCTGTGCCGGCCCGCGTCGGCGCGCTGCGACAGCGGGCGCGCATCGGGCGCAGCGCGCCGCCGCGTGGCGGCACGCGCGTGAGGCGCGTCACACGATCGGCTGAAACACCGTCAGTGCTGCGAGCTGGGCGGCCGACCCCAGGGCCTGCGGCATGGAGGTCCACGCCTGGAAGGTGCTGGCGAAGTTCGCGTCGCTGCCGCTGAGTCCCATGTAGTTCAGCAACACGACCTGGACCAGTGAGTCGACCGAGTTTGCCGCGGGGCTCGAGGTGCTCACCACCGAGCCATCCGCGGTGAAGTAGCCGATCTGCTGCGTCGAGGCCGCGCCGCGTGTCGCCGGGCGTCCCTTGGGGTTGTAGACCAGGAAGAAGGTCGAGGCCACCGAGGAGTTGTCGCCCTGCCAGCCGAGCTTGCCGCGGCCGGCGGCGCTGTTGTCGACCATGCTGTTGGAGTTGAGCGAGCCGTCGCTGAAGACGTAGATCATCACCGGCACGCCCAGCGCGCTCGCGTACTGCAGCACCGCACCGATCATCTGTCCGGCCTTGAAGTTGCGCATCTCGCCGGTGGCGCGGGTACCGTCGTGATAGTCGTAGCCACCCATGGCGATCGTGCCGGCGCCGGCGAAGCCGTTCAGCACCAGCTTCATCACGGTTGCGGTCTTGGCGAACTCATTGTCCTGGAAGGCGTTCGCCTGGAACTTGGAGGCGATGGCGGTGATGTTGGTGTCCTGCGTCGGATCGAGCGCCGAGGGATTGCCGAACTGGTTGGCGGTGTTCACCGCCTTCACATAGGCGCAGCGCACCTGATTCTTGAGGGTAGCGTCCTGCTGCGCGTTGGCATACAGCGAGGTTGGCATGCCGAGCGCGCCGCTGAATGCCGCGGTGCCGCCGCTGCCGTCGTTGTACAGGCCGGTGCCCGCGCTGATGCGCGTCTGCGTCTCGAGCACCTCGACCGACAGCGGGTCCTGCTTGCCACCCGGGGGTATCGGTACCAGCGAAGTTGCATCGGACGGCTGGCTGATGGTGCTCGGCTGCAGTGCCGGCCGGATGAGCTCCATGGGAGCCGCCGAGTTGCCGCCGGAGACGCTCGAGTCGGTGCCGATCAGCTGCAGCAGCTGGCCCTTGCGGCCCGCCATGGCGATGCCGTACATCGGGTTGTGCGGGTTCGTCTGGGTGTCGTTCTGCGACATGGCGCAGATCACCGCGCCGTTGGTGCCGGCCGCCGTCGTCGGGGTGATCATGCTCATGATGCCGCGCTTGATGGCGCCATCCGCATGCCACAGGAGACCCAGCGATGCGTCGACGTTGGCGGTCGAGCTCGGCACCATGTTGCCTGGAACGCCGAGCTTGCCGTAGCCCGCCGTGGTGAGGAAGTTGCTCTGGCCACCCTGCTGGCCGACGATCACCTCCGAGCCCACCAGGTTCGCCCCGCCCGCGAGATCGAAGGCGATGAAGGGCAAGCCCACACCGGAGGCCGGCACGTTGCACTCGGCCGCGGCGAGCAGCGGAGAGATGTCGCTGTCGAGCGGCGGTGCGCCGGCGTTGGCGCGGTTCGCCTTGAGCAGCGCGCCGAGCCAGGCGGGCGCCATCACCATGGCCTGTCCCGAGATCAAACCGGCCGCGAGGAACTCACGCCGCGTCCTGGGGCGCGGGTGATTCTCGTGCCGCAGCGGCTCACCGAGCGCATGCGATCGCGGGGGCTTTTTGTAGATGAACATCGGCTTATCTCCAAAACCCTGTTGAGAGCTACTGCAAGGTCACGGCCGCACTGCCGAGCACTGCGGTGCAGGCCGCCACGGCCGCCTGCGAAACGGTGGCACTGGGGTTCAGCGAGGGGATCTTGGTGATGAGTCCATCCACCTCGGTCTGCACCGCGCTCGCGGTCTGCGGGTTGGCGGCGCCCACAGCCTTGTTCACCAGCGCGTTGATGACGGTCTGGCGCGGCGCACTGCCACTGGCACCGAAGAAGCCGGAAGCCGAGCTGTTGAGGCTCGCGTCCAGGCTGGTGCCGCCGAAGAAGGCGTCGCGCAGCGCGGTGCTCGCCATCATCTCGCTGCAGTAGGCGCTGGCGAGCTGCGAGATCGCCGTCTGCTGCGCAGAGCCGAAGGCGGCAATCAACGGGCCCGCCGGCATCGACTGCTGCGAGGCCTGATAGAGCGGGTTCACCACGTTGTCGGTGGTCGCCACGCCGGTGATGCGCGACAGCGAGTGGTTGACGCGCTCGAAGGTCGCAACGCCGAAGTCCGGCTGCGGTATCGAGGGCGGCGTCGGCGGCGTGCCCGGTGGGGTCGGATCGACGTACGCATGCACATGCGTGCCGATCTGGTCGAACGACAGGAAGAACAGGTCGTTCGCCGGGCCGAGGGTCGCCGGCACCACCGTGCCGAGCGCAGACAGCAGCTGGCCGTTGGCGGCGGTGTAGTTCGAGCCGCCGATGGTGGAGTTCACCGTGGTGAAGGCCTGGCCGGCGGGCGCGAGCACGCCATTGACGCCGATGCGTATGCCGCTGATCGGCAGATTGGCCGGCATCGCGTTGCCGTCGAGGCTGATGAACTTCGGCTGCGCGAACAGGTAGCTGTAGGTGTCGTACTGGCTGCCCTGGAAGAGGATGTACGACTGGTTCACGCCCGTGAGCTGGCTGACGCCGAACAGCAGGAAGAACTTCTGGCCGACGCCGGCGGCGAAGTTCTGCTGGATCTGCGCCGCGGTAAGCGCGCGGTTGTGGATGGCGACGAACTTGATGACGCCCTGGAACTGCCGCTGCCCGGTGGTCTCGTTGCCGAGCACCAGCGCGAACGTGCTGTCCCAGTTGGCGAGCGTGCCGCCCTTGGACGGATCGGCATCGCCGGTGTATACGCCGTTGACGTAGAGCTTCTGCCCGCTGATCGGGTCATAGGTGAGCACTACGTGCTGCAGTGCCGCCTGCGCCGCTCCACCGGTGGTGGTGGTGATGAGCGGCGGCATGCCGGCGGTGCTCGTGGTGCTGCTGCGTGCAAAGCCCTCGTACTGCATGGCGGCCTGGCCGAGGGTCATGTTGCGCGTGGTGTTGCTGCCGGAGTAGCTGACGATCCAGGCGTTGGTCTGCGTGACGTTCGCCGGCGCCACCCAAGCCTCGATGCTGTACTCGCCCGCGCCCTGGATCATGCTGGCAAACTTGGCGCTCGCACTGGTGGAGGCCTGAGCCTTGCCGCCGGCACCGATGTTGATGCCCCAGCCGCCCACCCAGCTGACATTGCCCGACAGCGACAGGTCGGCCTCGGGGCTGACACCGCTCGTGTCGTAGGCGGTGCTGCCCTGCCCGGTCTCGAACATGTATTTCGCAACCAGGTTGGCCTCGTAGCGGCTGCCGCCCGAGGCGATGGTGCCATCGGTCAATGCGAGCGCGTTCGAGACGATGAGCGAGGGGTCCACCTGCGTCGGCGTAATGCCGAGCGCGAAAGCGCGGATCGCCTCGTGCATCGCCGTGGAGCTCGCCGCGCAGTCGGGCGGCCCGTTGGCGACGCTCGCCCAGCAGTGGTGCGACTCATTGGCGAGGCGCTCGTAGAAGCGCGACTGGTCCTGGTACGGCGCCGTGTCGGGATTGGCGATGGCGGTGCTGAGGCTCATCTTCGGCTGCGCCGCGAGGTAGGACTCCTGAATGTTGGCGCTCGCGAAGTACGGCTGCTGCGCGGTGGCGGAGCTGGAGGTATGGCAGCCGACGCAGTAGGTCGACACCAGCGGATACACCGTGTTGGCGTAACTCTTGCCGTTGGTGCCGGCAGTGCTTGGATCCAGCGGGAACTGCAGGCTGTTGCCCGGCGTGCGCACCGGCGGCGCGATGAGCTTGATGCTGGTGGTGGAGGATGAGCCGGCGCCGATCCAGCCCTGGATCCACACCAGCAGCGTTGCGGCGCAGGCCGACGGGTCCGCCACCCAGCAGTTATGACCGCCGCCGACCTTGAGCACCATGGTCGACTGCGAGGGGTTGGAGAGATTCACCAGCGGCAGCGCCGCCTGGTAGGCGAGGTTGACATCGTCCGTGCGCGCGAACATCGGCGACTGGCCACCGGCGTGGTGACAGCCACCGCAGCGGTTGGAGGGATTGATGTTCGCCCAGAGGTTGACCATGAAGGCCTGCACGTCGGCATTGGCGGGCGGCGGGCCGGTGTACTGTTGCGCCGAGTTGGTCGGAGGCGGCGCATTGACGACGGTGGGTGCGCCGCCGCCGCCGCAGGCACTGAGCACGGCAAGCAGCGCCAGCGCTGCGCCGCTGCTGAGGGCGCGGCGCGCGCACAGCATACGCGCGGCGCGCACAGTAAGGGTGGCAAGAGAATCGCAGTTCATGGCTTCGGCTCCCTTACTGGCCCGGGCAGGCGGCCGCGGCTTGCTGGAACACCTGCTTGAGCTTGTAGCCGTTGGACTTGAAGCTCGCTTTGATGGAACTGATCGCCGACTGGTCGCTCGCCAGCGGCGCACGGAAGCACACGGTGGTGAACACCTTGACCACCTGGCACTGCGCGAATGCATCGCTCGACTCGAGCTCCACGCCGAGGGACTTGGCACCGTTGCCGTAACCCGGGAGCGAGGGGTCCCAGCCGAGCGAGGCATTCACACCGCCGCGCCAGCGGTTCGACCAGCTGTCATCGGGTGTAACGAAGCCGTAGACGAAGTTGTACGAGTTGATCAGGTATTTCGGCTGCACCTGGCCGGCGGTGTACTGCATCGTGCCGGTGTTGGTGCCATCGCCGACCGCCGTGCCGTTGAAGTTGTAGTAGGCGAACGCCTGCGCCATCGGATCCATGCCGCTGTGGCAGCCGGCACAGGTGTTGAGGAACACGCGGCTGTCACCGCCGGGCGAGCGCGCCACGTCCTGGCGCACGCGGTCGGTGGGACGCGAGGTGTCCATCAGCGTCTCCATGTCGTTGCAGAAGTGATTGATCATGGTGTAGCGGAACATGGCGCGGTTGGTGCCGTTGATGAAGAACGACGACTCGGCGCCGCGCGTGGTGATCAGTCCCGCGGTGGCCGCGCTCGGAGTGCCATAGGCGGCCGATTGACTGGTCTGCTTGAGATTGGCGAGCAGATCTACGCCGTTGGCTTCCGCAGTGGCGTAGTGATTGTTGTCGCCGATGGAGGCCGCCGGCGACACGCCATTGACCACATAGAGGATGTCGGCCGACAGCGCGGTGTTGAACGGCACGTCATCGCGCACCATGCCGATCACGGTCGCGGCATAGTCGTTGAACGGCGCGAACACGGTCTGGTCGCGGTTGGTCCAGGGGATGACCATGTTCTTCAGGGTCACGCTATAGAAGGTGGGCGAGCTGGTCGCGGTTTGCGCCGCCGTCGCCAGTACCGGATTACCGGGCGCGCAGCTGCCGCCGCAGCCGCCGCTGATGGTGCCGGCCATGCTGGCGAGCTCCGCCGCCGAGGGCGGCACGCCGGCGATGCGCTCGTAGATGCGACGCGCCTGCTCGTTGGGACCGGCGTGCGCGGGCGATGCCGCGAGCGCCGTCAGCAAAAGTGCGCCTGCCACCGCGGCGCGACGCCCGCGGGCCGATACGACCTGTGCCGTGTTGGTTCTGACATTCATGGCGCTCGTCAACTCCCAAACAAATGACCGAATGCGCGAGCTGGACTATACGGCTCGTGCAACCCCGCCCCGAATGTCTCAACCGCCTGACGTCGCCAGCCACCGACAGCTTGTGTTGTTGTTGTGTTAGACCGCTCAATCCACGACAAACTGCGAGCCGGTTCACAGCGTGGGCGTGATCGAACGACTACCTAGTAGTGCGCCCGGGTTCGCACCCGCGCGGTGGTATGAGAACCGCGGGCTGCCGGGCGCGCCGTGACGCAATCGGCGCTATGACGAATAGCAGGCCAATGGTCATCGGCCGACCCATGAATTACGTTACATTGGTAGCCATGCGGCAGGACCGCACGGCACGAGGAGAGATGAGGATGAGCTCGCCGAGCTGGCGTGAGCTGAAGCGATGGGGCCGGCGCAGCGCGCCGCGGGCGCTGCGCGCCGCGTTCCCCGCGCTGCTGGCGGCGCTCGCGGCCTGCAGCGGCGGCTGGCACGTCGGCAGCAACAGCCAGGTGACCGATCCGGCGACCGTCGATTACCCGGTGTTCTACGTGAAGCGCCAGGTACCGGTGGACAATGCGGGCCTGCTGGTGCAGGACGATCTGCGCATTCTGCGTACGCTCACACCCTCGACGCCCTCGGCGGACCTGTACATGCGCAAGAGCGCATCACCGGACGCGGCCGAAACCAACATCACCGCGCGCATCACCGCCGGCCAGATGTGGGATGTGAAGGACGTCGACACCTCCGCCGATGGCACCCGCGTGATCTTCGCCATGCGCGGGCCGCTCACCATGAATCAGCAGACCAAGGATCCACCCAGCTGGCGCATCTACGAGTACGTGATCGCAACCGACACGCTGCACCCGGTGATCAACCCGGCATCGGATCCGGACCCGCCCACGGTGAACGACGTCTCGCCCCACTACCTGCCCGATGGCCGCATCGTCTTCTCCACCACGCGCCAGACGCAGTCGCAGGGCGTGCTGCTCGATGAGGGCAAGCCGCAGTTCGCGGCGCAGGACGAGCAGCGCCAGGAGCCGGCGTTCGTCCTCGAGGTGATGAACGCGGACGGCACCGGTGTGCACCAGATCAGCTTCAACCAGAGCCATGACCGCGATGCCACCGTGCTCGCCAACGGCCGCGTGCTGTGGACGCGCTGGGACAACGCCCCGGGTAAGGACGCCATGTCGCTGTATTCGGCCAACCCCGACGGCACCGACCTCGAGCTCTACTACGGCGCCAACAGTCACCTGACCGGTACCAACAACACGGTGGTCGAGTTCGTGCACCCGCACCCCATGCTCGATGGCCGCATCATGGCGATCATGCGCCAGTACACCGACGTCGATGACGGCGGCGCGCTGGTGATCATCGACGGCGAGCACTACGTCGAGAACACCCAGCCGCTGCTCGCCAACCCCCAGCTCGCAGGTCCTGCGCAGACCCCGGCCACCAGCAATGACGTGGTCACCATCCCCGGGCCCTCGCCCGGCGGGCGCTACATCTCCGCCTACCCGCTGCTCGATGGCAGCAACCGCATCCTGGTGAGCTGGAGCCAGTGCCGGCTGCTCGATAACACGCAGCAGCCGCCGGCGATCGTGCCGTGCACCTCGAGCGCGCTCGCCCAGGCCAACGTGCAAGTCGCGCTGCCGCTTTACAGCGTGTGGTTGTTCGATCCGACGCAGAACACCATCCAGCCGATCATGCCGCCCATCGAAGGTACGATGGTGACCGATGTCGCGGTGGCGCAGCCGCGGCCGCTGCCGAGTGTGATCAACGACAAGGTGCCGGGCGTCGGACTCGATGAGAATCTGCTGAACGCCGGCGTCGGCGTCATAGATATAAGGAGTGTCTACGACATCGACGGCGTCGACACCGCGGTGCCGAACATCGCTGCGGTGGCCGACCCCGCGAAGACCCCGCCCAATACCCGTCGGGCGCGCTTCATCCGCCTGGAAAAGGCCGTATCGATTCCGGACAGGACCATCGTGGACCTCTCGCCCGCCGCCTTCGGCGCAAGCAATTACATGCTCGAGATCCTCGGCTACGCCCCGATCGAGCCCGATGGCTCGGTGCGCATCGAGGTGCCGGGGAATGTCGCCTTCCGCATGAGCGTGCTCGATGCCAATGCACGGCGCATCACACCGGTGCAGGGCGTGTGGCTGCAGGTGCTGCCCGGTGAGGTGGTCAACTGCAATGGCTGTCACCTGCCCGCCAGCGCGCAGAATCCGCACTCGCACGGGCGTCAAGGTGTGTTCGCCTCCGCCTGGGCCGGGGCGAGCACGAGCGGGGTTCCCTTCCCGCACACAAATGCCAGTGGCCCTAACGCCTTCATCCCGCAGGCGGGCGAGACGATGGCCGAGGCACGCATGCGCGTCAGCTGCCTGAGCGACGTGCCGCCCTGCAAGCAGATGGTGCCGAGCGTCAACGTGCTGTACACCGATGTATGGACCGACCCGGCGCAGGCGACTCCCGGCACGCCCATCAATCTGCGCTACGACGATGCCACGCAGTTCTTCACCGCCTTCCCGACGAGCGCGCTGTGCGTGACGCAGTGGTCGGCGAACTGCCGCATCATCATCAACTATCCCCAGCACATCCAGCCGCTGTGGGATCTGCCGCGACCCAATCCGGCGGTCGCCGGCGTCGACAACACCTGCACGCAGATGGGTTGCCACAATCCGAAGGACGCGATGGGCAAGCCGCAAACGCCGGCGGGCAATCTCGATCTCACCAAGACGCCATCGCAGGCCGTGCCGCAGGAGCTCACCTCGTATCAGCAGCTGCTGTTCCAGCGCCCAACCGTTATCATGGGCCCCAATGGACCCATCCCGGGACCACCGGATCCGCCGGTCATGAACGCGGGCAGCGCGAACGGCGGCGCTTCGGCGCAGTTCTTCGCCTGCGTCACCACCGGTGCGGGTTGCATGGCACCCTCGCACGCGGGCTTCATGACTGCCGATGAGCTGCGCCTCGTGTCCGAATGGCTCGACATCGGCGCGCAGTACTTCAACAACCCCTTCGATCCGGCGGTGCCGGTAAATTGAGCAAAGGACGGAATTGATCACGCGCGCGCGGCACCTGGCGCTCGCGGGCCTCCTGCTGCTGGCATCGGTGTGCGCCCCCGCGCTGAGTGCCGCTCGCGAGTACCTGCAGCTGTTCGTCACCGAGCCGTATCTGGAGCTGCATACCGGTCCCGGGCGCGGCTACCCGGTGTTCCACGTGGTACCGCGCGATGCCAGTGTCGATGTGCTGTTCCGCCGCACCGACTGGTTCAAGGTGCGCACCGAGCGCGGCGTGGAAGGCTGGGCCAGCCAGGGCGACCTGCTGAAGACCGTGCTGGCGGACGGCTCGCCGTTCCGCTTCCCGCTCGGCGACCGCGCCGGCTTCAGCGCGCACACCTGGGAGATGGGCATCTTTGCCGGCGAGTACGGTGCGGCGACCTACATCTCGGGGTACGCCGCGCTGTCGCTGAACTCACAGCTGCAGGTCGAGGCCGCAGTCGGCAACTTCCTCGGCAAGTTCACCAACGGCGTGACCGGCGATATCGGCCTGGCGCACATCGTGCTGCCCGAGGCCCGGCTGTCGCCATTCCTGACACTCGGTGTGGGACTGGTGCATACCGAGCCGAAGGCGACCCTGGTGCAGCCCGCCGACCGCACCGAGCAGTCCGCGTATGTAGGTGGCGGCCTGCGCTACTACCTCACAAGGCGCTTCTTCTTGCGCGCCGAGTACAAGGCGCACTGGATCTTCACGAGGCGCAACTCCAACGAGGAAGCAGACGAATGGAAACTGGGCTTCGCGTTCTTCTACTGACAGCGCTGCTCGCGACGCTTCCCGGGTGCGCCTCGATGCGCAACTGGTTCCATGGGGGCAGCAAGCCGGCGAGCGCGCCAACTACGGTCGCCCAGTCACCGGATGAGGCCCCGCCCCGGGTGGTCGAGCCCGAGGTGGCGCGCCGCGAGATCAAGGTGCCCAAGATCCGCAGCTCCAATATCGAGCTCGGCCTCTTCTACGGCGAGCTCTCGATCGAGGACTTCGGCGCTCATCCGGTCAGCGGCTTCACCTTGGCCTACCACATCACCGAGGATTTCTTCTTCCAGGCGGAAGCCGGCCGTGCCAAGGCCGGGCGCACCAGTTTCGAGGTCCTGGGCGGCAACGTTCAGCTGCTTACCGACTCTGAGAGGCAATTCACGTATTACGACCTCTCACTCGGCTACAACTTCCTGCCGGGCGAGGCCTTTCTCGGTCGCGGCGTCGCCATGACGAGCGCTTTCTATCTCCTCGGCGGTTTCGGTGGTACCGATTTCGCCGGAGACACGAAGTTTACGGTGAACTTTGGTGCCGGCTATCGCGTCGTGCCGGTCGACTGGCTGGCCGTGCACATCATGGCGCAGGACCACGTCTTCCAGACCTCGCTCCTCGGCACCACCAAGATCACCAACAACCTCGAAGCGCGCATCGGTGTGACCGTATTCTTTTAAAGGAACGCAGTCATGAGGATCCGAATCGCAGCCATCCTTGCGGCGCTGAGCGTCGCGCTGCCGGCGCTCGCCGGCTCCGCCGGCGGACCCGCGCCGGCCTTCACGCTTGCCTCGCGCGCGGGTCAGGACGTGAGCCTGGAACAGTACAAGGGCAAGGTGGTGATGCTCAATTTCTGGGCGAGCTGGTGCGGGCCGTGCCGCCAGGAGATGCCGCTGCTCGAGAGCATCTACAAAAAGTACAACAAGATGGGCTTTACCATGCTCGGGGTGAACGTGGAGCCGAATTCGAACGCCGCCAACGAATGGCTCAAAGCGACGCCGGTGAGCTTCCCGATCCTCTACGATCGCGACAGCAAGGTGAGTAAGCTCTATGACGTTGCCGGCATGCCTTCCACGGTGATCATCGATCGCAGCGGCAAGGTGCGGGTGCTGCATCGGGGCTACAAGCCGGGCGATGAAAACGAGTATCTTGATAGCATCCGGAGCCTCATCCGCGAGTGAGGAGTGCGAGCGTGAGGCAGCGAACATGAGCAGGATGCACGCAGGGCTCGCCCGCGCCGTCGCGGCTGCGGTGCTCGCTGCCGCGCTCGCCGGCTGCACGGCGCCGCAACCCTGGGTCAAGCCCTACGAGCGCGAGCACTTCGCCGATCCCATCATGTCCTTCAACCGTGATCCGGTCTCGAGCGTCTATCTCGACCACGTGTTCGAGAGCCGCGAGGGCTCGCGCGGCGCGACCGGCGCGGTCGGCGGCGGCTGCGGATGCAACTAGCCCAAGGGCTAGACGAGGTGCGCGCGGCGCGCGCCGGCGAAGGGGGCCTGCTCACGCCGTTCAGGCGGACGCTGCTCGCGCTGTGCGTGATCGCCGCACCGGCGCTCGGCGGGGTTCTGCCCGAGGATCGCGCCGACGTGATGTGGCATAACTACAACGGCGGCGACATCACCGTCGAAGGCCCCTCGGTGCTGGTGCAGAAGAAGGTCGGCGACAGCTTTTCGTTCTCCGCCGGCTACTACGAGGACATGATCTCGAGCGCCTCGATCGATGTGAAGCTCTCGGCGAGCCCCTACCACGAGACCCGTAAGCAGGAGAACGTCGGCATCGAGTACCTGCATGGCAAGACCACCTACGCCATGGGCTACATCCACAGCAAGGAGCCCGACTACACCGCCAACACGACCTTCTACTCGATCAGCCAGGACATGTTCGGCGATCTCACCACCGTCACCATCGGCTACCGCCGTGCCTGGGACCAGATATTCCGTGACATCAAGCAGCCCGACGGGGAGATCGTCAACGACCCGACCTTCCACGAGCGGGCCGACCATCGTGGCTACACGCTCTCGATCAGCCAGATCCTGACGCGTAACCTGATCGCCGACTTCAACTACGAGCTGCTGACCGACCAGGGATACCTCGCCAACCCCTACCGCAAGATCCGCTATCTCTCGCCGGGACAGGGTCAGGGCTTCACGCTCGCCGACCAGGTCTACCCGAACACGCGCACGAGCAACGCCGCCTCGATTGAGATGAAGTACTACCTGCCGTGGCGCGCGGCGGTGAGCGGGCAGTACCGCTTCTTCCGCGACACCTGGGGCATCGTCGGTCACACCATCGAGGCCGATTACACCCAGCCGTGGGGGCAGTGGGTTTTCGATGGCATGGTGCGCTGGTACACGCAGACGAACGCCGACTTCTACAGCGACCTGTTCCCGTACGCCAACTACCAGAACTTCATGGCGCGCGACCGCGAGCTCGCCTCCTTCACCGACTGGACGATCGGCGCGGGCGCTTCCTATCAGTTCAACGTGCCGGGGGCGCCCTGGATCAACAGGAGCACGGCCAACGTGCGCTTCGACCACCTGTTCATCGACTACAAGGACTTCCGCAACGCGTTGCTCGCGGGTGAATACGGCGCCGGCAATGAGCCGCTCTACAAGCTGAACGCGAACATCTTCCAGATCTTCGTCTCCATCTGGTTCTGAGCGCGCCGCGGGCCTGGTGCGCGGCTGAACCTGCCCTGAATCGTGTGCGGCTCGCGCCAACCCAACCCGTTGCATGTCAGCCGCTGAGCGTACGCGCGCGTTAATTGAGCTGCGCGCAGCGCCCGCGAGTGAGTTAAGCTTCGCAGCCAGTCGACTGGCTCATTCCACGCGCTGTCGGCAGGCGCCGACAGCAAACGAATGGAGGGGACGTCTCACCATGCACATACGCACTGCTGTCGTTAGCTTGCTGGCTTCTCTCACTCTCACCATGGCCGCTGCCACCGTGCACGCGCAGGCACGGGAAGAAGGCCGCCTGCTCTACGCGGGGCAGGTTCTCACCGACATCCGCGGCGAGCGCGATAAGGGGATTCCCGATCGGCTGCTCGAGCGCGCCTATGGAATTGCAGTGTTTCCGGATCTGACCAAGGTGGCTTTCTTCGCGGGCGGCCGCCGCGGACATGGCGCGCTCGTGGTACGCGACAAGAACGGCCGCTTCACTAATCCAGTGTTCGTCACCATGACCGGCGGCAGCTTCGGCTGGCAGTGGGGCGTGGCGCTCAGCGATATCGTGCTGGTATTCACCACTGCCAAGGGAGTCGAAGGCATCAATGGCGGCAAGGTGACCCTTGGCGCCGACGCTTCGGTCGCGGCAGGGCCGGTCGGCCGGCAGGCTTCGGCTGCCACCGACGCCGGCTTCAAGGCGGAGGTCTACTCCTACTCGCGCAGCAAGGGCGTGTTCGCGGGACTCGCGCTCGATGGCACCGTGATCACCATCGATGATGCCGCCAACGCGGCGTTCTACAAGAAGCCGGGCATCACCGCCGGCGACATCATCGCCGGTAACGTCACGACCGATGACGAGTCGGCACGGCGCTTCCTCGCTGCGGTCGCGACCAGCACCGGCACGCAGACACCGCAACGCACGGCCTCAGCCACACCCGTCCCCGGAACCCCTGCCCCGAGCGCAGCGCCTGCGGCGGTGTCCGGCGTGGCGCCGTCCGGCCCTGCAGCCCCCTCTGCGGTGCAGAGCTTCCCGCTCGCCGATCCGCAGCCCGGGCAGGAACCTAAGTAAATTGGCGGAAGTTCCGGCGCGGCAAGCCGCGCCGGAACTCAGTTACTGCGTGCAGCTCCCGGGCTGACGCCCGGCGCCGTCGCGCTTGCGGACGCTTCCTCTTCGCTCCTTCCTAACTGGCGACGGAACGCCCTCCCCAGCAGCGTCAGACTCGTCAACGCCTGCAGTGTCACGGTAGCCACCGACAGGTACCACACCTGTGCCAGGGCGAAGTGCGGCTGCCTCGAGAGAAGCAAGACGGGCACCACGAAGGTGAGCAGGCGCGATGCCGAGCTCAGGAGCGAAGGCCAGGTATTGCCGAGAGCCTGGAATAGCCCCGAGCAGGTGAAGATGAGTCCGGTGGCCAGAAAGTTCCAGGAGGTGATGCGCAGGTACGGTGCGCCCACCGCCACCACATCCGGTGCGCGCGTGAACACGTGAATGAACCACTCCGGGTGCCACTGGCAGATGAGCGTGATGAGGAGCATGAGCACGCTGCTCAGGATCGCCGCCTTACGGAAGGTCTCACGCACGCGATCGAACCGCCCCGCGCCGAAGTTTTGTCCGGCGACCGGCGTCGCGCCGAATGCAATGGCCATCACCGGCAGGAACAGCGCCTGCATGACGCGCCCGCCGACCCCGAACCCGGCCTGAGCCGCCGCCCCGAAGGGGCGGATCACCAGGTAGATCACCCCGAGTATCACGAACATCATCAGGAACTCGCCCCCGGCGGGCAGCCCGACGTTCAGCATCCGCCCCATGAGGCTCCAGTGCGGCCGCCACTCGCGTGGATGGAGCGCGACGTAGTGCTCGAGCCGCACGAAGTACATCCACAGGAACATGACACCGCAGGCGATGGCAATGCTGCTCGCGAGTCCCGCACCCGCGGTTCCGAACGGATGGTGCGTG
>Ga0070709_10001175_pt1 | contig 14381 bp, 12 predicted proteins | sample LARL51metaG_FD_65449 | JGI IMG/M metagenome (GOLD analysis project Ga0070709, IMG submission 65449) | Corn, switchgrass and miscanthus rhizosphere microbial communities from Kellogg Biological Station, Michigan, USA - LAR L5-1 metaG | ecosystem: Host-associated > Plants > Roots > Rhizosphere ...
GCTTGGGGCGGTTAGGAGAGAGACCCCATGCCTGCGGTACCCCACGTCGCGAAGCCAGCCCGCAAGTTCCATTTCATTTCCGGGATGCCGCGCTCGGGCAGCACGCTCCTGGCCGCCATCCTCAACCAGAACCCGCGTTTCCGTTCGGGCATGACCAGCCCGCTTGCCGACATCATGGGGGTGGTGATGGCGGAGACGAGCAGCAAGAACGATTTTTCGTTCGATGTCTCCGACGACCAGCGCATTGCCCTTCTGCGCGGTCTGGTCGAGAACTTCTACGCGGGACAGGCGGACGCCGGCGTCGTCTTCGACACCAGCCGGCTATGGTGCAGCCGGATGCAATTGCTTGCGACGCTGTTTCCGGAGGCGAGGGTCATCGCGTGCGTTCGCCAGCTGTCCTGGGTTCTGGACAGCATGGAACGGCTGGTCCGCAGGCAACCGGTCGGCGTCAGCAAGGTGTTCCGGTTCGACACCAACACCACGGTGTACTCGCGCGTCGAGGCGCTGACCGATCCGCGTGGCATGGTAGGGTTCTCCTTCCAGGCTACCAAGGATGCGTTCTATGGCCAATATGCTCCGGGTCACTTGCTGTTGCTGACCTATGAGAGCCTGGCGCGCAACCCATCGGGGGCCATGCGAGCGGTCTATCAGTTCATCGGCGAACCCTGGTTCGAACATGACTTCGAGCACATTTCCTATAACGCAGACGAGTTCGACGCCCGGGTCGGCATGCCCGGGCTGCATACTGTGCGCCCGAAGGTGGAACCGATCGAACGTACCCCCATCTTGCCGCGCGAGATCTTCGCTCGCTTCGTGAACGAGTCGTTCTGGATGGACCCGAAGAACAACATCAGCCAAGTGCCCGTCGTGTAGTAGCCCACGCTCAGTGTTGAATGCCCTACGGAGTGCGTCAGGTCGCTTGCTGATTTGCCCGACGACGATTCCGTTTGCTTTTGAGCTCAATCATAGTCGCGTCAGGTTGCAGCTAGCGCAGCTGGCTGTCCTTGCTGCCGCGGCGGTTGTAGCCGGAAGAGCGGGTCGTGACCCGATCGTCACTCTCCTGGCAGGCGATGCAAAGGCGCACGCCTGGTACTGCGGTCCGGCGCGCCTCCGGTATTACGGAACCACAGTTCGTACAATGGCTTAGGGAGTTACCTTGCGGCAGGCGGCTCTGGGCCCGACGTATGCCGTCCTTGACGGTTGCGTCGATCTGCTCGTTTACCGCATTGTCCCCTGCCCAGCCAGTTGCCATGTCGCTCTCTCAAAGACATCACTCTGCCGACGAATGATACTGGTGGCAAATGACTGCTTCTCAAGCAAGACAGGTCTCGCCTGAGGCCGCGCTCAGGCACGGTCCGCGATCCATTCCACAAACGTAAGCTGCACTGCCAGCTCGTTTGGATCCACCGGCACCCATCGATGCGCAGGGACTTGAGCTTTGCGACCAGACACGTGCGGGGCGCCCGCAACCGCGCTGTCAGCTAAAGTCCCGCTCTCGTCCCGTACGGCCAACACGTCTAAATTCGCGTGACAGCGTGCAAGTCGACGGCGAGCTTCGCGGCGGGAACACTGATCCAGGCGGCGCGTCCTGGAAGCGCCCCCAGAATTCTCGCTAGGGCACATGCGGCATACGTCCTGCGAGGGTGATGCCCCGTACACACGCGCACAGTGAGATAAAGGGCGGAACGCCGACGAGTCGACCGAGCCGCTTCCGCGCGGCCCCAAAGCAGCAGGAACGATCCGCGCCAACCCATGGGCGACCCCAAAGGGTGCTGCGTCGTTACGTCACTCGACAACAAGACTGCAGTAGAGTCGTCGCTCGTTGACGGACGTGGCGACACCAACTCACCGCGTTGCCGGGAGTTGCGCATCTTGATACCGTTTCGGCGTGCTCGGGACTGGCCAATGTATCTTAAGGTGCTCATTGTCGCGTTCCCCAAGGCCCAAGTGCTGGACATCGCTGGGCCCCTTGAGGTGTTCAATCGCGTTGCGGCTCTTCGGGTCGGACAAGGCTACAGAGTGCAGTTGGCCTCGCGCGCCGGCGCGATCCCCACCACATCCGGTTTGACTCTGGAGCCTGCACGGCGGCTACGTGACATTCGGCCCGGCGCTTTCAATGGCATCGACACTCTGATGGTTGCCGGCGGTGCCGGTGCCATTGAGGCTTGTGCGGACGCCGCCCTGATCAAGTTTGTCCAGCAAGCCGCCGGCAAAGTCCGGCGGATCGCAGCCGTTTGCACCGGCTCGTTCATCCTGGCGCACGCTGGACTGCTCGACGGACGGCGCGCCGCCACTCACTGGAGTCACATGGCTGAGTTGCGCACACGCTATCCGAGCGTGCGCGCAGAAGAGGACGCCATTTACGTCCGGGACGGCGAGATCTGGACGTCGGCGGGGGTCACCGCGGGCATCGATCTGGCACTTGCTATGGTGAGGGCCGATTTCGGCCGTGATACCGCCCTTGCAATCGCGCGTGATCTTGTAATGTTCATGATTCGCCCCGGAGGTCAGGCACAGTTCTCGTCGCATCTGATCGCTTCGCGGTGTGAAGGCGGTCGCACCGCGAAGGCCGTGGCGCACATCCTTAACGATCTCGGCGCGAACCTGTCAATTCCCTCGCTGGCAGCCATGCTCGCCATGAGCGAACGGACGTTCCTGCGGGTCTTCAAAGCCGAACTCGGCATCACGCCTGCGGTTTTCATCGACCGCGTCCGTACAGATGCCGCACGCAGAATGCTGGAGACCGACCGCTGTGCGCTGGCGAAAACGGTTGCCGCAGCATGCGGCTTTCGCGACGAGGAGAGCATGCGCCGGGCGTTTGCTCGGCATCTGAACGTTACCCCGTCTCAATATCGGGCGCGCTTTTCTTAAGCAACTGGCAAGAAAAGCGGCCTATTTGTCATCGCTTGTAGTGGCGGCATATTGCTACGCTGACGCCAATGCGTGTACATGCGGCGCGAACCATCGCTCTCCTGGCGGCATTCGTGATGTCAGATCTCGGCGGAGCACCCACCAGCGTGCGGCCTGGCACCAGAGTCACATTTCGCGACTGCGAGTACTGCCCGCACATGACAATGATTCCGGCGGGACACTTTCGGATGGGGTCGGCTCCGACGGAGGCTGGGCGAACCGCTCAGGAGGGCCCCCAGCACGCAGTGGTGATCGAGCACGCATTCGCTGTCTCGACCTTCGATATAACCCGCTCGGAATTCGCGGCGTTTGCAACCCAAACAGGATTTTCCGTGCCCGGGGCCCGGTGCGACTGGCGGGCGCCGCGGGCCGGCGGGGTTCCCTTCGAGCAGGGCCCCACCGATCCTGTGGTATGCGTCAGTTGGCAGGATGCGCAGGTATACGTCGCATGGCTAGGCGAAAAAACCGGGAAACACTATCGCCTTCTGTCGGAAGCCGAATGGGAGTACGCCGCCCGTGCTGGCAGCAACAGTGCAAGACCTTGGGGGGAGTTTGCGTCCCACGATCGCGCCAACACCGGAGCCGATCGCTGCTGCGCACCCGTCGCCTCCGGCGCTGATCGATGGCTACATACCTCGCCAGCAGGTAGCTTTCCGTCTAACGCCTTCGGTCTCAGTGACATGCTCGGAAATGTCTGGCAGTGGGTTGAGGATTGCGCGAGCGAGGGCTATGAAGACGCGCCGCCAAATGGCGCGCCACACGTGACGGGCCACTGTGACCTTCGCGTGGTTCGCGGCGGTAGTTGGTTTCACCCGTCGGACATGGCCCGCTCCGCCAGCCGCGCGGCAGATCGTCCGGATTTTCGCGTCGGCGACATCGGTTTCAGAGTGGCGGAGACACTCTCGCCTTAGTCCTCAGAGGTAATTCCCCGGGGAACGGTGCCGCGCGCCAATGACGGAAATCACTGCCTATTTGTCGCTGATAGGTGATTGACGAGTACTAGTCTTGGTAGCTCGGCGCTCTAGGCGGTGCGCATCACGCGAGTCACCAGGGGAAACGGAAATGCTGCTAGATAGGCGTCAATGGCTGGCCGGAGCTCTGGCAACGGGCGCCGCCGCGACCGCGTGCCCGAAGGCGGTTCCGAACGAGAACACTGTCGCCACGCCCATTGCCTCACTCAAACCTACTGCCGGCCCCATTCCCGTCGCGATGTTAATTGACGAGCACGCCGTGCTGATCGACTTCGCGGGGCCGTGGGAAGCATTGCAAGACCAGCGCGCCGCACCTGGATTTGAGCTCTACACAGTGGCCGCTGCCAGCACGCCGGTGACGGCATCCGGAGGATTGAGAATCGCTCCCGACTACACCTACGAAACGGCACCTGCGCCCAAAGTGGTGGTCATCGGAGCCCAGGCGAGCACTGACCTTGATGCAAAGCTTGACTGGATCCGGCGCGTCGCGCCCGCCGCCGATGTCGTCATGTCGGTATGCACCGGTGCCTTCATATTGGCGCAGACAAATTTACTCGATGGCCTCTCCGCTACGACCCATCATAATGCCTACGACCGGTTCGAGACTCAGTTCGGCGCGCGTATCCGGCTCATTCGCAATCGCCGCTTCGTCGATAATGGCAAGTTCATTACCGCGGGTGGGCTGACCTCGGGCATCGATGCAGGGCTTCATCTCGTGGCGCGCTATTTCGGTGTGGCTGCGGCGCATCAATGCGCAGCGCGAATGGAACATGACAGCTCTGGATGGTTCACCGGAGTACAGACGCACTCGTGGGTCGGCGTTTAGCTCTGGTGCGGAACGATAAACTGAGGACACGGTGATCGGCTGCTAGCGGTCGAGCTTTGCGGCAGCGCAGAGAATACTTGCAAAGGCCGATAGCGATGAGCGGACGCGCGATACCGTCCCGCCCAACTTAAAGCGCAAACGTTACTGAACTCGATGTGGTCGGCGCACTCACCACGGTGGTTGTCGAGGTCCCGTGTGGGAGCATTACATATGGATTTTGAAGCAGGAACCGGTATGCGCGATCGTCTCAATGACGCACGCCAAGAAGATCGCGCCGAAGACGACGACGAGTAGCGAGTCGGCCGCTCGGCTGGTTCTCTGTGGCCGCGCGGCCGTCAGCCGTGTAAGCCGCTGACCAAAAAATGTCGCGGCTCCCGCCCGCAATGAAGAAGGTTTGCCGGGAGCGGCGAGCTTAGCGATGGCGGTGACGAGATAGGCACCCCGCGCTCGCTCGATGACTGAGTCATCGCAGGAAAGCTCTCTGAACATTGCCAGTCGAAAACCCGTCAGCCACACGAGTGGGTGAAACCAAAGACCACAGAGGGCGATCTCGTACAGGAGACCAATAAGGTTGTCGCGCCGCTTGGCGTGCGTTATCTCGTGGAGCAGAACCGCATCAAGCTCCTTCTTACTCAATAACCGGTCTACCCCCAACGGCAGCGAGATATAGGGGCGGAGCACTCCGGCGACTGAAGGTTCCTGGCCGGTCAAGGACAGTCTCACTGGCACGCCCTGCGCCAGAAAGCTCGGCGTCAGACCCGCTGCAGTGACCGTGTTCCCACGATCACTCCGTACGCGGGCGATGAGGCGCGCCGCCATGAAGACCGCGCCACACAGCCAGACCGCGAGGAGCATGCCGCCGGCCGCTAGGTGCCGGGAGATCCCCATACCGACCTCATCGAGGCCCGGCAGCTGCGTGGCCCACGAGACGGGGGATGCCCCGAAGCGATCAACGAAGCCGCCGAAAGGCAGGATGAAATTCAGCAAGGTCGCGACCCAAATCCAGTACTTCCAGGCGGCACTGCCGCTCCACACCGATGTCAGCACCCAGGCCGTCAGGCAGACGATCGAGGCGTAGAGGAGGTGCACCTCGATGTAGTACACGGCAGGTCCCACGTGCTCATGCACGGCGTTTTGCTCCGCGGCGTCGAATGGCCTTCCGGGACGCTGCGCCCTCAAGGGCCTTCAGGTCCTTCAGCGTAATAGTACCTGTCTCGAGCAGGTTCGAGACAAGCAGCCGCGGCGAGTTGCCAAACAGAGCCAAGAGATCGCGTACCAACCCGCTGCGGAATTCGCTCTGGTCGATGGCCGCCTCGAAGATCTGAGCGTTCCCGATCTTCTTTACCCGACGCAAGGCCCCCTTGTGCTCGAGCCGGTAAACAAGCGTCTGCACGGTGGTGTATGCGACGCGCTCTTCCTCGGGGAGACTCTCGAGGATCTCGCGTACCGAGCTGGTTCCCAGCTTCCAATATTGCTCGAGGATCCGGGCCTCGGCCTTCGACAGACGCGTTCCGGCCATATTTACTACCTCACGAATAAATGCTACTACACATCGCGTTGCATTGGTAGCAAATGGAGCATGGCCTCGTATGCGCATCCCCACAATGGTGACTGTGCTTTGTGCGTTACCGGTGCTCGGCGGGATGAACTTGGCCCATGCAGCGCCAGGCGACGAGATCTACGCGCGACCCGGACAACTGGTCCCGTCCGTCGGCACGCGGCTGAATCTCTACTGCTCAGGCAGCGGCGCGCCCACGGTAGTTTTCGACTCCGGATTTGAGGACTGGGCGCCTGCGTGGTCAACGGTGCAGCCACAAATCGCCAAGTGGACCCGCGCATGCAGCTATGACCGTGCCGGAACAGGTTTTAGCGACTCCGGTCCCATGCCGCGCACGAGCGTGCGCATCGCCGAGGAGCTGCACACCGCGCTGCATCGTGCCGGCATCGCACCGCCCTATATTTTGGTGGGGCACGCCTTTGGTGGCGACAACGTTCGCACCTTTGCGGTCCTGCACATGCCCGAGGTCGCCGGGCTGGTGCTGGTAGACGCCGACGCCACCGACCTTGAACCGAAGGCAATGCAGGAACTGGACCGGCGGGGACGCGCCGGATTCGCTGCTCAGTTGCGTGCCTGTCGCAACGCAATTGCCGAGCACAAGCCGCTGCCAGCGTTAGGGTCGGACGGGTCGCAAAAGACCTGTGCACAGCAGTTCTTTCGCGGGTTGCCGGAGGTGGTCTGGTCGCCGGAATTGAATGCCAAGCTGTTGGAGATCGCGCAAACCAAGGTCGCGATGTACGACGCTTTTGCCTCGGAGATGGAGCAGATGACGCAGGACGAAGAGTATTTGCAGCAGCATCGGCGCTCGTTTGGTTCGCGGCCGATTCGGGTGCTCACTAGCGGCAATCACGGCGTGCCGGCGGACGCCCGGGACCGTGCCAAATATGAGCAGGATGTCACGCAAGCCCAGGCACGCTGGCTCGCGCTGTCTTCGAACTCCAGGCAGATATTCGCCCACAGCAACTCCGAATACATCCAGTTCGACGATCCGGAGACCGTGATCAGTGCTATCCGCGAAGTGTACGACCAGGCAGGAAAATTCCCGGTTGCTCACGGCGATTAGAGAGACGAACGAAATTCGCCAGGAAGATCAGAATGAAGCCCATCGCCATTCTACTGGCGGCGTCGCTGCCTCTCGCGCTACCCAGCCCAGCGAGGGTGCAGACAGCGCAGCCGCAGTCGCGTTTAGTTGAACTGAAGGCGTCCGATGGCACCGTCCTTAGGGCCAGCTACTTCTCCGCTGGAAGGCCGGGCCCAGGCGCCGTGCTCTACCATCAGGCCAACCGCACCCGTACATCCTGGGAGAGCGTGGCACGCCAACTAGCGGCCGCCGGAATCAATACGCTCGCAGTCGACGGGCGCGGCCACGGCGAGAGCGGCGGCAGGGGCGAAGACGCTAACGAGAAGATGCCGGCCGACATGGAGACGTTCTTCCAGTTTCTGGTCTCTCTGCCCGGCGTTGAACGTGAGGTCATCGGCTTGGCAGGTGCCGGCAGCTACGGCGTGATCAATGCCCTGGAAACCGCCCGCCTGCATCCCGCCAGCATCAAGTCCCTCGTCATGCTCTCAGGTGATTCATTCCCGTCGGGCATCGACTTTCTACACCAGGCTTCGCAGTTGCCCGAACTGTTCGTCATCGCTGATACAGACGAGTATCCCCCGACCGTCGAAACCATGATGTGGCTCTACGCGAGAGCCTCCAGTCCCATGAGGAAGATGATCCACTATTCCGCCGCGCGGGAAGCGCCGTGGCTCTGGTATGAGACCAGCGATCCGAGGAAAGTGCCCGACACCGGCAGTCACGGTACCGATCTCTTTACGACTCATCCGGACCTGCCCGGCGTCATCGTTCAGTGGCTGGTCGGCACACTCATCAAGACTCCCGGGCACGCTCCCGTAGATCCGTTGGCCGCGGCCGCCATCCTCAACGAGTTGGCCCTGCCCGAAGGATCTGCCCAAGTCACGCAGCAGTTGATGGAAGCGCGGAACGGGGATCCCCAAGCGCAGTTATTCCCCGAGGTCAGCCTGGACATCATTGCCTCGGGTTTTATGTCGCAGGCCGAGACCGACAAGAAAACCGGTCATGGACGCGAGGCCGCGATGGCGATGTCGGCGGCCATCGAAATTTTCAAGCTGAACCTTCTGGCATACCCGGACTCCGCCGACGCGCACTTCAACCTCGCCGACGCGTACATGACAGACGGGCGGACGAACCTGGCGCGCCAATATGCCGAAAAAGCGTTGGCAATGCTCGAGTCTCACGCCGCAGCACTGTCATCGTGGTCCGACAGCGAGCAGCGTCGAGCGGAAATTCGCAGCAATCTCGAGGACTTGCTGAAGAAGGTAAACGCGACCTCAGTGACCACTGCGGAACGCGCGCCTGGCAGCGTGTTTCGCGACTGCCCGGATTGTCCGGAGATGGTGGCGATTCCCGCCGGGAAGTTCATCATGGGCTCGTCGTCGGCCGAGAAGTCATGGGCTGCGAGGCAGGTCGGCAGCGCGGACGGGCTGGCCGATGAATCTCCGCAGCACGCTGTCTCGCTGCCACCATTCGCTTTGGGCAGGTACGACGTGACGCGTGGCGAATATGCTGCGTTCGTTTCAGAGACCGGCTATTCCGCCGGCGATGGCTGCGGTCGCGACAGCTTCAAGTGGCAGAAGCGGCCGGAGCTCAGCTGGCGGCATCCTGGCTTCAAACAGACCGACCGTGATCCGGTCGTGTGCGTCAGCTGGCAGGATGCGAACGCTTATATTGCATGGCTGAATGGCAAGGTGAAGGAGCAATCCTCAGCTTCAGGCGACGGCACTTATCGACTGCCTAGCGAGTCGGAATGGGAATATGCCGCGCGTGCCGGAACAACCACCCGATTCTGGTGGGGGGACGATGACGCCGCGACATCGGATGAGGCCTGGTACAAGTACAATTCGGGTGGCCGCACTCATCCGGTAGGGTTGAAACGGGCGAACGCCTTTGGTCTGTATGACATGGTGGGCAATGTCTGGCAGTGGACCGAGGATTGTTACGACAATGCCTACACCGGGGTTGCCGCAGATGGACGCGCGAATGAGACTCCCTCGAACGACGCCCACGCGAGCGACAGCCAGGGCAGGTGCCTGCGCGTTGATCGGGGAGCATCGTGGATGTTCCGGACGTGGGCATTGCGGTCGGCCACGCGCGAAAGGAATCCCGCCGACTATCGCGACGCGTACATGGGATTCCGCGTGGCTCGATCGCTCCCAGATTCGGGAATTCTTGCTGTTTTTCCTTAGCTTAGCGACGCCCCGTTCTCGGCGATAAAGAGGTCCCGCAGTGCGGGCCTCCGTAAGCCGAGGCTAGAATGCCCGGAACGAGCACGGGGGTTGGCGATGCGTGGCTTGAAAATCGCAGGGTTGGCACTCGGCGCATTCGTTGCGCTGCTGATCATCCTGCTGCTCGCGGTGCACCTGTTCGTCAATCCGAACGACTTCAAAGGCCGCATTGCCAAGGTGGTGCAGGATTCCACCGGTCGGGAATTGCTGCTGCCGGGCGATGTCAAGCTGTCCGTGTTCCCCTGGGTGGCCCTCGAATTCGGACCCGCTAGCCTCGGCAACCCGCCGGGCTTCGCGACCGAGCCCTTTCTCGCCGTCAAGCGCGTGGACCTGCGCGTGCAGCTGTTGCCCTTGTTACGGCGGCAGCTGCGCATCGGTCGAATCAAGGTGGAGGAGCTGGACCTGCGCCTGATGAAGAACGCCAAGGGCGCTGCAAACTGGGAGGGGTTTGGTGGCAAGGAGCCGGCGAAGCAGGCGGAAACGGGCACATCGGCCACCGACGCACTCCAGGATCTCGCCGGCATCAGCATCAAGGACAGCCGCGTCAGCTACCAGGACACCGTTGCCGAACATCTGAACCTGGAGGTCGGACACGTTGCCCAGGGCGTGACCACGCCGGTGCGCATGAACGTGCATGTGTCGCGGGGCGCGGCCGCCGCGCCGCTGGATCTCGAGGCGGCATTCGATCTCGCGCCTGACTTCGCGGACGAGCGCTATCGCGTCAGCAAGCTTGCGCTCGCGGCCACGCGCGCAGCCCTGGGGTCGAATCCCGCCCTCAAACTCAAGGTCTCCGTCCCGGAGCTCGGCGCGGACCTGAAGGCCCAGACTCTGCGTGCCGATGCCTTCAGTGCCGAGGCAGGCGGCGCCCGGGTCAGCGGCACGCTCCAGGGCACGAAGATCCTCGACGCCCTGAGTCTCGTCGGAGCCTTCCGGCTCGAGCCGTGCTCGCCGCGCGATCTGCTGACCGCCCTTGGCATTGCGCCGCCCAAGACGCGCGATCCGCGGGCCCTGTCGCGCCTGTCGGCCAGCGGCCAATTTGCCTACGGCAGCAAGGCGGCTCTGGTGTCCGGGCTCGTAGTGCAGCTGGACGACAGCTCGCTCAAGGGCCGGGCGGGCATCACCGACCTCGACAGCGGCGCAATCGGGTTCGACCTCGCCCTCGACCAGATCGACCTTGACCGGTATCGCCCGCCCGCCGGGCCGCCGCCGAAGGCGCCGCCCGCAGCCAAAACTGCCCAGGACGACACCGCGCCCGAGGGGCTCAAGACGCTGCGCCTCGATGGCAAAGTGACGGCCGGGCAGATGAGTATCGCGGGCGTCAAGCTCACGCAGCTGGCGATGACCATGGCAGCGAAGGACGGCGTCACGCACGTCGCGCCTGCTACCGCCAGGCTCTACGGCGGCGATTTCACTGGGGATGTCACCCTGGATGCGCGCGAGGCCGTGCCGCTCATCAAGATCAGCCAGACCCTGAGCGGTGTCGACGTGGCGCAACTGCTGCGGGACCTGACAGGCAAGCCCAGTCGCATCTCGGGCCATGGCCGCGTCGTTACCAATCTGAGCGCCCGCGGAGCAGGGGCTGACAGCATCATGCGCTCGCTGAACGGTCACGTGGCAGCGGACCTCGACAGCGGCGCGCTCGAGGGAGTGGACCTGTGGTTTGAGATCAACCGCGCGGTCGCCCTCATTCAGAAGCAGTCGCTGCCGGCGGGCAACAGCAGCGGCCGCACCCGGTTTGACACCTTCAAGGCGACTGCCGATCTGACCGATGGCGTCGCCGCCACCAAGGACCTGAGCATCATCTCGCAGAATCTGCACCTGACCGGGCAGGGCACCTTCAACATTGTCTCCGAGGCAGTCGACTATCAGGTCCGCGCCATGATCCTCAAGCAGGCGACCGGGGCGGTGAATGGCGCCAATCTGCTGGCCGATATCCCGGCGACCGTTACCGGCACCCTGGCCAGTCCCAAGGTGCGGCCGGATCTGCAGGGAATCGCCAAGGCGCGCGTGCAGCAGGAACTCGACAAGCACAAGGACGAGCTGAAGCAGAAGTTGCAGGACCAGCTCAAGAACATCTTCAAGTGAGCGTGCGGCGCTGCCGCGCCGGGAAAAAAATGCGGATCGTCCGGCGTACGCCGCCAGAGCGATCCGCAACAGGGAGAATCAGCTTCGAATGACTGTCCGGTGCAACGTCAGCTGCAATGGCAAGTCACCGCGCCATCTTCGCGAGGTGGTTGCGAGCCGGCATCGGGGTGGCCCCCTAGTTCAGGAGTAACGGCCACCCAGATTAGGGTCGCACAGCGTTCCCGGTGTGATGCGCTACCATGCGAGGTAGCGAAGGCAGCGGCCACGGAGTTCAGGCAGGGAACATGCGCAAGCGCTATGCAGCGGGTCTCGTCGAGGGCTGGCTGCTGGCGGGTCTGGCGTCCATGACGTCTGGCTGCGCGGCGATGCACCAGTGCCCCGACTCGGGATGCACCGCAGATGAACGCCTCACCAGGGACGTGCGTACCGAGCTTGCGCGGTACCCCGAATTACTGCCGCCCAATCAGGTGTACGTGGAGACGCGCAATGGCGTCGTGTACCTCACCGGGCAGGTAGCCACCGACCTGCAACGTGCCAACGCAGAATCCGCGGCACGACTGGCGGCCGGAGTACACAAGGTTATCGACAACATAGCCCTCGGCTACCACGGGCGCTGACGGCTGCCGGCTGCCGTGGGGTCGGCAGACCGCACCTCGCCCGACGCCTGCGCGGCACCGGTCCTACGGTGACCGCGGGCTGCTGGCGCTTACTTTCCCAGGTCGATCTCGAGATCTGCGATCGGCAGCTTGAAAATGCGATACGGGTTCATGTCGGTCTGAATGTGCACCAGCTGCGCAAAGCGGTTGTAGCCGAGCTGGAAGCGCACCGTGCGATCGCGGTAGTACCGGCATACGCGGTTGGCAACCGGCACCGCACCGACCAGGAGCGTGCCCTCGGGACACGCGTCGACGTCTGCCGGCGGTGCGGCTTCGCATTGCGCGGTCGTCAGTAGCTGATACGGTATGCCGTGTGCGGCGAAGTAGTGCCGAGCGGCCTCAACAGTCAGTATCTCGGGCTTTGCACCCTGCAACTGATTGCTCACCGCATCGAATTCCGCGGTGCAGGCGCCGTGCGTAAACGCCGGCGGCAGCCAGGCTGCGCCCAGCACGCCTATCACCAGGATGCCGAGGATCGCGTTACGCATCGGGTGCCCCCCCTGGAGCCCGATTGTTTTGCGTAGTCTCGCGCAACTGGCCCGGCATTGCCACGAACGCTACATAACAGCGTGATGGCCGCGGCGGTCGCAGTCACGGGTCGTCGAGGGGCGCGTCACGCGTCTCGTCGCCGGGGCCGCCTGCAGCTGGTGCGATGCGGGTAGTGGTCGTGCGGATCGAGGCGGTCAGACTTCGAGCCGGTCGCCGGGACGAGCCACCAGGGTATACAGGGCAGGCATCAGATAGACGCTGATCAGCAGCCGGCTGAACAGGCCGCTGACGATCACGAGCGCAAACGGCCGCTGCGAATCCGTGCCCACGCCCGTCGCCAGCGCGACGGGCAGCAGGCCCAACGCCGCGACCAGGGCGGTCATCATGATCGGGCGCAGCCGCAGGATGGCAGCTTCGCGGATGGCGTCGGCGATGTCGGTACCGTCGCGGCGCAGCTCGTTTACATACGAGATATAGACCACCGCGGTTTGCACCGAGACGCCGAACAGTGCCAGGAAGCCGATTCCCGAAGAGACCGAGAACGGCGTGTTCGTCAGCCACAGCGCCAGAATGCCGCCGACCGGTGCGGACAACACCACGCCCAGCACGGTGATGAATGGGAACTTGAAGTTGCTGTACAGGGCGAACAGCAGCAGAAAGATGATGAACAGCGTCAGCGGCAGGATGATGCTGAGCTCGGCGCGCGAGGCGGTGTACTCGGCGTACTCGCCGCCCCAGTCGAGGCGATAGCCTTGGGGCAGTGCTACGTGGGAGCGTACCTGCTGCATCGCGTCCTCGACGGCGCCCGCCAGGTCACGGCCCTCGACCGAGAACTGCACGCCGATGTAACGCGAGTTGTCCTGGCGGTAGATGAACGAGGCACCGTTGGTGACACGCAGAGCGGCGAACTCGCGCAGTGGAATCTGCTGACCAGCGGGGGTAGCCACCAGGATATTGCCGATTTCCTCGGGATTGTCCCGGTACTGCTGCTCGAGCCGCACGACGAGGTCGAATCCCTTTTCCTGCTGCACCACCTGGGTGGCGACAGCGCCGCCGATGGCGCTCTCGATCAGGGCATTGATATCGGCGACGTTCAGGCCGTAGCGCGCGATGCGGGCGCGATCGATGGCGATGGTCAGGCTGGGCTGGCCGAGCTCCCGCACCAGCGTCACCTCGGTGATGCCGCGTACCCGCTCGAGGATCTGCTTGATGGCCTTGCCCTTCTGCTCGAGCGTGCCGAGGTCGGCGCCGAACACCTTGACGGCGAGCGCGCTCTTCAGGCCGGTCTCGGCTTCGTCGACGGCGTCTTCGGCCGGCTGGGTATAGTTAAAGGTAATGCCGGGGAATGACTGCAGCTTGGCATTGACCGCCTCGATCAGTCCAGCCTTCGTCCGGTACGAGCCGCGCCACCGTGCGTAAGGCTTCAAGCCGACGTAGAACTCGACGTTGAAGAAGCCGGTGGGGTCGGTGCCGTCGTCGGGTCGCCCGAGCTCGGAGGTGACGGTGGTCACTTCGGGGAAGGTCTTCAGGATGGCGCGGACCTTCGGCGCGACCTTGGCCGCCTCGTCGAACGAGAT
>Ga0070709_10001178_pt1 | contig 14373 bp, 14 predicted proteins | sample LARL51metaG_FD_65449 | JGI IMG/M metagenome (GOLD analysis project Ga0070709, IMG submission 65449) | Corn, switchgrass and miscanthus rhizosphere microbial communities from Kellogg Biological Station, Michigan, USA - LAR L5-1 metaG | ecosystem: Host-associated > Plants > Roots > Rhizosphere ...
GAACGGCAAAGAAACCCGCGAATTCCTTGGTCAATCCGTGGGTTTCGAGAATGAACTCATCAGCCAAACAAATTTCCCCCTGCCGCGCGGTCTTCGCGCATGGCTGTTCTTTTCGTGACCGGCCGGTTCCCAAACGACGCCTCCAACGACGCCTGGCCCGCCCGAACCCTCCTGCGGGCGGAATATGCCGTCAATACACCAACTTAGGCAAGGCGCAAGGTTGAGCAGCGGCGCAACCCGCCGAGCCGGCAAGCGACGAATGATCGCAATGGTATATTCGAACGGGTCGCGGCGCTGATCCTCCCGCAGAAAGCGAGATCAGCTTACGACTTTCGTCGCGCGCTCGTCTTGGACGACGGGTCATCCGTCGCTAGCTCGCGTGACGTCCATGGATCATGACCTTCCGACGATCCCGCGCGGTCGAATATCGTGACGAGAATGTCGCACTCGCCGTGCGATGCGCACTTGGTCCGTGATACTACGTGCCCGCCACCGGTACCGTCCGGTTTACACCATCATCGACATCGCAGATATTGGTCACAAGAGTCGTTGCGTTGAGTGTGCTTCCGCCGGTTTCGGAAATGCCGCCGTCACGCCCGTGACCGCATCACCGACGACAATCTCCGCGGGGCTCGACATCACAAACCTGAAAACTGGACGACGACGTGGCCAACGCCGGGGGCCTCGCGCGCTGATCGACCTCGGCCTGTTTCATCGCGCAGCCAATCGCTGCGCGGTCCACTACGAAATCGGAATCAATCTGAATGGAATTTGCAAGTGCCGACCCCTCCGCGATCCGGTCAATCAAACAGCGCATGCTGCTCCAGAGCTGGATGCGCGCACTGCGCGGGGAAAAATTGCTTCCGCTGGTCGGCGATTTCCAGCCCGAGGGCATCGCCAACGAACTGGCCGACATGATGGCCTTCGACCTCGACGAGGACGATGGGACGGCGCGTTTCCTGATTACGCAGGAAGGATGGCGGCTGGCGGCGGCCCATGGTAACGAGCAGATCGATCCGGCGATCCAGCGAACAAAACGCTACCTCGACGACGTGGTCGAGCCTGAACGTTATGAATCGATCCTTCCCTGCTACCTGGCCTGCCTGACGCGAAAACGGCCTGTCTATTCCATTTCGCGCGTGCTGGACACAGAAGGCAAGGACGTCTCGTATGAACGGCTGTTGCTGCCGTTCGGCAGGGACGACGAGGTGGAGCAGATCGTCGGCTCCTACAAGGCGATCAGCATCCCCACCGGTTTCCCGGTCAAGAATTTGAGGGGTCTGGCCGCGGACCCGTCGCCGGTCCGGGTGGTCAGCGCCGTGATCGACGGTCCATCCTCCGGCCGCGCGAGCAATCGCCCGGCACAGGACATGATTGCGCCGGCAAAGTCGGCGCCGCCTCACCTTCCCGGCTTAACTTCCTTGGCGTAGACATCCGGCTTGAAGCCGACGAGGCGCTTGCTGCCGAGATCGAGCACCGGACGCTTGATCATCGAAGGCTGCTCGAGCATCAGCGCGAGCGCCTTCTTCTCATTGAGGCCATCCTTGTCGGCGTCGGGCAGCTTGCGGAAGGTGGTGCCGGCGCGGTTGAGCAGCGTTTCCCAGCCTAGTTCGTCGCTCCACGCCTTCAGCTTCTCCTTGGCGATGCCTTCGCTCTTGTAGTCGTGGAAATTATAGGCAACGCCGTGGCTGTCGAGCCAGGCGCGCGCCTTCTTCATCGTGTCGCAGTTCTTGATGCCGTAGATGGTGGGAGTCATGGGACTTCTGCTCACTTGTGACGGCGCGCACTATTCGCAAGCCGTGGCGCGGGATCAAGTCCGGTTCGGACGCTATCGACAGTTACCGGCGATGCGCGGCCAGGCACTTTCTCCGCGGCCCATCCTTCGAGACGCCGCGCCAAGGCGCGGCTCCTCAGGATGAGGTCGGAGTAAGCGACACAGCGCCGGCCCCTCATGCGGCACGAAGCCCAACCCTCATGGTGAGGAGGCGCGGAAGCGCCGTCTCGAACCATGAGGCCCCGAACACTATCCCATTGACGTCACGGCGACCGGCGACGTCGGCAGCGCGGTTTCGCCATGCACCAGCGAGGGACCGAACTGCGCGATCAAGAGCAGCACGACGATCACGAGCGCGCCGATGAGGACGATCCTGCGCATGGCGTTCCTCGTCAGGCTTGCGCGGCGACGTCGACGACGGCTTCCGCGAAGGCCTGCGGGGCCTCCTGCGGCAGATTGTGGCCGATGCCGCCCTTGATGTCGCGGTGCTCGTATTTGCCGGAGAACTTCTTGGCATAGGCCGCGGGCGGCGGATGCGGGGCGCCGTTGGCATCGCCTTCCATCGTGATCGTCGGCACGGTGATGACCGGGCTTGCCGCGATGATCTTGTCGAGGTCGGCATAGCGCGCCTCGCCCTCGGCGAGCGCCATCCGCCAGCGGTAGTTATGGATCACGATCGCGACATGGTCGGGATTCTCGAACGACTTGGCGCTGCGATCGAAGGTCGCGTCGTCGAACTTCCACTGCGGAGAAGCGAGCTGCCAGATCAGCTTCGCGAAATCGTGGCGATATTTCTCGTAGCCTTCCCGGCCGCGCTCGGTCGCGAAATAGAACTGGTACCACCATTGCAGTTCGGCGGACGGCGGCAGCGGCATCTTGCCGGACTCCTGGCTCGAGATGAGATAGCCGCTCACCGAGACCATGGCCTTGCAGCGCGCAGGGTATGCCGCGGCAATGATGTTCGCGGTGCGCGCGCCCCAATCGAAGCCGGCGAGCGTCGCCTTCTCGATCTTGAGCGCATCCATCAGCGCGACAATATCGGCGGCGACGGCGGCAGGCTGACCGTTGCGAACCGTGTCGTTCGAGAGGAAGCGCGTGGTGCCATAGCCGCGCAGATAAGGCACGATGACGCGATAGCCGGCCTGCGCAAGCAGCGGCGTCACATCGACGAAGCTGTAGATGTCGTAGGGCCAACCGTGCAGCAGAATGACGGCTGGGCCATCGGCCGGGCCAGCCTCGGCATATCCGACATTCAACAGCCCGGCATCGATCTGCTTCAGCGGAGCGAAGGATGTGTTGGTCCCCGGCTTGACCGCAGGCAGCGACGGTTTCGCCTTCGTCTGCGCATTCGCTCCGCCGATGTCGCCGAACTGGGCGGCGGCCAATGTTGCTGCGGCGGCAGCAAAGAAATCGCGGCGGGGCTGGTTGATGTCCTCGGACATGTCGATCTCCTCTTTACGTTCGCCCCTGCACGCTCGAGCGAGGCCCGGAGCACGGAACGCGGCGACCATACCCCCATGCTGTGTCGTGCGCTTTCAGAACGCATGGATTTGTGCTTCAGAACGCCGTGATTTCTGCGGCAGAGGGGATGTGCTAGGGTCGCGCACTCGGTTGGCAGGGGCCGGCGGGGTTTGGAATTTGCCCTATCATTTCAGTGACTTCGTGCTCGATACCGGCCGCCGTGAGCTGCGCCGCGGCGAGGATCAGATCGCGGTCGAGCCGCAGGTCTTCGACCTCCTGGAATTTCTCATCCGTGCCCGCGAACGCGTGGTCAGCCGCGACGAACTGCTCGATGCCGTCTGGCGCGGGCGCACCGTGTCGGACGCCACGCTGTCCAGCCGCGTGAACGCCGCCCGCACGGCGATCGGCGACAACGGCGAGGCGCAGCGGCTGATCCGCACGCTGCCGCGCAAAGGCATCCGCTTTGTCGGTGAGGTGCGCGAGACGCCGGGTTCTTCTCCGGAGCTGACAGAAGCGGGGCCGGCGAGCCCACCTGAACTTGAAGGCCCGTCGATCGCCGTATTGCCCTTCACCAATATGAGCGGCGATCCGGAACAGGACTTCTTCGCCGACGGCATGGCGGAGGACATCATCACCGCGCTGTCCCGCTGCAGCGGGCTGTTCGTCATCGCCCGAAACTCCTCCTTCCTCTACAAGGGAAAGCCCGTCGATATCCGCCAGGTCGGACGCGAGCTTGGCGTCAAATACGTGCTCGAAGGCAGTGTCCGCCGCGGCGGCGACCGTTTGCGGATCACAGGGCAGCTGATCGATGCGCTCTCCGGCCGGCATCTGTGGGCCGACCGCTTCGATGGCGAGGTCAGCGACGTCTTCGACCTGCAGGACCGGATCACTGAAAGCGTGGTCGCGGCGATCGAGCCGACCGTGCAGTTCGCCGAGGTCCAACGCCAGAAGGCCGGCAAGCCGAGCCAGCTCGACGCCTATGATTTGCTGCTGCGCGCCTACGGACTCGAACACGAGTTCACTACCGAGAGCACGGCCGCCGCGCTGGCTTGCCTCAATCAGGCGCTCGCCATCGATCCGTCCTACGCACCGGCCGTGGCGATGGCGGCCTATTGCCATGCGCTGCGCCATTTCCAGGGTTGGATCGCGCCTGACGATACCCACGGCGCCGAGGGTGTCAGGCTGGCGTGGCGCGCGGTCGAGCTCGCGCCCAATGACGCCCAGGTGCTCTGGATGGCTGCGTTTGCGATCTGGAACATGTCGCAGGACCGACGTGACGCGGCGCCGGAATTGTTCGCGCGTTCGCTCTTGATCAATCCGAACTCGGTCATGGCGCTGACGCTCGGTGGCTGGATCGAGATCATGCGCGGCAATCAGAAAGCCGGACGCACGATGATCGAACGCGCCCGGCGGCTCAGTCCGCGCGACCCGCGCGACTGGTTCAGCTCAGGCGCTCTGGCGATCGCCGCGGTCGCCGACGAGGATTATCCCGAGGCGATCGCCTGGGCCGAAAAAGCATTGATGCAGAACCGGCGTTTCGCCGTGGCGCTGCGGGTCCTCATCGTCGCGCTGGTCAAGCTCGGGCAGCACGACCGCGCGACCAGAGTTGCCCAGGATTTGCTCGCGATCGAGCCGGAACTGACGATCACAGGATTCTTCACGCGGATTCCCTTCCCCGTCGACGCGCTGGCCAAAACCTATGCGGACGCGTTGGAGGCCGCCGGCGTGCCTGAGTGATCGGGAAGTCATTGTCCCCGCGCGCGATCGTCGACGACGACTGTCTTGCCGATCGCGGATGTGCCCCGCTTCATGGCGGCGAGCTCCGCAGCGATGGCATCGACACTCGCATCGATCACCTTTCCGATATGCGGCCGCACGCGCCTGTCCACGGCCCACGTCATCGCCAATTGCAATGCGGTGCCAAACACTTCCTGCCTCAACGCATCGAGCAGCGCCGGCTCGGAGGCATAGCGCAGCATGGTGACATTGGGCGAAACACGCGACGTTGAGGGTCGCGGTTCGCATCCCGCTTGACCCTGCAACCGCGTTATATTACAAACTGACTAATCGTTCTTTTTAGAAAAGCATCATGTATTAAAGACAACTCGCCGACTATCAACAAAGAAGAATCGTTCTTTTTGAGGGGTCCATCTTGCCCAAGATCAGCGATGCGAAGCGCGAATCCCGCCGGCGGCAGATTCTGGAAGCCGCCCTCACCTGCTTTTCCGAGAACGGTTTCCACCAGACGGGCATGGCCGACATCGTCCGCCGCTCGGGCCTGAGCCAGGGCGCAGTCTACCTCTATTTCCAGAGCAAGGACGACCTGATCGAGGCACTGGCCGATGACCGGCATCGTCGCGAGGCAGTGCTCAATTCGGTCGCGCAGGGGTCAACCAATCCGCTCGAAGGATTGCGCGCGCTGGTTCGCGTCTATGCCGATTGGGCGACCGATCCTGCCGGCAACAAGCGGCGACGGGTCGGCGTTCACGGCTGGGCCGAGGCGCTGCGCAGCCGGCGTGTTCACGACCGCGTTGTCGAAGGCATCGCGATGCCGCGTGTTGCAATCGTTGCGCTGGTGGAACGGGCGCAGCATGAAGGCCTGTTGCGTCGCGATGTCGGCGCAGACGCGGTCGCGCGCACCCTGATCGCGCTGTTTCAGGGTTATGTCCTGCAAGTGGTCTGGGGCGAAGACATCGATGTCGACGCCTGCATGCGCGCGGTCGACGTGATGCTGGAGGGCCTGCGCGTCGCGCCGGCCGGCGCCGAGCCCTCGCGCAACAAGCCGTCTCGCAAGGCGAAAAGCTGATGTCGTGGACCTTCGAACTCGCCGCGGGCGCTGGCGTCGGTCTCGCCGGCGGCATCAGCGCCGGCCTGCTCGGCGTCAGCCCGGGCGGTGCGCTTGTCGTCTTCTCGGTCCTGCTGCTCGGCGCCGAGCAGCATGTCGCACAGGGCACTTCGCTGATCGCGCAGGTGCCGCCGACGAGTCTGTCCGGGATCAGGCGCTATTGGGACAAGGGCAACCGCAGTCCCGCACGCTGGATCGCATGGCTTTGCGTCGGCTTCCTGCTTGGCAGCGTCGCCGGCGGCTATGCCGCGGCGGGCGTCCCGGAGACCGAGTTGCAATGGGTCTATGTCGTCTATCTCCTCGCGCTCGGCGCGCTCTTGATCCTGCGTCGCGAGCGCAGCGCGACGGGTGAAGCAGATGCGGCGGCACGGCCTGCCCTGCCCTGGACCGCCCTGCTCGCTGTCGGCGTCGTCGCCGGTTTCTCGTCAGGCTTTCTTGGCATCGGTGGCGGGTTGGCGATCACGGTCGGCTTGGTCGCAGGATTAAAAGTGCCGCAGCATCAGGCCCAGCTTGTGAGCCTGCTGTTCTCCGTTGTCCCGACGACGATCCCCGCCGCCTGGATCTATTGGAGCAAGGGTCTCGCGGTTAGCCTTCCCGTGCTCATCGCCATTCTCGCCGGCCTCTGGATCGGCACCGATCTCGGCGCACGCCTTGCCAACCGGGTCACCAAGACAGCCTTGCGCAAGATCCTGATCGGCTTCGTCTCGGCCATGACGCTCTATATGGCCTTCAAGGCGTCAGGCGGCGTGTGCCACATTTTCAGCCATTAGACTCCTCGCGCAATCGATCACCGTGGACACGGCCGGCCGCGGTGAAAAGCCAAGAACGCGCCGCGCCTTGTCCGACGACGTCGCGGTCTTGCGTCCGAGCTCTGCCGTGAACGTCCGCAGCGGAGGAAGAAACAGCGACATGAACCGGACGACAGCGTCGGGCAGCCGGCGCGTGGGCACACCGGCCGCGCGCGCGCCGAGCTGCGCCCGCAGCGTGTTTGCGATGTCCTCCATCCACATGAAATCGCCGACGGCCAGGAAGCGCTCGCCCGCCGCCTCCGGCGACGTCATGGCGCGGACATGCAAATCGGCGAGGTCGCGCACATCGACCACCCAGAGGCCGATGCGCGGAATGCCGGGAAGACGGCCATCGAGGAGCCGCTGGATGAGCTGCACGGACCCGAGGTCTTCCGCGGTCAACACCGGGCCGAATACCGCGCCCGGAAGGATGGTCGTGAACTCGGTCTTTCCCCCACTCCGCGCCATGAAGTCCCACGCGGCGCGTTCCGCCAGGATCTTCGATCGCCGGTAGGCGTCGAATCTCGAATCGTCCGGATCCGCCCAGATCGTCTCATCGCTGACGAAGCTCGTATCGCGCGGCGGGCGCGCGGCCGTTGCCGCCGACGTCATCACCACCCGCTTGACGCCTGCCGCGGTTGCCGCGTGCAAAACCCGAAGCGTCCCATCGCGTGCAGGGCCGACCAGCGCATCCCTGTCGCGCGATGCGTCACGGCCGAGCGGAGAGGCGACATGAAGCACGTAGTCGCACCCCATCATTGCCGTATCCCAGCCCTTGTCACTCGTCAGGTCGGCGGGCAGGAAGCTCAGCCGCTCGACCGGCACGCCGGTGGAGGCGACGGCTGTCCGCGCGGCTCGCGCCCCGGACATGTCTCGCAGGGTCGCGCGCACGACGGAACCCTGCCGAAGCAGCTCGACGATGCACCAGCCGGCGACAAAGCCGGTCCCACCGGTCACGAGTACGGTTTCAGTCATGTCAACTCCTTGATCGCGTCAAAACAATTTGCGTGCGCTTCATGCTTGGCCATCACATGTCTCCATCTGTATACTTGAGGTGACGAACAAGCGTTCAGGTGCAACCTATGGCCAAATCAGCGGTTCAGCGTCCCCCTCCTCCACGGCGTCGCGATGCCACGGCAACACGCGCGGCAATTCTCGCCTCGGCGCGCAAGGCTTTCGCGCGAGCCGGCTATGACGGCGCCGGCGTGCGCGAGATCGCGGCCGGCGCCGGCGTCACGGCGATGCTGGTCAATCGCTATTTCGGCTCGAAAGAAAAGCTGTTCGCAGAGGTCCTTGCCGCCGCAGCGGCGAACCCGACCATTCTGAGCCGGGAGAATCTCGCCTCGTCCAATCTGGGCGAAGCTTTCGCCACCGCGCTCGTCGATATCACCAAAACCGGCGAAATGCCGCTGGAAGCGTTCCAGATCATGCTCAACTCGGCGTCCAGCAAGCGCGCCGCCGCGATCGGCCGCAAGCAGATCGAGAGAGGTCACCACAAGCTTTTGACCGACGCACTGAAGGGAAGGCACGCGCCGCAGCGCGCAGCGATCCTGCTCGCCATCGTCGCGGGCGTGCAAGTGATGCGTCAGACGATTGGCCTGTCGGGACTTGCCGACGCCAGGCCCGCGGATCTCGTGACGCTTCTCGCGCCGATCCTGCAGCGGCTCATCGACGGCGACGCGTAACTCGCCCGGCCCATACGAAGGGTTGACGAACAGGATCATGTTTTCCGCGCCGGCTGCCATCTCGCCACTGACATAGGCTGCGGCATCGCATATGTCTACATGTGTATACTTACAGAGTGGATCACGTTCACGTGCGCCGGTGCGCTCCCGGCCGCGAAGAGTGTCGCTTGGCCCGCCCGTCAAGTGAACCAGCGCACAAGTTCGCGTCATCTTCCGATGCTACCTTGCAGGCAACGAATGCTTGGGGGAGAGGGAACATGCGCGCGAGCGGCGGAACGGGTGACTTCAAGGCCAGGGCGATCGCGGGCACGCACACGGTGCTGATTGCGCTTGATTGTCCGGAAGCGCGCAGCAAGGGGCTGATGGGATTTGCGTTCCAGCGCGAAATCGCGGGCCCGAACGGCAGAGGCCCGAAATTCCTGCGCTCGCAGAAGGTGTTCAAGTCGGAAGTGCCCGATCCGAAGAACGCCCATGATCCGGACGATCCGAGCAAGCCGATGGCCTTCTACACCGACAGATTTCCGGTGCAGAGCTTCCTGTGGGGTGACTATGCGGCTTCCCCGGGTACGCGCTATCATTTCATCGTGCAGCCGATGTACGGCCAGCCCGGCGCGCTGACGACCGATCCAGGCGATGCGGTCGAGTTCGACATCACGACCGAGCAGGAATGGGATGACGGCGAAACGCATGGGGTCTGGTTCAATCGCGGCGCCATCGCGAGCCAGAAATTCGCCGAGGAGTTCGGCAACAAGCCGCCGCAGAACATCAACGATCCCAACGATCCCACGGTCAAATGGCTGTCGCGCGGGCTTCTGGAAGCCTGTCTCGGCTATATCAATGAGACCAAACCCGGCGATGCGCTGCGCGTGGCGGCTTACGAGTTCACCTATCCGCCGATACTCGAGGCGCTGAAGGCGCTGATCGATGGCGGCATCGACGTCCAGATCGTGTATCACGACACGACTGATGCGAAGGGTACACCCAACGAGACCGCGATGGAGGCCGCAGGCCTGCCGGTCAACGACCAGAAGAGCACCTACCGGCGGTCGCTCACCAAGATCCCGCACAACAAGTTCATCGTCCGGCTGCGCGGCGGCACCGAGCCGGTCGAGGTGTGGACGGGATCGACCAACTTCACACCATCCGGATTTCTCGGCCAGACCAATGTCGGCCATCGCGTCGCCGACAAGGAGACCGCGGAGAATTATCTGGCGTTTTGGGAACTGGTGAAGACCGATCCGGAACTCGCGGCCGCCCGCGCGCGCACGGCCGAACTGACACCGGATCCGATCGAGGTGATCGCGGAGAAGAGCATCGCGCGGCTGTTCTCGCCCCGCCACAAATCATCGATGCTCGGCTGGTACGGCAGGCGCATGCTCAATGCCGCCAACTCGCTCTGGTTCACCGCGGCATTCGGCATCGCCAAGGAGCTGGTCGATCCGATCGCCCAGAAGCGCAACCAGATGCGCTTCGTATTGCTGGAAAAGCCGGCCCCCGACGTGCAGAGGAAGGCCCTCACCGCCGATTTCAATCGCGTCATCCTGTCGTTCGGCACGCCGCTCGGCGAGATCTACCAGATGAAGAACGGCAAGCCGACCGCGCGCGTGCCGATCAAGGAGTTCGAGCTCGACAAGTGGTTTTTCGAGGAGGAGCACTTCCGGCCGAAGAACGACGGCTTCGTGTTCTTCGTGCACACCAAGTTCCTGCTGATCGATCCTCTTTCCGACGATCCCCTGGTCTGCTCCGGCTCAGCCAATTTCTCCTCCGGTTCGCTGCTGCAGAACGACGAGAACATGCTGCTGGTGCGCGGCAACAGCCGCATCGCCGACATCTACATGACCGAGTTCGACCGCATCTTCCGTCATTTCTATTTCCGCGATATCGCCAATCAGCTCGCCGCCGCCGAGACCAGCGACGATGCCAAGGCGATTTTCCTGGACGAGACCGACGAATGGACGGCGAACTATTTCAAGCCGCGGACGCTGAAGAACAACCGCCGCCTCATGTTCTTCGAACAGCCGACGTCGACCTGGTTCGCCAATGCCGCAGCCACCGGCGGCGGATCCGGCAAGGCCAAGAAGACGACCGCGAAGAAAGCCAAGAAGACCAAAACGTCTTCGGCGAAGAAAACGAAGACCGCGAAAAAGACTGCGAAGAAGGCCCCTGCCCGTAAAGCCAAGAAGACCGCGAAGACATCCCCGGTGAAGAAGGTGACGAAAAAGAAAGCGGCGAAACGCGCCGTCAAATCGTCCAAGAAGAAATCTTCCGCGACGAAATCGACACGAAAGACGACGAAAAAGGCCAAGAAAGCGCGGCGCTGATCTGGCCGCCGGCTTACGGACGTTTGGGAATATCCAGCCCGCGCTGCACGGCCGGCCGCGCCAGCCCACGCTCGAGCCAGGCTGGCACGTGCTTCAATTCGTCGAACGCGACGAGATCACGCGCGCCGTAGAAGCCGATCAGGTTGCGCACCCAGCCAAGCATGGAGATGTCGGCGATGGTGTAGTCGTCGTCCATGATCCATTGCCGTCCGCTGAGCCGTCCTTCCATCACGCCGAGCAGGCGCTTTGCCTCCGCGACATAGCGCTCCAGAGGACGCTTGTCGGCGATCTCCTTGCCCGCGAACTTATGGAAGAAGCCGACCTGCCCGAACATCGGCCCGATCCCGCCCATCTGGAAATGCAGCCACTGGATGGTTTCCCAGCGCCGTGCGGGATCGGCCGGCAGAAGCTTGCCGGTCTTCTCGCCGAGATATTGCAGGATCGCACCGGACTCGAACAACGGTAGTGGCCGGCCACCCGGACCGTTGGGATCGATGATCGCCGGGATCTTGCCGTTCGGATTGAGCGAAAGGAATTCCGGCGTCTTCTGGTCGTCCTTGTTGAAGTCGACCAGATGCACCTCGTAAGGCAGTCCGGTCTCCTCCAGCATGATCGACACCTTGACGCCGTTCGGCGTCGGCAGCGAGTAGAGTTGCAGCAGCTCGGGATGCTTTGGCGGCCAGCGCCGGGTGATGGGAAAGGCGGACAGTGAGGACATCGTTCGACTCGCGTCATTGGTCCAGGCCAGTTTGGCAGTTCGGCCCAAGGGTCTTCAAGTGCAGATAATGAACTTCTCCGGCATCCGCGGTCATGCGGCCGCCCGGCGCGCAGTTGCGAATACCATGGAAGTCTTTCACCAAATTATATCTTGCTCAGATATCGTTTGAAGGCAGTATTCGGCGAGCAGCCTCGACATGTCTTCGGAACCGACGAGCAACCCAAATGAGCGATCCCAGCACACCTCGCGTCCTGACCGGCCAGTGTCTTTGCCGCGCCGTCACCTATGCCGTTGCGGACGCTTTTCAGTATGCGATGTATTGCCATTGCTCCAATTGCCGGCGCACCACCGGCTCGGCATTCAAGCCCTTTGCCGGCATTCCACGAGAAAAGCTCTCCATCGTGCACGGCGAACAGTATTTACGGATCTACGGCGGAGGCGAAAACTTCGACGCACACTGCCGCGAATGCGGCTCACTGCTCTATTCCGTCGTTCGCCAGGGGACGTACGTCCACGTGGCGATGGGCACGCTGGTCGACGAACCCTCGATCCGCCCGGACAGGCACATCTTCGTCGGGTCGAAGGCGAACTGGCACGCCATCACCGACGATCTTCCTCAGTATGAGGCTTTTCCGACCGGTAAGTCGTAGGTCTCTGCACCAAGACTTGAAATTGCGGCGCCATTACCGGGGAGCAGCTCACTCCACCAGCTTCATGAAGTTGGGCTTGCGTCCGTGTCGGTCCCTGAGCACCGCGAGATAGGCCGCCTGCTCCCTTGCGCCGCGCAATTTGGCCATTCGACAGGTTCTTTGCACGCAGCGCGATGTTCGTCATGACGCCGCTAGCGAACGCTTTAGCTAGAGCGAAAGAGGCAATAGCGCCCTCTTCCTCTCACGCCGCTCGCCGCGCCACAATGCCAATCCTACCGCACAGCTCAGCGCGCAGACGGCCAACAGGTAATAAAGATGCGCCAAAGGCTCCAATGGCAACAGCAAAGAGACCAAGATAGGCGTCAACCCGCCGAAGATCGCATAGGCGACGTTGTAGGAAAAGGACAGACCGCTGAAACGGACCGCTGCCGGAAACGCATGGACCATGACGTAGGGGACGCCGGCGCTGACGCCGACGAGCAAACCGGTCAGCGCATAGAGCGGCAGTAGAAGGGAGGGCTCGGCGACACCCTTGGTATAGAACAGCCAGGTGCTAACGCCGAGGAGAAGGCTACCGACGGCAAAGAAACGCCCGGCGCCCAATCGGTCAATGATCGCGCCGGCGGTGATGCAACCGACCCCCAGGCACAAAGTGGCGACGCTATTCGCCCGCAGGGCCGCGGCCATTGGCACCCCGTGCATTTTTTGCAGCAATGACGGCGTCATCAGGATGATGACCACGATCGTTGCGGCAAGAAGCCAGGTCAGCAACATCGACACAATCACCCCGCCGCGATGATCGCGTAGCACAGCCTTTAGCGGCAGCTCGGCGGCCAGCGCCTTTTGTGCCTGCATCTCCCTGAAGATCGGGGTTTCTTGCAGCAACTGGCGCAAATAGACCGAGCATAGGCCAAGTATGCCGCCGAATACGAAGGGCAGCCGCCAAGCCCAAGCCGAAATCTCGGCCGCAGTAAAATGGCTGTTGATCGTCGTCGCGACCGTGTCACCAAGCAGAATCCCGGCGGTCAACCCCGCCGTCAGGGTGCCGCAGGCAAAGCCGATGCGGTTTGCCGGAACATGCTCGGACACAAAGACCCAGGCACCAGGTATCTCGCCGGCTACCGCCGCGCCCTGTACAATGCGCAGGAAGATGAGTGCGATCGGCGCCCACGCGCCAAGCTGGGCATAGACCGGCAGCAATCCCATCCCGGTTGTCGCGGCAGCCATCATCAAGATGCTGAAGGTAAACATCCGCTTTCGGCCGAGCAGGTCGCCAAAATGGGCGATAAACATCCCACCGACTGGACGTACAAAGTAGCCGACAGCGAAGACGCCGTAGGTCTGTGCCTGGCGCAGCCAGTCCGGAATGTCCGGCGGAAAGAACAATTGTCCCAACGCCTGGGCAAAGAAAACGAAAATGATGAAGTCGTAGAATTCCAGGGCGCCGCCGAGCGCGGACAAGGCAAGAGTCCTATAGTCGTCCCTTGTCAGTGAACGCTTTGCGGCAGGAAGCGCGAATTCTGCACGTGAATCAAGTGTCGCGGCCTCGCCGGGAGAACTGCGCAAGTTGATGTCCATAAATATCCCCTCACCGTTCTGTTAAAGCTAACACGGAGCCGGGCTACAGAACGATTTCGCCGCTGAGCAAACGCATTACAGGTGTAACGAATAGGCACTGCGGGCGAGCGGTGTCACGGGCCGATCAGACAAGAAAGTACTCGGCCGAGCCTTCGTAGCGGCGAAATCGGCTGCCAGCTAACCCGGCACTCGTCGCGGCACGCGGAGTGTTTTGCGAAAGCTTTCGATCCTGCTCTGGCGCCGCTGGGGGCTGAGCAGACGGCCCAAAGGAGTCTTGTTGCTTTTCTGAGTACATGCCCTGGCCCGTTGCTCGTCGGGCAAATCAGTTCGATTGTTAGAGATCATGTCGCACGAGGCGGCCTCGGGACGTTCAAATCCGGCTGCGCCAAAAATCGAAATTCGCGTGCTCGTTCAAGCTGATTTGGGTCGTCCAGTCCTCGCGCAAAAAATATTCCGCTTTGCATTCCCTTAATTCGCTGGCTTCCTCATCGCATCCCGCCTCAAGCAAGAGGGGCGTACGCGCGATCGTCACGACACGCGAGGCGGGGATGCG
>Ga0070709_10001179_pt1 | contig 14368 bp, 15 predicted proteins | sample LARL51metaG_FD_65449 | JGI IMG/M metagenome (GOLD analysis project Ga0070709, IMG submission 65449) | Corn, switchgrass and miscanthus rhizosphere microbial communities from Kellogg Biological Station, Michigan, USA - LAR L5-1 metaG | ecosystem: Host-associated > Plants > Roots > Rhizosphere ...
GCGCACGGACTCGAACAGATCGCGGAACTCGCCTTTGCGACCTTGGATGAGGGGCGCACGAACCTCGATGCGCGTGTCAGGCGGCCACGACAATACGATGTCGGCGATTTGCGCGGCGCTCTGTCGCTGGACCGGACGGCCACAGTTTGGGCAGTGCGGTGTGCCGGCTCGCGCCCAGAGCAGGCGAAGATAATCATAGATCTCTGTGACCGTGCCCACAGTCGAGCGCGGGTTGTGGCCCGCAGTTTTTTGCTCGATGGAGATCGCCGGCGACAATCCTTCGATCGAATCGACGTCGGGCTTTTCCATCAGGCCGAGGAACTGACGAGCATACGCCGACAGCGACTCGACGTATCGGCGCTGACCTTCGGCGTAGATCGTGTCGAACGCCAACGATGACTTGCCCGAGCCGGACAAGCCGGTGATCACGGTCAGCCGATCGCGCGGGATCGCGACGTCGATGTTGCGGAGATTGTGCTCTCGCGCACCGCGAATGATTAGAGCGTCTTCTGCCATAGCCAGGGAAAGCTGCGGCGCGGACCGTGCACAGACAAGGAGTTATATTCGGTGATGCCCCATACCGATGCGATCGTCGTCCTCACCACTGTCGCCTCGGACGAAGAGGCGGTGAAGTTCGTCCGCGCCCTCCTCGACCGGCGCCTCATCGCTTGCGGGACGCTGCTTCCCGGCGCACGTTCGCTCTATCGGTGGCAGGGAAAAGTTGCCGATGAACGCGAAGTCTTCATTTTGCTCAAGACACGTTCGGCACGCTTGGAGTCTCTGCGCGCGGCGTTCTCCGAGCTGCACCCCTATAAGGTGCCAGAGCTGTTGGCCCTCCCGGTCGAAGCCGGCCTGGAGAAATATCTCGAATGGATCAACGGCGAAACGACACTTGCCCTTGCATAACCCAGCAACGTTTGGGAAGCGGGAACAATGACCCTGAAGGCCGATGAATCAAACGCCGAGGCTCAGCTCGACCTCGGCATCGCTCTCTGCAGGCGAGCGCGGTGGCGGGACGCGCTCGAGCCGCTGCAACGCGCCGTCAACATCGATCCGACGAAAGCCGCGATTCACTATCAGCTCGGTGAAGCTTACAACCAGACGGATCGATTGGTGGAGGCGCTCGAGGCGTACGAAGAGGCCGTGCGTCTCCAACCCGATCACTGGCGTGCAATGAAAGGCATCGGTGTGATACTCGACCGCATGGGGCGACCGAACGAGGCAACCGCCGCGTACCAGCGCGCGCGAGAGGCACAGAAACGGTGATCAGCCGGCGGGCGATGCTTGGCGGGACGATCATCGCCGCCTGGCTCGTCGGCCTCGGACTTCTCATCCGCCGCGAGTATTTCCAACCGCGTCTCGAGCGCCTCGCGGAAGCAGGTCACCGTGTCGCGCCCGGCGTCGTCTATTACGGCGTGATGCAGGGCGAACGGCACGTCGGGTTCGCATCATCAACGGTCGACACATCCGAGTCGTCAATCACCATCGACGATTACTTCGTGGCCGACCTTCCCTTCGGTGGACGATCGCGCCGAACGTCGGCGCGAACCAACGTCACGCTGTCGCGCGCGCTGCGGATGAGAAAGTTCAACGTCTCCGTCCAGGCCGACGGCCCCGCGATCGACGCGACGGGCGACGTGAGCGGGGACAGCGTGCTCGTATTGTCGATCGCGTCGGGCAAGGAGAAGCCCGAGACGCAACGCATCGCGCTGTCTGGGCCGATCCTGCTACCGACGCTGATTCCGCTCGCCGTCGCGTTGGGTGAAGGCCCAAAGGTCGGCCGACACTATGTGCTGCCCGTGTTCGATCCGTCGACGATGACGCCGCACGACGTCGGCGTCGATGTTCGCGCCGAGTCGCTGTTCGTCGTCGACGACAGCGCGGTGGTCGATTCGGCGACGCAGCGTTGGCGTGGCGTCGACCCCGACACGATTCGGTCATGGCAAGTGACGTCGCAGTCGAAGGGCGCATTCAGCGGCTGGATCGACGATCACGGACGCATCATGCAGACGACGCAGCTGGGATTTGTGCTTCGTCGGATGCCATACGAGGTCGCGTTCGCGAATTGGCGCGCCGATACGTCACACGCCGTGGCGAGCGATCGCGACATCCTCGAGACGACCGCGATCGCGGCCAACAAGCGCATGGACAAACGCATCGACGCGCTGCGCGTCCGTCTCTCGAACGTCGATCTCAGTGGCTTCGACGTGGACGGCCAGCGGCAGCGCCTCGACCGCGACACACTTGTCATCGCAAGAGAGCCTGATAGTGCACTGGTTGCGCCGTACCAGCTGAACGGGCGGTTGTTGGCCCGGCCGCAGGACTCGGCGACGACTCGCCCTGAGCCGCTCCTTCAAAGCACCGATCGGCGAATCGTGGGCGCCGCGTTGCGGATCCGGCAAGGCCAGCGCGACCCACGCGTCGTGGCTGAGAGGATCAACACGTGGGTCCACGATTCGATCAGCAATCGAGTCACGTTGGGTGTTCCAAACGCCTTGGAGGTTCTGCGGACTCGAAGGGGAGACTGTAACGAGCACACCCAGCTCTTCGTCGCTCTAGCGCGGGCAATCGGGCTGCCGGCGCGGGTCGCGGCTGGCTTGGCCTACGTCGATGGAAAGTTTTACTACCACGCCTGGCCCGAGGTCCTGTTGGGCGATTGGGTCCCCGTCGATCCCACGTTCGGGCAGTTCCCCGCTGACGCGGCGCACATCCGGTTCGTCATAGGTGGTCTACCACGTCAAACGGAGTTGTTGCGATTGATGGGAAATTTGAAGATCGATGTCCTGAGCGTGAACGCGGCGCGGTAACGGCATGATCGAACTGCGCGGTCTCACAAAACGCTACGGTAGCTTTACCGCGGTCAACAACATCGATCTGTCCGTCCCACGCGGGCAGCTGTTCGGCTTCCTCGGCCCGAATGGCGCCGGCAAGACGACGACCCTGCGAATGATCGCCGGGATCCTGCGCCCGACGACCGGCACGGTACACATCGGCGGAATCGATATCGCGACCCAACCGACGGCGGCGAAGAGTAAGCTCGGGTTCGTGCCGGATCGACCGTTCATCTATGAGAAGCTCACCGGCGCCGAGTTCCTCCGGTTCGTGGCCGGGCTGTACAACCAGGACGGGCCGCAGATCGAGCATCGGGCGCGCGAGCTTCTCGCACTCTTCGACCTCGAGGAGTGGCGCGACGAGTTGGTCGAGAGCTACAGCCACGGCATGCGGCAGAAGCTCATCATCTCGAGCGCGTTCGTGCATCGTCCAGAAGTCATCGTCGTCGACGAGCCGATGGTCGGACTCGACCCCAAGGCCGCGCGCATCCTCAAGGATCTCTTCAAGGAATACACGCGCCGCGATCACACGATCATGATGTCGACGCACACGCTCGAGGTAGCGGAGACGATGTGTGACCGCATCGCGATCATGCAGGGCGGCGTCATTCGCGCGGCGGGAACGATGGCCGAGCTGCGCGCCAACGCTGAAGCAGGGACGGCCGGTCTGGAAGAGATCTTCCTCCGACTCACTGGCGAGAACGCCGCGCGCGCATTGGTCGACGTCCTCAATGCGTGATGATGGCTGACGCGCTTCCCAATCCGTCGACCGCGCATCTGCTCAGCCCCAAGTGGCTCACGGCGCGCGCGCGGGCTGGTTCCGGAGAGCGAGGCAACGCGCTCCGGTTGGTTTTTCTCGCGGTGTTCGGGTTCGGATTCTGGTCGTTCATCTTCTTCATGCTGTATCGCCTGTTGCGATACTTTCGCGGCGTGCAGGAGATCGGGCCGTTGCTCGCCGGCAAACTGCTCGGGCTCATCCTGGTCGGGTTTTTCTCGATCCTCATGCTGTCGAACATCATCACCGCGCTCTCGAGCTTTTTTCTCGCCCGAGATCTGGACCTGCTCGCCTCGTCACCGGTCGATTGGCTCAACCTCTACATGGCCAAGCTCGCGGAGACGCTCATCCACTCGAGCTGGATGGTCGTTCTCATGGCGATTCCCATGTTCGCGGCGTACGGCGTGGTGTACTCGGGCGGTCCGTTCTTTCCGCTGATCGTCCTCGCCACGTTCTTGCCGTTCCTGATCGTGCCGACGGTGATCGGCAGCGCGGTCACGTTGCTCTTGGTGAACATTTTCCCGGCGCGACGCACGCGCGACATCCTAAGTGTCATCGCCGTGCTGTCCGCCGGCGGCATTGTCGTGATGTTTCGTCTGGTTCGCCCGGAGCGATTCGCGCGACCCGAGGGGTTTCGATCGCTGGTCGACTTCATCACGATCCTTCGCGGACCGACGTCGCCGCTCTTGCCGAGTGAATGGGTCGAACGCGCCGTGATGTCGTGGCTCAACGTGCGCACCGATCTCCTGCCCTACTATCTGCTCTGGTCAACCGCCGCCGCCGCGTTCGTCCTCGGCGCGTTGCTCCATCGCTGGCTCTATGCCAAGGGCTTCAGCAAAGCGCAGGAGAGCGGACAACGTGTGGTGCAGAGCGGCAGGCTCGCCCACGTGAGCCGGACCATTCTCCGGCCGTTCGGAATCGTTCGCCGCGAGCTGGTGATGAAAGAGGTGCGCCTCTTTTTCCGCGATACCACGCAGTGGTCGCAGCTCATTCTGCTCGCGGTGTTGGTGATGGTGTATGTGTTCAACATCAAGTTCCTACCCTTGCGCGGCACGGGCATGACATTTTTTCTCGTCAACGCGGTGCCGTTTTTGAATCTGGTGTTGGCGGGCTTTGTCCTCGCCTCGGTCGCGGCGCGGTTCATCTTCCCGGGGGTGAGCCTCGAGGGACGCACGTTCTGGCTGCTGCGATCGAGCCCGATGTCGATGAAAGAATTGTTGTGGTCCAAGTTCTGGGTCGGAACGCTGCCGCTGTTGGTTCTGGCGTTGGCTATCGTGGGCGTCACCGACTATTTGCTGCAGGTGAGCGAGTTCATGATGGCCGTCTCGATTTTCTCCATCACCATGATGACGCTCGCGCTGGCGGGACTCGCGATCGGCTTCGGTACGTTGTTCCCTCAGTTCGAGACGGAGAACGCGGCGCAGATCCCGACGTCGTTCGGCGGTCTGGTCTTCATGATGACCTCGATCGCACTCATCGGTGCGGTGGTCGTTCTCGAGGCGAGGCCGGTGTACACCTACCTGTCGGCCCAGGCCTTTGGAACGCCGTCGACGACACGAGACATGTTCATCGGGTTCGGAACGGCGGCGTTGTTGTGCGCGTCCGCAACTTTGGTCCCGATCGGGATCGCATTGAAGAGGCTGGAGAATCCGGGCTGACGGCGTCCGATGCGCGCGACGAGGGAGGATCAGCGTCGCCGATCGCCCGCGGGTGTGCGCGAGGTCACATTGAGTAGCGCCACTCATCCCTGACCCGCCAACGGACTCGCTGTGACCGTCGAGAGTGTGCCGGGGTCTGTCCTGCCGGAATCGAATTGCGCTCGACGATGTGATCGGTCGCAACAGATGCTCACCCTTGGTCCGACCAGGGTGAGTTGTCATACCACCCCTCCGGAGGACGTACAATGAAGCGTATTTCGCTCGTCGCAGTTGCCGCGCTGTTGTTCGCGGGTGCTCAGCTGCACGCCCAGGCTACCCAGGACACCTCGAAGAAGGCCGCGAAGGCTGCGGCGAAGACGGCCGACAAGGCCGCCATGGGCGCAAAGACGGCCGCCAAGAGCGCCGAGAAGAGCGCCGCCACGGCGAGCGCTGATGCCAAGACCGCGACCAAGGCTGCGGCCAAGGCCGACACGGCCGCGGGCATGGCGCCCAAGAAGGCCCACAAAAAGTCCTCGTCGAAGAAGAGCTCGGCGATGAAGAAGGACACGACCGCCAAGAAGCCGTAACTCAGGCGGCGAGTCGATTCCCGCAGTTCAAGCAGTAGCGCGCGTCAAGCGCGACGACAGGTGCGCCGCAATCGGCGCACCTGTCGTGTAAGTACCGCCCGCAGTTCGAGCAGTAGACGGCGTCTGGTTCTGGACGGGGGCCGCACGTTTGGCACACGTGGCTCTGACGCCGATACGCGAGCACCGCTGCCTCGAGCTCGTCGTCAGTCGGTCGTTCGCCGGCTCCGGCCGAGGGCGCATCCTCACGACGCATGGCGCGAACGGCCTCGTTCGTGTAACGCGACTTGAGCTCCGAGTAATCGTCGTCGGAGAGTTTTCCCGTCGCGCGATCGAACTCGATCTCCCGCAACGCGGCCACCGCGGCTTCTCTGGCACTCTGTCGCGGAGACAGCGGGGATGTCGGCGCCGACGAGACGCCGTAAAAGATCGGATAGAGCACGACTGCGAGCGTGCCAACCGCGAGCAACGCCCCCAGCACCAACGCGACGCTCACTCGCGCTCGTCTCCGCGCACCGCGGCATCGAGGCGCGCCAACTCGTCCTGCGTCGCGTCGACGGACGCACTTTGGTTCAGGACCGGGGCCGGAGGTGGCTCGTTCTTCCAGCGACGGAGCCACGCCGCGATCAACACACCGCCCACGATGACGGCGACGCCCGGCGTAAACCACGCGAGCAGGTTGAAGCCGGATTTCTTCGGCGCCATCAGCACTCGCTCGCCGTAGGCGGAAACGAACGCGTCGATGATCTCCTGCGCCGTGTACCCCCCTTGGACGAGCGCCATGACGTCGGAGTGCATCGCCGGCGAGACTTGGCAGGAGAAATCCGTCGTGCGACAGGTGAAGACGTCGAGCGTGCAGCCGCACTGGCAGCGGATGTGATGCTCGAGGTCATCCCGCTGCACGTTGGTCAGCTGCGGTGTCGCGTTGGGCTTGGGCGGAAGCCTGACCGAGCGCGCCGCACCCTGATCCATCGCGAACAGATTGGTCGTGTCGCGCACGATGCTCGAGTCGTGCATCGCTCCACGCTGCTGCGCGCCAGCCGACGAGCCGCCGCGCCCGAGCGTGACGGCGGCGGTCCCGGTCGCGACCCGTACGAAGAACTGCCGCCGCGACGTCATACGCCCGCGGCGATCTCCGCCGGTGGCCGCGCGGAGCGGATCGTCGCCGCGTATCCCGCCTGTACGGGACGACGTTCGGCCTGCGGCCACATCACGATCAACCCGCCGATCATCATGACGAATCCGCCGATCCATACCCAAACCACCAATGGATTGAACGTCACCCGAAGCTCGGCGATGTCGTTCCCGCGAACGCCGGCGAGAACGACGTACGTGTCGAGCTTCGCCGTCGAGCGGATGCCGACTTGGGTGATGGGCTGGAACAACGCGTTGTGCTGCGCGTCCAGATACTGCCGCTTCTCGCTGGTGATGATCCCAAGTCGTTTGCCGTCGCGGAACGTCTCGAGACCGACGGCGATGACGTCACGGTCGGGTCGGTTCGACGTCGACACGCCCTGACTGATGAAGCGCCACTGATGCCCGTACGGATCTCGAACGTCGAAGGTCTCGCCGGTCTTGAGCGTCACGTCGTTCTCACCTTTGAACGCCATGCCCGCGAAGGCGGCGAACAGCATCACGATACCCGCATGGACGATGTATCCGCCGTATCGCCGCCGGTTGCGCGCCACGAGATGCATGAACGCGGTGATGAGCGATTCCTCATGAATCGTCTGCCGCGCGCGGACGCCCTTGTAGAACTCCTGAACGATGGTGCCGGTGACGAAGCCACAGAGTGCGTACGCGACCAAGACGTACGGCGCACGCATCCCCAGCGCAAAGAGCACGACGGCCACGAAGACGCCGAATGCCGCCGGCGACGCGAATTGACGTTTGAGGTTCGACACCGACGCCCGCCGCCACGCGATGAGCGGTCCGATGCCCGTCAACGCGAGGAGCAACAGTCCGAGCGGAACGTTCACCGTATTAAAGAACGGCGGGCCGACAGTGATTCTCTTTCCCGTCGCCCACTCGGAGAGAATCGGGAAGACCGTGCCCCAAAGAACGGCGAACGCGATTCCGACGAGCACGAGGTTGTTGTACAAGAACGCCGCCTCGCGGCTCACCATGCTCTCGAGCTCGACCTTGGCTTCGAGATCATGCAACCGCGTGCCGACGAGATAGATCGTGATGCCCGTCGCGAGGAAGAAGAACGTCGCGAACCACGGGCCCACGGGCGACTGCGCGAACGAGTGAACGCTTTCGATCACACCGCTCCGGGTGATGAACGTCCCGAAGATCGCGAGCAAGAAGCTCACGACCACCAGCACGACGTTCCACTTTCGCAGCATGCCGCGTTTCTCCTGAATCATGATCGAATGCAGGAACGCGGTATTGGTCAGCCACGGCAGGAACGACGAATTCTCGACGGGATCCCAGGCCCAATAGCCGCCCCACCCGAGCTCGACGTACGCCCACCACATGCCGAGGATGATGCCGATCGTTAGGAAGAACCACGACAACAACGTCCATCGCCGAACGACTCCGAGCCACTCGGCGTCCAACCGTCGCGAGAACAGCGCGGCAATCGCGAACGCGAAGGGAATCGCCGTGGCGACGTAACCCAAATAGAGATTGGGCGGGTGGATCGCCATGCCCGGATTCTGCAGCTGCGGATTCATTCCGCGGCCGTCGGCTGGAAGGAAGTCGAGGCGAACGAATGGGTTCGCCTTGAAGCACGTCGTCGCGACGAAGAAGACGAGAATTGCCGAGATCGTGCCGGTCGCCCAGGGAACGAGCTCGCGATTGCGCGAGCGGCTCGTCGCGATCGCGACTGTCCCGTACATCGACAGGATCAGCGCCCAGAAGAGCATCGATCCGGCCTGGCCACTCCAGAACGCGGTGAAGATGTACACGTTCGGCATGGTCGAACTGATGTGGCCGGCGACATACTCGAGCGAGAAATCTTTCGTCAAGAGCGCGGTCCACAATCCGATCGACGCCAGCAGGACCATCGCGAACGTCGCGTACAATCCGCGAACGCCGCTCGACACCAAGTCGTCGCGGCGCAACGCACCGCCGGCGTACGACACGGTCATCGACCAGGCCGCCATCAACAGGGCGACCCAGAGCGACAGCTCACCAATGAGGATCACGCTCGACGGGCTCCGGCCTTGTATCCCGGCGTCTGCTTGTATTTCTCGGGGGCGTTCTCGTAGCGCGACGCGCACTTGGCCAGCAGCTCCGTCGCCTGGAAGGTGCCGTCCGTTCCCATGCGGCCGGCGACGACGACGTCCACGCTGTCGGTGAAGGTGTCGGGCGCGATGCCGCGGTATACGACCGGGAACGTCGAGCTGCCGTCGGTTACGCGAAACGCGTACTCCTTGCCACCGGCGGCACGTTGCACTGAACCCGGCACGACGCGAGCCCCGACTTTCACACCGGCGTTGACGAATGACGGGTCGGCTTGGAGCTTGGCCGTAAGCTCGGTCGGCGTCATGTAGTAGACACCGGTGTCCTTGATCGAGCTCGCCATCAAATAGCCGGCAACACCGAGCACTAGCGCGCCACCGATCAGAAATTTTGTGCGTGGTTTCATGATGACAGCCTCGAAGCTCTTGGTCGCCGACGCGCTCGGTTCATGCCCGCTCGCGGGACTTCAATATAACCATAACTCCGGGGCCCCGACCGTGCGTCAGCGCTCCGTCTGTCGCAACAGAACGGTCGCGCCGGCGGCGCCGCCGGCATCCCAAACCAGGTCTTTGACGCTGGCGTCGCCGCCAGTACGAGCGTCATACACCTCTTTTCCAAGGCTGACTGCCGCCGTCACCGCCGACGCGCCGGCGATCGCGCCGTTCCACCGCACGCGTGTTGTCCGGAACGCGCTGAACGACGCGCTCTGAACGAACGCCGCCATGAAGAAGTGCTTCGCCTTGTCCGGCGAAAACCAGCGGTCGCCGCCGGGATGCTCATCACCGAAGTGCAGCGTGAACAACAACGCCAGTGCTCGCATCAGGCGACACTCCGTGCGGATGGACCCGCGCCAATGCCGAGCCGCTGGAGCTCTCGGCCGATCATATCCAGCGCCTGCTCGAGAAGGCGCGGGTGGTCACTCATGTGAATCCAACTGCTCGCGCCCGAAGGGTGCGGCAGCGGGATCGCCAGCGATCTCCCGCCGACATGTGTTACATCATGCGTGCGCCCGATCAACTCGTCGAGAGGAAGGTTGGGAAGAAATCGCGTGATCGCGAGCCGGCCGACGGGAATCAGCAGCTTTGGCCGAATGATGCGCAGCTCTTCGTCGAGCCAGACGGCGCAGGTTTCCTGCTCCTTGGGCGACGGCACGCGATCGCCGCGGCCGCTGGGACTCGGTCCCGGATAGCAACGCGTGACCGCGGCGATGTAGATCCGGCCACGCGCCGTTTCTTCATTGACCCCGGCCCGCTGCAGCCACCGAAACAAGGTCTTCCCCGCGCGGCCGGCAAACGGCTTCCCGCCGGCCGCCTCGACTTTTCCCGGTGCCTGCCCAACGAGCATGACCTTGGGCCGCGCGGCCGATGATACGATCGGCACGACGTCGCTGGGATGTCCGCACAAGCGACATTCCGCAAGTGCGCGACAGTGCGTCTCGAGATCGGCCATCCCCAATGTCACTCCGCCTGTCCATCGTCGCGTGCCCAGGCCACGGCCGCTCCGGCCGCAATCATGAGACAAGTGACACCGGTCGTGCCTTGATCAATCGCGAGAATGTGACGCATGTCAGGAACGATGAGAGAAATCGAATGGCGGAGTTTGGACGCCGCGGTCGCTGACGATCGCGGTAATCAGGCTCGCCGGGGTTACATCGAACGCCGGATTGAAGATGTCGACGTCCGTAGGCGCTGTCTGAGCGCCGAAGCCGCAACGTACCTCGTCGGGCGAGCGTTGCTCGATGGTAATGCCTTTACCAGTCGCCGTCGCCGAGTCGAATGTGCTCGTCGGCGCGGCGACGTAGAATGGAACGCCGTGGTGCCGCGCCGCGATCGCCAGCGCGTAGGTGCCGATCTTGTTCGCGACGTCGCCATTCGCCGCGATTCGATCGGCGCCGACGAGGCAGAGATCGATTCTCCCCGCGCGCATGAGCACTGCGGCGGCGCTGTCGACCAACACCGTGACGCGGATTCCCGCGCGAGCAAGTTCCCACGCGGTGAGGCGGCTTCCTTGCAGCAACGGTCGCGTCTCGTCGACGTACACTTCGACGTACTTGCCCTGGTCCGCGGCCACATAGATCGCCGCGAGCGCCGTTCCCATGCCGCCTGTCGCGAGCGCGCCCGCGTTGCAGTGCGTGAGGATGCGCGATCCGTCACCGATGAGCGTGGCGCCGTGCTCGCCGATGCGGCGGCACATGGCGCGATCCTCATAGAGGATTCGTGTCGCTTCGGCGCACAGCTCATCACGCAGCGGCGCGCGGCGATGGCTCGCGGCGACCGCCAACATCCGGTCCAGCGCCCACCCGAGATTCACAGCGGTCGGACGCGTTGCGCGGATCCGGTCAGCCGCGACGACAATTCTCGAACGGGCTGTATCGCGGTCATCTTCGTGCGCGTCGACGGCGAGCGTCAATCCCATCGCCCCAGCGATGCCGATTGCCGGCGCTCCACGAACCGCCAACGTTCGAATCGCATCACAGACCTCGTCGATCGAGTGAAGGTCGCGGTACATCTCGCGCGACGGAAGCTCGCGCTGGTCGAGAATGCGGACGCCTTCGCCGTCGGCCGACCACGCGACCGCCTCGATGAGTTCCATGCGCGAAACGTAGGATTCGACGCGACGCGACGAAAGCCGCGCCGGCGAAACGTGCTCACTTCTCCGCGCGCGGTTTGCGGCGACGCTCCGGGAAGTGACGGTCGAGAAAGTCGATCAACGCGCGCTCTTCGGGCGAATGCGCTTGTCCTCTATTCGATGCCTGTCGGCGCGCGCGCGGCAGCGGAATCGTCTCGCCCTCGTCGAGGTAGCGGGCGATCACGATTGGATGGACATACGACTTGCGGCAAATCGTCGGGGTGTTGCCGAGCTCCGACGACACGAGGCGCATCGCGAGCGCCACGTTTCGCTTCGCTTCGCTCGGCGTCTTGGCCGGCCCGAGCTCGGCGAGCACCGTCGCGGCGCGTAGTGTTCCTCCCCAGGTACGAAAGTCTTTCGCGCTGAAGCCTCCGACGCGTCGCCGCAGATACTCGTTGACGTCGCGCGCCGTGAGCAGGCGCCACCGTCGTCCGTTGGCATAGCGAAAGAGTCGCGCGCCAGGCGTGCGAAGTTGTCGCGCCACCAATCGAACCAACTCGCGGTCGTGCACGACTTGTCGCTGTCGGATCTTTCCCTTGCCGCGATACGCGAATCGCGCGGTGTTGTCCGACAGCTCGACGTGCGATTTGCGCAAGGTGGTGATGCCGAACGTTCCGTTCTCTCGAGCGTAGCGTTCACCGCCGACGCGACAAAACGTTTCGCTGATGAGACGCAACACCGTCGCGGCCACCGTGTCGGCGTCGACCGCCTGTGCCGGCGCTCCCGGCCGAGCATCGGCGTGCAACGTGCGCCGAATACGCGGGAGCTCCTTGGCGAGCCGGCGCACGCGATGATACTTCCGCAGCTCGCGCCGCTCGACCGCGCGCTCGTGATACCGATACTGCTTGCGTCCGCGCGCGTCGAAGCCCCACGCCTGAATCGCCGAGCGCGGGCTGGTCGCGATATGCACGTCGCGCCATGCCGGCGGCACACGCAACGCGTCGATGCGCTCCAGCGTTCGCCGATCGCGAATGCGCCGATCGTTCGCGTCGACGTAGCGGAAGCCGGAGCGCTTTGAGCCGAGTCGTCGAATCCACATTGCGTCTTCGCGAGGCAATAAGTGGTCCGACTACAGCAGGGTGGAGGGTTGAGGGTGGAGGGTACAGGGAAGGTGTGGCGCGGAGCGCCACGCACCGCCCCTCCACCCTCAACCCTCCACCTTCCACCCTGTAGATTCACGCATGCCCTACGAGACGATCAACTACAGCGTTGCCGACCGGATCGCGACGATCACCGTCAATCGCCCCGACAAGTTGAACGCGCTCAACGACCGCGTCATCGCCGAGCTCGGGAACGCGATCGAATCGGCGCGGGAAGATGCGGACGTCGGAGGCATCATTCTCACCGGCGCCGGGCGCGCCTTCGTCGCTGGAGCCGACATCTCCGAGCTCAAGAATCATGGCGCCGTCTCGGCGAAGGCGCTCGCGCAGCGTGGGCAAGCCGTGTTTCGCCGCTATGAGACATCTCCAAAGCCGACGGTCGCCGCGGTGAATGGGTTTGCGCTTGGCGGTGGATGCGAGCTCGCCATGGCGTGTCATATTCGCATCGCATCGGAGGCGGCCAAGTTCGGGCAGCCCGAGGTAAGGCTGGGACTCATTCCGGGTTATGGCGGCACGCAGCGGCTACCTCGATTGATCGGAAAGGGCCGAGCGTTCCAGTTACTGCTCACCGGCGAGACGATCGATGCGAGCGAGGCCTATCGGATCGGGCTGGCGAACCGCGTTGTTCCGGCGAACGAATTGATGGCCGCCGCAACGACGATGTTGCACACGATTCTCGCCAACGGACCGCTTGCGGTCGCGTATTGTATCGAGTCGGTGAACCGTGGGTGTGATCTCACGCTCGATGAAGCGCTCACCCTCGAGGCGACGGCGTTCGGTTTGCTTGCGGCGACGGACGACAAGCGAGAAGGCACGCAAGCATTCCTCGAGAAGCGTCCGCCGCGGTTCACGGGCGCGTGAGTGGATTCGCGGCGCGACTGATCCGCCACGACGTCCGCGATTTTCGGAATCTCGCGCACGTCGAGCTCGTTCCGGCCGCGGAAGGCCTCGTCCTCGTCGGTGAAAACGGTCAAGGCAAAACCAACCTGCTCGAGTCGATCTACTACCTGCAGATCTTGCGTTCGGCACGCGGTGCTCGCGATCAGGACCTCGTGCGATTCGGCGCCGAGGCGTTTCACATCGGCGCGACGGTCGAGACCAACGCGCGTCACGAGATCGGCGTCGGGTACGAGCGTGCGACAAAACGGAAGCGAACGCGCGTCGATGGCGTCGTACCCGAACGCCTGAGCGACGCGCTTGGCTCGCTCCCGTCGGTCATGTTCTCGCCAAACGACGTCGACCTCGTGGCCGGATCGCCGAACGCGCGCCGACGCTACCTCGACATCATGCTGGCGCTCACGGCGCGCGGTTATCTCGCGGCGTTGCAGCAGTACCGGGCCGCGTTGGCAAGACGTAACGCCGCGTTGCGCGAGACCGCGCGAACCGGTCGCGCGTCCGACGCGAGCGTCGCAGTATGGGAGCCCGCTCTCGCCGAGCATGGCGCGCGGTTGTGGTCTGAACGTCGGGCATGGGTGGCGTCGATCGAAGCGCGGTTCGAGGAGCTGTGCCGGGAGATCGGCGAGACGGGTCGAGCGCGAGTTCGATACACCAGCTCGGTGAACCCGAGCAACGACCTCGCGCAGTCGTTGGCGGCCGCGCTATCGGAGAAGCGATCGCTCGACCT
>Ga0070709_10001180_pt1 | contig 14367 bp, 13 predicted proteins | sample LARL51metaG_FD_65449 | JGI IMG/M metagenome (GOLD analysis project Ga0070709, IMG submission 65449) | Corn, switchgrass and miscanthus rhizosphere microbial communities from Kellogg Biological Station, Michigan, USA - LAR L5-1 metaG | ecosystem: Host-associated > Plants > Roots > Rhizosphere ...
ACCGAGGCCGGGAATGGCAAAGGCAGCGGCGGCGGCACTGAACCTTGATCTGACCTCATCCTGGGTTGTGGGCGACCGGTCAGAGGACCTCGGCCTTGCTGAGGCCATCGGGGCATCGGCAATCTATGTGGGACCTGGCAGCTGCAGACGTCAAGGCGTCTGGTCATTTCCGAACCTTGCCGCTGCGGCACCATTCATCCTGGAGCGTATCGTCGTATGAAAACCGCCCAAGATCTTCTTGTCTGTGCCCCCTCGGCCAATGGCACCCCGGCGAAGTTCCCTGTCGCGCAGTATGCTAGCTCTGGAACCTATTTTGGAGCATACGCGGGGAACTTCGCCCGTGCGGCAAGCTCGATTGAACCCGCAGCCCTTGATCGCGCGGCGGATATCCTCCTCGATGCGTACACTCGGAGTGCAGGAGTGTTCTCATGCGGCAATGGCGGTTCGGCCGCCATTGCGAACCATCTGCAATGCGATCACGTGAAAGGCGTCCGGACAACGACCGACCTCACACCCCGTGTCGTGAGCCTTAGCGCCAACGTTGAGCTCCTCACTGCGATTGCCAATGACCGGGGCTACGAAGATGTCTTCACCTATCAGCTTCAGTCGCAGTCTCGGCCGGGCGACGTCCTTATCGCCATCTCGTCATCAGGCCGTTCGCCCAACATCGTGCGTGCGCTCACGTGGGCTCGCGACCGTGGACTGCGCACGATCGCACTTACCGGATTCGACGGCGGTGGTGCCAAGGCGGTGGCCGAGGTCGCCATTCATGTTGACGACACGAATTATGGCATCATTGAGGACTTGCACCAGGCTATAATGCATGCATTAGCTCAGTACATTCGTCAGTCGCGAATGACCGACGACGCAATCTCGTCCAATGTATTTTAACTCATGACAGTCATCCGAGGCCTGACCAAGGCGCGAAAGCAGCGGCACTTCAGCATTTGTAGAGGAAGTCGGTAACGCATGCGCGTAGCAATCAACCTCCTGACGGAAGACCCAGAAAATCCGTCGGGTGCGCATTGGTTTTGGACCCGGGTAATCCCGGAGATGGCCAAGAGGCTCGAATTTGGCGAGGAATTGCATCTGATGGTGAGCCCGAAGTCACGGCATCTCCATCAAGGTTACGGCCCAAATGTCTTTTACATCACCTACCCCTGGTCGAACGAGCGGCGAACGCCTCGTACGCTCTCGGAGCACCTTTACTCACCGCTGCGGCTACCCCTTAGCCGCATCGATGTCTTCAACACTCTGATGGCGCCCCTGGTAAATATCTCATGGTCACTCGTCATCCATATGAAGACGATGCATGCCTTTACCGCCCCGGAAGCAATCGGGCCGTTGCCTCGTATGTATCGTCGCCTGAACTATCCGCGCACTGCGCGGGCCGCTAAGGCGATCATCATCAACTCTCATAGCTTGCGTGCCGAGATCGAGCAGTACCTGAATGTTGACTCGACCAAGCTCAAGCTGATTTACGAGGCGGTTGACCACGACCTCTTCAAGCCGGGCGATGCTGGCGCGGCTCGTGCAGCTGTGGCGTCGCACGGTATCACCAAGCCATTCGTGCTATTCGTGTCCTCGCTGTGGCCGTATAAAAATTGCGGCGGATTGCTGCGGGCATGGGCGCTCGCCCGCCATGAGCTCGGAGATCGGCAGCTGGTGATCGTGGGCCCCGGACGTGACGAGAAGTACGTTGCTGAACTGTACTCGCTCGCGGCCGAGCTAGGTATAACAGCTGACGTGGTATTTGTCGGCGGCGTCCCTCTCGAGGAGACCGTCAGCTTCTACCGTGCAGCTGACGTGTTCGTGTATCCGTCACTCAACGAGACCTTCGGGCTCCCCATCCTTGAGGCCATGGCGTGCGGCTGCCCAGTCGTGACCTCAGATGCCAGTGCGATGCCAGAAACCGCAGGCGGAGCCGCCGTACTCTCCGACCCGAAAGACCCTGCGTCGATCGCGCGAGCAATTGTCGAAGCGGCAGGGCAAGATCGCCTGCGTGACGAAGGACTCCGTCGAGCGAGTCAGTTCACGTGGGCGGCGACCGGTGCCGCGACCCTTGACGTTTACCGTGAGGTAGCCGAGCAGCGGGGTAATCAGCAAAAATGAAGGTCCTCGTCACCGGCGGTGCCGGATTCATCGGATCCCATACCTGCGACCGGCTGCTGGAGCTCGGGCATGACGTCGTCGTGCTCGACGCGCTGACCCCCCCGGTCCATCGCAACGCGCGTCCCGCGCACCTGAGTCCCGAGGTTGACTTCTACGAGGGCGATACCCGCAACCGCGACCTCCTGGCGAACCTCTTGCGCCGGGTCGATGCCGTCTACCATTTCGCTGCCTACCAGGATTACATGCCCGACTTCTCGCGATTCTCCGACGTGAACGTAGTCTCGACGGCCCTGCTCTATGAGATCATCGTGGCCGAGCGGCTCGACCTGGCCCGCGTCGTGGTGGCGTCCTCCCAATCCGCGATGGGTGAAGGGCTGTACCGATGCCCGGCCGATGGCGAGCAGGTCCCAGGCATGCGCCCCGAACAGGCTGTCGCCGCTGGTCTGTGGGATATTCCCTGCCCGGAGTGCGGCGGCCCGCTGGAGATGCAGGCCACGCCGGAGCGAATCTCCAATCCGCAGAATGCATATGGCATGTCCAAGCTCAGCCAGGAGATGGTCGCCGTCAACCTCGGTCGCCGGTATAGCATCCCGACCGTCGCCCTCCGGTACAGCATCGTCCAGGGTCCGCGGCAGTCGGTGTATAACGCTTACTCGGGCGCGTGCCGAATCTTCTGCCTGAGTTACCTGCTGGGCACGGCGCCGACTCTCTACGAGGACGGCGCTGCGATTCGCGACTACGTCAACATCGACGACGTGGTGGATGCCAACTTGCTCGTGCTGGAGGATGACCGCGCGTCCGGGCAGGTCTTCAATGTGGGCGGCGGCAAGGCGGTCACGACCAGGGAATTCGCCGATATCGTGATGCGGCAGTACGGCTCTGACCGGCCGGGTGTGGTCACCGGCGAGTACCGCTTCGGAGATACGCGTCACATCCTGTCGGATATCAGCGCGCTGCAAGGGCTGGGGTGGTCACCCCGGCACACGCCGGTCGAATCGGTCGCGGCCTACGCCGCCTGGCTCGAGGACATGGACGGTCTTGATGGGGTGCTGGCGGAGGCGAACACGCGCATGCGCGCTCTCGGGGTCGTCCGGAAGGCGAAGGAGTGAAGGCTTTCCTGCTCGCCGCTGGAGTCGGCAGCCGGCTGCGGCCGATCACGGATACCACGCCGAAGTGTATGCTGGCCATCGCCGACCGGCCCCTACTCGACATATGGCTCGACGCATTCGACCGTGCGGGCGTCGACGAGGTCCTGGTCAACCTTCACCACCTGCCGGACATGGTACGGCGGCACGTCGCTACGCGCAGCGGGCCGCCTTCGGTCCGTACGTTCTTTGAGCCTGAGTTGCTCGGCAGCGCAGGCACGCTTCTCGCCAACAGGGAATGGGTCGAGGATGAGGAGCTTTTCCTCGCCTGTTACGCAGACAACCTCACGGATTTTGATCTGCGATCACTCATCGACGCGCACCGAGAGCATCGCACGCTCGCGACCTTGACGGTCTTCCGCTCCGAGAACCCTTCGGCCGGGGGAGTTGTGGAACTCGACGCCGTCGGCCGGGTCACCGGCTTTGTGGAGAAGCCGAGCGAACCGGTTTCCGACCTGACCAATGCCGGCATGTACGCCTTCCACCCCAGCGTGCTCGATGACTTCGATGGCATGCGGCCGCGTGACATCGGTTATGACCTGCTGCCGCGGCTGGTGGGCCGCGCCCGGGCCGTGCTGGTCGAGGGATACTTCCGCGATATCGGCACTCCTGACGCTTACCGACGAGCCCGGGAGGAGTGGCCTGTACGGGCCCTGCGATGATCATTACTCAGACACCATTGCGTATCGGCTTGCTCGGTGGAGGGACCGACCTGCCCGCCTACTATCGGGAGCATGGCGGCCGGGTCCTTAACTGCGCGCTCGACAAGTACGTCTATGTCATCGTGAAGCAGCGCTTCGATCGCGACATCTACGTCAACTACTCCAAGAAAGAGATCGTCTCGCGGGTCGAGGATCTCGAGCACGAGCTCGTCCGGGAAGCCATGCGGATGACCGGGGTGGACAACGGGGTCGAGATCACCACGCTGGCTGACATCCCGTCCGCGGGTTCCGGCCTCGGTTCTTCTTCCGCTGTGACCGTCGGTCTGCTGCACGCCCTGTTCGCCTATCAGGGACGGCAAGTGTCGGCGGAGGAACTTGCCGAGCGGGCATGCGCGATCGAGATCGAACATTGCGGCAAGCCCATCGGCAAGCAGGACCAGTACATTGCCGCGTTCGGCGGGATCCGCGACATCCGCTTCGGCCCCGGCGATGAGGTGGTGGCCGAGGAAGTGGGCCTCTCCGCGTCTGAACGGCGGGCTCTCCAGCAGCAGATCATGCTCTTCTACACGGGCATCACCCGCAGCGCAGACCCGATCCTGGCCGAGCAGAACGCGAACGTCAAAGCCACTCGTCTACAGCTAGACCTACTGCGCGACCTAGCAGGCTTCGCCGCCGGGCGACTGCGCAGCGGCGACGTCGACGCTATCGGTCCCGCACTGCGGGAGAGCTGGGAGGCCAAGCGGAAGCTGGCCTCGGGGGTGTCGAACGACCGGATCGATCAGGCCGTCACGCGGGCGCTCGACGCAGGCGCGGCGGGAGTCAAGCTGACCGGCGCTGGTGGCGGGGGCTTCCTGCTCGCTATCTGTCCGATAGAGCGGCAGCGCGCCGTGCGGGAAAACCTGGCGGACATGCAGGAATTGCCGGTGAAACTGGACCGCCTCGGCTCACGAGTGGTACTCAACGTGCTGCGCGACATTTGGCATTGACCCGGCAGCATCTTACACCGCCACAATTCCATTCCTGGAATTGATTCACCAGATGGGGCATGAGCAATCCGACCGGGGCTGGGTTATGAATTCCGAGCCTTGCCAGAGTAGGGTGAACAGATGAAGAAGTATTCTACGGCCAATATTGGACTGACGAACGGGATGTTTACTTCCATCGGCATGTTAATGGCCCTGGTAATCTTTCGGTTAGGTCCAGTATGGCGCCAGTTATGTGACGCTGGAAAGGATTTATCGATCTTGAAATAGCGCTTCAGGTCGTTCCTGAATTCGTCAAGAGGCTGGACATTGCTGAAGGCATGGTACATTTCCGGATTGCGATGCCCGAAATTCCAGTACGATACTATGAACTTGCCATTCCCTTTCAGAATGTCGGCTATCTCGGCAAATTTCCGAGACTGAGTGTCTCCGACGTATTCGAAAATCCCCTGGGCCAGGACAATGTCGAATCGTTTGTCACCGAACTTTATCGGGGCTTCCCTGAGGTCAGCCTCGAGCAGGTTCGAGGCCGGACTCTGTATGGCTATGTCAATGCCGTAGTAGTCTACGTTTGCCGGAAGCAGGCGACCCACGGTTGCCGGCCCGCAGCCAACGTCAAGAAGCATGCATTCCCGGCCTCGGGCGAGCTTATTTATGATTCGTACGGCCTTGACTAGCCGATAGTGCGGTTCGACAAATCTCAGGTTCTGCTCTCGCCAGAACTTCTGTGCTCCATGGCCGACCGCATCATCTGGAGCAAGATCATTTTCGTCGGCCCGTCTGTTCATAATCATATCCTTGGGTAAGATCCACGGGTAACCGTAACGTCATTACATTGCCGCAAGGCGTCGGCCGTAGTTCGGTCGATCATATGCATGCAGCCGCCATCAGTCATGCTCGCCCTCAACGTGTGCCTGTACGTGCAGCCTCGTGCCCGGCGGTCGCGGCTGCCCCAGCTGGTGCCGGGAAAAGCGCCGCTGACATCTCGGCGAGCTGGCGGTCGACGAGCCGCACCTTCGTGGCATTCCGCTCCGATATGATCTGCGTCAGCTGCGCGGACTGGCTCTCCAGTTCCGTGAACCTCTCGATCATCTGGGCAGCTTCCAGCGCCTCGCAGGACAGGCAGAATCCGGGCATTCCCGCATCCGCCATCAGAAGTTCGTGCTTTGCGGCGTAGCCGAGGGCCAGCGTCGGCTTGTCCAGGAGCAATGCATATAGCACGTTGTGATAGCGGGTGGCGACGACCGTGTCGACTGATGCTATCTGTCGCAGCAGGTCAGTGAGGGAAGGCGCGGGCTCGGTGCCAACCCGTGCCGGGTCAAGGTCGGGCCGGTATGCGCGGAGGTCGGCGGCGATCTCCTGCACGATTGGCTCGTCGGCCGTGTCGCTCGTGAACAGCCGTATCGGGCGCCCGTCATCCACCAGCCAGCGGCAGAATCGTTTCATCTGCTCGAGGTAGTTGGCCCGGAGCGCATCGGCCCGGTCGAGGTCGTCGTTGCCGCCAGAGTAGTCCATGACACCGATGCCGACGCTCCCTGTCGCACGTTGGTATCCGGCCGGGGCCGGAAGGGCAAATGCGACATCGGGATAGACAGCATCGTCTGAGGTATCGACACCCATCCGCCGCATTGCTTCCTTGGAGACGGTGTCCCGGTAGGACCGATAATGCGCGAGCCGCACGGCTGTAGTGATCAGCCGACGCGTTAGCCGATGGTCAGTGACGTTGGCACCCACGCTCACTAGGGCGACCTTGGTCCCGAACAGCGAGCCGGATGCGCTAAGGAGGAAAATCCAGTATGGAGTCTTCCATGGCCGCATGGGAACGGTCGTTTCGAGCACTCCCATCCCGGGGACGATAACGGCCTCGTGGCGCCGGACCCAGGATGCCGTGCGAAACGCGTCAATACCTATCCCCAGACTCAGCCCGAAACCCCTTCGAGCGATCGCCGTTATCCCCGAAGCCGTCCGTCGGCCGGGCTGGTACCAGCGCAGACGAGATGCGGCAAGGTCATATCGGGCAGTAACAAGTTCCGGATCAGAGCAAAGCGCATCCAAGATCACTTCAGGGTGCTCGGCCCTAAGATAAGCGAGCACGGCTTCCATCGAGCCGTCATTACCCAGGTTGCCCTGGCCGAGAAGACCAAACAAGCCTACCCGTGGCGCACCAGCCGTCGCGCCGGTGCGAATCCTAGCCTGGCCAGGCGAATTCACGGCCTTCCTTCCCGCCCGCTTATTTCCGGGCGAACTGAGGCCGCGTGGTTCTGGTGGACAGCGGACAGTTGCTGGTCGAGCGGCTCGAGATGCCTCGGGATGACACTGCTGGCCGCCCGGTCCGCCATCCATTGCGCTAGGTGACGATAGCACTCCCGCCGGTCCGCGGACGAAAGCGGCGCCCGCCGGATCGCTCGGACGTAACCCCAGAAATACTCCGCGACAAGGCGCGCAGTCGGATGCCTTAGCCGGTCCGCCCGTCGCGGATCTAGGACTTCACAGCGGGCGCGCAGTGATGACTTGTTGGGACCAGATGACCTATAGACACGATCGTCATGATCACGCCGGAAGTACAACCAGTCCGGAGTCTCGTGGAAGGGACCGTGCAGCAGGAGCTCACATACGACAATTCGGTCCTGGTGATGGTAACTGCCGTGCGGTGCGATCTGCCGCAGGACCTTTGTCCGGATGACGCCGTACTCGTCGCACGCCCGCAGGATGCCTTCGTTGTCTAGCCGGATGAGGCGATGGTCCGCCGAACCTGGGTCATCGAACAAGCCGCTGCTTCCGAACATGAAGCTCCGGAAACGCTCTGGTGCGCTAGAGGAGTCCGTGGCCAGCGGGTACTTATATGCCTGCGTGACTTTACCTGCGCTGTCTATAGCTGCGGTCCAGGAATGAGCCAGAACTACGTCCGGATGCTGGTCCAGCGCATCAACACAGCTCTGCAGCAGGTCACGGCCGTACAGGTCATCTGCAGCTGCCCATTTGAAAAATTCACCACGCGACTTCTCAGCCACGAAGTTGTGGTTCGATGAAAGGCCTAGATTGCGCGGCTGACGGACGTAGCGGATCCTGGAGTCCTGGTCCGCGTAACGACGGCAGATATCGGCGGTGTTGTCGGTCGATGCGTTATCCGAGATGATAAGCTCAAAATTCTTGTAGGTCTGGCCAAGCAGGGACTCGATGGACTCCGCGATGTATTTTTCCCCGTTGTAAACTGGAAGCCCAACGCTCAGCCTCGGTACAGTACTCACTGGGTGTCAACCTCGGTTCCGAACGCGTCAAGAGAGAGAACGAGAGCGGCTCCGCTGAGACTTCGATCACCAGGAGCAAGGATCATCAGCGCCTAGCCCCCCTAGATTTCGCACGCGACTCAGACCGGGCCGTTAGACATCTAGGCCCCCACACAAGAACCTCGACCGACCGGTCTTGATACATCCGCGCCTCCCACTGCGCCGCGCTCCCGGCACCCGCATCCTCTGCAGCGGTATGTGGAGTTGTTGTTCGCTTAAGCCCGGTTCTTCCCTGCTGGACATACCGACACAACCAGGCCCGAAAAACATGTCCTATAAGCTCGGCACCCCCAGGGGATCGTCTTCGCGGTGCAGGGGCGATCCCTGCAAGAAGGACAGCAGCCGGGGGGCAGTGACGTTTGCGTCGAAGTCTCGCCCGAACCGCTCTCTCGCGGCGCTGGCGGCCTTCAACCGGATTGGCTCACAGTCCAGTAGGTCAATCAGCGTCTTCGCTGCTTGGGCAGGGTCGTCGAGGGACCAGAACCGGGCCTCCACACCGTCGTTGCAAAGCTCGCCGATAGGCCCGATGTTGGCTGCCACGATGGGCAGGCCAGCCGCCATCGCTTCGATGATCGCCAGAGAGGAGGATTCCGAGTACGAAGCATGGGCATAGGCCCGGTACCGCGGCAGGAAGTCCTGCACGTCTTGCCGGTACCCGCGGAAGCGTACCTGCCCCTCCAGGCCCAGCGAGCTGCTCATTCCCAACAGCTCCTTGCGCAGGGGTCCATCGCCGAACACATCCAGCGTGAGGGATCGCCCGGCCCGGTTGGCTTCGGCCAGGACCGTAAGCATGAAACGGTGGTTCTTCACGGGCTCGAGGTGACCGATGGTCACGAGGTCGCCGAGCGGCTTTTGATCTGCCTGGGGCTCTGGCGATGCCACGAAGTTCTCAATGACGGCGTAGGGCACCTCGGCCGCCTCCGGGAACCAGCGCAAGAGCGCGTTCCGTGCCCATCTCGACACGTACATAAGGCCGTCGACCTGCGGGATTACCTCTTGCTCGAGCTGCCGGATGGCTCGGAATACGGTTCCGTCGCGCCTGATCACCTTCTTGTCTGCCCATTCGTCGGCCTGTGAGATCCGGAAATGAACAGCCATGACCACGCGCTGGTGCGGGCCTTGCCGCGCCCGCAAGGCTGCTCGCGCAGACAGCGGGCACTGAGCATAGACCACGCAGGTGCCGACGTCGGCGAGGGACCGCCGCAACGCGTTGTGGAGGAATACCTCGTGCCAGTGTCGGTACCAGGCGACGCTTGCGGCTCCGCTGCATCGTTCCAGCGCGAAGCGGAGGCCGAAGACAGGCACGGTAAGCGCCCGGCCCCACGAGAACGGCGTGACAAGTGTGCTGGCCGTACCGCATTCCCCGAGGTAGCGCCGCAGCTGCCGGATGTGCGTCTGAACGCCCGTGTTGCCTTCCTCGCGGAGGATGGTCGCGATCATCAACGGGAGGGAAGCCTCGCCGGGTAGCCATCCGTCGCCTGCGTCCGGACGTTGGCCATCGTTGCGCGTCATGCCTAACAAGAACGCTCATCCAGCCCACCTGATACGTGAGCGCAACACCACAGTGTCCGAGCCGCCAGCGGGCGACTCACAGTACTTAACCCGCTCACCATTGACGTATCAGGACCGGGCCGCGGGAGATCGTATGTGCATGGGGTGGTGCGGCCCCAATCCGACTGTTTGTCCTGGATCTAGGGGTGCCGACGTTGAGAGTGCTGATTGCGGGTGACCGAGGCTATATCGGGGGGGTTCTGACTCCGTTCCTGCGGGCGGCCGGGCATCACGCAGACGGACTGGACCTCGGCCTCTATGAGGGATGCGATCTGGGCCCAGGCCCGGAGGACATTGCTCCGCGGCCGCCGCGTGACATGCGGGACACCCAGGCCAGCGAGCTGGCCGGATATGACGCGGTGATCTGTCTGGCCGCGCTGTCCAATGATCCGCTGGGCGACCTCAAGCCGGCAGCGACCTACTCGATCAACCTGGACGGGACGCTGACCCTGGCACGGGCGGCACGGCGGGCCGGCGTGGAACGCTTCCTATTCGCTTCGTCATGCAGCCTGTACGGCGCAGCCGGCTCGGCCGCGGTAGCGGAAGACGCTGAGCTGTTCCCGGTCACGCCCTATGGGGAGTCCAAAGTAAAGGCCGAACGCGATCTGTCATCTCTAGCCGGCGACCGGTTCAGCCCGACCTACCTGCGCAACGCCACCGCCTACGGCGTCTCGCCACGACTTCGGCTAGACATCGTGGTCAATAACCTCACCGCGGTGGCCATGACAGCCGGGGAGGTGCGGCTGGAAAGCGACGGGTCGCCATGGCGGCCGTTGGTGCATGTCGAGGACATCTGCCGGGCGGCGCTGGCGGCGCTGGAGGCGCCGCGGGAGTTGGTGCACGACGAGGCATTCAACGTGGGCCGGACCGAGGACAACGTGCAGATCCGCGACGTTGCCGACATGGTCCGCGACGCAGTGCCGGGATCCCGGGTGTCGTTCTCCGATGGTGCCGGCCCGGATCTGCGCAATTACCGCGTCGACTTCTCCAAGCTAGCCGAGACCTTCCCCAACCTTAAGCTGCGCTGGAGCGTGCCTGAAGGGGTTAGCGAGCTCGCCGCCGCTTATGCGCGGTACGGCCTCAGCTACGCAGACTTCTCCTCCTCGCGGTATGTGCGGCTGCGCCGGATCCGCGAACTGTTGTCCGAGGGCCTACTCGATGACATGCTCCACCGCCAGACGGATGCCCACTTTTCCGAGGTCGCCTTCGGTGCCCGGCAAACATCGCGCTGAGAAGCGCCGTCCCGCACGCGACCTAAGTTCTTGACGTGGCAGTGGTAAGAGTGCTGTTCGACGCGACCCGCCGTCGCCAAGCGGCAGTACTCGTAAAGCGGCGGAAAGTGCTGTCCGTGCGGCCGGTGCGCCAGATCGGGCGCCGCCTCAGCTGGGGGGTCGCGGACCAGGCAGTATCCAGTCTTACCAACTTCGCGGTGAACATCTATATCGCCCGGTACCTGGGGGCCGTGCAGTACGGCGCCTTCAGCCTGGCCTATGTAACCTACGGATTCGCCCTCCAGGCGTCACGGGGCCTGGCCACCGACCCGTTGCTGGTCAGATTCAGCGGCACGGACGTCCCGACCTGGCGGCGTGCCGTCGCGAAGTGCACCGGAACCGCCGCGGCCGTGGGGGTGGCGACGGGTGCCTGCGTGCTTGTCGCGGCTGCGCTGCTGAGCGGTCCTACGAGGCTTGCTTTCCTTGCGCTTGGACTGACTCTGCCTGCACTCCTACTGCAAGACAGCTGGCGATTCGCCTTCTTCGCCCTAGGTCGTGGGAGCCTGGCATTTCTCAACGACGTGGCCTGGGCAGCTGCATTGATTCCGGCCCTGATCTTGCTGCGGTCGACCGGTCATGCGAGCGTATTCTGGTTTGTCTTCGCGTGGGGCGCGGCTGCGGCGGTCGGCGCGGCTATCGGACCGCTGCAGGCCCGGGTCGTGCCCAAGCTGTCCGGGGTGTGGCGATGGCTGCAGCAGCAACGTGATCTCGGGCCCCGCTACCTCGTAGAGGGCACCGCGAACAGTGGCGCGTCCCAGCTGCGCAATTATGGCGTCGGCCTGATTCTGGGCCTGGCCGCAGTCGGGTACGTGCAGGCTGCCAACACGTTGATGGGCCCCTTCCAGGTTGTGCTCTATGGGATGGGCCTGGTCGCATTGCCTGAGGCCGCCCGGATTCTGCGTAACTCTCCGCGGCACATGAAGCTGTTCTGCGGGCTGCTCACCGCCGGGCTCTGCCTCGTAGCGCTTGCGTGGGGGGTCGCGCTGCTTATCGCGCTGCCGAGGGGGCTCGGGAACTGGCTGCTGGGTCCGATCTGGAGGCCGACCTATCCCCTGGTGCTGCCGACCACGCTGTTCATGATGGGCGGGTGCGCCAGCGCTGGCGCTGGTACTTACCTACATGCTCTGGGGAACGCGCGGCGGAGCCTGCGCGCAGCGGTACTCATGGCGATCGTCTACGTTGTGTGTTCCCTGGTAGGAGCCGTTACCGGCGGAGCAATCGGGACGATGCGCGGGGCGGCGGTCGGCGCCTGGATCGGCGCGCTTTTGTTCTGGTGGCAGCTGCGCATAGCACTGCGCGAGTCCCGCACTCTGGCTGCTGGCCCGCCCGCTCCTAACCGCACGGCCGGACGGCACCGCGGCGACTCATCGGCATTCCGCCGCACGACACGCCCCCGGCACCAGCGGTAAGGCTTACCGGCGTGAAGATCTTCAATGATGGGAGTTGCCAGGGTGAGGCCTTGCCCGATGCGTGCCGGACTGGCCGGTTGCACGGCAGCCCTGACCAAGCGAGCGCGGGCACACCCAAAGATCAACTTGAAAAGGGCTTCCCCGTCGGTCAACCGGGGTGTACGGTCATGCGTCTACGGAAGGACGCGGATCTAAGTCCGTACGCGATGGCGGCGACTTGCTGCCCGGAGTTGCCTGGTCACTGCGGCGCTGGGGACGCGCTCGCTTGGGGTCTTGCAGGCTTGCCGTTGGTCTGTGAGTGCATTTGTGGGGGGGAAAGATGCGGCGATCCGGCTTAGCGCTGAGCCTTCTTGCTATTGCAGCGATGATCGGCGTGCCCGGAATAGCATCGGCGCCGGCCTCGATGGCCGCAACGACCGGACTGGTCGCGGCGTACGGGTTTGACGAGGGGTCGGGGACGACCGTCACGGACGCGTCGGGCAACGGGAACACCGGCACGATCACGAACGCGGCCTGGGCGGCGACCGGCAAGTACGGCAAGGCGCTGCAGTTCAACGGCACCAACGCGCTCGTCTCGATCCCTAACGCGGCCTCGCTGCAGCTGTCGACCGGGATGACGCTGGAAGCGTGGGTCAACCCCTCGACCGTCAACGCCAACTGGCGTGACGTGATCTACAAGGGCAACGACAACTACTACCTCGAGGCCACCTCGACGAACGCCTCGAAACCGGACGCGGGCCTGATCGCCGGCGGCAGCTACGCCGACGCCTACGGCACGGCCAAGCTCGCCGCCAACACCTGGTCGTACCTGACCGAGACCTACGACGGGTCGACGCTGCGGCTGTACCTCAACGGCACGCAGGTCGCCTCGACCGCGCACACCGGCGCGATCGCCAGTTCCACGAACCCGCTCCAGATCGGTGGCGACACCATCTACAGCCAGTACTTCGCCGGCCTGATCGACGAGGTCCGCATCTACAACGTCGCGCTGACCGCCGCCCAGATCCAGACCGACATGGCGACGCCGGTGAACAACGGTCCGGACACGACCCCGCCGACGCAGCCGGGGACGCTGACCGCGACCGCGGCCAGCGCCAGTGAGGTCGACCTGTCCTGGGGCGCTTCCACCGACAACGTCGGCGTCACCGGCTACCTGGTCGAGCGCTGCTCGGGCACCGGCTGCACCAACTTCGCTCAGATCGGCACTACCACCGGCACCGGCACCACCTTTAAAGACACCAGCGTGGTCGCGGGCACCACCTATAGCTACCGTGTCCGCGCCACCGACGCCGCCGGCAACCTCAGCCCCTACTCGAATACCGCCAACGCCACCACCCCCGCGCCCGATACGACCCCCCCGACGCAGCCGGGGACGCTGAGCACGAACGTGGTCAGTGCCAGCGAGGTTGACCTGTCCTGGGGCGCCTCGACCGACAACGTCGGCGTCACCGGCTACAAGGTGGAGCGCTGCTCGGGCACCGGCTGCACGAACTTCGCCCAGATCGGCACCACCACCGGCACCGGGACCACCTACAAGGACACCACAACGGTCGCCTCGACCACCTACAGCTACCGCGTCCGCGCCACCGACGCGGCCGGCAACCTCAGCACCTACTCCAATACCGCCAGCGCCACCACCCCCGCCGGCCCGTCCGGGCTGGTCGCGGCGTACGCGTTTGATGAGGGGACGGGGACGACCGTCGCTGACGCATCGGGCAACGGCCACAACGGCACGACCTCGAACACAACCTGGGCGGCGGCCGGGAAGTTCGGCAAGGCGCTGCAGTTCAACGGCAACAACTCGATCGTCACGGTCCCCAACGCGGCCGCGCTGCAGCTGTCGACCGGGATGACGCTGGAGGCGTGGGTCAACCCCTCCGCTGTCACCTCCGCCTGGCGTGATGTGATCTACAAGGGCAACGACAACTACTACCTCGAGGCCACCTC
>Ga0070709_10001181_pt1 | contig 14360 bp, 16 predicted proteins | sample LARL51metaG_FD_65449 | JGI IMG/M metagenome (GOLD analysis project Ga0070709, IMG submission 65449) | Corn, switchgrass and miscanthus rhizosphere microbial communities from Kellogg Biological Station, Michigan, USA - LAR L5-1 metaG | ecosystem: Host-associated > Plants > Roots > Rhizosphere ...
CAAGCTGTTCGAGCCGTCGTTCTACACCACCGACGTGCCGGACTGGGGCACCAGCCTGCTGCACTGCCAGGCGCTCGGCCCCAGGGCCATGGTCGTCGTCGACACCGGCCACCACGCGCCGGGCGTGAACATCGAGTTCATCGTCGCGCTGCTGCTCAAGGCCGGCCGGCTCGGCGGGTTCGACTTCAACAGCCGGTTCTACGCCGACGACGACCTGATGGTAGGGGCCGCGGACCCGTTCCAGCTGTTCCGGATCATGCACGAGGTGGTCAAGGCCGGTGCGCTCGCCCCGGCCGCGGGGGTGGGGTTCATGCTCGACCAGTGCCACAACATCGAGCCGAAGATCCCCGCGCAGATCCGCTCGGTCATGAACGTGCAGGAGGCGACCGCCAAGGCGCTCCTCGTCGACGCGGAGGAACTGCGCGAGGCGCAGCTCGCCGGCGACGTGCTCGCCGCGAACGCCGCGGTTATGGACGCCTACAACACCGACGTCCGGCCGCTGCTCGCCGGGCTGCGGGAAGAGATGGGCCTCGCGCCCGACCCGGTTTCCGCTTACCTCGCGTCCGGGTACGGGGAAAAGATCATTTCGGAACGGAAGGGCGGTTCCCCCGCAGGCTGGGGTGCTTGAGTCTGATGGACAACGCAGTCCGCGCGCTGCTCGCGCGCAGCAACCGGCTTGGCGCCGATCCGCGCAACACCAACTACGCGGGCGGGAACACCTCCGCGAAGGGCACCGCCACCGACCCGGTCACCGGGCAGCCGGCCGAGCTGCTGTGGGTGAAGGGCTCGGGCGGTGACCTCGGCACGCTCACCGAGGCGGGCCTGGCCGTGCTGCGGCTGGCCTCGCTGCGCGACCTGGCGGGTGTCTACCCGGGTGTCGAGCGTGAGGACGAGATGGTCGCGGCGTTCGACTACTGCGCGTTCGGCAAAGGCGGGGCGGCGCCGTCCATCGACACCGCGATGCACGGCCTTGTCGAGGCCGCGCACGTGGACCATCTGCACCCGGACGCGGGGATCGCGTTCGCGACGGCCGCGCGCGGCCAGGAGCTGACCGCCGAATGCTTCGGCGACCGCGTGGCGTGGGTGCCGTGGCGACGGCCGGGGTTCCAGCTCGGCCTCGACATCGCCGCGATCAGGCGGGACCACCCGGCGGCCATCGGCGTGATCCTCGGCGGGCACGGCATCACCGCCTGGGGCGACACGTCGGACGAGTGCGAGGCGCACTCGCTGGAGATCATCCACGCCGCGCAGAAGTTCATCGATGAGCGGGGAACCACGAGGCCGTTCGGGGAAAAGATCTTCAAGACACTGCCGGGGACCGAGCGGCGGGCGCGAGCCGCGGCCCTCGCACCGGTGCTCCGCGGCCTCGCCTCCACCGACCGGCGGCAGCTCGGGCACTACACCGGCCACCCGGCGGTGCTGGAGTTCACCGGCAGCGAGAAGCTGTTCGCCCTGGCCGCGCTCGGCACCTCGTGCCCTGATCACTTCCTGCGCACCAAGGTGCGGCCGATGGTTGTCGACCTGCCGCCGTCCGCGCCGCTGGAGGCGGTCGTCGCGCGGCTGCGCGAGCTGCACGCTGTGTACCGCGGCGACTATCAGGCCTATTACGAGCGGTACGCGGACGCGTCGTCGCCGCCGATGCGCGGTGCGGACCCGGCGATCGTGCTGGTGCCGGGGGTCGGGATGTTCAGCTTCGGCGCGGACAAGCAGACGGCGCGGGTAGCCGGCGAGTTCTACCTGAACGCCATCAACGTGATGCGCGGCGCCGAGGCGATCTCCACGTACGCGCCGATCCCGGAGAGCGAGAAGTTCCGCATCGAGTACTGGGAGCTCGAGGAGGCCAAGCTGCGGCGGCGGCCGTTGCCGAAGCCGTTGGCGGGGCGGGTCGCCTTCGTGACCGGCGGCGGCTCGGGCATCGGGCGGGCGACGGCGGAGCGGCTGGCTGCCGAGGGGGCGTGCGTCGTGGTGGCCGACCGGGACGCTGACGCGGCTGCCACCGTGGCCGGGGAGCTCGGCTCGGCGGATGTCGCGGTCGCGGCGACCGCCGACGTCACGCGTGAGGCTGACGTGGCGGCGGCGTTCGCGGCGGCGGCGCTGGCGTTCGGCGGGGTGGACCTCGTCGTGAACAACGCGGGGCTGTCGATCTCGAAACCGCTGGCCGAGACGTCTGTCGCGGACTGGGACCTGCTGCACGACGTGATGGCGCGCGGGTCGTTCCTGGTGTCGCGCTCGGCTGCCGCGATGCTTGAGGCGCAAGGGCTCGGCGGGGACATCGTCTACATCGTGAGCAAGAACGCGGTGTTCGCCGGGCCGTCCAACGTCGCGTACGGCGCGGCCAAGGCGGACCAGGCGCATCAGGTGCGGCTGCTCGCGGCCGAGCTGGGCGCCATCGGGGTGCGGGTCAACGGGATCAACCCGGACGGCGTGGTGCGCGGGTCGGGAATCTTCTCCGCTGGGTGGGGCGCGTCGCGGGCCGCCGTGTACGGGGTGCCCGAGTCCGAGCTGGGCGCGTTCTACGCGTCGCGGACCCTGCTGAAGCGGGAGGTGCTGCCCGAGCACGTCGCGGCCGCCGTGTTCGCGCTGTGCGGCGGCGACCTGCCGCTCACGACCGGCCTGCTCATCCCCGTCGACGCGGGCGTGGCGGCGGCGTTCTTGCGATGACCTCGCCCGTCGGTTCCGTCGTCGTGGCCGGCGTCGATCTCGGGGCGTCCGGCGGGCGGGTGCTCGCGGCGCGGGTGTCGCCTGACGGGGTGTCGCTGCACGAGGTGAGCAGGTTCCCGAACGAGCCGGTGCTGGCCGGCGGCACGCTGCACTGGGACATCCTGCGACTGTACTCGTCGGCCGCGAGCGGGCTGCGGTCCGCCGCTGCCTCGTTTTCGCTGGCCGGCGCCGGGATCGACTCGTGGGGCGTGGACTACGGACTGCTCGATTCGTCCGGGGCGCTGGTCGGCAACCCGGTGCACTACCGGGACGTCCGGACATCCGGGGTGTCGGTGCCGGTGCCGGCTTCGTCGCTGTACGCGGTGACCGGGATCCAGCACCTGCCGTTCAACACGATCTACCAGCTCGCGGCGTCGCGGGGGACGCCTTTGCTGTCGGCCGCGTCGACGCTGCTGCTGATCCCCGACCTGCTCGGGTACTGGCTGACCGGGGCCGTCGGGGCCGAGGTGACCAACGCCTCGACGACCGGGCTGCTCGACGTGGCGTCCCGGTCGTGGGCGTTCGAGCTGATGGATGCGGCGGGGATTCCGCGCGGGCTGTTCCCGCCGCTGCGCCAGCCGGGCGACGTCATCGGGCCGGTGCGCGAGCTGCCCGGCGTGAATGGGGTGCCGCTGATCGCGGTCGGGTCGCACGACACCGCGTCGGCGGTGGCGGCGGTGCCTGCTGCCTCCCCGGCCTTCGCTTACATCTCGTCGGGGACGTGGTCGCTGGCGGGGCTGGAGCTGACGGCGCCGGTGCTGTCCGAGGAGAGCCGGCTGGCCAACTTCACCAACGAGGCCGGGATCGACGGGACCGTCAGGTACCTGCGCAACGTGACCGGGCTGTGGCTGCTGCAGGAGTGCGTGCGGTGCTGGGGTTCTGCTGCCGGGTCGCTGGAGTCGCTGCTCTTGCTGGCGGCCGCGGCGCCGGCGTTGCGGTTCGTGATCGACGCCGACGACCCGGTGTTCCTGCCGCCGGGCGACATGCCGGGCCGGATCGTCTCGTGGCTGTCCTCCCGCGGGCTGCCGGCCCCGTCAGAGCCTGCGGAGATCGTCCGGTGCATCCTGGACAGCCTTGCGCTCGCCTACCGGCGTGCCCTGCTCGCCGCGCAGTCGCTGTCCGGCCGGCACGCCGACGTGGTGCACATCGTGGGGGGCGGGTCTCGGAACGAGCTGTTGTGCCAGCTGACGGCGGATGCGCTGGGCCTGCCGGTCGTCGCGGGCCCGGCGGAGGCGACCGCGCTGGGCAACGTGCTCGTGCAGGCGCGTTCTCTCGGCGCGGCGCCCGCTTCTCTGGACGGGATGCGGGCGCTGCTGCGGTCGTCGGGCGGACTCTCGCTGCGGTCTTACTTGCCGGCCGGCGATGTTGCCGTGTGGGAGTCCGCCGCTCGGCGTGCTTGTGCAGGTTGAACTGCTATCGCCTCGATCTCGACGAGCTGGTCCCTGTAGCCGAGCAAGGCCACGCCGAGCAGCGTGCTGGGCACGTCGTGATCGCCGAAGAAGGCGGCCACCTCATCGAACGCGGCGGCGAGCTCACCACGGTCGCTGCTCGCGACGTAGACGGTGGTCTTGACCACGTCCTCGATCGCCGCTCCGGAGTCCTCCAGCGCGATCCGGAGGTTGGCCAGCGCCAGGCGCGTCTGGGCGATGAGGTCCCCAGGGGCGACGACGATGCCCTGGTCATCGAGCGGACAGGCGCCGGCGGTGAAGATGAGATCACCCGCGCTGGCTGTGGCGGCGTAGGCGTACCCGGTGCCGGCGAAGAGCCGCGCGCTGCGGACAAGGTTCACGGCCATGCCAGGAGTCTGTCACGGCTCCCGGCGGGGCCGAATGCTTATTGGTAGTCGTACTCGCCGCGGCGAAGCTGCACGATCCGGTCGTCGTAGCCGCGCTGGCTGACCAGCTCGGTGACCATCTTGCGCAGGTGCCGCACGCCGCTCACGCCCGCGACCACGACGGCCCCGATGGCCGCCAGGACCGAGGCGCCGAACAGCGCGAGCCCGACGAGGATGTGGCCGAACAGCATCAAGATCACTCCGGCGACAAACGCCACCGGCACGGCCGCCACCAGCAGCACGGCGAGCACCACGGCGGCGATCACCGCCTTCGCCGACCAGCCCATCATCCGGTTCGTGTCCCAGACCGTCATGTCGTGCACCTCTTTACAGTCCAACTACTAATCAAGATATGTCGTGTATCGGCGGTACGCAACTGCGGCATACGATGCCCGCATGACAACCACCGACGAGCCCATCTTCACGGAGGACGTCGCGGGGTCCGCCCGCCCCGCGGCGTACTACCTGGCGGAGTCCCGCGACGGCCTGTACGTGCCCTACGTGCTGCGCACGCCCGCCGACGAGGGGCGGTTTCCGTTCGTGTTTCTCGCCTACGGCAACGGCGGGGGCGGGATCGGGTGGCTGCGGGAGTGGACGCGCACCCGCTCGTTCATCATGGAACGCCTGCTCGCGGCCGGCTATGCCTGCGGGTGGGGACGGTACCGGACGGAGGTCGATCTCGGCTTCAACCGCGGCGGCCCGCTCATGGTCGACGCGCGCCAGGGCATGGAGGTCATGAACCGCTCGCCCCTGGAGTTCGAGGATGAGCTCGCCATCTTGCGGCACGTCGCCGGGCACCCGCAGGTCGACGCGGACAACCTCGGGCACGTCGGCGTCAGCCACGCCGGCGAGATGCTGTTCAAGCTGGCCTCCCGGTATCCGGGCGTCCTGCGGGCGGGCGTGGCGAGCGAGCCGGCTAATCACGAGTTCCTCGACCTGCGGATGAGCGACGCCGCGCCGGTCAACCCGGAGACAGGACTGCGGGACATCGAGGAGATGCAGATGCGGGACCCGGCGTGGGTGCGGTCACGGACCAACCTTCCGGTCGCCCTCGAGCGCATCGCACCGATCGACGTGCCGATCCTGGTCATGGGCCGGGACGACGACCACCTCCAGGGGATCTTCCGCCTCAGCTACGAACTCTTGCGGGAAAGCGGCAAGGAGGCGTCGTGGGTGACCTGGGACCACCCGCTGCACGGCTACCTCTTCCCGGCGTCGGCCGACGGAGCGGCCGGCGCCGGGCCGGATCCGGTCCAGGAGGACGCGATCGACGGCGTCATCGCCTTCCTCAGCCGGCACATGAACCCGGGGCGGTAGCGACGGCTCTGACGGCTATCCCGAGATCGCGGCCTTCACCAGCTCGGCGACCTTCTTCTCCACCGCGGGGGTCCATTCCGTCAGGGCGTACGCGATCGGCCAGATGTCGCCGTCGTCGAGGTTCGCGTCCTCCTGGAAGCCCAGGGTCGAGTAGCGGTACTTGAACTTGCCCGAGTCCTGGAAGAAGACGACGACCTTGCCGTCCGCGTTTGCGTACGCGGGCATTCCGTACCAGGTCTTCGGCGTCAGCTCGGGGGCGGTCGCGGTCACCGCCACATGCACGCGCTCGGCCAGCGCACGATCCTCCGGCGCCATCCCGGCGATGGCGTCGAGGACCGCCTGCAGGCCGTCGGCCTTCTTGGCCCCCTTCTTCCCCTCCGCGCGCAACTCGGCGGCGCGCTTCTTCATCGCGGCGCGCTCTTCGGCGCTGAAGCCGTCGGACTCAGTCTGGGTCTGGGCATCCTTCGCGGGCATTGTCTGGCTTCCCTTCTTGGCACTCAGGGGCCCGGTGTCGTCCCGGCCTCCCACTGAAAAGGCTAGCCACCGGCAGCATCGTGGTGCTTCTCGGTTCCTGCTCGAATGTTCCTGTGCCGTTGCGGCGGCTGCGGTCGCGGCGGGTTAGCCTCACAGCAGCCGCTCGGTGTACAGGGTCAGGTCGGTGTACAGGGTCAGGGAGGACGAGATGAGGGCTGCGGTGCTGCACGCCATCGGGGAGCCGCTGCGTATCGAGGAGGTGCCCACTCCGCGTCCTGGGCCGGGTCAGGTGCTAGTGAAGATCGCCGCCGCGGGAGTGTGCCACTCCGATCTGCACCAGCAGGACGGCAGCGTGCCGCCGCACCGCATCCCGCTGATCCTGGGGCACGAGAACGCCGGATGGGTGGCCGGGCTCGGGCAGGGCGCCGAAGGCCTGGCCGAGGGAGACCCGGTCGTGGTCTACGGCGGGTGGGGCTGCGGGCATTGCCGCTTCTGCCTGGGCGGCCATGAGCAGCTGTGCGACGGCGCGCGCTGGGGAGGCCTGGGACCGGACGGCGGCTACGCCGACTACCTGCTGGTCCCGGCGGCACGCCACCTGCTGCCGGCCGGCCAGCTGGACCTTGTCAAGGCGGCGGGCCTGACGGATGCGGGCCTGAGTTCGTACCGGGCGGTGAAGAAGGCCCTGCCGCACCTGCTCGCGGGGACCACGGCCGTGGTCATCGGGGCCGGCGGGCTGGGCCAGTACGGCATCCAGTATCTCAAGCTGATGACGAGCGCCACCGTGATCGCGGTGGAGACCTCACCAGTCAGGCGGCAGCTCGCGATGAGCCTGGGCGCCGATCACGCCATCGACGGGTCCGCCGCCGGCTCGCTGGAGGAGATCCGCGAGCTCAGCGGCGGCGAGGGCGCGGCGGCGGTGCTCGACTTCGTCGGCATCGACGCAACGATGAGACTGGGCCTGGCCTCGCTGGCCCGTCGGGGGCTGTTCGTGCTGGTCGGCCTCGCCGGCGGAACCGCGGCGATGGGGTTCTTCAGCCAGGCATCCGAGGTCGCCTTCACCACCAGCGTCTGGGGAAGCCGCAACGACCTGGCCGAGGTAATCGCCCTGGCGCAGCAAGGCAAGCTCACGGCGGCAACGGAAACCCACCGGCTTGACGACATCAACCAGGTCCTGGAACGCCTCGAGCACGGCCTCGTCGAGGGACGCGCTGTCGTCGTGCCCTGAACCTTCTTCGGCCTTGTTGGTCTCCGCGTCAGGCCTGCCTGAAGCGGACCCGCAGGCCGCAGCGGCGCAGCATCCAGATGAACCACACGACGGACAAGGCAGTGCCCGCGGCAATGCCGGCGATGGTCCCCACGGTCGTGAACAAGAGGAAGACCGAGGCAGGCTCAACAGCGAGCACGATCGCCAAGCCAATCGCCGTGACCGCGAAGATCCCGGCCCACAGCCAGGTCACCCCGCGAAAGAAGCTCTCAAGGCCGGGGTGCGCGGCGGACGGCTGGCGCAGCGCCACCACCTCGGCGGCCAGCTTCGCCACCAGCGGCCTGCCGGTCGGCGCGGTCCGGGCGAACAGGGCGCACAGGGCCAGGTTGGCCACGGGGAACTGGAGCAGGAAGAGCAGCACGCTGCCGGTGGCGAGTACCAGCACGGTCTGCAGCGTGAGGACCAGGCCCGAGATCACCAGCAGGCTGGGGATGCTGCCTGCCAGCACTTTCCTGGCGGCAGCGGTCAGCCATACCACCGCCGTCGCCGCGGCCATGCCCAGGCCCTGGCCGCCCAGCCGCTCGCCTGCCACGTACGCGACGAGAGGGAGACCGAGTGACTCGGCGAAGTTCCAGCCCGCGGTCAGCGCGAGCCAGGCCGGCGCGGGCAGCTCAAGGTCCTCGGCCGCAGGCGGGACGTCGGCCGCCGGGGTACCTGCGGACCGATCCCGCCGGACACGCGCTCGCAACCTCATCGTGCTCCCTACTCGTCCCTGCCATCCGGGCAACAGGCCGCCCGCCCGCCGGCCCGACTGATTGACCTTCCTCCTGCCCGCCCAGCTCAGGGCTATGCGTTTATCAGATGTGTAGAATCTGGCTTTCTCGCGGCCATGGAGCGTTCGCCCTGGCGTTAAACTCCGCTGCGGCCTGCGTCACCGGGGTCGCGTACAAACCGGTTTATGAACATTTTCAGCATGCGAATGACGCCTCGCCTGGGCGTCGCGGTCGTAGCGGCGGGCCTGGTCGCCACGGCCGGATGCTCTAGCTCTAGCTCTAGCTCTAGCTCCAGTCCGGGAACCGCCAGCCCGAGCGCCAGCGCCAGTTCAACCGCGAGCGCGAGCGCCTCGGATTCCGCGCTTTCCGTTAAGCAGATTGTCTTGGGCACGACGCTCAAGCACAGCTTCCAGCCAAACGGCAAGAGCGCCACGGCAACCGAGTCGCTAAGCCAGCCGGACGACATTGTGGCCCTCGGCGGCAACCTCTACGTCGGCTTCCAGAACGGAGTCGGCTCGCAGGGTGAGGCGAGCACTTCCGGCAACCTGGACAGCACCCTTGTCGAGTTCACGCCTTCCGGCTCCGTCGTGAAGCAGTGGGACGTGACAGGCAAGATCGACGGAATGGGCGCCGACGCCGCGACCGGGCAGGTTTTCGCGACGGTCAATGAGGACTCGAAGTCCAGCCTCTACGCGGTGTCCGGAGGCACGGTCACGCACTACACCTACGCCACGCCGCTCCCGCACATGGGCGGCACCGACGCCGTCGCGGTGGACAACGGGAAGATCCTGATCAGCGCGTCCGCGCCGGGCACCTCCGGCAAGGCCCCGGCGTCCGCTCCCGCGGTGTTCGCGGTCACGCTCAACGCCGGAGCCAAGACCGCCACGGTCGCTCCCTTCTTCGCGGACAACGCCACGGCCACCGGGGTCAACGGAAGCAGCAACGGCAAGAAGATGACGCTCGCGCTCACGGACCCGGACTCGAACGGGGTCGTTCCGTCGACGTCGCCGCTGTTCGGCGGGGACTTCGTGCTGAACTCCCAGGGCGACGAGGAACTGATCTTCTCCGGTGCCAGCGGCCAGAACCTGCAGGTCCTGAAGATCTCTAACTCGGTCGACGACATTGCCTGGGCGACCTCGACCACCGGGACGCTGTACACGTCCGACGCCTCATCCAACACGGTCGACGCCATCACGGGCACGTTCACCCCGGGGACCGCGTACACCGCGGTGACGCCGTGCAACGCCAACAGCGCCCCATCCACCTGCCCCGCTCCCGGCTACCCGGCCAACACCCTGGGCACGATCGACCTGACGACCGGCAAGGTCGGCACGGTCGCCACCAGCGGGCCGGTCACGCCCAAGGGCATGATCTTCGTCCCGTAGGGCTCGGCCCGGCAGTGTCTGGCCGGCCTGCTATTTCATGACAGCCAGGAGCTCCCGGCAGGCCTGCTCACAGCGACGGCATGCCTCAGCGCAGATCCGGCAGTGCTGGAAGTGCGGGGCATGCCGCTCGCACTCATCACCGCAGCTCTTGCAGATGGCCACGCAGGCCTCCAGCAGCGGGCGGACCACGTTGGCGTCGTACTCCGCCGGGCGGCTCATGACGCCGGCAGTGGCGGTGCAGACGTCGACGCAGTGCAGGCACAGCCGGATGCACTTGACCATCTCGGCCAGGTCCTGCTCACCCAGGTCAGCGTCGACGTCGGCGGTACAGGCCTGAGTGCAGTCAGTCAGTGCGTCGATAGCGGCAGCCAGCACGCCGACGTCGAGGCCGGAGTCGGGTGGGTGGATGTCAAGCATCTGCCTGGCGTAGCTCATGGCACCCTCCTTTGCATGCGATACGGCAACTGTATCGGCGCAAGCGACGCAGATCAGGTCATCATCGGGGGTGCGGCGTGCAGGCCTGGAGCCAGCCAGGGAAACCAGATCACGGCCACCGCGAGGGCCAGCGCGATGATGCCGGCCAGCCGCCCTGCCGCCCGGCCCCGTCTCCAGGTCTTCTCGACCAGCACGACAGCGGCCAGGCCGACCATGGCGGCAATGTTCATCACGCCCGCCGCGATGAAGATCACCATGAGGCCCCAGCAGCAGCCCAGGCAGTATCCGCCATGATGGGCGCCGGCCCGCAGGTCGCGGAACCTGCCCTGGTAGGAGCCGTAGTGCAACAGCAGCGCGATCGGCGAGCGGCAATGCGCCAGGCAGCGCTCCTTCAGCCTGCTCAGCTGATACACGCCACAGGCGGCGAAGACCGCCACGGCGAGAATGTGCGCCGCGCCGGGATGCCTTCCGGTCACCCAGCCGGTGAGCCACGCCAGCCCGTATGCGGGCAGGCCGGCCGCCGCCCAGACCGCGAGATATCCCACCACCAGCCCGGTAATCCGCACCGTCCGGTTAGCTCGCACGGTCTTGGCATACAGCGAGGCCGTCGGCGTCACCGAGGGCAGCATCATCGCGGCCATCATCAGCGTCCACACCGACACGAACACCGCCAGGCCCAGCCCCATCGTGCCGGTCATCCCCGCCATCCCGCGGGCCAGGGCAACGGTCGCGGCCCAGGCGCCAGCGGCCACGATCAACAGCAGAGCGGCCTCACGGGTTCCCAGACCCGGCCGTGGCCGGGCCAGCTCAGCAGGGCCGTTCACCCGGACCATGAAAACGGCGCGGAAAAGCCGCTCTGCCCTTCGCGCCCCCAGTCGATCCCGAACGTTGAAAGATGCGCGGCATCAGCCGGGGCGACGGTCAGCGTCGTATTCGACGGGTGGAACACGTTCGTCAGCTGAACCGGGTCGTGACCCTCGATGGCCACGAAGTCCTCGACACCCACGTCAATGGCCTCGCCGATCCGGACATGATGGCCCCGACCGTCCTCGCTATAGGTGATGCGCGCCTTCTCTACGCCCAGCAGCTCGCCGATGAGCGGTCCCAGCATCGCGGGCGGCCCGCCCGCCTGGCCGGACAGAACCGTGCCGAGATGCTCGGCCTGGCGGTCAGACGCGGCGTCATCCAGGTAGACGCCGACCCGCCAGTTGCCCTCGCTCATCACCGGCGGCGTGTCCAGGAACAGGGCGAAACTCAGGCCGCTGACATCCACCCCGTCGATCTGGCCCGACTCGACGTGATAGGCGAGAAGCGCCCGGCACCGGTCAAGCGTCGCTTTCGCCGTCAGCGCCGACCAGGTACACGGGCAGACTGCATCACACGAGCACGATTCGAAGTACGTTCCTTCCAGTTGCCATGCCATGGCCCCTCCCTCACAGAGCAACCGTCCCCCACAAGGCTCCCGCTCGCCGCACTAGTCGTCAATGGTGTTGGGGAGGCCCGTGCAGCCGGGTAATCCTGCCTACTGGTGGCACACCCGCTGCTGCAGAGCGGTAAATGAGGCGGCGGTGTCGCGGCGCATCCGGGGCGCCAGCAGCCGTAGCAGCGGGCCGGACCCGCCCTGCACGTCGGCTCTCTTCACCAGCCGGACACATCCTGGGCCGGCCGGCTCGAGCAGGTGGCTGAAGGTGACCGTGCCCAGCGGCACCGGGCATTCGGTCACCCAGCGCCGCCCGTGATCGACCACGGTGACCGTGAAGGACCCGCCCAGGTTGCCGCGCTGCTTGGCCCAGCCGCGGGCGCCAGGTTCAAACGGGCCGTCGAGCTGGGCGATCTCCTTGCTGACATCCCACTCGGGCCAGCCTGCTACGTCGGTCCACACCTTCCAGACCGTGTCCGGGTCGGCTTCGAACACCGCCTCGTATTCGAACAGGTACATGATCGTCTCCGCGGGAGCCGGCACATGCGGTCCGCACTGCGGCTGCTGGCAATAATTCCGCCGGCGGATTCGCGCCGCAACCCGATGATGGAGAATGTGCGGATTTACATGGCCGGCAGGTTTGACACGTTCCAATACCGCGCCTCAGACTGTCTGTCAGTCCAGTCGAGAAGCGGGTAAACGTGCCTGTCAGCATCAGGGAGGTCGCCGCGCACGCCGGCGTCTCCGTCGCCACGGTCTCCAACGTGCTCAACCGGCCCGAAATCGTGGCTCAGCAGACCCGCGATCGGGTGAACGCGTCGATCAGGCAGCTCGGGTTCGTCAGGAACGAGTCAGCGCGCCAGCTGCGCGCCGGCCGCAGCCGGACGATCGGGCTTGTCGTGCTCGACGTGGCCAACCCGTTCTTCACCGACGTGGCACGCGGGGTGGAGGACGAGGCCAGCAAGGCCGGGCTGGCGGTCATCTTGTGCAACAGCGATGACCAGGAGCGCAAAGAGAAGCGCTACCTCGAGCTGCTCGAAGCGCACCGGGTGCAGGGCGTGCTGATCACGCCAGTAGCCGGCGCCGGGTCACGGCTGGCCCGGCTGCAACGGCGGGGCACCTCGGTGGTGCTCGTCGACAGCCGGTCGCCGTCCCGCGGTCAGTGCTCGGTGGCGGTCGACGACGTGCTCGGCGGCGACCTCGCGATCTCGCACCTGCTGGCCACGGGGCATGACCGCATCGCCTACGTCAGCGGGCCGCCCGCCATCCGCCAGGTAGCCGACCGGCACGAGGGCGCGCTGCGCGCGCTCGCGCGGGCCGGCATGTCCGCGGACGATCTGGAGATCATTGACGCCGGGGCCCTCAACGTAGCCGGCGGGCAGAAGGCCGGCGCGGACATCGCGGCGCTGCCCCCCGCGTCTCGGCCCACCGCGGTGTTCTGCGCCAATGACCTGATGGCGCTTGGCGTGCTGCAGGAGATGACCAGGAACCGCATCCGCGTCCCCGAGGACGTCTCGATCATCGGCTACGACGACATCGACTTCGCCGCTGCCGCCGCCGTACCGCTCACTTCGGTGCGCCAGCCACGGCACCAGATCGGCAGCACCGCCGCCCGGCTGCTCCTCGACGAGGCCGCCGGCAACGGCGCTCACCAGCACCGTCAGGTCATCTTCGAGCCGGAGCTCGTCGTGCGTCAGTCCACCCAGGGTGCGCCGGCCTAGTGGATCGCCCGCCAGCCTAGGCCCTGCCGTCAGGCGGACGCGTCGCTGGTGACGCCCAGGCGGCGGCGCACGACCCGGCGGGCCATGTCCAGCACGGCGGTGTTGCCGTGCAGCACGAAGTTGGCGTCGGCGGCCAGGATGATCCCGTTCAGCTCGAAGGAGAGCCCGTCGGGATCCTCGCCTGGCGGCAGTTCATGCTGCCCGATGGCCGTGGCCGCGAAGCCGCGGAGCAGGTCCACGAACGCGGCCTGGAAGGCGGCGACCGCCTCCTTCACCGGACCGGGACGGGTTCCCATCTCCAGCGCCGCGCCGGCGAAGAAACACCCGCCGGGAAAGGTGCGGCGCTGCAGGTGCTCGAAGAACGCCTCGCAGACCGCCAGGAGCTGGCCCAGGCCGGCCGGGGCGGCGAGCGCGGGCTCAACAACTTCGGCGGCGAAGATCCGCCCCGCCTCCGCCACCGTGGCGAGCTGCAGCTCCTGCTTGGAGCCGAAGTGCGCGTACAGGCCGCTCTTGCTCATCCCGAGCGCCGCGGCCAGGTTGCCGATGGACAGCCCCTCCAGGCCGTCCACGGTGGCCAGCGAGGCGGCCTCGCGCAAGATCGCGCTGCGGGTGCGTTCCCCGTCGGCGCGCTTGCGCCGCGGAGCACCGGTTGTGCGGTCGGCGATATCGGTCATGGCGTTGACAACATAGCACGACCGATCGTACATTCCTTAATAGTACGAACGATCGTGCTATCTACTCCCCGGACGAGCCAGAGGAGGGGCATCTCATGTCTGGAAAGGCAGTGATCAGTCTCAGCACCGGCCTGGAAGACCCGGAGAAGGTGGCCGTGGCGTTCTTGGTCGCCGTCGGCGCCGCCGAGTCCGGGCGGCCGACCCTGATGTTCCAGACGAAGGAAGCGGTCCGGCTCGCGCTGGACGGAGTGGCGACGGGCGTCGCCTGCGATGGCTGCCCGCCGCTCCCAGACCTGCTCGCGCGGTACGACAAAGCCGGAGGGCGGTACATGGTCTGCCCCATCTGCTTCAACGCCAAGCAACTCGACAAGGGCAGCCTGCTGGCCAACGCCGAGCTCGCGGGCACCGTCCAGCTGTGGGAGT
>Ga0070709_10001187_pt1 | contig 14330 bp, 14 predicted proteins | sample LARL51metaG_FD_65449 | JGI IMG/M metagenome (GOLD analysis project Ga0070709, IMG submission 65449) | Corn, switchgrass and miscanthus rhizosphere microbial communities from Kellogg Biological Station, Michigan, USA - LAR L5-1 metaG | ecosystem: Host-associated > Plants > Roots > Rhizosphere ...
ATCGCCGAGCTGAAGCTGAAGCTGGTCGAGCGGCAGATCTAGCATCGGCCCTCAGCCGAAAGCGAATGCCTCCGCTTTGAACACGGCTACCGCATTTGGGCTGATGCTCGATCAGATCCGGTGATGTGCGGTCCGCCGCTCCCACCTATTCGATAGGGGTAGGGAAGGCTTCTGGCCTGCCCTCCCTCCGAACCGTACGAGCGGTTCTCCCGCATACGCGATCATTCGCCACGGCAAATCCAATGGCCAGCCTTCAGCCGAGATCGTGTAGATCCTTGCCAAGTGGCGGTGTCAGGCGAAATGTCGAGAATGCGACTTTCAAACCGGCTCGCTGGGGTGTGCAGGCCATCGGCCCCACAAGGTAGCGGTTTGCCTTGCCGAATGGCGCCAGCCGCATGAGCGGCCAGAGCTTGCCATCGGCCGAAGCCTGCAGGCGAAGGACGCCGTTCGCGACGGTTGCACGCATCCAGAAGTCGCCGGCATCGTGCTCGTAGGGGGCAGTCGCCCAGTCCGATCGCTCGTCGGTCAGGACGCTCGCAAGCATGGCGCGTCCGTCTGAGAACTCGATCCCGGCCTTGACCCAATGGTGCGCATCAACGCGCACCATGATGCCCGCTTGGTCATAGAGCGCCTGGAAGGCGCCCTGGACGCGCAACTCGGCAGTGAATGCCTCGGCGGTCGGAAAGCCCAGAAAATGCCCGCTGTCGCGGTTGAAGCCGTAATGGGTCTCGCGCCAGAAATCGGTGGCCTCGTCAGTGACGATCTGAAGGCTATCGCCCTGCGCGGTCCATCGTTCCGGTTCATTCAGCCACACACCATCGCTTCTGCGGAAGATCGGATCGATCATGTCAAACCTTGTTTGGCCGTGTCAGCCGGTCTCACGCATCTGACGCACAAGCGATGCCGCAACGGACGTCATTGTGCAACTCGCAACTTGAAGAGGGCACCCGGCTGTCTCGTTCGGGTCAGATTCTGTCCTGTGAGGCTGCGCTCCAGCTCGGGGCCGGTCTTCGTTCCGAAGCTGACGCTGCGTGCGATCAAGCCGATCGTCGGCATCGGGCGATCCCAAGGACGCTGCTGGCGGCGAGCAAGGTGAGTTCGATGGTCATGCCCGTCTCAATCGTCCATCACGCAAACAGCGCCGCACCCGCCTGGGTGAGCTTCACATACCTGCCGCTCTGGTGCAGGAGTTCGAGCAGGTGCGCGGCAGCTCGACAGGCTCATGATCGCCCGTGCGGCCTTCGAACCGATTCCAAGCCAACTCGTGCACCACGTACATGACGACCGAGGTGATGGCCACGATCCCGGCCGTGTGGCCGGCCGTCGCGATGTGCCCGGTGGTCCAGAAACAGATCGCAAAAATCTCGGCGGTTCCGATCAGCCGCCACGTGACGGCCTTCGCGATCGCCTTGCGCATCGGGATGCTCTCCTCGCTTTTTTAACTGGCCCGAGTGTCCGGCAGACTCTCACGGGTGGTGCGCTGCACGCTTCTCGGCAGTGATCGTGTTGAACATGAGGTTCCGGTGGTCATTGTCGCTGAATCTCAGCGAGGTCCGTTGAGCTGCGCCGCGTTGGCTGGACTTCTCATCAGCGGATCCACACGCCGCTCGACCGATGATCATGGTAATCGATAAAATTTTATGGACAATCGAAAGCAATTGTTAACCTTACCGTGGCTGCGGCGGCCACACGATCAGGAGTGCCGCCAACTGGCGGTCATCGTGTATTCCGGGCCGCCTTCCTCACGCGGTGCCTCATTCAGCCCGCCGCGCCCGGTGAACTTCACGCGATCCCGCTCTCATGGACCCGGAGCCAGCCCTTGGCGATGGCGTGGTCACGCCCGGCTTCATGCTCTGCAGGCATGCCCATCGGCTCGAACGGGACGGGGCCGAGGCCCGCGTCGTCCCTGATTGTCAAGGTGGCGCAGGGGCGACCGGCTGACGGCCTCCGGGGGGACACATTGGGGCATATCATGGCGCCGATGCCGTCTCGCACCCGCCGCCGTGATCCCGATTCCTGCGAAGAAGCGTGACTGATCTTCCATGGCGACGTGCATGTCAGCACGATCGGCATGCGATCGCGCCGCCTCTGGAGAATGAGATGTCTCTTGCCATGTTACGTCCTCTCGTTATTTCAATTGGCCTGCTCCTGACGCCGGCAATGGCCGCGGACCCATCCCAGCCGACGCCGCCCGACCCCGCACTCGTCGCCAAGGGACTGCAGCTCTTCAACGACGCCAGCCTGTCGGGTGGCGGCAACTTTTCCTGCGCGTCCTGCCATCCGATGGCGGGCCACACCAACAACAAGACGTATGACGGCCTCGATGTGGTCGCCGACGGCGATCCCGCCGGCCGGAGTACGCCAACGCTGTGGGGCGCGGGGGAGCGTTCGGTCTACGGGTGGGGAGGCGCGGCGCCGACGCTGGAGGAGAGTATTCGCGGCATTATCGTCAACCGCATGAAAGGGGCCGACCCGTCCAAGGAGAGGCTGTCGGCCCTTGTCGCCTATGTTCGAACGCTGACCTATCCGAAAAACTGGCAGCTCGACGACGACGCGCCCACCCCGGCAACCACCGACGCGGTGAAACGAGGTTTTGCTCTTTTCACCAGCGACGCAGGCTGCAACACCTGCCACGTGCATCCGAGCCTCGACAAGCCCATTCCCGAGGACGTCGGCACCGGCGGGCGGTTCAAGGTGCCGTCATTGCGTGCGGTCGCTTCAACCGCGCCCTACTTCCACGATGGGCGCACCGCGTCATTGCGGGACGCGGTCAAGTTCATGTGGGACTTCTACGCCAGGAAGATGAACACCGGCCACGCGCCGAGCGATGCCGAGCTCGATGACCTCCTCGCCTATGTGAGCGCGCTGTAGTCCCACCGGCCAAGGATCGCCGATCCCGTCCGCATCGTCGCGTTCAACACCGCTTTCGGCTGCTCGCGTGACATATGCTCCATGTCGGCCGGTCTTCATTCGGAAGCCGACGCCCGGTCCGATCACACCAATCGGCTGCATCGGGCCGCTTCCGGACTTCGGTGCATCCCTCACGTCAACAGCGGAACAAAATGCCTGTCGTCCGCAGCGCAGCCCGCAAACATTCTCTCGCTCTGTGAACCGGTTCATAAATGCGGCCCTCAGTTCGGCGAGAATGAGCGCCACGTCTATGATTGGCGCTCGACGACGATGCTGCGCATTAGGTTACCAGCAGCTTTGCTAAACTTGAACGGGTTGATAATTCGTGATTTGAATTTGCCGTTGGTCGGATCATCCTTGGAAGCTTGAGTTGATACTCTGAGAGTGCATCACGACGATATTCGCCCGGATGGAGCGACACTCAACATTTGGACCGAGCTGACGCGGTTTTGGAATTTCAGTCAGCCCCACCTTGATTTCTTTGTGGCAGGTCACATCGCCGCTGAGCTACGCTGCTGGCGCGACATCCTCGATGACGTCCTCATCGAAGGTTCAGACACCGTGTATCGTGGAGTACGCCAGCGGGCCTCCGCGACGCACTCTGACTCCTAAGATTTTTTGCCACCGCAACGGCGTGGTGGCTGCCGATATCTCGAACTCGAGGAGAGAGAGAGAGATGTTGAAGTTGCCTGCCTTCTTTGTAGTGGCCGCCGCGACTTGCTCACCGTTTGCGTGGTTAGCCCTCGATACCGGCCTGCATTCGAAAGCGGCGGCCGCGGATACCACCTCATCGACCGCTGTACCATTCAAGATCGTAGCTCCCGAGCATTTCAAACCAGCTCGCGTCGCCAGTCAGACGATGGCAAGGATACTTGCGCTCGACGAAACGAAGCGTCTCAATTTCTGGACTTCTGGTTCTAAAATGTAAAGATCAGGCCTGTGGTGTTGTTGTTCGCGCTTCGTATCAAGGCGGAACTGAGTCAGGCCTCGATGACTGGAGCATGCGCTGTCTTGACGGTAACGAATATTCGCTCGACGTGGAGCCGAACGCGAAGGACTGAGTTTGCTTGGACGCGCGTTCGACCGAAGTACATGGTAGCACCCTACGTGGGCGCTACGGCGCTTGGCCAATCGCCTGGATGCGCAAACGGCTGCGTATCGTGGTGCCCCAAGGCGAACGGCGGGCATGCGTCTTCGGCTGAACCTTCTGCCATGCCCCTGATCGGGTATTCGACGCATCGGCAGAAAATGAAGCCCAACCGCTGCCGAATGCCGCGAATAGAACGCGTCATATTGAAGCTGTTCGGACAAAGCTATTCCTCTTCTGTAGTGCAAAAGGTCAGTCGGCCGCCGAGTAGATATCGGTTGAGTCAATGAAGCAGATTACGGAGTGGCTCGAGAAGCTCGGCCTCGGACAATACGCGCAGCAGTTTGCCGAGAACGACATTGATCCAGGCGTTCTGCGCGATCTGACTGACCTTGACCTCGAAAAGATCGGTGTCTCGCTCGGCCATCGCAGGAAGATATTACGCGCGATCGCGGAGCTCGATGACCCCGGACCCGCGCCTGCTTCTCGGGCCGCGGCTGAGAGACGTCAGCTCACGGTAATGTTTGCCGATCTCGTTGGCTCGACGGCGCTCTCGACAAGGCTCGACCCTGAGGACTTGCGGGAAATCATTGCCGCGTACCACCGCTGCTGCACACAGCAAATCGAGGAATTTGGCGGCTTCGTTGCCAGATATACGGGTGACGGCGTGCTGGCTTATTTCGGCTATCCGCGGGCGGACGAAGACGATGCCGAGCGCGCGGTATACGCCGGTCTGGCCTTGGTCGCGGCCGTCGCACGCCTCGATGCGGGCCCGGAGGCAACATTGCGGGTGCGCGTGGGCATTGCGACCGGGCTGGTGCTCGTCGGTGATCTCATCGAGGAGGTCGCGGCGGGGCAGCATGAGGTGGTCGGTGAAGCCCCCAATCTGGCCGCGCGGCTTCAGGCGCTTGCCGATCCGGACACGGTGGTCATTGACGGCAGCACCCGCGGCCTCATCGGTGGGCTTTTCGAGTATCTCGCCCTCGGGAGCGTGTCCATCAAAGGCTTCCGCGAGCTGGTGCCGGTCTGGCGTGTCATCAGTGCGCGCGCGGTCGATAGCCGCTTCGAGGCCTTACGTGTGGCCAGAACGCCATTGCTCGGTCGCGATGAGGAGTTCGAACTGCTGATGCACCGCTGGCAGCAGGCCAAACAAGGCGAAGGCTCGATCGTGCTGCTATCGGGTGAACCAGGCATCGGCAAATCGCGCCTCGCCGAGACCGCGGCGGAGCAGCTGCGGGATGATCCACACATCAGCTTGCGCCGTTTCTGTTCGCCGCACCACCAGGACAGCGCGCTTTTCCCAACCATCTCGCAGCTCGAACGGGCAGCGGGATTCCGGCGTGACGATACGGACCAGCAACGATTAGACAAGCTCGAGGCATTGCTCGCGGAGGCAAACGCCGATCTCGGCGAGGCGGTCCCTTTGATCGCGGACCTTTTGTCTGTGTCGACCGGCAACCGCTATCCTCCACTTCGCCTCACCCCGCAGAAGCGTAAGGAGAATACGCTTCGGACCCTCTCGGCCCAACTCGAGGGACTGGCGGCACGTCGGCCGGTGCTGATGATTTTCGAGGATGTGCACTGGATTGATCCGACCTCGCTCGAGCTGTTGGACCTCATCGTTAACCGGGTGGCCACCCTCCGGGTCTTGCTGATCATCACTTTCCGACCGGAGTTCGCGCCGCCCTGGATCGGCCGCTCGCACGTGACATTGATCAGCCTTGGTCGTCTGCCGCATCAACAACGCGCCGAGATGGTCATGCGGGTGACCGGCGGCAAGGCGCTGCCCCCGGAGATCGCCGAATACATCATCGATCGCACCGACGGAATTCCGCTATTCGTCGAGGAATTGACCAAGGCGGTGGTCGAAAGCGGCATGCTGAGCGACGCTGGCGACCGCTTTGATGCGAGAGGGCCGGTTCCACGGCTAGCCATTCCTACCTCGCTCCACGCCTCGCTCCTGGCACGACTCGATCGCCTGGCACCGGTGCGCGAGATGGCACAGATCGGAGCAGCCCTTGGACGGTCGTTCTCGCATGAGCTGATCAGTGCCGTCGCGGCCATGCCGCAGCATCAGGTGGACGGGGCTTTGGCGCAGCTCGTATATGCCGAATTAATCTTCCAGCGCGGGACGCCGCCCGATGCGGAGTACACTTTCAAGCACGCGCTGGTGCAGGACGCGGCCTATAGCACACTGCTGCGCAGTCGACGCCAGGAAATCCATGCGCGCATTGCAGCGACGCTCGAGAGCCAGTTTCCTGAAATTGTGGCCGCTCAGCCGCAACTCTTGGCCCACCATTGTACGGAGGCCGGCTTCAACGAGAAGGCGATCGGCTACCGGCTCAAGTCCGGTCAGCAGGCGCTCGCGCGGTCAGCGATGACGGAAGCGGTGGCGCAGTTGCAGAGGGGTCTGGAATTACTGGTGGGCATGCCCGAGGAATCCCGGCCGGTGCAGCACGAGCTTGACCTGCAAATTGCCCTCGGCCGCGCGTTGATGGCAGCTCGTGGGTATTCGGCGCCGGTCGTGGCCGACGCCCTCATCAGGGCGCGGGCGCTCGCCGAGCAGTTCGATCGACCGGCACGTCTCATTCCGCTGCTCTATTCCCGATGGGGCTTCCATATGGTTCGGGCCGAGCACGAGCTGGCGGTGTCCCTTGCCGAGCAGATGGAGAAATTCGGCGAGGCAAGGAAAGATCAAACCGCTCTGTTGCTGGGTCACTATATCCATGGCGCCAGTTGCTACTTTCGCGGGGAGTTTGCGACAGCGCGCGCCCTTCTCGAGCTGTGCGATGGCCTAAAAGATCCGGCTGCTCGCGCGAATTGCGCCGCGATAACGGTGGCTGATCCGCGCGCGGCGAGCCTGGGTCACTTGGTGCTGACACTAGCGCGTCTCGGCCACCTCGATCAGGGACGCGCGCGGGGGGATGAGGTGTTGTCGGAAGCGCGCTCGCTCGATCATCCGTTCACGGTGGCCTTTGTGTTGAGCAAGGTGTGTGCGGTGGAGGCCGCCGCCGGCTTGTGGCATGACGCACGACGGCACGCGGAGGAGCTCGTGGCTGTCTCGAACGAATACGGCTTTCCACTCTGGTTGGGCGTTGGACTTCTTCAGCACGGTCGGTCATTAACAGCGCTTGGACAGATGCAAGATGGCCTCGCGGTGCTCACGAGCGGGCTCGGTGTGCTTCGTGCTGCCGGAGCCGTCGTGCACACGCCGCGCGCGCTCTGTTTTCTAGCCGAGGCTCACGCCAAGGTCGGGCATCCGGCGGAGGCGCAGAATTGCCTCGTCGAGGCTGCGCAACTGATCGAGACGACCCAGGAGCGATGCGGTGAGGTTGAGCTGCATCAGCTTCGAGGCGATATGATGAATGCGCGAGGCGACCAAGCCGCTGCGGAGCAGAATTATCAACGAGCGCTCGCTGTGGCGGAGCGTCAGAGCGCGAGGACGATGGGGTTGCACGCTGCAACCAGCCTCGCGCGCCTGTGGCGCGACGGACGTAAGGGCAGGGAAGCTCACGATCTCCTCGTGTTGACGTACGGCTCGTTCACCGAAGGCTTTGACACGCCCGTGCTGCGGGACGCCAAGGCGCTGCTCGACCAACTGGCATGATGCAACTCACCTGTTGCGTGGTGGGATAGCTGCTACTTGCCTGCACTCCGAGGCTTGACGCATGTTGGTCGATGATGTCGGCAAGCGTCACGAGCGCTCGTCGCCGAGGCGCGTCCGAAGTTTCCCGACAAACGTTTGCAGCAACGCGCAGAAAGGGCCTGCTTCAAAGGCCGGAAAATAACGTCAATAGAGCTTGTCGCGTCCTGCGCGCGGCACTGCGGATCGGGTCCTGCATCACACCTTGCCCTTACCGGCCCTGCGCACGCCGCGTGGGGAATCACCGAAGCGAGCCCGAAATAGTCGGTTGAAATGCGACACATCCGAAAAGCCGACCTCCAGCGCGATGTCTGAAATTCGCAGCGCGCTGCCGTGGGGCTCGGTCAGCAGCTCGAATGCCCGTTGGAGCCGTAGCTCGTTCACGTGCTCCGTGAACGACGTTCCCGATGACGCCATCAGGCGCTGCAAATAGCGAGGGGAGATGCCCTGGCATTGCGCCGCTATCTCCAGGCTGAGGTCCGGATCCTGAAAATGCGCGGCGATGTGATCGAGGGCGGCGCCGTGGCGCGCAGCCACAACCGCGCTCGCGTTGCTCTCGCCCAAGGGAGCGCACTCACTGATTGCCAGCGCCACGAGATCGTGGATGTGAGTCACGACCGCGGCGCGCAATGTCGGGGGAGCCAGAGCGCGCTCCCTGAATGCCGACTTCAGATACGCCATGAGAAGCCGGAGCGCTTCCGTGCGGCGAGAAATCTGCCGCATGGTGAGGCCGTCGATATTCGTCACGCGCGACCTAAGCGCGTCACGCGGCACGGCCAGACCAAACTGCAATCCTTGGAGGTACGTAACAGTGGCGGGTTCCGAATGCAGGATCGCGACGGCATGGCTGGCGCAGAGCTCGATTTCCAAGCCGCGCTGCGCTAGCCGACTCCTGCCGGGAGAGCTGACGATGAGGCCAATCGAGTCATCACCATCAACAATGTTCGTTTGAGAGCGCTTGAAGCGCATGACCGAGCCCTTCAATGCGAGCGTGCGCAATCCCTGAAGCGAGTGCAGTGTCGCTTCGGCGTGAAACGGAACGTCCGACAAGGGCTCGATATCGGCGTGGACTATGGCTCGCCCAAACTTCTCGCGCCATACCGGGATGCGCATCCGCTCCGGGAGCTCGCGTGTCGAGAATCGGTACGTTGGAAAAGCGACTATGTCCGCGGGCATGTGGCATCTCCCAGCGTTGATAGCGATCGGACAAGGTACTCCAGTGAGCCCTGTCGATCGCCGCAATTTTGCGATTCGCGCACCAGCCCATCGTTGCGAGTACGCAGCAGTCCAAGAAACCACACCATCCGCGTGCTAGTGTTCTCCATCGTGATCGACGCCGCGTGTGAATTGGTTCACGAGGCGGCTGAAAAATTGAGTTAACGTACGTTACGCAAGCTATAGTGCAAAAAATCGATCTTAAGACGACATTGCCATGATGAAACGATTTCTAGTTGCTATCACCACAACTGTTTTGAAGAACGCGCTGGTCCAACGGTGCGAGCGTATGGTCCGGCTTTACTCGTTGTTCCCTGTTGATCGAAATCAACGATCCGCGGTGCGATCGACTTGCAGCACTTGGATGTCTGATCCTCTAGAACGACGTCGTTCCACTAGTACGAGATCGTCATCGTCAGCGACAAATTCCCGCGCACTTTTTTGTCGCGGACGAAAATCGCTGAAAACGATCGCCTGGGAGCTGGTGATCAAGCGAGGGTTCGATCATGTCCACCATATTCGACCTGCTTTACCGCGAATATTGCCGCGCCTGCCTGGTGAAAATGCGAGGGCAGCTTCTGATTCCGCTTGCTAGTGACGAGGCCATGGAAGCGCCGTTGGTTGCGGACGGTCCTGCCAGCCCCGGCGATCGGCGCTACAGTTGGGGTGACGGCACCGCGACGAGACAAGCGCCAATCGTCAGGTAGCCGGGCCTCGCAGCCGCATCGCTCGGTCGGCGAGCTGCTCAACACTCGCGCAGTCGCGGAGCATCGCGGGAAGCTCGAAATCCGAAGGCGTCCCAGGACGGGTCTCTCATCACCAATGTCCAACCGATAGCGTGGCGCACGCCGGACACGGTTAGCCAGATGCATGATCGAACTCATACGTCCAAGCCATTGGTCGGTGAGATACCACCGGAGCTCAAGGGAACTGGCCGCGACCTGCGCATAGATGCCTGCCGTGGCATCGCGCTATGGTGTATCTTCCTTGACCATATCCCCAACAACATCGGAAGCTGGTTGACTCTGCGGAACTACGGCTTCAGCGATACCGCGGAAGTGTTCATCTTTATCTCCGGTGTGACCTGCGCGCTGGCCTATGGCAGAGCACGTCAGCGCGAAGGCTGGAGCGGCACGATCAGCCGTTCGCTTCGGTGAGGATGGGACATATACGCTGGATTTCTGCTGCTGACCCTCGCTTGCGCCATCTTGGTTTATGTGGGGGGCCGCGATCAGCTTGCCGACGAGAGCAACACGCGCATTCTGTTGGAACGTCCGGGCGCCACGCTCGCGCGGGCTGCGATCCTGCAATACCATCCCGTCAACACCGACGTCTTGCCGGTTTTCGTGATCTATCACGCCTTGTTCGCGCCTCTGCTGTGGCTGCTGCTGCGGGTCCCGAACGTGACGCTTGGCGCCTCGCTGTTGCTCTATGGGCTCGTGCACGTCTTCGGCTGGACCGTTCCCGCTTGGCCGAACAACGTGTGGTTCTTCAATCCTCTTGCCTGGCAGCTTCTGCTGGTGGCCGGCGCGTGGTGGGTCATCGAGGGAAAGAGATTTCGGCCGTGGGTGACGTCGCGCACAGCGCTGGTGCTCGCTGTTGTCTACCTGTTTCTCAGCCTGATCATCGCATTGAGTTGGAACGTCAAGCCGCTGGAGCCGCTGGTCCCGCAGGCTTTGCTGAAGCTGTTTTTCCCGCTGGACAAATCGAATCTCAGTCCATTGCGACTGGTGCATTTTTTGGCTCTTGTGATTCTGGTAACATCGGTCGTGCCTCGCGATTGGCCAGGGTTAATGTCGCCCGTGATGCGCGGCGCGAGGCGCTGCGGCGAGAACTCGCTGCCGATCTATTGCCTCGGCGTTCTTTTGGCGCTCGCCAGCCACATGACGCTGCTCGACATCTCGGATCGGCTTGTGATGCAGATCGTGCTCAGCCTTGGCGGAATTTTGATGATGATCGTCGCCGCGATATTGTTGCACGCGATCAGAATCAAACCCGCACGGCAGCCCCGGTGGACGCAGCCGACCGAGCCGGTCACCGCAACACTCCCAAACGGGTAGGATTGCTGGCAGGATTGATCTCCAAACCCGCCGGCTGGCACGCTGTAGCCGGCGATGCGATCGGGTCATTCGTGTCAATTCTGACCGTGGCTCAAATGTCTGCCTATTGCCTGACAGCGGCAGAATAGCAGACATCCCTCAACCGCCGCTTTGGGTCAGGGGCCGAAAGTCTCACCCGGAGCAAATCTGGTCCTGCACGACCTCGGATAGCAGACAGCGATTTCAGCCGTGAAGATTTCTCAATCGGGCCCAAAAAGAGAAATCGCAACGAACCTCTATTCTTTGACGCTGGTTGCAGCTGCCAAAGCGTCGTGTACGTTGGTTGGCACGCACGATCGCCGACCTTGCACGACGGGCAGTTCGCGCATGCGTGTCGTGCCCAAATTGCCCGTCGCGCCAGTTTGTCGCGGCAGGCATATTCTATTTTTCAGAAACTGACTTGACGTCGCCCCCAAATCAGGGGCATGATCCGTGCCGTCCCGCACTCGATCCAGAGGGGCGCTTCGCGATCGTCACGAACGCTGAGCGCGGGATGCGATGGACGCATCGGGTCGCAGCGCGCTGTTAGCGCGTGGACGAACGGTCCGATGCGGACGGAGAAGTCGTGTGGTCCTGACACCCCGACGCTGGTGTCAAGTCGGCAAGATGATCTTGCTGACGACGGGGGCAAGAAAGCCCGGGCCCCGGGGAGAGCACGAAGGACACCGTTAAAACCGTCGCGCAGGGAATGCCGGATGTTCCGGCTGGACCTGTGGTAACTGCCGCCAGCTTTTTTATTTGCTGGCGGGCCATGGGTTGCGGCCAGCACCCGGCATTCCCTGCGCCCTCTTTGATCTTTCGAGGGCGATGTCCTGGTACAACTCGGGCGTATCAGCGCCGCGGGAACGCGCAGCATTGCCCTTCAGCTCTTTGAAACGTTCAGCAGCAATGCACGGTGGCCTCTCATGGCGAGGGCTCGTCATTCCGCGGCGATGCGAAAGCATCGTCACGGCCGGCCCGAGCCTGCCTGTCCGAGTGGAGAGCCTTGGCTACCGCGCGGTGTCGGCCGCATCACTGGGCGGACGGATCATCCTTGGGATCGACATAGATGACGTCGAACGGTCCGACCCCGGTGACCTGAATGAGGGTCTCGCCCGTCGCCCATGCGTAGTGGTGCATCTTCAGGCCCGAGGAGAAGAAGCCGCCGGGCCCGAGCGCCTCGCCCTTGCTCTTGTCGAGCTTGTCGCCCATGCCGACGTTGAAGGTGCCGGAAATGACGGTGACGTTTTCGGTCTGGTTGTGCCAGTGCGCCGGCACCGCATAGCCATCCGGCCACCTGGCGAGGATGATGTAGTGACCTTCCTTGCGTGGATCGCCATAGATGACCGCGACCTGCGCGCCCTTCGGCAGTCGAGGCGAGGCGCCCCACTGCATCGCGTCCGGCTTCAGAATCTTGTGCATGTCATCGGCGGCCGCCACGCCGGCGACAACAGTGGCAAGGGCCGCGGCAGCGAGAAATATCCACTTCATGAGAGTTCCTACTCTGTCGGGGGCGTTGCATCGCCGATCTTCCGGCGTCTGCGCACGCATCGCTTTCCGATAGCGGGAGGGTCGCCAAAAGACTTTGCCTCCGGCTTGATTTTCGATTGAAATGAGCTTGATTATCGCTTGAGCTGGTTTTCGGGGCGAGGGCGGGCGCCTTCGGGGTGAAGAGTCAAGAGATCGCGCGATGCCAGATTTCCCGATCATCCTGCATCATTTCGACCAGTCGCCGTTCTCGGAAAAAATCCGCCTCATTTTCGGTCTGAAGAGCATCGCGTGGCGTTCGGTGCGGATTTCGCGGATCATGCCACGCCCCGACCTGATGCCGCTGACCGGCGGCTATCGCCGCACACCCGTGATGCAGATCGGCGCGGATATCTACTGCGACACCCAGTGCATCATGCGCGAGCTGGAGCGGCGTTTTCCGAAGCCGAGCCTGCTGCCGGCCGGCCACGAGGGGCTCGCCTTCGCCAGCGCGATGTGGACCGACCGCTCGTTCTTCCAGAACACCGTCAATCTGGTGTTCGGTTTGCTCGCCGACCAGGTCCCCGCCGACTTCATCGCCGATCGCGAGCAGCTGCGCGGCGCCAAATTCGACGTCGCGGCGATGAAGGCGGCGATTCCGCTGATGCGCGACCAGTATCGCGCGCACCTTGCCTGGATCGACGCCCAGCTCTGCGACGAGCGCGACTGGATTCTGGGCGAGCAGCCGAGCCTCTGCGACATCAACGCCTACATGAACATCTGGTACGTGCGCAGCAATCTCGACAACGCCGACGACATGCTCGCCGAGTTCGATCATGCGCGGGCGTGGGCCGGGCGGTTGCGGGCCATCGGACACGGTTCGCGCAGCGAAATGACGAGCGGAGAAGCCCTCGAGATCGCGACGCGGGCTGCGCCGCAGACCGAAGAATTGTCGGATCCCGGCGATCCCAACGGCCGCAAGCCCGGTGACAGAGTGGAGGTCATGCCCGACGATTACGGCAAGATCCGCGTCGGCGGCGAGATCGTTGCGCTGTCGGCGCAGCACATCGCCATTCGCCGCCACGATCCGCGGGCCGGGGAGCTGGTGGTGCATTTCCCGCGCGCCGGCTTCCTGGTGTTTTCCGGCTGACCCTCCAGGTTTGCCCGCGCGGCAAAAGGCGCTATGCATGCGGCCTCTTCGGCAAAAACTTCATTCGAGGATATCGGCTTGACTCCCGACAACGACGCTTCGCCGGCGCCGTTCGGCGCGTTCGCACCGAACGCCGCGCAAGGCGCCATCATCACGGCGGCCCACCGCACGCGGCTGAAGCGCGGCGCGTTCCGGCCGATGCTGTCGCGACTGCTCGAGCTGTCGCGCTCCGGCCCGGTCGATGCGACCTATCAGGGCGCCTCGTTCCGCTTCTATCACCAGGCCAGCGCCACCGAGCGCGGCGCCCTGCTCAATCCCGCCTACAATATCGAGGAGCTCGATTTTTTGCGCGCCCACACGCCCGCCGGCGGAAGCTTCGTCGACGTCGGCGCCAATGTCGGCACCTATGCGCTGCCGCTCGCGCGCCACGTCGGCAGCCGGGGACGCGTGATCGCGATCGAGCCGCATCCGGTGACGCATGCGCGCCTTGCATTCAACCATGCGGCCTCCGGCTTCGACCAGGTGACGCTGGTTGCGGCGGCGGCGGGCCCCGACGATGGCGAGCTCCTGATCGAGACCGATGGCGAGAATCTCGGTGCCAGCCATGTCGTCACGGGCAAGGCGTCTGCCGAGGCCATCAAGGTGCCCGCGCGGCGGCTGTCGGGCATTTTGGCGGAAGCCGGGCTACCAGCCATCGATGCGCTCAAGATCGACATCGAAGGATTCGAGGATCGTGTGCTGACCGGATTTTTCGCCGAGGCAGCGCAAGCGCTGTGGCCT
>Ga0070709_10001193_pt1 | contig 14282 bp, 14 predicted proteins | sample LARL51metaG_FD_65449 | JGI IMG/M metagenome (GOLD analysis project Ga0070709, IMG submission 65449) | Corn, switchgrass and miscanthus rhizosphere microbial communities from Kellogg Biological Station, Michigan, USA - LAR L5-1 metaG | ecosystem: Host-associated > Plants > Roots > Rhizosphere ...
TGATTTCTTCAATTATCCTTGTCCACGGTCCACCTCACTTCTTACAATCGCCTCGCCGTTCTTTTCGACAGGAGGGCAATGAGACTCATAAGGTTGTCTGTTGTTGGATTGGTTTCCCTCGTCGCGGCGGTAGCTCTGTTGATAGTTACGTTCTTCAAGGTTGCATCAGCAGAGCCGCCGAACACAGCTATCGACATCACTCGTCTGCTGCTATCGCCAATGTTTTTTGTGGGGTTCGCTGCGATTCTGGTGGTGGCCGCACTGCTGTGCTGGCGCTGGGCAATACGCTAAGAATAAAAGGGCGTCGGAAGCCTTCATCTGGCTGCTGCGTCTGCGCATGATGCCGCGATAGACGCGAATAACTGTTGAAATATCCCCATAGCACTCATGGACCCGTTCAATTTGGCGTATTACTGCGGTGAACGATCTCTCGTCGCAGCGTCTGGCGTGTCAGTCTGTTGGTAGTTCGACGGCACGGAATTTACGGCAGAGGCTGCAGACTGGCTGCGCGCAAAACTCCTCATCTTCAGGTTGGGACAGCTCAATATTCGATATGTCTCTCCCTTTTGTGAGCAGAAAAACTGAAAGCATCCGGCAGGCACGATAAATGGTTCGTCGGGGCTTGAATACTCGACTGTGCCGAAACCCGGCCCGTCGTAAGTAGGCGGCGTGCGTGCCGATTGAAACCGAACCTGGGAACAACGCGCATCATCGGCTGGTTTGGTGGTTTGCGACGTGCCTAATGCTCCGAGAGCCATAACCGCAAGGAGAACCATAAAACTCTTCATTATCAGTCCCTCCGCAGCCCCAATCTAACCTGATCCGCCGTTTGCTCCCATTGCCAGCACGAATCATTACCTGGCCCACTTTTGTGTGGTTACGTTTGGGATCTGGTCTTAAGGCCGGGCTACCCTGCTTTGAACCTCGGGGTGAAACAATCGGGGAAGACATGGTACGGGCTATCTAGGCGCCAAGATTCTCGGGATATGGCAGTGTCATGCCAATCGCGTGCAAACTTGGCCTGCATGCTGACTTCTGTGAGCAGCGGGGCCAAAGAGGGCGAGCCGCCGAAGTCCAAAGAACCGAATGCGGGATCGATCCACGCGCTCTCTATCATTTGGTGATAAATAGCGTTGGTGTTGAAAAAGTCACTGAGTTGGTGCTTACGAGGGCGAACACAACCACGTTATAAGCGGAGGAGAGTTTGTGATGCTGTATGCGATCGCCATTCTGGGAGGCTGGCTGCTTATGATGGGGCAACACTCCCGCTCGGAATCGCTGTTCTACTATTTCCGCATCGAAGATCAGGTTCCTGAGAACCACTTGCTGCGCGTGATCGACCGCCACGTTAGTTTTGATTTTGTGCGGGAGAAGCTGCGAGCGTCTTACCGCGAAACCGGTCGACCCTCGATTGATCCCGAAGTGCTGTTGCGGATCCTGCTGCTGGGGTATCTCTGGAATCACGAGTGAGCGGAAGTTGCTGGAAGAACTGCGCATGCACTTGGCGTGGCGCTGGTTCCCCGGGTTGGGATTCGAGCAAGAGCTTCCTCATCACTCGACGTTCTCCAAGAACCGGCATGGCCGCTTTCAGGAGTCGAATCTGTTTCAGGACTTGTTTGAGCACATCGTGGAACAGTGCATCGCTGCGGGTCTGGTCGAGGGTGCGCAGATGTCGGTCGATGGCAGCTTCGTCATGGCGAACGCGAGCCATCACAGTCGTATCTGCGAGAACAGTTGGGGGAGGCAGCGCAGGTGAACTAGGGCGCGCGGAAGTACCTGGAAGAACTGGAGCAGGAGAACGGCGATGGCGAACCCATCCATCAGCAAGACAAGGTGTCGACCACCGACCCGGATTCAACCTACCTGACCAAGGGGAACCGGGCGGCCGAACTGGGTTACTTCGACAACTATCTAATCGACAACAAAAGCTGTGTGATCGTGGGGGTGCAAGCCACGGCGGCACGTTTAAGTCAGGAGAGCGCGGCAGCCCGAGAGATGATTGATCGCTACTACGAACGACACGGCCGGTGACCGCAGGGAGTGGCGGCCGATAACACCTACGGCAACGGGGAACTTCTGCAATGGCTCGATGATCGTGGAATTACACCTTACATTCGCGTGAAAGAATATCCGAATCTCACTCCCCAACGAATGCTATCGTCTGTTCTCGAGAGTCGAGAAAGATCAGTGGCATTATCGGCGAGGTAAGCGAACCAGAATGGCCGAACTGTCAGTTCGGGTAATGCCCTTCTCCAAAGAGCAGTGCCCCATTCGATAAGCACCATGCCCACAGCCGCGTGGGGACAGCCGCCTTCGGCGTGGCAAGAGTGCATTCGTTTAGAACACGTGGAACTGACCAAAAACTGCGATCACAGGAATAGAACTGTTCTGACGCAAAACAACGATATCTAGAGAACTACCGGGCACCCACCACCTTTTTCAGGGGTGGGTACCCGGGCTGGATGTGATTCTCTACAAGCGTATGTTGCCGAAGACCAACGTTGTCACACTTGCGGAGTTGTTGGCCGGATTCGGATCGAAGTTGGGCGAACTAACGACTGCGGTGTTCGTGACCGACGCCGGAACCGGCGGTATCGAAATCCGCACCGTGAAGCTCACTGTCGCCGAGGCTCCGCTTGCCATGTTTCCAAGACTGCACTGAACGGTTCCGGTCTGTGCTAATGGCGGAACCGTACAGGAGGCCCCGCCTGAGTTTATCGACAGAAATAACGCATGCGCGGGGAGTGGATCGACCAAAGTGACGGCCGACGCCTGGAATGGGCCTTGATTCGTTACCGTCACTGTGTAAACCAGAGTTCCCCCAAAGTTGACAACGGTTAGGCTGGACTGCGTGGTCACCAGCAGGTCGGATTTGTTATGCACCGTGATTGTTGCCGATCCAGCCGATCCGGAGTTGTTGCTGGTATCCGGGTCAACCGTGCTGGATGTTACCGATGGAGCGTTTACCAGATTCGTACCGTCGGTCACCGTAGCGCTCAACGTGGCTTGAATCGTGATTGTGACAGTATCACCATCAGGAACAGTTGCCAGGTTAAGGCTCGCTTCTCCGCCGGAGATGGTACAGCTGCCCTCCGTCGAACTGCAGGAAGTGAAGGTTATGCCAGCCGGTGGGACATCGCTAAAGACAACGTCCTCGGCATCATCTGGTCCGGCATTGCTCAATTGCACCGTATAGATAAAGGGATTGCCAGCTACAATCTGCGCGGCCGAGGTTTGGCTGGTCAGAGCCAAGTTCGCAGACGGAGGAGCGAATTCGAAAGCTCCAATGTCACTGTGCGGGCCTTGCGGACGTGCAACTCCCCGCTGATCTGTTGCCAGGATATGGTCATCATCGGCGGCATCGACCGCAGTGCTGTCGACTGGCAGCGCCAAGGTAGGCGTACCTGTCTTGCTGTGCTTGTCGACTGCCAACGGTGCAAGGTGCGGATCGGTTGTGATTGCGACGCCAGGGCATCCGTTGTTGTCCAGGATCAAATTACCGCTGCCGTTCGCATCGACAGTGCCGTTGGTGCCGTTGATCGGATCAGACGTGCCCGCCACTATGCACTCCTGGGCGCCGTTTCGAGAAATGATGGTGTTAAAGAGTTTGAACGACGACCTCACCGTGGCACCCGTGTGCAATGGGTCTGCCACAACCACGACACCACCGCCGGCACCGGTAGCAAAGTTGTCGCTGATGGTCGCGTTTTCAATAGTGAGCGAGCCATTCAAAGAGAAGATGGCCGCGCCGGAATCTCCGCCATTACTCGCTCTGTCCGTGCCATCATCGGAGACTCCACCCTCTCCCCTGTCCACATCGTTGTGGGTGAAAGTGCTGTTGCGGACAATCACCGTACCGTTGTCATTGAAGATGGCCCCTCCCAGAGCTCCACCCCCGCCGCCACAGCAACTGCCATTGCCAGTTCCTCCGAAGCGGCCCGGGTTTCCGGGTTCGCCGTGCAAATCAATGTCGGTGCCTATGCCGAAGCCGGCGCCGCCGCCAAACCCACCGTTTCCTCCATGGCTGCCACTGAGGAGCGACCGGGTCGTTCCTGAGCCGCCACCTCCACCGCCAAAACCGCCATTACCACCACTGCCGCTTCCATCATGGTTACCGAAATCGAAACCGGCGCCACCGCCGCCCCCACCACCACCGTAGGAACCATCCGCTCCATCGCCCCCATTGAAAGCGTGAAGAATGCTAAGGCTCGCTGTTCCTCCACCTCCTCCTCCGCCGGGGCAGGTGGCGCCATGGCCACTGGTGTCGCCGCCGCCTGAGCCACCGCAGAGGTATCCTCCGCTGCCCCCTGTGGCGGTACCGTCTCCACCGTCAAAGATGGTACCTCCTCCTCCAGCTCCTCCGGAAGCATCAGTTCCACTCCCACCATTTCCTCTGGAGCCACCGCCGCCACCTCCTGCCCCGCCGCCTCCACCAGCAGCGACGCCACCACCTCCATTGCCGGAAAGGCCACCGCCACCGCCACCTGCATTGGCACCATCACCAACAGCTTCAAAGCAATCTGAGTGGTTGCCGTTGCCATTGCCGCCGATGGCGAAGTTGGAATCGAATGTGCTGTTTTCGACTGTGAGCGTTGGGACGCCGGAATCAACCTTGCCGACGTATATCGCTCCGCCTGCGCCGAGACCTCCGGCCCCTCCGCATGCTCCGTCGCCGCCTTTTATCCTGAAGCCCTTGATGTAGACGCTTTCGAGCGTCAATGCTCCTGTTCCGGAAACGGGTTTGTTATCCAAAGTGTCCAAGATCGATGCACTTCCTACGGCGAACAACCGGGAGTTTCCAGTGCCCGTCCATTGCAGCGTAGCTCCGTTTCCCTGGATGGTGATGTTGGTGAAAATAATCGGAGTCGCCGTCAACCCGAACGGGTTGTGCGCATCGCGATCCCAAAAAGTGTTGAACGAGTACACCGACTTCTGCAGGACGATCGTGAATGGTGCACTATTGCCCTGTAATACACAGCCGGTCTGATAGAAGCGGTCGGGATCGGTCAGATTTATAGCCGTGTTGCTGTCGAACTCCGCGGCATAGATCGCTTCCTGCAGAGAGCAATGGTTGGCGTCGGTGACTCCTTGCTGCGTGGTTGTGACCTGAATCGTCGTCTGGGCCTCCGTTAGTTGAACGGAACCCAGCGCGAGTAAAGGGATCGCTGCGAGGGCGATCCGGTAACCAATCTGATTCGAAAAGCGAGTTACCCAGCTCTCATGAGAGCGGGTCCATACGGATTTCTTCATGTGAAAGTTTCCATTCGATGGATTGATTTTTTGGGGGGCCCGCGGAGGTTATATTGCGGCAGAGACTCTGAGGATGTCACCGGAATGTAATCGTGTTGCAATCCTTTTGTCGAAGAGAGATTTCGTGGGTTACGCGGCAATTCGGGAATCGAGTCAGATGCTGCAGTGAGGTAGCGAAGAAGCGTTGGCCTCGGACAAATCTGTTTACCACAGCGATCACAGAGGTACACAGGGGAATCGTGATGTTTCCTGCGGATTCTGTGTCGTCGATGACGAGGCAATCCTTAGCTGTGTTTTTGCGAGAAGAGCCAATCGATCAACGCTGGTTCGGTGTAGGCCCACTCCCAGACGTTGTGGTCCACACCCGCGTATTCGGTTGAGAGAGGGTGTCCACCGGATTTCCTTCTGGCTGCGATGCGGTCGCGAGAGAGCGAGAGGGGAACGGTTTGGTCAGAGTCGCCGTGGAAATTCCAGAGAGGCGTCTCCAGGGAGTTGGTGCCGTCGTCTTTCGAGATGGCGCCGCAGCAGGGAACTGCGGCTGCGAAGAATCCGGGACGAGCGGCGATGATGTTCCAGGTTCCGGCGCCTCCCATGGACTGGCCGGTGACGTAGATGCGGCGGTCATCAATGGGGAACTCTTTGCGGACGGCGTCAATTACTTCTAACGCGAGAGAGACGCCTTGGCCGGGGCCAGCGACGATTTCATATTCGTTCTTCTTCAGTTGTTCGGGATCGTAGCGGACCCATCCGCGATTGGATTGTGGTGCCAGCACAAAACAAGGATGAGCCTTCTGGTTTTCGGGAAGGAGCCAGACGCGCGTGCCGAAGATGTTTCCGAGACCGAGTTGTTTGGCATTGTCATCTCCTTGTCCACCGCTGCCGTGCAGGTAGACGACAAGCGGCAGCTTGTCTTTGGATTCGGGGCGGGATTCAGTGCGGAATAGGCGATAGGGCATCACCCAGTCGCTCTTGTGGGTGCGAGCCTCAAATTTGTTTTGCAATCCTTCGGAATCTTTCTTGAAGCGTTCGATTAGCGCGAGCCGCTCGGAGGACATGGGTGATCCGGGCAGCAGAACTGGAGTGCCTTCGCCAGAAATCGGTAAAGCGTAGGCGGAGCGCGCCGCGATCCAGGCGCCGACGGAAGCGGATGCCAGGATCCGCGCGGCATCGCGCCGGGTCAGTGCTTGCGTGGGAGTTGATTGCGTCATTGTTCCATCTCCGAGAGGCGGCAGATAAATCCCCAGCCTCCGCCGAGTTCGCTCACGGCCAGCATTAATTCATTGTCTCCTTTTTTCAGAGGAAGATAGACGGCGTCATTTTCGGGATTGACGATGCCGAGGAAGCCGGGGTCGCGGAATCCCTGGGCGCTGCGGCCTCGGTAGAGAATCTTGCCGTTGAGGAAGACGCTGACGTCATCACTGTACCCGATCTCGAGCTTTTGAACCTGGTCAAGATCCGAATGGATCGTGGTGCGGGCATAGAGAACTTTCATGCCGGGCTGGGGCTCTAGGCGTTTGGAGAAGTCTCCTTGAAAGGTCACGGCGGGATGTGGGGCTTGACGATAGCGGTAGAGGACGACGAATCCGGGTGGCTCGGCTTCAACCTGTTGCCACTGGATGGAGTCGCTCTCGGCCTTGGTGAGCGGGCGTTCCAGATTCCGCGAGAGCGCATCGTAGACAGGCGAGAGACTCCAATGAGTGATGGTATTCGGGGGCATCGAGGGGAGATGGTGCTCCCAGGCAGCATCTGGGTTGGACCGTACTTCGAAGTTGGAGAAACAGGGTTCGCCGATCAGGGCCATGAGCGCGATCTGACCTTTCTGCACGCCGCTCTTAAGATCGGTCATGACCAGGGCCGGTGTCTCCATGTCTTTTACGTAGAGTTTCGCTTGTGCGCCGATGAGCTCGAGTCGCAGGTGGAACCATTCATTGCGTGGGATGTCGACGGCGCCGGTGAATCCGGGGCCGTTGTAGAGTTGCCAGTTGCGGCCGGTGTTGAATACGGGCGTGTACTGCATTGCGTCGGGGAGGCCGGATTTGTGGGGGCGGAGATAGATCTCCTCGAAGTTGGCGCCATCTTTATCGATGCGGACGTCGAAGCCGAAGAATCCGCGCTTGCCGGGCGTGGCCACGTCGACGTCGATGATGCCGTCGCGCATTTCGAAATCCTTCAGCACGGCGGCGCCGCCGTCGAGGGCAAGGCATTTGCGGCCGAGATAGTCAGCTGGCTTGGCGTTTCCCTCGAGGTCCCAGCGCGGAGAGTCGGGCGGGATGGAGAGGGGATGGGTTTCCTGAGAGGCGGCAGCATGGGTGAGAACGGCAAGAGCAGTCAGAGTGAGAAAGCGGGCAGGGAGTGTGTTCCACATTTGTTTGTTGTTGGTCGAAATATACGGCTACGAGTTCGAGCAAGTAGACGAATTGGTTGGGAAATGGGTAGCCATCTTGGGTGTGCAGTGGATAGGTCGGAGCATAGAGTGCGGTGAGAGCTCTCTTTCGCCCCTTCAGGGCTGGGATTTTTCCGCCCGGTCACCCACGGCTTGCGCCGTGGGCTGCGTTCTTTCGCCGCTTCGCGGCTCTGTTGCGTTTCGTTTCTTATCAAAGAGCACATTCCTATATTCGACACACAGACTTCGTTAGAAGTGCCCGCAGAGGGTGGTGAGATTCCAAGGGACCGATGCGAGCGAAGTGAGACGGGCATCTCAGGTTGAGACTGATGATGGCATGGGGCGAAGGAAGAGGCGAGAGTTGGCGAGCTAAGTCGATGAAAAATCGCTCCCCTGAGTACTAATCCTTTCGTTCGCAGAGATGGTGCCCACCTTGCTCCGTATCACAATCGAACCGCGGATTCCGGCTCCCCAACGCTCTTCCAAACCAGGAAGAGGGGGAGCCCGACCGCATTTCGCAGCGTAGAGCGAGTTGTGAAGAGAGTTTTAAGACTGAGAGGAATCTTAAGGTTGGCGCATCAATCGGCAGCGACGGGACGTGCAATGTATGACACCAACGCGGTGGCGTCACTTGCGCGCTTTTTTCCGGATGCGACTTCGATGCGCGTACCCGTTCAGATTGCCCGGATGGTCGAGGGCGGCCAGGAACCAAACTTCAGCGAGAGCACGGTGATTGAATTCGGCACGTCGCGCGAAGTTCTCTTCGCGTGCAAGACACCGCTGGAGTTTGATGACAATCTCCGCCTGCGAAATTCTGACGGAACATTTGACGTCGAGGTTCGAGTCGTCGCCGTGCAGTGTCAGCCAGGAAAAACACTTGTGGCCGCCCGCTTCAAGCGCGAGGTGCCCAACTGGATCGTGAAATCATGACCCCAACCACACCTGTGCAGGATCTAGCTACGCAATGGAGTTGCGCGCGCAAGCTGTATCCGATTTATTTCGAAATGGCGCGCGAGTTTGCCATCGAAGCCAAGCCCTGCGCCGAGCTCGAGGCCGGCGTAGATACACCGGGCAAAGAGACGGTGGAACACGCGAATCAATGGATCGAGCATATGGATGGCGCGATCCAGGTACACCAGCTGCGGCAGTTCCTGCAGACTAGTTCGCTGGTCAATCAGGAAGGAATCGTCAGCCTGCTGCAGCACTTTCTGGCAAAGCAGACGAAGAGCGACGCGATCCGCGACAAGGTTGATTTTCTTCTGGTGCAGTACTTCAGCCAGATTGCTCCCGCGGGGCTGAACGATGCGGAAGTGGATCTCGCTTATGTGGCGCAGGCGATGGAGCCGGTGGTGGGGCAGATCGAGCTGAAACCGCCGGTGTGGCTGAATGCGCTCGACCGCGTTCTGGATTCGGCTCGGAAGTGCAAGTCGCTGGATGAACTACTGCACGGCGGCGTTCTGGAACAGGGACGCAAAGCCAAGGGACTGGCAGGCGAACTGTTTTATCTGCCGGTTGCACTGACGGCATTCACCCGCTTCGGATACTTGATGCGGCGGGCATTCTTCCGGCTGATGCTGGGCGACCTGAACATCATTCTGGATGGTTTGACCGAGTTGGAAGATCGAGGGATTGAAACTCTGGACTGCCGTCGGGCGCAATTTTCGGCGCAGGAGCCAATCGTCCGGCTGCGCATGATCTGTCAATCGTGGAAGGTGATGTTCCAGGCGGAGTACTCGTCGGGAAGTCCATTGCGAATGTTGGTGGACCTGCGTGCTTCGGTCGAGCATGCGCTGGGACGGGGAAAGTCGGAGGATACCAAGGCGAAGGCGCAGGCGGGCGCGAAGACCGCGGCCGCGGTAACCAAGCCGGCAGCTGCCCCGGTGGCAAAGGCGGCGGCGCCCGTGGCAAAACCGGCAGCGACTGCAGCCAAAGCTGCGGCCGCTGGAGCCGCGGCGAGGACTGCGTCAAAACCAGCGGCGCCGGTGAGCAAGGCAAAGAAGCCGGCTGAGACGTCGGGGGTTGCGCCCGAATTTGAAGTGTCGGGCGCGCCGGGGTGGGATCCGGACGCGAGCCAGAAAAAGAACTGAACGCCATGCAAAGCACGTTCCTGAAATCCAGTGGTGGAGAGGCACGAGGAAGTTCGCACGTGGAGACACCGACCGTTTTGATCATCTCGGATGAAGCCGATTTTTCGCGGCGGGTTACGGCCCGCTGGCAGATGGAGAGGAACGTTCCGACGTTTACGCTCCTGAGCGGCGAGCTGTGGCCCCGTTTTGCGGCGGATGTTTTCGATGCTGCTATTGTCGGACCGTTGCGGCGTGATCTTCTTTCCGTTGTGCTCGAGCCTTTGCATTCCACGGGACAGCCGATCTACTGCGTGTGCCAGGACGCGCCAACGGCGCAGTTGGTGCGCGATCGTTGGCCGCGGGTGGCGATCCTGCGTCCGACCGAGCACTGGTTGGAGACGCTGGTACTAGCGGCGGCCGAGGCGGTTCATCGTTCCCGGGCGGAGGCACGGGCGCGAGCGGCGGAGTCCTCCTGCTCGGAACTTGAGCGGCAGGCGACGCTGGGCCGCTATATGCTCGAGATGCGTCACAACCTGAATAACGCGCTGACGTCAGTGCTGGGGAACTCGGATCTGTTGCTCCTCGAGCCCGGCAGCTTGTCGGCACAGACGCGCGCGCAGATTGAGACGATCCGAAACATGACGCTGCGCATTCACGAGATCATGCAGCGCTTCTCGTCATTGGAGAAGGAAATGAATGTTGTCGCACAGCAGGCGGTACAGGATTCGTGCCGGTCGTATGCGGCGACAGCTGCGGGAGATTGAGAAAAGAAGCTACGTGCCTCGAGCCGCGAGCTACGAGAAAGATGGTTTGCTCGCAGCTTAGAACTCGTAGCTCGAGCTCGAAGCTGACTGAGAACCTTCTCCTCCCCCGGGCGGCGGCCTCAAAAGGCGGCGCTTTTGAGGAAAGGATTTATGCATAAATTGATTGCTGGCGTCACCATTCTCGAGCACGAATTGTCGGAGCTGCGCCTGCTCGTCGAGCGCCAGACGGGAGTTCTACTGGATTGTCCCAATAGCGCCTTAGCCGCGCACATTTCCGAATATCTGGAAACACACGAGTTGGAATCGCCGGCGTCACTGCTGGACCAGTTGCGCGGCTGCGACATGGATCCGGCCCAAATGGCGGCGTTTCTGGACGGAGTACTGAATGTAAAGACGGGATTTTTCCGTCATCCCGGAGCGATGAACGCGCTGGCGCGGCACGTGATGCCGCAACTTTACGCGCGCAAGTCGGATGACGGCGCCTGCACGCTTCGCATCTGGAGCGCGGGTTGTGGAACTGGCGAAGAAGCCTACTCCATTGCCATGGCGATTTGCGAAGCCATGCCCAACGCGTCAGGAAATAGTGCCAACGGTTCAGCGAACGGAAACGGGAACAAAGAGGTAAAAGGGAACCGGAATGGTGGGGTGTTGGAGACTGCCAGTTCCTCGAACGGGACTAAGGAGTGGTCGATTCATATTGTAGGCAGCGATCTGCTGCCCTCGTCGATACAAGCGGCGGAGCGCGGATTGTATCCGCAATCGGCGCTGCAGGGATTGCCTCCGGCGATGATTCGCGCCAGCTTCTCGAAGATTGGGAGTGCGAATGGGGCTTCCAATGGCGCGGAGGCAGCCCAAAATCCGGCATCCTCGAATGGGAACTCCAGCAACGGAAATGGCGCGAGCAATGGCGCCCATTTACTGGTGAAACCACGGTTGCGCAGCTTAGTGACGTTTAACACCATGAACCTGACCAAGCCTGTGTACATCGGGCGGTTCGATTGCATCTTTTGTATGGATGTGCTGCCGCAGCTTTCCCGATCGCAGCGCGCCGCTCTGATTGAGCGGTTGCACCTTTATCTGGAACCGGGTGGATATCTATTCCTCAGCCAGACCGAAAAGCTCTGCGCTCCCAACCTGAACTTCCGCCAGGAAACCTACGACGGGTACACGATGCACCGCAAGCCGATGGCGGCGAGCGCGGCGTACGGACGGTAACAAACCACAACCGCAGAGGACGCTGAGGACGCAGAAATTTAAAGAGGCTTCCGCGTACTCTGTATTGTTATTTGGCTTACGCGAAGAGGAATTCCTTCGTCCGCAATTCTTTGACGGTATCTCGCAACTTGGCGGCTTTCTCGAATTCGAAGCGCTTGGCTGCTTCTCGCATGTCACTTTCCAGTTTTGCGATGTAGGCGTCGACTTCTTCTTGTGTTTTGAATTCGGGGACGCCTTCGGTCTCGCCCGCAGTCAGGTCTGTATAGTCTGCCGCTACTATTGCTGCAAGAGACATATCCAGCGGGCGAACGATGGATTCTGGAGTGATGCCGTGCTCCTCGTTATAGGCGGTCTGGATAGCGCGGCGGCGGGAGGTTTCGTCCATGGCGCGTTTCATGGAGTCGGTCATGCGGTCGGCGTATAGGATCGCGCGGCCGTTCAGGTGACGCGCGCAGCGGCCGATGGTCTGGATTAACGACCCGGACGAACGGAGGAAGCCCTCTTTGTCCGCGTCGAGAATCGCTACGAGCGAAACCTCGGGCAGATCTAGCCCTTCGCGTAGAAGGTTGATCCCGATCAGGACATCAAACTCGCCCTTGCGCAGATCGCGCAGGATCTTGACTCGTTCCAGGGTTTCGATCTCGGAGTGCATGTAGCGGCACTTCACGCCGACCTCAGCGTAGTACTCGGCTAGATCCTCGGACATGCGCTTGGTCAGAGTTGTGACCAGCACTCGCTCGCCTTTCTCTACCCGGGCGCGAATCTCGTGCAGCAGATCGTCGATCTGGCCCTTGACGGGACGGATCTCGACTTCGGGATCTATTAATCCCGTTGGCCGGATGATCTGTTCGACCACCACACCTGAGGATTTTGTTAATTCGTAGGGCCCCGGCGTCGCCGACACATAGACGAGTTGGTTTGTCCGATGTTCGAACTCTTCAAACGTGAGAGGGCGGTTGTCGAGCGCTGAGGGCATGCGAAATCCGTATTCCACAAGAACTTCCTTACGGGAGCGATCGCCGGCGTACATGCCACGCAATTGCGGGACGGTCTGGTGAGACTCGTCGATGAACATCATGTAATCTCGCGGGAAATAATCGAGCAGCGTCGGCGGAGGTTCTCCCGGAAGACGTCCAGTGAAGTGACGTGAATAGTTTTCAATTCCATGGCAATAACCCATGGCTTTGATCATTTCCAGATCAAACATGGTGCGCTGATGGATGCGCTGTGACTCGACGAGGCGTCCTTGCTTTTCGAGTTCAACTTCCCACCACGCGAGTTCCTTCTTGATCGAATCAACTGCGGCTGCACGCGTTTCGTCCTTCATGACGTAGTGCGTTTTGGGATAGATGGGCAGACGCATGTACTTCTGCTTCACGGTGCCGAACAAGGGATCGATCTGTGAAAGAGCTTCGATCTGGTCTCCCCACATCTCGATGCGATAGGCCATGTCGTCGTAGGTGGGGAAGACCTCGATGACGTCGCCGCGCACGCGGAATGTTCCACGGCGGAAGTCGCCGTTGGTGCGTTCGTAGAGAATGTCGACAAGCTTGCGGGTGATGTCTTCGCGCTTGATCTTCTGACCTTTTTCGACGAAGAGCATCATGCCGTAGTAAGCCTCGGGTGAGCCCAGGCCGTAGATGCAACTCACCGAGGCGACGATCAGGGCGTCTCGGCGTTCGAATAGTGAGCGCGTGGCGGAGAGACGCAGCTTGTCGAGTTCATCGTTGATCGTGGCTTCTTTTTCGATGTAGAGATCGGCGGCGGGTACGTAAGCTTCGGGCTGGTAGTAGTCGTAGTAGGAGACGAAATATTCGACGGCGTTGTGAGGGAAGAAGCTTTTGAACTCATGGTAAAGCTGGGCCGCGAGGGTCTTGTTATGAGCCATCACCAGCGTGGGACGGTTCACGGCCTCGATCACCTTCGCCATGGTGAAGGTCTTGCCCGATCCGGTGACGCCTAACAGGACCTGGTGTTGCTCGCGGTCGAAGATACCTCTCGTGAGCGCCTGGATGGCGGCGGCCTGATCGCCTTGCGGTTTGTAGGTCGAGACGAGTTTGAAATCCATGGAAGCTTCTAGCTGCTAGCTTTTAGCCAAAATCACGGTAATCGTTATTGAGGACATATTCTGTCCTCGACTGGGCCATCAACGACTTGCGATCTGCCCAAACTTCACAGATTGGAACTTTGTCAGTCGGCAATCTTTCTATTATATCGTCTGCGGAGAGAGGAAAATTCCAACTGTGGGAGGGGTTATTTGTGCAGCTCAATCGAGATCAACTGCGCGGAGACAGCTGGATTGGCTGATTCGATGTATTCGACCTTGGCAGGCCGGTTCTCAAGATCGGAGCAAGGGTTCAGGTCTCCAGTTGGGTGAAACCCGAGGGTGGAAAATGCGACCTTGAAGTAGTTATCGACGTGCAGAGCAAGAGGCTTTCCGCTGACGACGACTGTAAGGTCAAGAGCAGGATTCTCACAGGTTATGCTTTTCAAGGTTCCTGTCGCGAAGCGGTGTGGGCCTTTCGGAACGAAGTCGCGGTGCTTCAGCTTTGGTATGTTCCGATCGGTTCTTGTGGTCGCCGTCTCGCTGCGGTCGTTAATCTG
>Ga0070709_10001194_pt1 | contig 14282 bp, 12 predicted proteins | sample LARL51metaG_FD_65449 | JGI IMG/M metagenome (GOLD analysis project Ga0070709, IMG submission 65449) | Corn, switchgrass and miscanthus rhizosphere microbial communities from Kellogg Biological Station, Michigan, USA - LAR L5-1 metaG | ecosystem: Host-associated > Plants > Roots > Rhizosphere ...
GGCGGCGCAAAAATGCATTCGCAAATCAGCGGCACAGTAGATTTCCGCGAACCGGACGACGAGTCCTGCCTGGCTCGCATCCGCGCGCTGGTAGATAAAATGGGCGCGCCCGATCCGCCCGTTTTCAGCCAGACCAAATCCCGCGAACCGCTCTTCCCTGCCGAAGAAATCTACGGAATTTTCTCCAGCAATGCCGCCAAGCAATACGACATGCACGACATCATCGCGCGCATCGTCGACGCCAACGAATTTGAAGAATATCGCTCCGAGTACGGCGAAACATTGCTCTGCGGTTACGCGCGAATCGGAGGCTGGGCCGTCGGCATCGTCGCTAACCAGAAAAAGCATGTGCAAACGACTGCGCCCGGCTCCGACCAAAAACGCATCGAATTTGGCGGCGTAATCTACACCGAATCCGCCGAAAAGGCCGCTCGCTTCATCCTCGACTGCAACCAGAATCGCATTCCACTAATTTTTCTTCACGATGTAAACGGTTTCATGGTCGGCAAAGACGCTGAGTGGAGCGGCATCATCCGCGCCGGCGCCAAAATGGTCAACGCCGTCGCCAACAGCGTAGTACCAAAAATTTCCGTCATTTGTGGCGGCAGCTTCGGCGCCGGACACTATGCAATGTGCGGTAAAGCTTACGATCCGCGTTTCATTTTTGCCTGGCCCACAGCGCGCTACGCGGTAATGAGCGGCGACGCCGCAGCCAGCACCCTGGCCGAAATCAAACTCAAACAACTAGAACGCGAAGGCAAAAAGGTGGACGAAAAACTAAAAAAAGAATTGATCGAATCCGTCCGCGCCACCTACGAACATCAATCCGACCCGCGTTACGCCGCCGCCCGTCTCTGGGTGGACGCCATCATCGACCCCGCGCAAACCCGCGACGCGCTAATCTGGTCTCTAGAAGCCGCCGCGCTAAATGCCGAGCTAAAAGAATTCAAAACCGGCGTCCTGCAAACGTGAGAAGTTTAATCAACAGTGGAAAGTCGAAAGAAAAACGCGACAGAATAATCTGATGGATTAGAAATCGCGCACCATCGGAGTTATCGTTCTACGATGCAAAGATTTACCCAGCTAAGAGTCTGGCAACGAGGACACGCATTGCTTCTCAGCGTTTATCGTATGACCACTGGCTTTCCTCAGACCAAACTCGCCGAGCTTCGATCTATCAGGCACGTATTTTCTCAATTTTTAACCGTGCAACATTCTTCATGCTCGCGGATCAACAGCGTCCACATTCTCTTTCTTGTTCCTTCTTTCTTTCGACTTTCAACTGTCGACTGTCGACCTCTTCCTCTCCACACCGGGACCTCATGGAAACTGTAAAGATTATCGAATGCCCGCGCGACGCATGGCAGGGCCTCCCAGACATCATTCCCGCAGCGTACAAAGCCGAATATCTAAAAGAGCTTGCGCTTGCAGGCTTCCAGCACATCGATGCGGTAAGCTTCGTCTCCCCCAAACACGTCAAGCAAATGGCGGACAGCGAAGAAGTCATGCAAAAATTCATCGCTTCCTTGCCCACAAATATCGAACCACCAGAAATCATCGGCATCGTCATAAACGAAAAAGGCTTAGAGCGCGCCCTCGCCACTCCCGCTGTCACCACTATCGGCTATCCGTATTCCATTTCCGCCTATTTCCGCCGCGCCAATGCCAACATGTCTCGCGGCGAATCGCGCGCACTCGTCGAAACCCTCAACAAGGAAACCAAAGCCGCCGGGCGCGGACTCGTCATCTATATTTCCATGGCGTTCGGCAATCCCTACGACGAACCCTGGGGCCCTGAACTCGTCGAAGAAACTCTCGAATGGCTAAAAGACATTCGCATCAAAACAGTCTCACTAGCCGACACCGCCGGCGACGCCACGCCAGAAATCGTCGCCGATGTTTTCAAACGTGCCAACCAGCACGTAGCCGGCATCGAACTAGGTGCCCATTTGCACAGCCGTCCGGAAAATGCCGAAGCAAAACTACTAGCCGCGTACCAAGCCGGATGCCGCCGCTTCGACGGCGCGCTCACCGGACTTGGCGGCTGTCCTTTCGCCGGAGACGATCTTGTCGGCAACATTCGCACGGAAGATATTCTTGCGACCGTAAAAAAAGCTGGAGGCGACACCGCCATCGACGAATCGCGCTTAAACAAAATTTTGGCGCTCACTAATGAAATTCGCGCCAAGTACGCCCATGCTCCGATTGCGAATTAAAGCGGGAGTTGATCCACTTCGGTTTAGAAGGGTGCAAGTTGGCCCGCTTGCAAGCTACAACAGTTCCAACGAAGGAGGCGCAGAAAATGTATTCCACACTTTTGCTGGACTACGGCAAGGAACGGGCAACCATCACGCTCAATCGCCCGGACAAACGCAACGCTATCAATCCGCAAATGATTGCCGAGCTGCAATCGGCGCTCGATGAAATCGAAAAAAAGAAAATGCGCGTGGTCATCATGGCCGCGGCGGGTTCGGTGTTTTGCTCCGGCATGGATCTGGACATGCTCTCCGCCATTTCCAAACAATCGCCGCAGGAAAATCAGGAAGATTCCAGACGCATGGCCAAACTGTTTCGCCGCATCTGGAGCTTCCCCCGCCCCATCGTCGCCGCCGTGAATGGCCATGCACTCGCCGGCGGATGCGGCATCGCCACGCTATGCGACTTCACGCTCGCTGTGCCCGAAGCACAATTCGGGTACACGGAAGTCCGAATCGGATTTCTGCCCGCCATCGTCTCCGTTTTTCTTACGCGGCAGATTGGCGATAAACGCGCCCGCGACCTGCTCCTCACCGGCCGCAAAATTGACGCGCAAGAAGCACACCAACTTGGCTTGGTTACGGAAATCGTGGAACCTGATAAATTGCTTTCGCGCGCGGAAGCGTTGGCCGAGTATTTGATCGATGTCAGTCCCGGAAGTTTGACCCGCGCAAAGCGCCTTCTGGTTTCAGCCGAAGCCGCGGGCGTGGATGCCGACCTCGAACGAGCCGTTCTGGAAAACGCGCGCATCCGCTGCACTGGCGACTTCAAAGAAGGTGTTGCGTCATTCCTGGAAAAACGCAAACCGGTTTGGAAAGACGAATGACGAAAGCACGATGAAGAAAGCATAAATGACAAAAACGCAAATCACCTCCGACGCGCGCAACGATTTCCATGATGCTCCGGTACGCGTTCGATATGCGGAAACCGATCAGATGGGCGTGGTCTATCATGCAAACTATCTCATCTGGTTTGAAGTCGGCCGCGTGGAGCTGATGCGCGCGCTCGGCTTTGAATACAAACTCATGGAAGCCGAAGACGATTGCTACATCGTAGTAGTCGAAGCCAGTTGCCGTTATCGCCATCCCGCGCGCTACGATGAGATGCTTCGCGTGCGCACGCGAATCGCGCAAGCCGCCAATCGCATGATCAAATATTCCTATGAACTGTTGCGCGATTCCGACGGCCATCTTCTCGCCACCGGCGGAACCACTCACGTGATCTGCGGGAAGGATGGCAAACCGAAACAGTTCCCGCAAAAATATCGCGACAAATTTCGCGCGCTGGCCAACGTACCGCCCCTTCCGAGCGAACTGGCATGACCGTTCGCAGAGATATCGAGCTGAACGGCAACGATCTCACTTTCGATCAGCTGTATGCAGTGGCACTGCAAAATGCCAAGGTCTCGCTCGCGGCCTCCGCTTCCAAAAAAATGAACGCATCGCGGCGTGTCGTCGATCGCCTCGTCGCTTCCGGCAAAACTGCCTATGGCATTAACACCGGTTTCGGCAAGCTCGCCAGCGTGCGCATCTCCAGCGAACAAGTCCGCCAGTTGCAAATCAATTTAGTGCGCTCTCATTGCTGCGGCGTTGGCGAACCTCTCAGCACAGCGGAAACTCGCGCCGTCATAGTTCTTCGCGCCAATGCTCTTGCCAAAGGCCTCAGCGGAGTGAAACCTGCCACCGTGGAAACGCTCTGCGCGATGCTCAACGCCAACGTTCACCCGGTTATTCCTTCGCAAGGATCGGTTGGCGCTTCCGGCGATCTCGCGCCGCTCGCACATCTCGCGCAAGTAGTGATTGGTGAAGGGCACGCCGAATTTCAGGGCACAATTCTGCCGGGTCGCCAAGCACTGCAGCGCGCGAAAATCACGCCCGTGCAGCTTGACGCCAAAGAAGGCCTTTCCCTTCTGAACGGCACGCAAGGCATGCTCGCTCTGCTCAGCCTGGCGCTTTGCCATGCTGACGCGCTCGCCGACACCGCCGACGTGGCGGCGGCACTGTCTCTGGACGCGCTTCGCGGCAGCCCCGGGGCATTCGATTCGCGCATCATGCAGGCGCGTGCGTACCCCGGCGCAGCCCGCACCGCCAGGAATCTTGCTCGCCTGAACGAAGGCAGCGAAATCCGCGAATCGCATCGTGCCTCGGAAAAAGATACTCGCGTGCAGGATGCCTACAGCCTGCGGTGCACGCCGCAAGTCCACGGCGCGGTGCGAGATTCGCTTTCGCAAGCGCGCGAACTGGCGCAAGTGGAACTCAACAGCGCTACCGACAATCCACTCGTCTTCGTGCGCGACGATGGCTCCGATTCGGGCGAAGGCGATATCGTCAGCGGAGGAAATTTTCATGGCCAGCCACTAGCCATGGCCGCCGATCAGGTTGCGATCGCCATCGCGGCCCTCGGCGGCATCGCTGAACGCCGTATTGAGCAAATGACCAACCCGCTGACCAGCCTACTGCCTGCGTTTCTCACGCCCGAACCCGGCCTGAATTCCGGCTTCATGATCGCGCAAGTCACGGCAGCGGCTCTTGCCAGCGAAAATAAAGCGCTGGCCACGCCGCACTCTGTCGATTCCATTTCCACCAGCGGCAATCAGGAGGACTACGTCTCGATGGGCATGAGCGGCGCACGCCGCCTGGCGCGAATGCTGCGGAATCTGCAGAACATCTTGGGCATCGAGCTGCTGTGTGCCTGCCAAGGCATCGATTTGCTCGCGCCTTTGCAAACTGGAGCGCTCGCGAAGCAGGCCTACGATGCGGTGCGCGCAAAATCCGCAAAGGTCATGGAAGACCGCGCGCTGGCACCAGACATCGATGCAATCTCCGCCGCTATCGAGACTGGTTTCTTCGCCAAACTGCTGCGCTGATTTTCCGCCTTAAGTGAACCAGCGGCGTTCCTAGCCGTTCGAACAGCAACAACAGGCGCAATGATTGCGAGTTCAAACTCGCTTACCCGTTCACCGCTCGAAGCGCAGCAGTTTGCTCAGGCTGACCGCGCCCCTTAGACTGCTTGCTACAAAATCGTGACCTCCCGATTGCAAACTTTCCGTGAGGAAGTACGGCCGACGCTGCGCCTGGCGCTTCCGCTGGTGCTCGCAGAACTCGGCTGGATGAGCATGGGTATCGTGGACACGATGATGGTCGGCCGTCTGCCAGACAGCGCGGTGGCCATGGGCGCGGTCAGTCTCGGATCAGGCATCTTTATGGTGCTGGCGCTGTTTGGTGAAGGCCTGCTGCTGGGGCTCGACACGCTGGTGGCACAGGCGTTTGGCGCTGGCAAACGGGAAGATTGCCATCGCTCGCTCATCAACGGCGTTTACCTGAGCATCGCGCTGACGCCATTTCTGGCGGCTCCCGTCTGGCTGCTGCCGCAAATCCTGCGCGCCATCCACGTCGACGCCGGTGTTTTGTCGCAGACCATTCCGTACACGAAAGCGCTTGCGGTTGGGCTGTTCCCTCTGCTGCTGTACTTCGCGGTGCGCCGCTGTCTGCAAGCCATGAACATGGTGCGGCCCGTCGCATTTGCTCTGGTCACGGCAAACATTATCAATGCTGTCGGGAATTGGATTTTGATTTACGGGAAGTGGGGCGCGCCCGCGATGGGCACGGTCGGTTCCGGCTGGTCCACGGCGATCGCTCGCGTGTACATGGCAGCGGTGCTGATTGGTTATTTATTCTGGTATGACCACAGGCATCGTACCGAACTGCTAAAGACTGCTGTCGACATCGATCTTGGACGCATCAAGCAACTGATTGCTTTGGGAATTCCCGCCGCCATGCAATTCACGTTGGAGAGCGGGGTGTTCGCTACTGTGACTGCTTTGATCGCGCGACTGGGCGCAGTGCCGCTGGCAACTCATCAGATCGCGCTGAACACGGTGGCTTTCACTTATATGGTGCCACTGGGTATTTCTTCAGCTGCCGCTGTGCGCGTGGGCCAAGCGCTGGGCAGGCGAGATCCGCGAGGCGCCAGCGCCGCGGGAGGAACCGCGATCGTTATAGGCGCGGCATTTATGACGCTGGCCAGCGTTGTTTTGTTGATCGTGCCTCGCTGGATTGCGCGCATTTACACCACCGATGAATTGGTTATTCGTAGCACGGCGACATTGCTGGCTGCAGGAGCGGCGTTCCAATTATTCGATGGAATTCAGAGCGTGGCGACCGGCGCGCTGCGAGGCGCGGGGGACACGCGTACGCCGATGCTGTGCCATTTCACGGCGTACTGGGTGATTGGCTTGCCGCTGGGGGCGTGGCTATGCTTCCGACGGGGTTGGGGGGCCCTGGGTTTGTGGGTTGGGTTGAGCCTGGCGCTGATTTTAATTGGAATCGTGCTGCTGGGGGTGTGGAGGCAAACGGTTCGGCGGTTGGGGGGACTCACAGCGAACTGCTGAAGAATTAACACGTAGAGCGCTGAGGCGGAACACAGAGCACACGGAGGATTCTGGTTATAAACAGGACGGATAGAAACTACATTAACGCGGTCGAGAAAGCGGATGCTTTTACATTTTGTAGCGGCCTAGGTCTTCGTCGGAGAGGCCTTCCAGCCAGTTGCGGAGTTGTTCGTTGGTGGTACGTTCGGTGAGCGCGGTGGAGACTTTGGAATTCTTTAGAACTTGCTCATCTACGAAAATGGGGCAATCCATACGCAGGGCTAGAGCAAGGGCATCGCTTGGACGCGAGTCGATGGTCATCATCTGGCCTTCGCGTTCTACCCAGATCAGCGCGTAGAAGGTGTCGTCTTTTAGTTCGTTGACCACAATTTTGTCGACGCGGACATCCAGCCCGAGAAAAACATTCTTTAGAAGGTCATGAGTCATCGGCCGTGGCGTCTGCACTTTTTCAATTTCCAGCGCAATGGCGTTCGCTTCGTACACGCCGACCCAGATGGGTAGTATGGCGTTTCCTTGTATGTCTTTGAGGACCACGATGGGCATATTGGTTACCGGGTCCATCATCAGGCCACGAATTTTCATCTCAAGTTCCATCGCGTCCTCCCTTTCACAGTCGATGGATGAACTTCTATCATCCGGTTTAGCGGGACACAATACGCATTTTCACTTTATAAAAGATGTTCGCCGAGCAAACTGTTGGCTGTGCATCCAGTGACGCGTGCCTGTACGTACTGGCCTAAGAAATTCGCGACTGCGGACTGCAAGCTGATAACCCGATTGCAGGAACTGTGTCCGTACCAGGAGTTTTCTTTTTTCGATTTGCCGTCTACGTGTACTTCGAAAACTTCGCCTACCAAGGTCTGCAGAGTTTCAGACTGGATCACTCGCTGTCTTTCCTGCAGCAGCCCCAACCTGCGGCTTTTTTCCTCTTCCGGGATGGCATCGGCCATCGAAGCCGCGGGCGTATTCGGCCGCGGCGAATACTTAAAAGAAAATACGCCGTCATATTTCACTTCATCCAGCAGAGAGAGGGTCTGGTCGAACTCCGCATCGGTTTCGCCGGGGAAGCCGACAATTACGTCCGTAGTGATGGCAGTTCGGCGCTTGGCTCCGCGAATCATCGCAATTCTCTCTAAATATTGCTCTCGCGAATATGTTCGCTGCATTGCTTTCAGCACCCGGCTGGAACCTGATTGCACCGGCAGGTGAACGTGATTGCAGATCGCGGGATGAGCATCCATGGCCGCGATGATGTCCGGAGTGAAATCGAGTGGATGCGAAGTCGTAAATCTTACGCGGCGAATTCCGGGGATGCGCGCCGCTTCGATCAACAGTTCGCTGAAGCGCATTTTTCTCGGCGACGGATCGGAATAAGAGTTCACGGTCTGCCCCAGAAACTGCACTTCGCTGTAGCCAAAGTCCGCTAGCTGTTTCAGTTCCGCCAGAATCCGGCTGCTATCGCGGCTGCGCTCCGGCCCGCGGGTATACGGCACCACACAGTAGGCGCATGCTTTGTCGCATCCTTCGATGATGGTGAGATAGGCACGCCAGGGATTGTCGCGGCGCGTCATCTCGGTTTCGAATGTCTCGTCCGTATCGTTATCGAGGCCAGTGACGCGCTGCTCGCCGGCTTCAACTTTTGCAAGGAGTTCCGGCAGCTTGCGGTAACTGGCCGAGCCGCAGACAAGACTGACCCATGGCGCGCGAGAAAAAATGTCTTCGCCTTCCTGCTGCGCCACGCATCCCAGCAAACCGATTTTCTTTCCCTCGCCCTTCAGACCGCGATATTCACCCAGGCGGGAAAACACTTTTTGCGCCGCCTTCTCACGGATGCTGCAGGTGTTGTAAAGGATCAGCCCCGCCGCTTCCGGTGTTTCTACCTGCTGATAGCCGCGTGCCAGCAGCAGCCCGGCGACTTTCTCTGAGTCGTGCTCGTTCATTTGACAGCCGAATGTTTCGAGGAAAAACGTCCCGCGCGCACGCGCAGGATGCGTCGTAGCCGCAACTGGCGCCGCGACCGGAGCCGCAACAGCGGTCTGTGGAATGCTTGCCAACGGCGTTGCGAGCGCTTCCAACCGAATATCGATACTGTTCGTCATTCTCGTCCGATTCTAGCACACGGGTCTTCGGCCGACCGGCCGCTGCGCCTCCTTTGCACATGCTTCCCGATCACGGTTTTCTTTCTTTTCTGCCGCCGGCGCATGCTGCACAGTTGGCTATCTGCCGCGCATTTCGCCAGCACATTCGTTGCTTCCACTTTCTTCGTATGCTAGCTTCGTAAATACCAGCAAATTTACTCAAAGTGAGGGGCCAACATTTCATTTCTCCTGATTGCAGCCTTCGCCGCTGATCTCGGCAGCATTCTTGAACAAACCGGTTGGGTTGCCCGCGGCGTATTGGGACTTCTTCTCTTCTTTTCCGTCATCTCCTGGGGAATGATTTTTCAAAAGCTTAGTCTGTTCGGCCGTCTTCGCCGCCGGAGCGATCAATTCCTGCGCATTTTCCGGGCAACGCGAGGCATTGCGAATCCTCAAGCACTCGCGGCCGACGGCTCCCCATTTGCCAACGTCTATGCCGCGGGTTACCGCGAACTCCAATTTCAAGTAGGAACTCATCCGGGAAACCCGGCGCCACCCAGACTCAAGAGTCTGAGTGCCGTGACTGTGAACATGCAGCTTGCCTCTGCCGAAGAAGTTCGCCGCGTCGAAAAAGGCATGACCTGGCTCGCCACCACTGGCTCGGTCACTCCTTTCATCGGCCTATTCGGCACTGTTTGGGGCATTATCGACGCGTTCTCCGGACTTGGCGCAGCTGGCTCGGCCAGCCTGCGCGCAGTAGCGCCTGGCATTTCCGAGGCCCTGGTCACCACCGCGGCAGGACTTTTTACCGCCATCCCGGCCGTAATTTTTTATAATAGTTTTTTGGGTGATATTCGCGATCTGGCGCAGCGTTTGGATACATTTGCGCTTGAGGTCACCGCCCAAATCGAAAAGACTTTCGAGTAAGCTCGCGTTCCGCACAGCGTGCCGATAAAGATATGCCGCAAATCTCAAAGCAAACGCAATCGACGCTCTCCGAGATCAACATGATCCCGTTCATTGACGTCGTGCTGGTGCTGCTGATTATTTTTATGATCACCGCGCCGATTCTGCAGTCGGGTATCGAAGTCGACGTCCCAAAGACAAAAACGGTGCACGAAATCACCGAGCAGCGTCTGGTGATCACCGTAGATAAGGCTCAGCGGGTGTACCTGGGCAACGATGCCATCAACATTCATGAATTGGGCAGCAAAGTTCAGGCGCAGCTCAAGAAACCGCAGGACGCAGTTTATCTTCGCTGTGATGAGACGGTTCCCTTCGGCATTTTCGCCTCCGTCATAGACACACTTCGCCAGTCGGGCATCAACAACATCAGCATCGTCACTCAACCGCTGACGGAAAATAGTCGAACCAAGTAAGGCATGTACACGGCGGTCGCCAATTCGGAGCAGGCCAGTTTCAAGCCCTATATAACGGCTTCAGGGATTCTTCACGCCGCATTGATCGTTTTGCTAGCTCTCTCCGCTTACTTCCATTGGCAGGGCAATCGCTGGGCTGGCCCGGGAGGCGGAAACGAAAGCACGAAAGTCACGCTCGTCGGAAATTCCGGCCTACCGATGCCTAAAACTCCGTCAGTGAATGAAAGTAATGTCGTGGATCCTTCCAAGAGCCTTTGGAAAAACGACGTCAAGCCGGAGCCGCCCCAGCCCAAAAAGGAAGAAATCGTTCCTCCGGACCTGAAAAACGTGCCTGATTTCAAGACCCTAGAAAAGCTTAATAAGAAACCTCCGCCTCCCCCGCGCCAAAACAAAGCCTTTGAACCGAAGATTCCCAATCCAACCAACGCCGTTCCCGGCCGCAATCTGGGCGCGCCGAATGTGACCACAGGGGCCGGCAGCACTCCGGGTTCCAGCACGACTCCAGGCCTGGCCATTAAGTCGGAGGGTGGCGGCGACTTTGCCTCCCGTTACGGTTGGTACATCGAGTCTGTGAAGCGCCGTATTCAAGGCAACTGGTTGCAGAATACAATCGACCCCAGCGTTCGCGCCGCGCACACCGCGCACGCTGTGGTTGAGTTCACGATAACCAAAGACGGCACCGTGAAAGACGTTCAGATTTCGCAAGCCAGCGGGAATGTGTCCATGGATAATTCCGGGCTGCGCGCCATTATGTCGTCGAACCCGATGCCGGCGCTGCCGCCGGACTATCCCGGTTCGAGCGTCAGAGTCATTTTCGATTTTGATTTGAGTATGACAAGATGAAGCACGCAACGCCTGCCCAGCCGTCCAACCTTAAGTTCCACGGAGGTAATAGTGTCTCTGCGCCTGCGCTGCATTAGTTTGCCTGCACTTCTATTCGTTTGCATCTTCGCGGCTGCAAGTACAACGCGGGCGCAACAGCAGGATTGGTTCCGCACCGGAACGGGCCTGGGCGTCGAAAAGCCTCGCGTCGCGGTAGCTGAATTCGCGCCAAAGGCGGACGCAGCCAAGTCTCACGCCGCGCTGTTTGGGCAAGTGGTTCGCGATGATCTCAGCTTCAGTGGGATCCTTGACATGGTCAGCCCAAGCTTTTATCCCACTGCGCAACCGAGCGTTCCGTCGGAGCTGCGCTATGTCGCGTGGTCCGATCCGCCGGTGAATGCGCACTTTGTCGCGTTTGGCAATGTCACCGAAACGGCCAGCGAAGTCGCTATCCAGGCGTGGTTTTACGACGTGACCAACCCGACCGCTCAGGCGGTCATCGCAAAAATTTATCGTGGGAATCCGACCGATCCTCAGGTTCGCAAATTCGCGCATCAATTCGCCGACGAAATTATCATGCGCCTTTCAGGTGGCCTGCCGGGAATCGCTTCCACGCAGATTGCGTTCGTCAGTTCGCGCGGCGGCGCGAAGGAAATCTGGGCCATGGATTACGATGGCTCCAATCAGCACGCGTTGACCTCGCTGCGTTCTATTTCCCTGACTCCACGTTGGGCGCCGGATTCTTCGCGCATCGCTTTTACCTGCTATGCCAAGGGCCCAAGCGGCCCGGCCAGTCCGCAAATCTGTGTGTACTCGGTGGATGCGGCCAGAGTGGTCAGCTTCCCACGCTACAAGGGCACCAACAGCGCTCCGTCCTGGTCTCCCGATGGCTCGAAGCTCGTCTTTTCCTCTTCGATGGCCGGCAATCCAGAACTGTACTCCATCAATTCTGGCGGTGGCGATCTGAAGCGCCTCACCTTCGCAAACGGAGCCAGCACGTCTCCTGCGTGGAATCCGAAAACCGGCCAGTCCATCGCTTTCGTCAGCGATCGTACGGGAGTTCCCAAGCTGTACCTGATGAACTCAGACGGCACGGACGCGCAGAATCTCGATCTTCCCGACAAGGGCTATTTGATTGACCCCGCTTGGGCGCCAAATGGGCAACTGCTGGCTTTCAGTTGGCGCAGGCCCAACAATAATTACGACATCTACATCATGGACGTCGCCAGTCGGCAGATTATCGAACTCACCCGCGACGCAGGCCGCAATGAACGACCCAGCTGGGCTCCCGATGGGCGGCATCTGGTTTTCGAATCCACGCGTTCCGGCACGCGGCAAATCTGGACCATGCTTGCAGACGGAACGCAGGCGCGGCAGCTGACGACGACGGGCCACAACGAATCGCCGAACTGGTCGGCGCGTTGAGTTGGTACGTTGAGAAGGGTGAGCGTTCCGCGTCTGCCGGAAGGCATCATGGGAATATATCGTGGTACGACATTTCATCCGTGACATTTCATCCGTACCGGCGTGGTGGTACTATGAAGCAGCTCGAAATTACAATTCATCTGGAGTTCACTTGTTGAGGAGGAAACTTAGCATGACTGAGGTTGCCCGACCGTTTTACCGCGCTTGTCTCCTGGCTGCTTTTGCCGCCGCGGTGTTTACTGCTGGCTGCAGCAAAAAGCCGGTTATCACCGGAACCGCACCGACGTCGGCGCCGCCCGCAGCGACCCCGACGGTCACGCTGAAGGGAGACCCGACCTCCATCAACCGCGGCGAATCGGCAACGCTGAGCTGGGCTTCCACCAATGCCACTCAGTTGACCATCGCGCCGGACGTCGGCGCTGTGTCTCCGGAAGGGTCGACCAAAGTGACTCCGCAAGACTCCGTGACTTATACCATTACCGCTAGCGGCCCTGGCGGGACAGCCGATTCGACCGTACGCATCACCGTCGCTGCTCCTCCCACTGAGCCGCCTCCGGCGGCCAACGCGTCCATGGAGGAAATGTTCCGCAAGGAAATGCAGGACGCGTACTTCGATCTCGACAAAGCCGATATTCGCTCTGACGCTCGCGCTGCGCTCGCCCGGTCTGCAGATTTCCTGCGCAACTACCCGCAAGTGAAGGTCGTTCTTGAAGGACACTGCGACGAACGTGGGTCCACCGAGTACAACCTGGCTCTCGGCGATCGTCGCGCTGCCGCCGTCAAGCAGTATGTGGTTTCTCTTGGCATCGCTGCGGACCGTATCAGCACCGTGAGCTACGGCAAGGAAAAGCCCTTCTGCACGGAAAGCAACGAATCCTGCTGGCAGCAGAATCGCCGCGGACATTTCGTGTTGGCCAGGTAATTTGCTGGGGCGGAGTTTGCTGCAGTAAAGTTGGCGCAAAGAATCGCCCGCCTGCCCGCATTGCCGGGGCAAGCGGAACGCGGCCGCTCCAAAAGCGTTGATCAAGTTATTGCGCGGGGCTAAAGGGTTATCCTCATTCCTTAACTTCGCCTCGGCAGTCGATATTGTGAGCGGATACGGTGAACGGAATTTGGTGAACCGCTTGGAGTGGCTCGCAACGCACGCTCTTGCTCCAGCGCGACTCTCTCGTTAAAGTTGGGTTATACCGTTCATGGCGGAGCGCGTGCACAGTGTGCGTGTGATTGGTGCGCGCAATTGATGCTGCCAGGCTTCAGGCAGACTGGTCAATGTAGGCTGGTCTATGAGGAGGAGTTTTTCATGCGTTTTCGCAATCTTGCGGGTTTTGGCGCCGCTCTTCTGGTTGGCGCGTTTTGCGGCAGTTTTATCGGTCCGCGGCCGGCACTGGCCGTGGCACGTGAAATTATCGAATTGCAGCGCGATGTGACGACGTTGCTGCAAGGTCAAAAAGATACCTCTAGTCAAATTACGCAGGACCATACCGTCATGCGCACCCTACTCGAACAATCCAATGACACCGTTGGCAAACTCAACGGAAGCATGAGCGGCCTGCAAAAGTCCGTTCAGGACGTGCAGGCCAATTCCGGCGCGCGCCTGGACACCATGTCCACGCAGGTTCAGGGGCTTTCCGACAACCTCGAGGAAATTAAATCGCGCTTGGGCAAGCTGAATCAGCAGCTCGTCGATGTGCAGAACACCATCCAGAGCCTTGACGCCAAGGTTTCCGGCGGCTCCGTTCCCGCGGGCGCTGCTCCCGCTTCTGCTCCAAGTAGTTCGACAGTTGCGCCGACATCGGGCGGAGCTCCTTCTGCGGCCTCATCCGGCCCACCGCCCAGCGCTGATACCCTTTATTCCAACGGCTTGCGGGATATCACCAGCGGTAAATACGATCTGGGCCGCTCGGAATTTGAGGACTACCTGAAATATTACGG
>Ga0070709_10001202_pt1 | contig 14225 bp, 12 predicted proteins | sample LARL51metaG_FD_65449 | JGI IMG/M metagenome (GOLD analysis project Ga0070709, IMG submission 65449) | Corn, switchgrass and miscanthus rhizosphere microbial communities from Kellogg Biological Station, Michigan, USA - LAR L5-1 metaG | ecosystem: Host-associated > Plants > Roots > Rhizosphere ...
GTACTTCACTGCCATCGACGGGCTGATGGACGGCAATGGCGATGTCATCCTCAAGGAGGTGAGGCAGGGCAAGACTGTCACCGCAGCCACGCTCGATCTCTGCTTTCCGTCCGAGAAGAACTCCGACCGCAAGGAGCGTTTTGTGGTCAATCTCTCCGTCAACGGCCAGACCCTGACGGGCTCGACCCAGACGCTGATCGACAAGAAGCCGGTCACGGTGAAGCTGACGCGCAAACAGAACGCCGACACCTTCGATTTTCGCGGCCAGATCACGGTCGGCCAGACCGTGACCGAGGTGCTGTCATCGGAAAACTCCGATATCAGCGAAAAGGAGTTCCAGGACAGCCAGACCGTCGATGACGGCATCAACGCCACGCCGAAGGATTTCACGGAGGTGTCGCCGGAATCGGTCGGCGTCCGCATCAAGCTGGAATCCGCGCTGGAGTTCCTCAAGAGCCTCAAGGGCCAGGAGGTCGAGGTCGGCCTCAACAGCCTCACCGTGACCTGCGATGCGCTGCGCTCCGGCCACCAGACTTTCACTCTGACGGTCGATCCCGACCGCGCCGCGGCGCTGGTCGCCAGGGCGAAGTCGATGCCCGGCGTGATCGCGGCCGGATGGACCACGGGCGCGGTCGAGATGGACCGCGCCATCCGCTTTCCCGCCGCGCCCTGGCGCGAGGGCGACAAGGTCAACCGCGACAAGCTTGCGTCCGCCATCTCGGCGGTGCTCGCCAAAACGCTCGACGCGAAGGCCGATGCTGCGAGCTGGAGCCCTACGACCGGCAAGCTGAAGCTGAGCTTCAAGCGGCCAAGCCCGATCTATCCTGCTCTCCAGCTGACCGACACGGTCGAGGTCGCAGGCCTGGTCTCGCCGGACAAGCCCGGCGGGTCGGACTATCTGATGCTCTGGATCAGCAATCCCGTCACCAGCACCAGCGACGAGAGTTCAGGCCCGAAGCTCGCGCTGGCCGATGATTCCACCGCCGACGAGGAAGGCGACTCGCGCGACGACACCGGCTCGATCGAGGCGCTGGCCAGGGAGCTGAAAGGCCAGCGCTGGGATGCCGACAAGTCGGTGTGGAAGTAGCATGTAGTTCTGCTGCCCGCCGCAGCTATCGCGTTACTCGCATTCCTGCGCGCTTTCCACGCATCGTCATGGCCGGGCTTGTCCCGGCCATCCACTTCTTTTAGGCCGGAGCCAAGACGTGGATGCCCGGCACAGGGCCGGGCATGACGAGTTTGCGCAGGCTTCGTAGGGTGGGCAAAAGTTCAATTCGTATTGAGCCGGAAGCGCAGCGTCTTCGCGCCGACGAAGGAGATGAGATCGCCCCGCCGCGTCCAGTTGGTTGCGGCCGTCAGCGCGGCGATCAGTTCGTCGTCCGCCTGCGCCTTGGCCGGCGAGCACGGCCGATCCTCCATCTCGCCCGCGACAAAGATCACGGTGTTGCCGGCGACCGAGAACTGCCCCTTGCCGCCCTTGCACCAGAGCTCGAGCACCACCTCGCCATTGTCGCCGATGTCGAGGTCGGGCACGCGCTTCGATCCGGCCTGCGGCAATGCATCCAGCGTCATTTCCATGCCGAAGGGAAAACCGGTATCGGCCTGCGCCTGCGCGGCCAGCGGTGTCGAGGCCAGCAGGATGAGCGCGACGCAGCAACGGCGCAAAGTGAAATGACCTGAAAGCATCAAGACCTCGCGGAAACGATCAACCCCGGCGTCGTTCTATTCGACGGTTGCGGCGTTGAACAGGTTCGCAAGAGCAAAGATGCGCGCAAAAAAATCCCCGCGAAACCTTGCGGTCCGCGGGGATTTTTGCATCAGGCGGCGATAGCCGGTTCTAATTTATCCGGCTCATTTGATGACCATCAGCGTGAACGGATAGACGTAGGCCTGCAGCATCACCAGGACGCCGACGAGACAGGCCAGGACGATCGAGTGCTTGAACACATAGCGCAGGATCGTGCCCTCGTGGCCGTACCAGTTGGTGGCCGTGGAGGCGACGACGATCGACTGTGCGTCGATCATCTTGCCCATCACGCCGCCTGACGAGTTGGCGGCGGCCATCAGCACCGAGGACAGGCCGAGCTGTTCGGAGGTGATCTTCTGCAGATTGCCGAACAGGATGTTCGACGCCGTGTCCGATCCCGTCAGCGCCACGCCCAACCAGCCGAGCAAGGTGCCGAAGAAGGGATAGAGCACGCCGGTCGCGGCAAAGGCGAGGCCGAGCGTGGCGTCGATGCCACCGAGCCGGGTCAGCGTGCCGATCGCGAGCATCGCCGAGATGGTGATCAGCGAGATCGCGCAGAGCCGGATGGTGCGGGCATATTCCGTCACCAGCTTCGCCGGCGACAGACCCATCATCAGGCCCGAGATGATCGCCGCGATCAGCATGCCCGTGCCAGTGAAGGACAGGTAGGTGAACCCGAATACCGCACCTTCCTTGGTTGGCTGCGAGACCACCGGCGGCACCTTGTTGATCATCTGGTGGAGGTCAGGCACCGGATAGTTCCAGGTGAAGATCGAGTTGGCCCAGGTCTTGAACGCGCCGTTACCCCAGATCAGCATCACGATGCAGACGATGATCCACGGCAGCAGCGCGGTCCAGAGTTCGCTCTGCGACAGCGGCGTCTTGTCGAGCGGTTTCGCGGCCGTCATGGTCGCGGCCGATTCATCGTGGTCGCGCAGCGCCGGCGAGAGCCAGAGCTGCCTTGGCTGCCACACCTTCAGGAACAGGATCAGGCACCCCATCGAGATCAGCGAGGCGCCGATATCGACGATCCAGGGATTGATGTAGTTCGAGATCACGAATTGCGGCACTGCGAAGCTGACGCCGGTCACCAGGATCGCCGGCCAGACTTCCTTCATGCCCCTCCAGCCCGCGAACGCCCACACCACCCAGAACGGCACGATCAGCGAGAACACCGGCAGCTGCCGGCCGACCATAGCGCCGAGGATGTAGGGATCGAGCCCCGTCACCGAGGCGAGGCCCTGGATCGGGGTGCCGAGCGCGCCATAGGCGACCGGCGCTGTATTGGCGATCAGCGACAGGCCGGAGGCGGCGAGCGGCGAGAAGCCCAGCCCGATCAGGATCGAGCCCGTGATCGCGACCGGCGTGCCGAACCCCGAGGCGCCCTCGAAGAACGCGCCGAACGAGAATGCGACCAGTAGAAGCTGAAGCCGGCGATCTTCGGTGACGCCGCCGACAGCGCGTTTCAACAGCTCGAATTTTCCGGTCGTCACCGTGACCTGATAGAGGAAGATGACGTTGAGCACGATCCAGCCAATCGGAAAGAAGCCGGATACGACGCCGAGCAGCGATGCCCGGATCGACATGCCCGCGGGCATGGTGAAGACGAAGATCGCGATCAGGTTGGTCAAAATCACGGCGATGATCGCCGCGATGTGCGCTTTCACCCTGCCGCTCGCGATCAGGATCAGCAGCGTAACAACCGGCACGGCCGCTGCAATCGTCGACAGCGCCGCATTCCCCAGCGGGTTATAGACTTGATTCCACATTGTGCGTTCTCCCCACGCGCATTTCGACGCACGCCCGCCCATTTGGCGTGCCTGACGCGCTTGCAGGGGTAAACCATCCAGTGTGCGAAATAATCCCTGCGGAATTCGCTTGGCGCAAATCCCGCTCACAAGGTCGCGAAGTCGGCCGGCCCCCTGCCTCGCGCCGTGATGTCCATGCTAGGGTCACTCGCCCGGCTGGGACAGGGTGACCGGCCGCGTGATAGTTACGACCTTAGTCTAAGGTCTTCCGATTCTCTCAATAGATCAGGCCTTTGGCCTCTCTTTCGAGGAGACGCTTACCTGTGAACAACATCCGCGCCACGCTCGCGATCGTCTGGCGCATCGCGAGTCCGTATTTCCGTTCCGAGGACAGGTGGGCCGGAGGCGGCTTGCTCGCCGCGGTCATCGTCATCCAGCTCGCGCTCGTCGGCAATGACGTGCTGCTCAACCAGTGGCGCAACCGCTTCTACAATGCGCTGCAGGAGAAGGACTGGAACAGCTTTGTCTACGAGGTCTTCTTCTTCATCGCGCTTGCGACTGTCGCTGTCGCGCTCGGCGTTTATCAGCTTTACCTCAACCAATGGCTCCAGGTCCGCTGGCGCAACTGGATGACCCGCAAATATCTCGGCGACTGGCTTACGGATGCGAACCATTACCGCATGCAGTTGCAGGGTGATGCCGCCGACAACCCGGACCAGCGCATGTCCGACGACATCAAGCTGTTCGTCGATCGCACGCTCGATGTCGGCGTCGGGCTGTTGGGCGCGGTTGTGTCGCTCTTGTCCTTTGTCGTGATCTTGTGGGGGCTGTCCAACGCCGCGCCGCTGCATCTCTTCGGGTTCAATATCCCCGGCTATCTGGTCTGGCTCGCGCTGATCTATGCCGTTTTCGGCACCGCTCTGACGCAGTGGATCGGCTCGCCGCTCGTCAACCTCAACTTCGAGCAGCAGAAGCTGGAAGCCGACTTCCGCTTCAGCCTGGTACGGGTCCGCGAAAACTCCGAACAGATTGCGCTGCTCGACGGCGAGAGCGCCGAGCGCGGACGCCTGCTTGATCGGTTCGGCCGCGTCGTCGGCAACTGGTACGACATCATGAGCCGCACCAAGCGGCTGACCGCCTTCACCCAGAGCTATGCCCAGGCCGCGGTGATCTTCCCGTTCGTGCTGGTCGCGCCGGCCTACTTCGCCGGGGCGATCCTGCTCGGCCTCCTGATCCAGACCGCCGAGGCGTTCGGCAAGGTGCAGGAGGCGCTGTCCTTCTTCGTCTCGGTCTATCGTTCGCTGGCGGAGTGGCGCGCGGTCGTCGCGCGCCTCGACGGCTTCGAGATGTCGATCGCCGGCGCCGAGCGGCTGCGCACGGGCGGCGACTCGATCCGGCTGTCGCCGCCTGACGGCGGTGAGGCGATCGACCTCGAGGCCCTGACGGTGCGGCTGCCCAACGGCAGGCCCCTGGTCGCAGCCGACGGCTTCCGCATCCGCGACCACGAGCGCTTGCTGGTGACGGGCCCCTCCGGCGCCGGCAAGTCGACGCTGTTCCGGGCGATTGCCGGCATCTGGCCGTTCGGCAAGGGAAGCGTCCACGTCCCTGCCGGCGCATCACTGATGATGCTGCCGCAAAGGCCGTATTTTCCGATCGCTCCGCTGCACGCGGCGCTGGCTTATCCGAGCGAAGCCGGCGCGTTCAGCGCGGAACAGATCAGGGAGGTGCTCAAGGACGTCGGCCTGCCGCAGCTTGCGTCCCGGCTCGACGACGAGGAGCACTGGAACCGGATATTGTCGCTGGGCGAGCAGCAGCGGCTCGCGATCGCACGGGCGCTATTGCAGGCACCGCAGTTCCTGTTTCTGGACGAAGCCACGGCCTCCCTCGACGAACCCTCCGAAGCCGCGCTCTACCGCCTGCTGCAACAGAGGCTGCCCGACACCTCAGTGGTCTCGATCGGCCACCGCGCGACCTTGGCCGCGTTCCATCAGCACAAGGTGGAGCTCTCGCGGGACGGCGATCATTTCGTCGTGCAGGACCGCGAGACCGCGAAGGTATAGCACCGCACGCGGTGAACGGCGGCGCTCGCGACCACAAGCAAAAGGGCGGCAGATTGCTCTGCCGCCCTTTTCTCTCTCCGTCGCCGGAGGGTTATTTCAGGTTGGTCATCGCGGTCAGGTCAGCCGACAGCTTGACGATGCCCGCCGCGCCGCACCAGTTGGAGCCCACGCCGGTCGGGTTGATCGACGTGATGTTGGTCGTGCCGGTGCCGTTGAAGGCGCTGGTGAAGGCGTTGCAATTGCCCTTGTTCAGATCGGTGTCGGAATAACGGATGTCGAGCGTGAACACCTTGTAGGTGAAGCCGATGCCGATATTCCAGGTGTTGTAGTCGGCGTATTTGATGCCGTTCGGAAAGGGTCCGGCAAAGCCGGGATTGGTGAAGGTGGTGCCGTAGAATCTGTCGCTCGTCCCGAGGAACTGGCGGCCGAACTCGCCGGACACGTACATGCCGACGCCGCTGGTGCCGAACATCGTGCTCGGCGCGGTGTACTTGCCGGTGATCGACAGGTAATCGCCCCAGGCGCCGGAGTTCAGGAAGCTCGGCGTATAATACTCGTTGCCGCCGAACGACCAGTTGTCGTTCACGGTGTAGGTCACCTTGCCGTAGACTTCGTAGAAGCTGACGTCCTTCTTCATCACGTTGCCGTTGGCGAGGAAGATCGTGTTGGTGCTGACGGGGCAGACGGCGCCGCCGGGAATGCCGCCCGTCAGGACGCCATCGGCGCAGCTTCCGCCCGGATAGAGATAGCCCCAGACGCCGATGTCGAAGGCGAACGCGCCGAAGGTCGGGCGGATACCGCCGTAGACGTCGATCTCGGCCGCGGCGCGGTTGGCAAACGAGATGCTCTCGCCCGCCGCGCCGATATAGAGCTGCAGGTCCTTGTTGACGTTGTAGCGCGGCTCGAAATAGGCGGCGACCGACGGCTTGTGGTTGGACTGGGTGACGCCGCGGAAGATGTAATCGTTCATCAGGGCGCTGCCGAAAGCGACGTCCCAGGGCTCGAACGGCGCCGGCGGCGGTGCCTTCGCTGCCTTCAGCGGCATGTCCGCCGCCATCGCCGAACCCGAAATCATTGCCAGCGCCGTTGCCAACATGACCATTTTCTTCATGAAGATCCCCATCGCTTTCACGTGCCCAGCCCGCTTCCGATGCCCCCTTGGGCAACGCTACTCGGCTGGAATTCTTACATCCACGACACAATCTGGATTGTGACGGGGTGGGGGTGAAGCAAAAATGTCAAGCATCTGCTGACTTTTTAGGCGTTTGGCCCATTCCACGACAGGTTGTTGCGGGGTGTTGCTTTCCGACAACAACTTTCGATCTTCTGGCGCCAATTTGCCCGTAGCGACCCGGGCTTGCCCGGCGCCGGCCATGAGCCGCGAATCAGTCCGCGCGAATCACAACCGGCGTCCCACAAGCCCAACAAACCAACCCACAAACAGGAAGGCCGCGGAGCTCGAGCCCCGCGGCCTTGTGCAGATCAATCGGCGAGAGCTAGCCGTTGTGGTGGTCGTCACCGCCGGATGAACTCGGCATGGCCCAGCTCGACGGCGCGGGCTCCGGATGGCTTTCCACAGGCGCTGCCATCTCGGGCTCGGGTGCCGGAGCGGGCGGAGCCTTCGGCGCGCTCTTCCTGGGAGCAGACCTCTTCGCGGCCTTCTTGGCCGATTTCTTTGCCGCCTTCTTTGGCGCGGATTTCTTCGCCGCTTTCTTCGCAGATTTCTTCGCGGATTTCTTGGCGGACTTCTTCGCAGATTTCTTGGCAGCCTTCTTCGCGGACTTCTTCTTCGCCGCTACAACTTTTTTCTTCTTGGCCTTTTTACCCTTACTCTTTTTCGCCTTAGCCATCCTCATCCTCCTGGTTGCCGCTGATCAGTGTCATCAGGCGTAAAGCCATCCGCACCTCACGCGCGGAGCGCCCATTCGATCAGTCCGGCCCTGGCCGTGGACCGCCTGTCGCCCAATCGAGAAGCTCAATCGTGTGCACGACAGGAACCGATGTGCCGCCGGCAATCTGCATCATGCAGCCAATGTTGCCCGCAGCAATCATGTCCGGCTTGACGCTTGCGATGTTGGCGACCTTTCGATCGCGCAACCGGGTCGCAATGTCAGGCTGGAGAAGGTTGTAGGTCCCAGCCGAACCGCAACACAAATGACTCTCGGGCACATCTTTCACCACGAATCCGTTCTTGGAAAGCAATTCTTTCGGAAGGGTCGTGATTTTCTGCCCATGCTGCAGCGAGCAGGCCGAGTGATAAGCCACGACAAGATCGCCATCGTGGCGCTTCTCCCCCTTGAGTTCGAGCCCTGAGAGATACTCCGTGATGTCCTTTGCCAGCGCCGATATCCGCGCGGCGGGGCCTGCAAAATCGCGGTCCTGGCGCAGCATGTAGCCATAGTCCTTGATCACCGTTCCGCATCCGGACGTGGTCACCAGGATGGCGTCGAGGCCGCGGGAATCGGCCTCCACGGCCCACACCGCGATGTTGGCGCGGGCGCGGGCGAGCGCGTCGCCGTCGCGGCCCATATGGTGGGTCAGGGCGCCGCAACACTGCTCGTCCCTGACCAGCACGACCTCGATGCCATGGCGGGTCAGCACGTTGATGGCGGCCTGGTTGATGCGCGGCGCCAGCACCTGTTGCGCGCACCCCTGCAGCAATGCGACGCGCCCGCGCCGCTCGCCGGACGCCGCGAACACCTGGCCCGGGGCCGGCCCCCTTGGCGGCAGGCGGGCGGGCGCCATCGACAGCATCGCCTTGACGCGCCGCAAAAGGGAGGGTGTCGCCGAGGGTTGCGGGGTCGGCAGCAGCGCCGCCAGCGGGCTTGCGAGCCGCGCGAGCCGCAGGCTCCAGCGGAACAAATTCGGGCTCGGCAGCACCAGCGCGAGCAGGCGCCGCAACAGTCGCTCGGGCAGCGGACGGCTGTAATCGCGCTCGATCCGGACCCGCGCCTGGTCGACGAGATGCATGTAGTTCACGCCCGACGGGCAGGTCGTCATGCAGGCGAGGCAGGACAGGCAGCGGTCGACATGCTTCACCACGGCCTCGCTCGGCGGGCGATCCTTCTCCAGCATCTCCTTGATGAGATAGATCCGGCCGCGCGGGCTATCGAGCTCGTCGCCGAGCAGCACATAGGTCGGGCAGGTCGCGGTGCAGAAGCCGCAATGCACGCAGGCGCGCAGGATCTTGTCGGCTTCCTTGATGTCGGGGTCGGCGAGCTGGGCGAGGCTGAATTCGGTCTTCATGCGGCGGCTCCCCGGGTCATGCGGCCGCGGTTGAGCACGCCTTTCGGATCGAATCCCTGCCGCACCCGCTCGCCGAGCGCCGCAACGCCGGCCGCCTGCGGGTGGAAGACATCGATGGTCCGCCGCACGTCTTCGCTGGCACGGAGCAGCATGGCATGGCCGCCCGCTGCATTGACGCGCGCTCGCACCAGGGCGGCCTGGGCGTCGGGCTTTGGCGGCAGCGCGGCCCAGATCAAGCCCCCGCCCCAATCGTAGATGACCTCGCCTTCGGTCTCGCGCGCCAGCGCCTGGCCGAGCGCACCGCCGGCGGCGGGCGGACAGACGATCCGCCACACCGGCCAGCCGCCGAGCGCGCCGCCGGCGGCAAAGGGCTCGACGTCGCGGACGGCGCGCCAGAGTTCCGCGGATTTCGCCTCTTCCCTGAACTCGACGGTTCCAAACGGCGCGAGCAGCCTCGCCAGCGAGGCGGCGCGATGGGCGACCGAGGCGGCAATGCCCTCGAGCCGCACCAGCGTGACCGCATGGCCGGGCGCGGCCAGCCGCTGCAGGTCTTCCTCGCGGGTCGCGCGCAGCGCGGTCGGCGGCAGATGCGCGGCGGCTGATACATCGAAGGGCGAGCCCAGCGCTGCGGTCATGGCGCGATTGGCGGCGAGGTCGTCGAGGCCGCGCAGCAGCAGCGTGCGCTCGCTCTCCGGCCGGGGCATCACCTTCAGCGTCACCTCGGTCATCACCGCGAGCGTGCCCCAGGAACCCGCCAGCAGCTTGCAGAGGTCGTAGCCGGTGACGTTCTTCACCACCTTGCCGCCGGTCTTGAAGCTGTCGCCGAAGCCGGACACCGCATGCGCGCCGAGCAGGTGGTCGCGCGCCCCGCCCGCCCTGATGCGGCGCGGGCCCGCCAGCCCCGCCGCGATCATGCCGCCGATGGTTCCGGCCTCCGCTGTTCCGAGCAGCGCGGCGGTGTTCATCGGCTCGAAGGCAAATTGCTGGTTCTTCGAATCGATCAGCGAGGTGACGTCGGCAAGCGGCGCACCGGCCTGCACCGTGATGATCAGCTCGTTCGGCTCGTAGGAAACGACCGCGTTCAGCGCCGACAGGTCGAGCACGGCATTGGTCGCCATGACCTGGCCGATGCCGCGCTTGGAACCGTGTCCGATGATCTCCAGCGGCTGCTCGCCCGCGATCGCCGCCCGCACCGCGGCCTCGACATCCCCAGCGTCGCGTATTCTCAGAATATCCACTGCGACCCGCCTGCTCCCGCTTGCTTGCGGCGATCCCCTCGCCGGCTTTTCCGACCCTTCTAGAGCATGGCGGGGAAAAGTGGAGGGCCGATTTCCGAAAAACTTCAACCGGCATCACCATGACACTTCGACGTGGATCGAAGCGTTTACGGCATGTTTCGTCCGCCATCGAATGATCGATCGCCGGTCCGCGCTTAGCTGGAGCCTCTCGACCCCGAACAAGGAGTGACACCATGGGCCGATACGCAGTGGAACGTAAAACCGTCAGCGAAGCCGTCGCCGGCGGCGGACTTCTGGTCGTGGCGCAATGGGAGGCCAAGGAGGGCGAGGCCGACAAGGTGGCCGCCATCCTCGACAGCTTCCTGCCCGAAGCGCAGCGCGAGGCAGGCGCAATGCTGTTCCTGATCTCGCGCGCCAAGGATAATCCGGCGCAGTTCCTGTTCTACGAGCTGTTCCGCGACGAGGCCGCCTTCAAGGCGCATCAGGAGAGCGCGCACTTCAAAACCTACATCGCAGGCCAGGCGCTGCCGCTTCTGGCCAAACGCGAACGCGCGCAATACGCGCTGCTGTAGGCGAATACATGGAAGGCGACGCGCGAAAGTGCGCCGCCTTCCCGCGTTTTCCACCCCGCGTTCGACACCCTCCACTCGGATTTTTCGTATGTCAGACCACTCGGCTGCCAGAAAGCTGGATCCACGCGAAGAGCACTTCCGCATTCCAGGGCCGCGCGAGGAGCTGTCACTGTTCCTGCGTTTCCTGCCGGCGGATCCGACATCGCCTTCACGAGGAACGGTGCTCTATATCCACGGCGGGACGTTTCCCTCCGCGCTTTCGATCGCCCATCGCTTCGACGGTACATCGTGGCGTGACGTCCTGAACGAAGCGGGCTTCGACGTCTGGGGGCTCGATTTCTACGGCTTCGGTCATTCCGACCGTTATTTCGAAATGAACCAGCCCTCGCAGGACAACGGCCCGCTAGGCGCAGCCCAGGACGCCGCGCAACAGATCGAGGCTGCCGTCCGGTTTATCCTGGCTCATCAACGGATCGAGAAACTTTCACTGGTCTCGCACTCGTGGGGCTCGATGCCGACGGGCATCTTCGCATCCGCCTTTCCCGCGCTGCTCGACCGGCTGGTTTTCTTCGCGCCGATCGCGCGCCGCGAGCCGCCGCACAATCAGGCGCTGCCGGCATTGCCGGCCTGGCGCATCGTCACCCCGGAGGACCAGTGGAAGCGATTCGCCGAGGACGTACCTGTGAATGAGCCTCCGGTGCTTTCGCGCGTCCACTTCGCGGAATGGAGCGAATTTTATCTCGACAGCGATCCGGAAAGCCGGTCGCGCCATCCGGCCGGAGTGAAAACGCCGCTCGGTCCCGCCAGCGATATTCTCAAGGCCTGGCATGGAGAGCTCGCCTACGACCCGGCAGGGGTTCGCTCGCCGGTTGCGATCATCCGGGGCGAATGGGACGGGCTCATGCGCGACGACGACGCGAGCTGGCTGTTCAACGCGTTCCGTCACGCCCCGGTCAAACGCGACATCAAGATCGGCCGCGGCACCCACTTGATGCACCTGGAGACGACGCGCCTGGCACTCTGGCGTGAAAGCGTCTGCTTCCTGCAGGGCGACGATCTCGCCACGCTCCCCGCCTGAGCAGCAAGCAAATGATTGCTACTGGTCGGCCGGTTGCAGCTGGATCGGCCGCGAATGCGCTGCAGCCTGCGGCGGCTGCGCTGGCGGTTTGTGCGCGGCGTTGGCAACCGTCGGGGGCCGCGCCGGAGATGCGGGTGCAGGAGCTGCGGCTGCAGGCGCTGCGGATGCTCCAGCCCGCCGGTCCTGCTCGGGAGGCTTTTCCGCGGGCTTTTGAGGCGGCTTGGCGGCTACGCGCGTCGACTGCTCCTGGTTCACCTTCACCTGCTCGATGGCTCTTGCAGTGTCGGCAAACATCCGCTCCTGGCTTGCCTTGAGCTGTTCGATTCCCTGCTGCACGACGGCGATATCGTGCGCCATCGACTGCAGCATTTGCGTCAGCTCGGGCGGCAACGGCGCCGGCGCGATGTCTTGCGCAGGTGGCTGCAACGGAGCGGCTGGCTGCGAGGGTGTTGTTTCAGCCGCGGCCAGCTGGACGGAAGGCTGGCTTGCCTGGGCGTCGGCCGCCGGAGTTCTCGATTGCGCCGGCGATGTCAAAAGAAACTGCGGGACCCATTGGGCCATCATCGACCTGGCCGGCTCGCCATAGGGCGATTGCGCGGCGAAGGCCGCAACGCCGATGCCCGCTGCGAGCACGAGGCCGGTCACACCGCGCAGCACCGACTTGCCGCGGGAGGCGCGTGAGGGGGCCAGCGAGGGATGGCGCGCGCCGTCACTTTCCAGTCTCGACATCTGCTCGGTCAGACGCGCGAGCTGTTCGTCCGCGCGGGTGATCTGTTCATAGGCGTGGGCGAGCCGCTGGTCCGCGCGGGCGGCCAGGACATCGTCCGCCGTGCTTGCAAGGTTCGGCGTTGAGTTCATGGGAGCTCCTTCCCCCCAAGTGCCATGCAAGCACAGGGGGACATTCGGATTTCCACCGTGTCACGGACAATAACACTCAATGCAGTTTTGGCCTAACCATGACTAGAGCATGGAGAACATGGGGCCATTGGGGACAAGTCGTGCAAGGACGCCGGCCCGTGCCCCCCGTGCAACAGCTCAATTTCCGCGGCCCATCATCGCGGCGTCCATTCCGGCTCACAGAGGCGCACAGTCAGGCCCTGGAGACAAACCTGGCATTCGCTCGCTTCTTCGCAACGCCACCCGACAACCTCAACGGACCTTTGGGCAACGTCACCCTAGACAGTGGGCTTCGGCCGAAGGATCATGTCACGCCGAGCGAACTGGGGCGCATCGACGAGGCTTTCTAGGACTTTCTAGGAAAGGGAGGTCAAGATGTGGCGGGTTCGAGTCCGTGGTCAGATATTTGCGACAACGAGTGTGCTCTTCGTGCTGCTCTTCAGTTTTGCAGCTGCGGACGCCAAGGGCCCTGGTCTGCCCAACGTCATGGTTCTGGCGACCGGCGGCACGATCGCCGGCACCGGTGCGAGCAGCACCACCGTGGTCGGTTACACCGCAGCAACGGTGGGCATAGAGAGCCTTTTGAACGCTGTTCCGGAATTGAAAACGGTAGCGAACGTCAAGGGCGAGCAGGTTTTCCAGATCGCCAGCGAGAACATGAACAATGACTACTGGCTCAAGCTCGCAAAGCGCGTCAACGCGCTCCTCGCGCAGGACGACGTGGACGGAATCGTCATCACGCACGGCACTGATACGATCGAGGAAACCGGCTATTTCCTGAACCTTGTCGTCAAGAGCAGGAAGCCTGTCGTCATCGTCGGCGCGATGCGGCCGTCGACAGCGATCAGCGCGGATGGGCCGATCAACCTCTTCAACGCCGTGATCCTCGCCGGCAGCGACGAGGCGGTCGGCAAGGGCGTGCTCGTTGCGCTCAACGATCAGATCAACGCGGCTCGCGAGGTCACCAAGACCAACACCTCGACGGCGGACACCTTCCGCACACCGGAACTCGGCTTTCTCGGCTACATGCAGGGAAACAAACCGTACTTCTATCGTCAATCCACGCGCCGGCACACGATGGACTCCGAATTTGACGTTTCGGGTCTTGATGCCCTGCCGCAAGTCGACATCGTCTACGGTTACGCCAACATGAGCCGGGTCCCGATCGACGCTTTTGTCGCGGCTGGGGCCAAGGGGATCGTGCATGCCGGGGTCGGCGACGGCAGCCTTGCCCGGCCCGCGATTGAGCCGGCTCTCGTCGAGGCCCACAAGAGGGGTGTCGTAATTGTTCGCAGCAGCCGTGTGGGGAACGGCATCGTCGCGCGCAATGGGGAGGCCAAGGATGACGAACTCGACTTCGTCGTCTCGGATACGCTCAACCCTCAAAAGGCACGCATCCTGCTGATGCTGGCGCTGACCAAGACGACCGACACCAAGGAAATCCAGCGGATGTTTTACACTTACTAGGGCATGATCCGGACCCGCAGGCCCGCGCTGGCGCAAAGTGTGAAGCGGTTTCCCCCGCGACAAACGCGCGTAGCGTTTGCGCGGAGATCTTGCCCAAACAAGAAGCTGAGGCGCGATGTCGATCTAACCTGACGTCATCGCGCTTCAAGCCGCCGGACGTGCGGCCATGACA
>Ga0070709_10001205_pt1 | contig 14213 bp, 8 predicted proteins | sample LARL51metaG_FD_65449 | JGI IMG/M metagenome (GOLD analysis project Ga0070709, IMG submission 65449) | Corn, switchgrass and miscanthus rhizosphere microbial communities from Kellogg Biological Station, Michigan, USA - LAR L5-1 metaG | ecosystem: Host-associated > Plants > Roots > Rhizosphere ...
ATTCGCACTCGGCCGCCTAACGGGTGACGGCCGGCATAGTACTGCTCGGCAAAGGTCCGATTCACGATCATCGCGAGCGGCGCGTTCATGTCATCACGCGCGTCGAACACACGTCCGTCGCGCAGCGTGAGTCCCATCGCCTCGAAGTAGCCTGGCGTCACGATTTGCCAGTCGCCGGGCGTCCCCTGGTTCGGAGGCGGCGTATAGCCCTCCACCAGCAGCCCCCAATCACCCATTTCCGTCGCGAGTGGCAATAGCCTCACGGCACCAACGCGCTTGACGCCAGGGAGTGCCGCAACGCGATGTTGCAGCTCGGACCAGAATCCAGCGACACGAATCGAGTCCGGATACCAGCTCGAGGGCGTCGAGATGCGCATCGTCAAAACGCCATCGGGACGGAAGCCGGCGTCGATCGCCAGCAGATTACGTACGCTGCGGATCATCAACCCCGCGGCCACGACGAGCACCACGGCGAGCGCGACCTCGCTCGCCACGAGCGATTGGCGCCAGCGGAGACGGGCGCGGCTCGTCGTTGCGCCGCGACCGCCCTCCTTGAGCTCACCTGCCGGTGCGATCTGCGTTGCCTGGAGCGCGGGCAACACGCCGGCCAGCACAGCGGCGGCCACCGCCGTCACGAGCGCGAATGCAAGGACGCCCCAATCCAGAGTGGTCTCGGCTACCCGGGGCAGACCAGTCGGCGCATTGCTGCGCAGGAGTCTCACGGTCACCGCCGCGAGTCCGAAGCCTAACGACGCGCCGAGTGTCGCGAGCAGCGCGCTCTCGGTGAGCAGGAGTCGTGTAAGTCGTCTGGATCCCGCGCCGAGGGCGACGCGCACCGCGAGCTCACGCCGGCGCGACTCGCCGCGCACGAGCATCAGTCCGGCGACGTTCGCGCAGGCGATGAGCAGCACGAACCCCACCGCGCCAAATACGACGAGCAACACCGGGCGCACTCGCCCTGTGATCTGCTCCTCGACCGGGACGGCGTACGCGTGGAAGCCGACGTTCGCCATGTAACCGAATTTCTCGAGCTCCGCGACGATCGAACGCAGCTGCGCATTGGCAGTCGCCGCCGTGGCGCCGGCCGCGAGTCGCGCAACGGCATAGAAGCCGTGACTGGAGCCACCTTTCGGGAATTCGGGACCTGGTACCGCTCCTTGCTGTGTCGCGTCCGTTGCGAGCGGGAACCAGGCCTCTGTCGGCCCGGCTGTGCTGTAATCGACGGGCAGGCGGAAGCCGTTAGGCATGACGCCGACGACCATTGCGCCACGACCGGAGATCTGGACTTGCTTGCCGACGATCGATGGATCGCCGCCGAAGCGGCGCTGCCAGAGCCCATAGCCGAGCATGATGACGCGCGGCCCGTTCGGGCGGTCCTCCTCGGCCGTGAAGTTGCGTCCGACGATCGGCTTCACGCCGAGAATGGGGAACAGACTGGCCTGAACCGTTCCAACGCGCACGCGCTCGGGATTGTCGCCGTCGACGGTCGCCGAGCCGTCATAATAGATGGCGATGTCCTTGAACGCCGGAACGCGCGCCTTCCATCCCTCCCATTCATCATAGGAGAGCCACGTCTGATCGAAGCCCTTCCACGCGCTCCAGACGACGGCAAGCTTCTCTGGCTGAGCATATGGCAGGGGTGTAAGCAGCACCTGCTTGACGACACCGAACAGCGTCGTCGTGGCGCCGATACCTAACGCGAGCGTGAGCGTCGCGATGGCGGTAAAGCCGCCACGGCGGCGAAGCGAACGTGCGGCGAAGCGAAGGTCGTTCCAGCCGTCGAACATCCAGCTCGTGCCTCGCTCGTCTCGGACGTCGTCCTTGTGCCGCTCGACGCCGCCAAAGTCGCGCAACGCGCGGCGGCGCGCCTCCGCTTCGGAGAGCCCCGCTTCGATGTTGCGCCGCGTTTCCATCTCGACGTGAAAGTGAAGCTCCTCGTCCATCTCGTTATCCTGTCGGCGCCGGCCGACCATCGCGCCTAACGAGGACAGCAGCTCGTGATACCAGGCCATCTCATCCCCCTTGCAATGCGTAGCGGAGCACGCGGTTAACCGCCGTCGACGACCGCTCCCACTCCTGGATCTCCGTTGTCAGCTGCCGCTGGCCCTCTCGCGTGATGATGTAGTAGCGCGCCCGGCGATTGTTATCGCTCGCGCGCCACTCGGCGCGAAGCCAGCCGCGCCGCAGCATCCGCTGAAGGGCGGGGTACAGTGAGCCCTGATTGACGTCGAAGACGTCGCGGGAGATCTCGCGGAGCCTGAGCGAGAGCCCCCAGCCGTGCATGGGCTCCACGGAGAGGAGCTTGAGGGCGAGCATCTCGAGGGTACCCTGCAGGACCTCGGAGCGCTGGCCGGGTGCATGGTCGGAAGCCATGCTCCTTTAGACGGCCAAAAGGAGAAAAGGGTTTCAATCGGCTTACTCCGCTCGGTTTCTCAGGCCTGTGACCAGGGGACTGGTCGCCGAGGTTGGTTCTGTGCAGCAGCGAGGACGCAATAAGCGGCGAGGCGCGGTGCACTGTCACCTGCACGCATGTTAGTTTGCGCTCGCCCCTGCGGTCTGCACCGCCGTCGGGAGTTGGGAGGTAGCTCTGTCGGTCCCGGATCTGCGCAGCACACAGCACCAGCTTCAGCCATTAGCGGCGGATGACGCGAACGTCATCGCGCGTATTCGCGAAGGCGAGGAAGCGGCGTACGAGTCTTTGTATCTCGAGTACCACGAATCGCTCTGGCGCTTCGCGTACACACTCGTGCGGTCGGCGGAGATCGCCGAAGATTTGGTGCACGACATCTTTCTCGCGCTCTGGCGAGATCGCGCGCGCTGGCGAGTGACGACTTCCGTCCGCCTATGGCTATACGGCGCCGTACGGAATCGCGCGATGAACCATCTCCGTCATGAGCGTGTCGTCTCGGCCGTTGCCTTGCGCGAGTCGGGCGTCGGCGGCGATGAGCGTCCGGTGGCGATGGGCGCCCCTCCGATGGATCCGCACACGGCGGTCGAGGCGAGCGAGCTCGACGCACGCGTGGATCGTGCGTTGTCGAACGTCTCTGAGCGTCGCCGACTCGCGTTGACACTCCGTTGGCGGCATCAGTTCTCGCCAGCTCAGATCGCTGAAGTGCTTGGCACGACTCCCGAGGCAGTGCGAGTGTTGCTCCTCCGCGCGCGGCATGATCTCGAGGAGTTGATTCGCCCGGACGAGGCTGTGTAGTGGTGTAACGATTCCCTGACTCGCGGTACATGAAGTCGTGACGCTCTCATTCCCTCGTCGCGCTCGACTTCTGCTTGGCTGATCAAACTCCACCGAATTCATCCGCTGTTCCGGACGGTGAGCTACTCGACCGCTACCTCGCGGGAGAGACCACCGAATCGGAAACCGCGATGGTGCGCCGGTACTTCATGGCGCACCCGGACGCTGCGCGTCGGCTGCAACGCCACCTCGACACGATCGAAGGCGCTGATTCGCGTCCTGTACCGCCCGCTCCCGGTTCATGGGCTCGGTTGCGGGAGCGAATGAAGGAGGAGGAGCGCGCGGCCGATCGGAGTCGCACTTCATTAGAGTCCGCCGGACCCCGCACCAGGATGGCCGGGCCGCGCCGACAGGTCGCGCGCTACGTATTGGCGGCCGCGGCCGTGCTCGTCGTCGCTGCCGGATTGAGCTTCGGCCCGCGAGCGCTCGTGCGGCATCGTCTGGCCGCGGGCACGGTCGCGCCACGCATGTACGTCACCGCGCCGCGGGAGCGCGCCGAGCTCCTACTGTCCGACGGCACTCACGTGCGACTGGCGCCAGGAAGCCGGCTTCGCGTGGGTGCCGACTTCGGTTTCGATCGACGGGACGTTCAACTCGACGGGCTCGCATACTTCGATGTCAAGCACGATCGACGGCGTCCCTTTACGGTGTTCGCGCGCAACGCCAGCGCCGTGGACATCGGGACGCAATTCGTCGTGCGCGCATACGCCGAAGACAGCGTCGTGCAGGTGGCGGTGCGCAGCGGTGCGGTGGTCTTCAGCGGCGTCGGCCGACTCCTTGCCGGAGACCTCGGCCAGCTCAAGCCCGACGGACGCGTGCAGCGCTGGCACGGTGTCTCGATCGACTCTCTGCTCGATTGGTTCAACGGGCGTCTCGCATATCGCGATGCGCCTCTCGGACGCGTGCTCCAGGACATTCGTCGCTGGTACGACGTGGATGCACGCGTTGCTGATCTCGATTTAGCGGCTCTCCCCTTTACAGGGGTGCTGACGGAGGAATCGTCGGGCGCGGTCGTCGACCGCGTTGCCGCCACCCTCGGCCTCACCGTCAGGCGCGACAGTACCGGCGTCGTGCTCCAAGCGGTGGCTGGACGAACCCCGAACGCAGGCACGTCGACGCGACGGCGCGCGCGGTTCGCTGAACCTTTACCCGTTCCCCGGCGCCGTTAGGCGCTCGGCGCCGATCTGCTCACAGGCAGTCGGCAGAACCGAACAGACCCACGGGAGGATGTATGCAGTACGCAATCAGCTCCGACGGCGCGGCGTCGCGGATCCACTTCGCGAAGTGGAGATCGGCGGTCGTTCGCGTGTTCGTCACGAGCTCGCTGGCCGCATTCGCCGCGGCACCGGCACACGCGCAGCAATTCGTTGCGCGGCAGAATGCCGTCGTCGTTCACTTCACCGACGCACCAGCGGACGTTGCGTCGGCGCCGGCAACGCTTCGCTTGCCAATCACGCTCCACCTTCGGGACGTGACCGTCGAGCGTGCGCTCGACGAAGTCGTATCGGCGGGGAAACTGTCGCTTACGTATAGCCGAGCGGTGGTGCCACTGGACCGCATTGTTTCGGTGGATGTCGAGAATGCACCGCTGATCGAGGCGCTGCGCCAAACACTCAGCGGCGCGAATGTCGAGCTCTGGATCTCCGACGAGGGAACGATGGCGCTGGTGCCTGCAGCGCGCGTTGAGCAGCGACATCGCGTGGAGAACGGCGTCATCACCGGTCGTGTGACACAAGTGGACGGCGGCCAGCCGATCGTGAGCGTCACCGTCACCGTTGCCGGCACTCGCCTGGGCGCTGTTACCGGTGACGATGGCCAGTATCGCATCCCGAACGTCCCCGAGGGATCGCACGTCGTGTACGCACAGCGCATCGGCTTCGGCCGCGACAGCCAGACGGTCGTCGTACCATCGGGTGGAACGGTCACGGCCAACTTCGCGATGCACGTGGTCGGTGTTCAGCTCAGCCCAGTCGTCGCGATCGGTTACGGCACGGCCGAGCGTCGCGATCTCACCGGTTCGGTTGCGTCGGTTTCGTCCGAGCAGATTCGGCAGCAGCCGGTGCAGAATGTCCAGGAGGCGATTCAGGGCCGCGCGCCGGGCGTGCAGATCACGCAGGCCAGCGGCCAGCCGGGCGCGCCGGCAGCGGTGCGCATCCGTGGCGGCAATTCCGTCACCGCGGGCAACGAGCCGTTGTACGTCATCGATGGTGTGCCCGTTCAGTCGAGCCCCGACGGCTCGAACACCTTCACACTCGAAGTGCAGGGCGTGAGCGGGCTCGATCCGCTCGCCTCCATCAACCCCGATGACATCGCGTCGGTGGACATTCTCAAGGATGCATCAGCCCAGGCGATCTACGGTGCGCGTGCGGCCAATGGTGTCATCCTCATCACCACGAAGCGGGGACGCGCCGGCACCAACGCCGTGCACTTCGGCGCGTACTACGGCGAGCAGAGTGTTCGCCACAAGCTGTCGCTGCTCGACGCGCAGCAGTTCGCGCAAGTAGCCAACGACGCGCGAACTAACGCCGGTCAGCCGGCGCTCTACACGCAGGCTCAGATCGACGCGATGGGTCCGGGCGTCGATTGGCAGAGCGCGATCTTCCGTAACGCGCCGGTGGCGAATTACGACCTGTCATTCTCCGGCGGTACGGATGCGACGCGTTACTACCTGTCGGGGAACCTGATGCAGCAGCAGGGCGTGGTACAGAACACAAACCTCAACCGCGGCTCGCTGCGATTCAACCTCGATCAGAACGTCAATCAGGCGTTCCGCGTCGGCACTCGCTTCACCTTCAACCGCTCGCAGGGGCAGGTGATGCCTAACGGTGGCGGCGGACAGGAAGTGTCGTCGGTGCTGCTCAACGCGCTCACCGCGCCCCCCACCCTCCCCATCAAGGGCTCGGGTGGCCAGTACTTCGTCGGGGTGAATGACGCGAACGGCCGCATCTTCGCGAACCCGGTGGCGTCGGCGGACCTCATCACCAACAGCGAGCAGCAGAACCGACTCATCGGCAACGCGTACGGCGAGTACGACCTCATTCACAATCTCACCTTCCGGACGTCGCTCGGCATGGATTACCTGAGCGACCGCCAGGATTTCTATTCGCCGAGCACGACCTATCCGGGCGTCGTCTACGGAGGGTATGGCAGCCGCGGCACGCTGCAGACGACGACGTGGCTGAACGAGAACACCCTGCATTATACGTTAGGCTCGCTCAAAGGCTTTCGGGCTGTCGATCTCCTCGGCGGTGTGACGTTCCAGCGCACCTTGAGCGACAACGTGTCGGGGACGGCGGAGAACTTCGTCACCGACGCGCTCGCACAGAATGGGTTGAACAGCGGCACGACCGTCGTCGGGGTCTACACGGGCGCTCCGCACTCGTCGCTCGAGTCCTTCTTCGCGCGCGCGAACTGGAATTTCTTCGATCGGTATCTGTTCACGGTCACGGCGCGCGACGACGGATCGTCGAAGTTCGGTGCGGCGAATCGTTATGCATTCTTCCCGTCGGCGGCCTTCGCGTGGCGCCTCTCGGACGAGCCGATGCTGCACGGCCTGACGTCGCACTTCGACGATGCCAAGTTACGCGTGAGCTACGGCCGCACGGGCAACCAGGACATCGGCAACTACCGCGCGCTCGCGACGCTTGGCGCCTCGACCTACCTATTCAACGGGACGAAGGTCATCGGCTACTCGCCGGACGCGCTCCCAAATCCGAACCTGAAGTGGGAGACGACCGATCAGTTCGACGCGGGTCTCGACTTCGGCGTCCTGCGCAATCGGCTGCTCGTCACCGCCGACTATTACGCGAAGCGAACGAATGGGCTGCTCCTCGACGTTGCCGTTCCGGCGACGCTGGGCTTCTCCAGCCAGCTGCAGAATGTCGGCAGTGTCAGCAACAAAGGCGTCGAGCTTTCGCTGAACACGGTGAATCTGACCGGCCGATTGGGATGGACCTCATCGCTCAACCTCAGCTGGAACCGTAACAGAGTGCTCAACATCGGCGCCGACACGATCCAGGTCGGGCCAGTAGGGGTGGGCGCGGGCGCGAACCAGAACCCGACGGTGCTCAAGGTTGGCCAGCCGATCAACTCCTTCTACGGCTACATCTACGACAAGATGGTGGGTGGCCAGCCGACGTATAAGGATCTGACTGGCGACGGCCAGGTGTCGACGGATGACCAGACCATCATCGGCAACGCGCAGCCTAACTACACCGGCGGCTTCACCAACGAGTTCACCTTGGGCCGCTTCTCGCTGAACGTGTTCCTCCAGTTCTCGCAGGGCAACAAGATCTACAACATCACGCGGGCCCTGCTCACGAACAACGCCGGCAACGGCAATCAGCTGACCGATGTGCTCGCGGCGTCGAGCAACGGCGCGAACGGCATTCCGCAGCCAAAGCTCGGCAACAGCTACGACACGCGTCCATCCACGCTGTTCGTGGAGGATGGTTCGTATTTGCGCGGGAAGAACCTGCGGCTCGCCTACACGGTGCCGAGCAGCCTGCTGCAGCGGGCGCGCATCGGCAACGTCGAGAACGCGCAACTGTTCGCCAGCATTCAGAACTTCTTCACCGTGACGAAATACACCGGCTTCGATCCCGAGGTGACCGAGTACGCGACGAGCGTACTGGCGCAGGGCATCGATTTCGGCACGTATCCGCAGACACGGCAGTTCACCATCGGATTCAGCGCCGGCTTCTGAGGCGCGCGGAGTAAGCAACCTTATGTCGACCATTACACACTGGAGTCGCACTCGCCGAGCGCTGGCGGTGGCCGGATCATTGGCCGCCCTGGTGCTCAGTGCATCGTGCAAAGAGTTCCTGGATCCAAAACCCAACGACGTTCTCGCGCCGCAGAACTTCTATCAGTCGGCGGAGGACGCGGTCGCGGCAGTGAACGCCGTGTACTCGCAGACGCAGTGGGTCTACTTCTTCTACTGGTACGAGTCGGACATCGCGACCGACGATGTCCTCGCGACGGCGAACTTCGGCACCGACGGGCACCAGCTCGCGTCGTACACTTTCGACCCGACGCTCTGGTCGCTCGACAATCAGTGGAGCAACGAGTACAACACGATCAATCGGGCGAACATCGTGCTCGATCGCGTGCCGTCGATCGTGATGGACACGGTGCAGCGCGATCGCGTGCTCGGCGAAGCGCACTTCCTGCGTGCGCTCATGTACCTCGAGCTCGTGCGCATGTTTGGCGACGTACCACTCACCGAGCACGAAGTGAACTCCGTTGCCGAGGCGCAGATTCCAAAGTCACCGGCGGCGCAGGTCTACGCGTTGATCGAAAGCGACCTCCAGGCGGCGGTGACCGACCTGCCGGCGTCATATTCGGGGAACGACATCGGCCGCGCGACATCGGGTGCAGCAATGTCGCTGCTCGCCAAGGCATACCTCCAGCAACACGACTACACCAATGCGGCCAGGTGGGCAGGGCAGGTGATCACGAGCGGTCGTTACGCATTGAACGCGAACTTCAAGGACAACTTCCGCGTCTCATCGGAGGAGACCAATCCGGAAAGCATCTTCGAGATCAACTATGGCTCACCGGACCAGGTCGCGGGCGTTGTTGGCAGCGTGCATCTGTTGTTCACACTTCCGTCCGGATTCCCCGGTGGCGACTCGTATGGCCTGATGCAGGTGGCGCCAGATCTCGTAGCGCTCTATGCTCCCGGTGACCAGCGCGGCAATGGCGCGACGTTCATGCAATCGCCATACACCGACGCGATGGGACGCACGACGTCATGGGGTGTGCCGAACGGGCCAGCGTTCCATAAGTGGCTCGACGAAACAAGCACGAAGGACATGACGGCGCGTGCCTGGCAGGAGATGCCGAGCAACTGGATCATCACGCGTTACGCGGATGTGCTGCTCATGTACGCGGAAGCGGTGAATGAGGGCGGGACGGCGACCGCGGGCACGGCCGAGTCGGCGCTGAATCTGGTGCGTTCCCGCGCCGGTATACCGACGGTGACAGGCCTGTCACAGGGTGCGCTGCGTGACTCGATTCGGGTCGAGCGTCGGCGAGAGCTTGCCTTCGAGGGTTCGCGCTGGTTCGATCTCCAGCGGTGGAATATTCTCGATGCGACAATTCAGGCGAAGACGCAGAACATGCAGACCTGGCAGCCTGGCGAGACGAGCGTACACGGCGCGAAGAGCCTCGTCTTTCCAATCCCCCAGTCGGAGCTGAACAACAATCATCAGCTGACGCAGAATGCTGGCTGGTGAGAATCCCCGGTAGCACGGCAGTTAATTGAAACCACAGAGGCCACGGAGACGAAAACAAACCATTCGGTTGTTCTCAGTGATCTCCGTGTCCTCTGTGGTTCCACAAACGATAAAGTCTATGAGTGGTGGATCTCGCCACGCGTGTCGTAGAATGTTGTTCGTAGCGGCAGCCTGCGCCGCGTGCGCGCACCCGTCAGCGATCACCAAGCCCGTCGACACGACCAGCACCACCAACAATGGTCCGGTCGCGCAGGCCTGGGTCACGACCGCGGATCAGGCGCGCATCTTCTCGCAGGAGCCGGGCGGAATTCACATCTCCACCGGCACCGACACCACGTCGACGGTGCTGACGGTCGATGCGTCGACGGCGTATCAGACCATGGCCGGCTTCGGTGCCGCCATGACCGATGCGTCCGCCTATCTGATCGAGACGAAGATGTCCGCGACGCAGCGCGACGCATTGATGCAGGATCTTTTCGGTCGGAATCCGGGAATCGGGCTGAGCTTCATGCGCGTACCGATGGGCGCATCGGACTTCTCGCTCCGTCAGTACAGCTACGACGACGTCGGTGCAAATCAGACCGACTCCACCCTCGCGCATTTCTCCATCGCGCCCGACTCGGCGTACAAGATTCCCGCCCTCAAGCAGGCACTCGCCATCGATCCGTCGCTCATGCTGATGGCGAGTCCGTGGAGCGCGCCGGCATGGATGAAAACGACGGGTAGCCTCATCCAGGGGACGCTGCTGCCACAGTTCTACGATTCCTTCTCGGAGTACTTCGCGCGATTCATAGATGCCTACAAGGCGTCAGGTGTCCCGATCTCGGCGATCACGATTCAGAACGAGCCGCATTACGAGCCAACCGATTATCCTGGCATGCGGATGGATGATACGATGCGGGCGACGGTGATCGGGCAGCATCTGGGGCCGCTCCTCGCCACGCGCGCGCCTAACGTGAAGATCCTCGACTGGGATCACAACTGGGACGAGCCAAACGCACCGCTCACGGTCCTTGCCAACGCACAGGCGGCGCAGTACGTGTCCGGTGTCGCATGGCACTGTTACGCAGGCGACGTCTCCGCGCAACAAGCGGTTCACGACCAACATCCCGACAAGGAGACGTGGTTCACGGAATGTTCCGGCGGCGGTTGGTCCGGAACGTGGTCCGACAATCTCAAGTGGTTCGTCGGGACGCTGATCATCGGGTCGACCCGCGGCTGGTCGCGCGGCGTTCTGTTCTGGAACCTGGCGCTCGACGAGAACGATGGTCCGCACACCGGCGGCTGCGGCAATTGCCGGGGCGTGGTGACGATCAACTCCGCTTCAGGGATCGTCACCCGCAACATCGAGTACTTCGCGCTCGCGCACGCGAGCAAATTCGTGCGGCCTGGCGCACACCGCATCGCCTCGAACACTGATATAAATGGCCTGCAGAGCGTCGCCTTTCAAAACGCCGACGACGCCTCCAAGGTGCTGATCGTTCTGAACACCGCAACGGTCGCCCGCACCTTTGCCGTCCACGATGGATCCTCATGGTTCAGGTATACGCTGCCGGCCGGGGCGGCGGTGACGCTTACCTGGAATTGAAGACAATGGAAGAGGGCTAGCGGCTAGGGCCGGGGTCAGCATCTCTTTGCGGGCCCTAGCCCCTCGCCCCTAGCCCTCTTCTTGTCACGGCCCGATTCCTTCATGGGAATCCTGCCGTGAAAGTCCGTTGGTTGCCGCCCCTCGTACTGGCTGCCGCGTGCGGCCGGCATCTTCAGTTGCCGCCGACGCCAATGGTCGTGCCCCAAGGCGCCGATTCTGCCGAGCAGCGCGTCGCGCGATCGCTGGCGCCGATCCTTTACGTCCAGCGCGACGAGCCCTTTCGTCTCTTGCGCGTCGTCGCGGTGCTGCATCCGAGCCGGCCAATCATCGCCTACCATTTCCTCTGGAGTCATGACGTCAACGGCCAGTGGATGCCCTGGACGAAACCGAGCGACGAGGAAGTGGTGTGGGTTGGCTACGACCGGCAAACATTGTCGCCCACGAAGCTCTGGACGTACTGGCACGGCACCATTCTCGACACCGACTGGCATCAGAACGGTCAACCCGCGATCGACGTGCAGTGGGGGAAGCACGGCTCCCTGCCACATGGCGTGATCGAGAGCGACCTGCCGCGCTTCAAGACGCTGAACGCTTTCTATGCCGTCGAGTTCCTGCTCTTACCGGACATCTGGCTCGGCAAGCTCTCTCATGGAGGGCCCTGGGGCTTCTTTCACGGCTATGGCCGTTACCGTGACTACAGCCGTGTGATGCCGCTCGGCAATCGCCTCGACGCCGTGCTCCGCACGGAGGACCCGCGCGACGGACTCCACGCGGTGTTCGGATCGATCTACTCGAACAAGCGATGGTGGCCGGAGGAGTGATTGCTCAGGCAAAGAAGGAATCAGAGATGACGAAGCGCGCGCCGACACGCTCGGCGATCGTCCGATCCGCGGCCGACGCGCCCACCACCACTGATTGATCGAGTGCGACGTGGCGCAGACGCGCGAACTCGATCACCGATCCGGGGATCGGTTTTCGGCACCAGCACACCGGTGGTCCAGCCTCGTGAACACAGAACGCGACGTGCATGGCATCGCCGAACAGGTCACGCAGCGGTGCGAAGCTGGCGTCGCTCCTGTCGCCACCCGGGCGCCACGCGTGGAAGAAGAGCAGCCAGCCCTCATCGCGATACTTCCCTAGCAGCTCGAGTCTGGACGTCAACCGCTCGTCGTCGGCATCGAAGATCAGCGCGCGTGCCGAGCGAGCGTCGGGCTCGCGCACGAACGTGCGCTCGTCGATCGCGAAGAAACCCTCGTCAGATGTGGGCGGCTCGAGCGTTCGCTCGTAACGAAATTGGGCGTCGGGAAGGAGGTAGCGGGTGTCGGCCTTGCCGCGCTCACGAATCTCATCGGGTGTGGGCAGACGTCCATGCACGTCGAGCATGCGATGAATGGTGTTGATCTGCGCGTCGGCGACGGTCGTTTTGAGCCAGATACAACGAACGGGGACGCCACGCTGCCAGGCAGTCTCGATCACCTCGTTGCGCGACTGGCGAGTCGGATAAGTGTTGTCGAGGACGACCTGGCGACGATCAGCGGCCAGCAGGTCGTCGAGCCGCGAGGCGACATCGGCGAGCGAACCACCTAACGAGTCGCGGTTGAGACGCTCATAGCCCTGCGCCGCCAGTCCGCCCGCGACGGTCGATTTCCCCGCGCCCGGCATGCCCATGACGATCACCACCTCGCCTGCAGCGTCGCGGTGAGGGCGGCGCTCGGCCCGCGGTACGCGAAGTAATCGACCCGCGTAGCGAGCGTCGAGGGCGCGTCGGTCGTCGTCATCGAGCCGAATGTCGATTACGCGCCCCAGCGATGCGGCCGTTTCCACTCGAGTCGCGCCGGGAATTGGCGTCACGCCACTGAAATCGGCCAACCACGCCAGCACGATCAATTCGTGAGGCACGCGATGCTTGTCCGCAATCGTCGTCAGCGTGACATCGCGGGCAAGCTGGCGTCTCCGCTCACCACCCAGCGGACGGTAGGCAATGAGTTGAATGCCATTGTCGCGGCAATACTCGGCCACGCCATTGCGCAGATTCTCGTCATCGAAGGGCGACACGCTGACCTGGACTGCCTTCACGCTGACGATTGTCTGGGCAGCGCGAATCTGACTCACCGTCACGTTGCACAAGCCGACGTCGCGGATCTTCCCATCCTGCTGGAGCTTGGCGAAGGCACGGACGCTCGTCTCCAGTGGCGTGCGCGGATCCACGGCGTGCAGTTGGTAGAGATCGATAGTCGCAACGCCGAGAGCGCGCCGGCTCGCGTCGCAGGCATCGCGCAGGTGCTTGGCGCGCCCATCGGCGATCCAAGTGCCGTTAGGACGCCGCATGCCGCCCTTGGTGGCGACGGTAATCTGCGACCGGTCGCCGGGCCAGTTGTCGAGTGCCCGGGCAATGAGGCGCTCGTTATGCCCGATATCATTGTCGTCGTGGCAGTAGACATCCGCCGTATCGAGCAGCGTCACGCCGGCGCCGAGCGCGGCATGAACTACCGCGACGCCATCGAGGCCGTCGCGCTCGGGCGCCGTGGAAAGCCGCATGCAACCGAGGCCGAGGGCAGGTGGAGTGAGTGACATGACGAATAGCTATCCCTTGCCGTGCTCCAGCCGTGGAGCGTAGCATATGTACCCGCCGGCCTTTTCTACGTCGATAGTCCCCGACTGATGAAAAAAGCAATCGGTGACAACATGATCCCCAAGGACTGGGGACTCGAGCGCGGCCTCGACCTCGTAAAGAGGGCGGGGTACGACGGCATCGAGCTGTGGCTGGGCGACATGCCATGGTTTCAGATGACGACCACGGACAGCGAGATTCGCGAGCTGCGTCGCAAGGTCGAGAGCGCGGGACTCGTCGTGTCGAACGTATCGACGGGTTTGCACTGGGCGTCGCCGCTCTCGGCGCGAGACCCGAAGGTGCGCACGCAGGCGGTGCGCATCGTCGAGCGACAGGTCGAGACGGCACAACTCCTCGGCACCGATGCCATTCTCGTCGTCGCTGGACTCGTGACGGAGGAAGTTCCATACAACGAGGTATACCAGCGCTGTGTCGAGTCGTTGAAGTCGTTGAGCGCGACCGCCGCTCGCGCCGGCGTGAAGATCGGTTGCGAGAACTGCAACTCGGAGCAGCGATTTCTCCTCAGTCCAC
>Ga0070709_10001207_pt1 | contig 14174 bp, 11 predicted proteins | sample LARL51metaG_FD_65449 | JGI IMG/M metagenome (GOLD analysis project Ga0070709, IMG submission 65449) | Corn, switchgrass and miscanthus rhizosphere microbial communities from Kellogg Biological Station, Michigan, USA - LAR L5-1 metaG | ecosystem: Host-associated > Plants > Roots > Rhizosphere ...
GTGCTGCTGGCGATCCCCGCCTGGTTCGGCAAGATCCCGCTCTATCTCTGCCTGTCGTTCCTGAACGCGGCCGCGTGGTGGATCACCGCGCTGCTGTCCCACGCGATGACGGGATCAGGCAGGACGCCAGGGCCGTGGCTGTTCTTCCTCTCGGGCGCCGTCACGATCGAGTTCGTGTTCGACATGTTCGATCTCGGGCAGCCCAACCTGATGCTGCTGGCAATGATGCTCTACGGCTTCTGGCTGGCGCAGCACGAACGGCCGTGGCTGGCCGGGAGCATGTTTGCGCTGGCCACCGCGATCAAGGTGTTTCCGGTCGCGGTATTGCCCTATCTCGCCTGGCGGCGGCAGTGGAGGGTCCTTGCCGGCATGCTGGTCTTTCTCGGACTTTTCCTGTTCGTCGTGCCTGCGCCCTTCCGCGGCTTCGAGCGCAATGTGACGGAGCTGAAGACCTGGTATCAGGGCATGGTGGGGACGAGTTCGGAGAAGGGATTTGGCCAGCGCGACGAGCAGAACTGGTCCTGGGTCAATCAATCCATCATCGCCGTCACCCATCGGCTGACGCGCCCGGTCAACTACAACCAGGACAACCCGGCCAAGCCCGCGCGCACGATGAATGTCGTCGACATCTCCTTCAAGGCGGCGAACCTGATGGTGGTCATCATCTCAGGCGCGCTCGGGCTCGGATTCCTGCTGGTCATGCCGTCCGAGCGGCGCAGAACGCAGCGTTCCGACGCCGAGGAGCTCGGCATCCTGTTCTGCCTGATGACGGTGGCATCGCCGCTCGCGCGCCAATACTATTTCATGTGGCTGTTCTTTCCGATGACGGTTCTGGTCCACCGCGCCGCTTACGACCATCGGCCCGCGGTGCGGCTGTGGACCTGGCTCGCGCTTGCAGCGGCCGGTCTCCTGATGTGCCTGTCGTTTCCGGTGTTTCCGAACGACCTGCAGGCCTTCGGCAACAATCTCGTTGCCACCATCATCATGGGCGCGGCGCTGGCCTGGCACATCCTGCATCCGCCCATGACGGATAGAGCTGGCTCGACAGGGCAGGCGGAGCTAAAAGAACCTGAAACGCAGGGCGAAACTGTCGCCGCAGTTCAGGGATCACGAGACATGCCTCACGCGCAACTTCAGCCGGTTCTCGACCACATCGATGCCGACTTCGACAATTCCCTGCAGCGGCTGTTTGCGCTGCTGCGGATCAAGTCGATCTCGGCCGATCCGGCCTTTGCCGGAGATTGCAAGGCGGCGGCCGATCACCTCGCCGGCGACATCGCGACGCTCGGCTTCACCGCGGAGGTGCGTCCGACCGCGGGCCATCCCGCCATCGTCGCCAAAGCCAATGGCGGCAGCGAAGGCAAGGCGCGTCCCCACGTGCTGTTCTACGGCCACTACGATGTGCAGCCCGTCGATCCGCTCAATCTCTGGAATCGTCCGCCGTTCGAGCCCGTGGTGACCGATCATGCCGATGGCCGCAAGATCATCGTCGCGCGCGGCGCCGAGGACGACAAGGGCCAGCTGATGACCTTCGTCGAGGCCTGCCGGGCCTGGAAATCCGTCACCGGCGCGCTGCCGCTCGATGTCACGATCCTGATCGAGGGCGAGGAGGAGGTCGGGTCGAAGAATTTCGTGCCGTTCCTCGAAGCCAACAAGGACGAATTGAAGGCCGATTTCGCGCTGGTCTGCGACACCAGCATGTGGGACCCGAACACGCCGCAGATCACGACATCGCTGCGCGGCCTGGTCTATGACGAGGTGAAGATCAAGGCCGCCAATCGCGACCTGCATTCCGGCATGTTCGGCGGCGGTGCGCAGAATCCGATCCGGGTGCTGACGAAGATCCTCGGCGGCCTGTTCGACGACAACGGTCACATCACCATTCCCGGCTTCTATGACGGTGTGAAAGACCTGCCGCCGGACGTTCTCGCGCAATGGAAGAAGCTCAACCTTTCGCCGGATTCCTTTCTCAAACCGATCGGGCTGTCGATCCCCGCCGGCGAGAAGGACCGGCTCTTGATCGAGCAGTTGACCTCGCGCCCGACCTGCGACGTCAACGGCATCGTCGGCGGCTATATCGGGGAGGGCTCGAAGACGGTGATCGCTGCGGAGGCCTCGGCGAAAATCTCGTTCCGCCTGGTTGAGGGGCAGGACCCGGCAAAGATCCGAAAGGCCTTCCGCGATTATGTCACCGCGCGCCTCCCCGGCGACTGCAAGGCCGAGTTCACCGACCACGCCGGCGCGCCGGCGATCGCATTGGACTGGAATATGAAGCCGCTGGCTGCGGCCAAGCGTGCGCTTGACGAGGAGTGGGGCAAGGAGACGGTCCTGATGGGGTCCGGCGCCTCGATTCCAATCGTCGCCGATTTCAAGAAGACCCTTGGCCTCGACTCGCTCCTGGTCGGCTTCGGCCTCGACGACGACAACATCCATTCGCCGAACGAGAAGTACGACCTGAAGAGCTTTCACAAGGGCATCCGCTCCTGGGCGCGCATTCTTGCAGGCCTGGCGGAGCTGCCGCGCTAGGCGGCTTGGCCTCGTTAGTTGGTCAGGCGCACCGGCGATGCCTTGGCAAACAGCGTCGTGAACGCGGACTGGATTGTCGCGACATCCGAAGCCTGGATGAAGTTGCTGCCGGCGCAGGCCGACAGCGCGATCGGAATATCGTCGACGCGTGTTGCGCCCCCAAGGCTACCGGGCTGGCCGAGCGTGGCGTTGTAACCCCAGTCCCACGTCATCGGGTAGTAGGGCGTGTTGACGATTGCGACGGTGACCCCGCTGTTCTTGAGGCTCGTGCAGAAGCTGGTGTCGAACACCTTGACCTGAGGCCGCAGGGATGTGTCCGAGACCCAGGCGCGCGTTGGATCGTTGACGCCGTCGGTTGCGATGATCACCAATTTCTGCGGGCTCGACGGCGAGCTCCCGTTGCCTGCGGTGCCGACGGTCGTGACGAAGTCGCCGATCAGGCTGTTAAACGGGGTTGCCGAGGCCGCATCATCGGTCGCGAGTGCGGGGGCCGGAAAATTGTTGGCGACGTTGGTGAAGCTCGCGGACAGCGGCGCCATGCGCGTGAGCGAGGAGTCGAACGACCAGAGCCCGACCTTGACGTAGGTCTTGAACGTCGAGTTGCTGTTCAGGTAGCTCAGGAGGTTCTGGATGCCCTGGTTGACGACCTGGTATCGGAGCTGAATGCCATTGTTGAGCGCGTAGCTGTAGGAGTCGGTCCCGTCCGTCGTGTTGTGGCACGCCAGCGCGCAGCCGGTGTGGTCATTCATCGCCGTGATGCCGGACTGCGTCGCCGGCAGCAGCATCGACGTCGAGATATCGATCAGAAGGTAGACGTCCAGATAGGGCTGCGTCGTCGCATTGGCGGTCGAGTTCACTGACAGGTTCAGTGTCGGATATCCGATGATGCCTGCGAATGCGGTGGTGATGCTGGCCGTGGCCGATCCGGTTCCGGTCAGGGTCCGGCCGTTGATCGTGTAATTCGCCGTGAGCTGGCCGCTGACGCTGCTCGTGTTGCTCGCGAAGAAAGCGGTGGCGGCGTTTTGGGCCGCCGCAATCGCCGCAGTCTGGCCCGAGCCGGAGTCCAGTGCCTGCTTGCCGGCGGTCGAGCCGGCGAGCAGCGCGGAGTCGAGCGCGTCCTGCAGCTTGGTGCGCTGCTTGTTGGCGATCGAGTAATCGACCGCGACACCGACGAATGCGAGCACGACCGTTCCGGCGAGCGCGAAGATGATGGCGATGTTGCCGCGGCGATCCCGGCCGAAAGCCGCGAGTGTCGTGATGAGTGAAGAGCGCAGGTTCACGTGAGAGGTTCCCGAGTGGCAGGCGGGCGGTTCGATCGTGAGACGAGGACGCGAGCTGTCCCGCAAAAACGCCTTTCTGGCAGCCTTGGCGGTATCATGGCCGAGCTGGATCGTCGTTCTCAATGGGGCAGGCCGAACGAGGCTGCCCTAGCCTTGGCGACTGCTTTCTGGGATCAGGTTAATTTTACGGACCGTAGTATTACGGTATGATGGCTCTCGCGCCACCAGCCGGACAGGGAGGACTCAATTGGCGGTACGGTCGGTCGGGCCTTGCAGCGGGAAGCGGTCCGACCCATCCGTTCGGCCGATCAGCGCCGATGCTTTCTGATGCGCGGATGTGCGCTCATTTGATCAGCGTTTGCACCACGCGTCGCAGCGCCGCCGGCTTGAACGGCTTGTCGATCGTGGGGTTGGAGGCGCTTTCCAGGAACGCTGATGCGCTCGGCGAGAAGGCGCCGCCGGTCATGAAGATCATCTTTGCCGCGAGCTCGGGTGCGATCTTGGTGAGGGCGGCGTGAAGCTCGATCCCGGTCATCTGCGGCATCATGAGATCGGACAGAATCACATCGAAGCGCGGATCGTCCTTGAGGATCTCCAGCGCGCGCCGCGCCGACTGCACGACGGTCACGTCATGCTCGACGGAGAGGATGCGTTCGACCGCCGAGCAGAGCATCGGTTCGTCGTCGACCACGAGGATACGGCCTTTGCGCTTGGCGCGTTGTTCCGCGGGGATCGCATCCGCCGAGGGCAGTGCCGTCCGCGCCCGGCGCAGCGAGACCCGAAACGTCGTGCCATGTCCGGGCCGGCTATCGACGGCAATGTCGCCGCCATAGCGGAGCACGATGCGCTGGCAGATCGCAAGCCCGAGGCCGGTTCCGACGCCTGCCGCCTTGGTGGTGAAGAACGGATCGAAGATGCGCGCGACGACCTGCGGCGGAATCCCGGAGCCGGTGTCGGAGATCTCGACGACGACGCGGTCGTTCTCGCCCATGTGAATCGAAAGTCCGATCCGGTTCTCGGCGGCGCGGCCTTCCGGAATGGCTTGTGCTGCATTGACGATGAGGTTCAAGAATACCTGTCCGAGGCGGGCTTCATTGCCGTGGATCGGCGGGACCTTCACGTAGTGCCGGACGATGTTGGCGCGGTGACGGATTTCATTGGAAGCCATGCGCAGCGCTGATTCCACCACGCGCTCGATGTCGACCGCCCCTTCCTGTTCGTCGCTGGACGCGCGCGAGAACACCTTGAGATCCCTGACGATGTGGGCCACGCGTTCGGCGGCCTCATGCGCCTCGCGGAGCGACTGCCGGGCCTCCCGCAGCCCGGCGCCGTCACCGGACGTCGCGACCGCAGACTGCTCAACGCCCAGCGCCTCGAAGCGTTGCAGCGCAAATTCGAGATTGGCGACGATCACCGCGAGCGGATTGTTGATCTCGTGGGCGACGCTCGCCGAGAGCATGCCGACGGAGGCCATGCGTTCGGAGATCATGAGCTGCTCGCGCATCTTCTTGCGCTCGGCACGGACCCTGGCCTCGCGAAGCTCGCGATCGATGGCGGGCAGCAGCCGTGCCAGGGCGCCCTTGGGCATGAAATCATTGGCGCCCGCGCGCATGGCTTCCACTGCGGTATCCTCGCCGATCGTGCCCGAAACGATGATGAACGGCACGTCGAAGCCGCGGTTGCGCACCAGTGCCAGCGCTGCCGGCGCGCTGAACCGCGGCATCGAATAGTCGGAGAACACGATGTCCCAGGCCTGGCGGTCGAGCGCCGTATTCAGGGCCTCCGGTGTGTCGACGCGTTCGGACTCGAGCTCGTAGCCGCCACGGTTCAGTTCGCGCATCAGCATGGCGGCGTCGCGTTCATTGTCTTCGACGATCAAAGCTTTGAGCGGCTTCGGCATCAGCAAACTCCAGGGGAAAGCGAAGGTTTACTGCGCCGGAGGCGCGGTGTTGAGAATGAGCCAGTACAGACCAAGGTACCGCACCGCCTCCGTGAACTCGGCGAAGTCGATGGGCTTGCGCACATAGCTGTTGGTGCCGAGCCGATAGCCTTCGAGGATGTCGCGCTCCTCCGCCGAGGAGGTCAGGATCACCACCGGCAGCGACCGCGTCCGTTCGTGGCCGCGCAGGCGGCGCAGCACCTCCAGGCCGTCGAGCTTCGGCAGCTTCAGATCGAGCAGGACCAGTTGCGGCAAGGGCTGCGCCGCCCGGTCGCCGGACGGCAGCAGATAGTCGAGCGCCTCGACCCCGTCGCGCGTCACGACGACGATGGCTTGCAGATTGTGCTTCTGCAGCGCGCGCAGCGTGAGCGCTTCATCCTTCGGATTGTCCTCCACGAGCAGGATGCGCTTTTCGCGGAACAGATCGGCCCTAAGCTCCATGCCCGGTACTCCACAGGGTGAAGAAGAACGTTGCGCCGCGGCCAACTGCGCTCTCGGCCCAGATCCGGCCGCCATGGCGATGAACGATGCGCTGCACGGTCGCAAGCCCGATGCCGGTGCCCTCGAATTCGGCCGCCGAATGTAGCCGCTGAAACGCGCCGAACAGTTTTGCGGCATAGGCCATGTCGAAGCCGGCGCCGTCGTCGCGCACGAAAAAGGCGCGCTCGCCGCCGGCCTGCGTGACCCCGACCTCGATCTTCGCGGTGGCCTGCTTGCCGGTGAATTTCCAGGCGTTGCCGAGCAGGTTTTCCAAGAGGCCGCGCAGCAGCCGGGCATCGCCCTCGGCAAGAAGATCGTCGGCAATGACGGTCTCGACGTCGCGGCCGGGCGCAGCCCTGCGGAGCTGCGCGGAGATGCTGTGCGCGAGCTCGGCGAGATCGACCGTTTCGCGATGCAGTTCGCTGCGGGTCACCCGCGACAGCGACAACAGGCCGTCGATCAGCGCGGCCATGTCCTGGGCGGCCTCGCGCACGAAGCGCAGGTGCTGCTTGCCGGCCTCGTCGAGCACGTCGGCGCAGTCCTCGAGCAGCGCGAGGCTGAAGCCGTCGATGCTGCGCAAGGGCGCGCGCAGGTCGTGGGCGACTGAGTAGCTGAACGCTTCCAGTTCGCGGTTGACCGCTTCCGTTGCGGCGTGGGCCTGCTGCAGGCTGGTGTTGGCGGTCGAGAGCATCGCGTTTGCCTCGCGATAGCCGCGCAGCGACATCTCGAATGGCGACAGGCTTTCGGCCAGGAATTCCGCGGCGCGGTCGAGCGGCAGCGATCCGGCCTGCCCGAGGCTTGCTAGTGCCTCGTGATGCAGCGTGACGATGTCGAGCACGCCGACACCCCCGGTCAGCGCCTTGCGGCCGAGTTCGTGGGCATGCAGCCGCGCGTCCTCGTCCGCCTGGATGAGATAGCCCGACAGCGTCCCTGTGTAGTCCTTCCGGATGTCCTCGATCACGCCGGCCATGGTCGTTCTCCAATGGTCCGCGCAACGACGACGAGCGCGTCATCGGTGTCCTTGCCGTGCAGGCGCAGGATGTGATCGGCTGCATCCTGCGGATGCCACCCGATCGGCGACTCGCTGTTGAACGTGCTGGCAATCCCGTCGGTTGCGAACACCAGGGTGTCGCCGGGATCGAGCGCCAGGGTCGCGGCGCGCAGTGGTGGCAGCTGATAGCCGACGACCCCACCGCGGTGGTGCAAGGATTCCCGCTGGTGTCGTGCGGATCCCGCGCGGTGCAGGGTGGCATCGACATTGCCGACCCCGAGCCAGGTCATTTCGCGGCCATCGGCTTCGATGCAGGCCAGGCTTAGCACGGCGCCGCGGGTTTTCTGCAGGGCGGCGTGGCAATGCGCCATCAGCGCCGTGACCGATTCGCCCAGATGCTCGCCCAGCGTCGCCGCGGCGAGCCGCGAGGCGAGCGCGGCTTCGGGTCCGTGGCCGAGGCCGTCGATCACGGCGACCAGGACGCCACCGGCATGGCCCGCGACGAAATGCAGGTCGCCCGACTCGGTCTCCCCGCCGAGGGCGCGCGCGGCAAAGGCCCATTCGATGGGGCAGGCAAGCGCGCTGGCTCGGGGCGCCGCAATCATCGCTTCCATTTCCGCATCGTCACGGTCGTGCCTTGGCCGACCGTCGACATGATCTCGAAATCATCCATCAGACGCCTGGCGCCCGGCAGCCCGAGGCCGAGACTGTTGCCGGTCGAATAGCCGTCGCGCATGGCGCGCTCGATGTCGGGAATGCCCGGGCCCTCGTCGCGTGCGACCACGATGATGCCGCGCCGGCCGCCATTGTCCGCCTCGCTCAGGCTGATCTCGCCGCGATCGGCATAGACCACGATGTTGCGCGCGATCTCCGAGATCGCGGTTGCGATGAGCGTCAGGTCGCTGCCGGAAAAGCCGATCCTCTGGGCGAGCTCGCGGCCCTTCCGCCGCGCCTCCACGATGTCGCCGTCGTGCGCGATGACGACATGCGTCGCGTCAGGTGCCACGGGAGGCCTCGTCGTCAGCGCGCCTCTGCAGCCGCGCGCGGCCTTCCTCGAGGTCGAGCGCGGTTGCAATCCCGTCGAGCGTGAGGCCGAGCTGCACCATCGAGAACGCGACTTCCGGCTGGATGCCGACGATCACGGTATCCGCACCGCGCAGCCGCGTGGTGTGCGCGATGCCCCGCAGCGTGCGGGTCGCGAACGAGTCCATCACGTCCAGTCCGCTGACATCGATCACGACGCCGATGGAGCGCAGGCGGCCGATCCTGTCGGCGAGCTCGTCCTTGAGCAGGATCAGGTCGTTGTCGGTCGGATCCGCCTGAAGGCTCGCGATCAGCACGTCGCCCTGCTTCAGAATGGGGATCGCCATGGCTTGCGTGCTCCAGCATCGTTGCGCCTCAGGCCGAGAGGCGCTGCCCCGGCCCCTCGCGGATGACGCGATAGCCGAGCAGGCGTTCGGCCTCATCGAGCCCGCCCTGCAGATCCCCCGTCGTCGTGATCTTGCCGAGATCGACCCCGAGCGCGACCAGAGCCTGCGCGACGTCCGCCGACAGGCCTGTGATGATCACCGTACTGCCCATCAGCCGCGCTGCCGCTATCGTTTGGATGAGATGGTTTGCAACCTTGGAATCGACGGCTGCAACCCCGGTGATGTCCATCACCACCATCCGGGCGCGGTTGGCACGGATCGCGCGGAGCAGGTCATCGGTGAGCTGCTTGGCGCGCTGGGAATCGATCATGCCGATGATGGGAAGAATGAGTAGCCCGTCGCGGACCTGCAGCACCGGCGTCGAGAGCTCGCGGATCGCATCCTGCTGCTGGCTGATGGTGCGCTCGCGCTCGCTCATCAGCACGTCGACCATGATCGCGATGTCGAAGAACACGATCTTCTTCAGAGACATGAACTGCCGGAAGGCGACGTCCGCGCCTTCCGAGGAGCGCTTCATGATGTCGTCGCCAACAAGTCCCAAGAGGTGATCGAACGCACCCAGGAAGGCGCGGGTTTCAAGTCCGTACCGACTGTAGAGCAGCGCCAGCGCGATCCGTTGTTCGGCATAGGCGTGATCGTATATTGCGTTGGTTATCGCTGTGAGATGTTCGCGTTTTCTGCGCTTGGCCTCGGCGAATGCGTCGCGGCGGGCGAACAGGCCTGGCGCCTCGCCGAGATCACGAAGGTAACGGAAGAAGTCTTCCGTGTACCGCTCGCCCTCCTGCGTCACGATGTCCTTCAGGGCTGTGATGCGCGAAATATCCCTAGCCGTGAGATCTACGATGATCTTGCGGCGCTCGATATCCGCGTCGCTGAGCGAGAATTGGGAGGATCGGGATAGGGATTGCTGGTCCAACATGGGTCCTCCAGACACACACAGGCAGCCTCAGCCCCGCGAAGATGAGACCGAGCGCTGGTATTCTGTTGAAAGTTTTGCTGAACGCCACGCTTGTAGACCGAACGCGTCGACGGTACTCGCCGACCGGTTGATCAACATGATTCGTACTATCGCATTGGTGGCAAAACCGTGTCAACGCGCCGCGGATTCTCGCGCACACGGTATGGTGAATGGGAACCGAACAGCATGAACCAAAATGAAAACGCCGCCCGTGATTGAGCGGCGTTTGGATTCGATGTGTAGAGGAGTATGGCACTTTCTTACTGCATTAACGGTGCTGCGTCCATCACAGATCAGAGTGGGTAGGGTTGCTCTCCGAACCCGCGATCATGATAGCCCTTGCGCCCGATGGCGTGTGCGAGCTCGCTTTCGATGCCGCTGCCACTGCGAAGGCGCGCGATCAGCGCGGCAAAGTCGTGGCGGGGCTGCCAGCCGAGTTCGCGTCTTGCTTTCGCATTCACGTAGACACGATCGATGTTGTCAAACATCCGCCAGCCACGGGCGGCATATTCCGCTTCATAGGCCGGCACGTGACGCGCGACCACGCGCGGCGCGTCGTGGCGCAGCTCCGCCATCTCGTCGCGTGCAAACGGCGTGGTGGCGCTGATGATGTATCTTGCAAATCCGCCGGAAGGTCTTTTGTCCGCTGCCAGAAGATGCGCGCTGACCACGTCCTCGATGTCGACTCGTCGGTTAAGAAATTCGTTCGCTTTTGCATTGACATCGGCATAGGTGTCGCGGACCTCACGGTCGTCATCCGCTTCGGGAAAGAAGCGCGAGACCCGCAGCACGGTGGTGGCAAGCGCATGATTGCGCGCGAAAAGCTGGCAGAGGTCCTCCGCAGCCGCTTTGGTCACGCCGTAGATATTCTTGGGGACGGGAGTGACATCCTCCGTGATCCACGCGGCCGGTGCGCCCGGCGGCGGGATCAGCGCATCGCCGAACACGCTGGTCGTGCTGGTATGGACAAAGGCTATCACACCGGCCCGCGCGGCTTCCTCGAGCAAATTGAGCGTGCCGGTGATGTTGACATCGACAAAATCCTGGCGGCCGTGCGTGGCCACATGCGGCTTGTGCAGCGTTGCGGCGTGCAGCACGGTGGCGACGCCGTCCATGCAGTCGCGAACAAAGCCGCGATCCGTGATCGAGCCCGTTCGGTGCGTGAACGGACCTTGTCGGATGTCGGTTCCGATCACGTCGCGCCGCGCGGCCGCAAGGGTGCGGACCAGCGCTTCGCCGAGATGACCGGAACTGCCGGTCACCAGAACGGTCATGACATCAAAGCCTCTCTATGGCGCCGGGATCGACAACAGGCTGGAAATGGTGCGGCCGCGGATGTCGTAGACGCGCGCGAACACCACGTCATCGCGCTTGATCTCGAGCATCACCGGCGCGTTGAGACCCTTGCAGTAGAACTCGCCGAGCGTCATGGCAAAATCGGCGGCATGACTGTCCCAGCCGATCGTGAAGTCGGGGCCGAGCGCAACCTGTGCCGGGCGCTGCGGACCGCAGACCGCGACCTTCCACTTGCGCCCCTCCGGTGGCACCTCCTGCCGTTCGACGAGCTGCTCGCGCAGGCCATCGGAGGCTTGCTTGAACGCCAGGCCCCAGTAATCCAGCATGAAACGGCTATCGGCATCGCGCACGGTGCCGGCGATGAAGTTGAAATGGCTGTACTGATAGGGATGCAGCCGGATCATCTCGGCGAGCGGCAGCGCGAGCCCGAATACGAATGCCATGAGCGCGACTGGCTGCCAGCTGACGCGATTGTCCTTCAGCCAGTTCATGCCCTTGGCGAAGGCGACGCCGCCCAGGACGGTCATCGGCGGAATCACGAAAATGAAATGCCGGATGCCGTTGTAGAGCGCGGGCCGCTTCACGATCGCAATGGCGATCGGCAGCGTCGCGGCGAGCGCCAGCATCGATAGGACGGACTTGCGGCGTGCCGGCACTTCGGCGCGGCGCAGCGCCAGCACGGTCACGGCCAATCCGGCGATGAAAAGCGCGAGCAGTACCTCAGGGAGCTGAAGCGCGAACAGCGTCGGCAGATAGGACCACGGCATGTCCGGCACGGAGACCAGCGCGCCGTCGAACATCTCCTTCCAGGGTTTTTCGAAGAAATGCGAGAAGTAGGTGACCGCAATGAACGGATTGCCAGGCCTGATGATCGACCACGGCCAGATCAGGCCCATCACGAGGTAGCCGAGAATCAGGCCAGGCAGCAGCACGAACAGGACATGGACGAAGCGGCGGACGGCTTCGCGCTGGCCTTGCGTGCGGACGTCGTCGAGCCACAGCGGCACGAAGCCGACCAGCGCATAGATCAGCGCCAGTCCGCCGAGCACCCGCGAGCCGATCGAGAGCCCGGCACCCAGGCCGACGATGAGGATCGTGCGCGGCGAGGGGTGGGGATATTCCTCGGCCAGCCGCGCCAGGCCCAGCATCAGGATGATCATCGCAACCGCGAATGGCGCATCCTTGGGGTTCATGAACATGTGCCCGTAAAAGATCGGACACAGCGCCAGCAGCAGCAGCGCGGCAAGGCCGGCAAGCGGTCCGCCGACGCGGCGCGCGAGCCGCCACGTCACCGCAAGGCCGATCACGCCGACGATGGCCCCGACCAGCCGCCTGGTCTCGAACAGTTCGAGCGGGATCAGTTTGTGCAGCAACGCCGCGGCCATGTCGAAGCCGCCGCCATACATGTACAGATTGGCAAAGGAGAGCGCCGCGGTGTCCTTGAAACCGGAACCGTACATCCGCAGCAACAGGTCGGCATATTCGGCGTGCGTGTAGTCGTCCCAGCCGAGCCCATAGTCGCGAAAGGTGAGACCCGCGATCAGGCTGACGAGCGCCAACACAAAAAACGCAAAATCGTCACAAGTTTGTTCCATCGATCGCCGCGTGGGCGTCTCGAGGACCGACGTCGTAATGGAAGACATGGCGATTGTTAACCCGGCGTCCCTTTTTGGCTCAGTTCCGCGCTCTCGAGCCTCTATTACCAAGATGCATATAACGCATACACCCCCGCAAGTAGTTGGAATTTGGCCTGAATCAATTGCTGCGGCGCAAAACAGGCGGGCGACCTGCGTGACGATCTATCCTGTTCCAGACAATTATTATTGTTTACCTGAACAATTGCTGACTGGATATGCGTAGCTATTCCCCGGGGGGCAATTGTCGATTGGCCCTGTGTCAACTATGACGGTATCGTGGCGGGGAGGCGGCTCGCAGGCGCGCGCGGGCTGCCCAACGAGTGGGTTTCATGATGAGTGCCATGTTGATCGCCGGAATTGGGGCCATTGTGGCTGGCCTGGTGGCGGTCGCCTACGGGTTTTCGCTGAAGGAATTCAGCTTTGGCAACACCATGATCTTCATCGGGGCCATGGGCGCGTGCACCGGCTTGGTGATGATCGGCCTTTCCATGGTGGTCGGGGAGCTCAAGAACATTGCGCGCCGGTTGCCGCCCCGCTCGCCCGCGGAACCGCGGACCGGGACTCCCGGCAGGCCGGTCCTGCCGCCGCCGAACGCCGCTCTGGCGCGCGCGCCGGAGGGGGGTTTTCTGTTCAGCCGGGACGAGCCGGCAGGGGCCGAAACCGACGAAATCGAGCTCGTGGCGCCGCCGGTTGCGCAAATGCCGCCGCTCCCGCCCATGCCGCCGATCCCGCCGGTCCCGTCGATCCCGTCCACCATACCTTGGCAGGACGAGAACGGCCCGCGTGAGCGGGCACGGCCGGCCCTTGCGCCGATCAGCGACCTGGCCGCCGAGGCCGTGCCCTTGCCGAAGTCGCCGCGCAATCCGCTGTTTTCCTCGCGCCGTGACCGCGATCGCGTGCCGCCGCGTCCGCCGGAGCCCGCGGTCGCCGAACCGGTGCGCGCTCCCTCCGCCGAAATCGGCAAGCTCCAGCCGTCCCCCTTCGACGACGCTTGGCCGCGCGCGGAGCGGCCGCAACCGAGGCGCAGCGGCCGGGCGGCCCCGGCATTCAAGGAGGCGCCGGCGGATCAGCCCACGGTGGTGAAATCGGGCGCCGTCGACGGCATGGCCTATTCGCTGTTCTCCGACGGTTCGATCGAGGCGCAGATGCCCGAGGGCATGATGCGCTTCGGTTCAATCGAGGAACTGCGGGCCCATCTCGAACAGCGTGCCTGATGCCGACCGTGCCTGGAGCGTCTTCCAGACAAGTTGGCAATCGAAACGGAGGCTCTGGGGTGAATTGACCTCAAGCTTCACTTGAAGTGCGTGACGGTCGTAACCTAAGTTATCCCCGTTAGCCAAAAAGTACTCAGTTCATATTCTAGAAGTGATTGAAGCGTGCCGGACGCATCCGTGTCATCGCGAGCCAAAGTGTAAGTTTAGAGTTTCTCTTAGACTTTCTCTTAGACTTTCTCTTGGACTTTGAAGTCGCGAGACGGCATTCGCGAAAAGCCCTTGTTAGGATAAGGTTCAGTTCATGACCGAAACCGCCGGCAAGAATTTCATTGATCTGACCGCGAATATCGTCTCGGCCTATCTCAGCAACAATCCCACGCCGGCGTCGGAAATTCCGAACCTGATCAGCCAGGTGCATTCAGC
>Ga0070709_10001215_pt1 | contig 14134 bp, 15 predicted proteins | sample LARL51metaG_FD_65449 | JGI IMG/M metagenome (GOLD analysis project Ga0070709, IMG submission 65449) | Corn, switchgrass and miscanthus rhizosphere microbial communities from Kellogg Biological Station, Michigan, USA - LAR L5-1 metaG | ecosystem: Host-associated > Plants > Roots > Rhizosphere ...
GGTACCCACCACATCACAAAATATGGGCCATCGAAGTGTTCGAACCATTCCGCACGACGGCCGTAAAACCGTTTGTGGATCGTCTGATAGACGAAGCGCTCGAGCGCCTCGACGTTTTCCCAAACCGACAGGTTGATCGCGATGCGAGGATCGGAATATGGCCGCGTGCTCGTAGAATTTCCGCTTTCGTCAATGTAACGCCAGACGAAGCCCGGCGTGCGCTCCGCCAGGCCGTTCACCATCGCCAGGTTGTTGGTGAAATCCGCCATGCGCGGGTCGTCGATCTCGTAGCGAATGCGACCGATGTTCAATTGCGCAAGATGATGATTGAGTGGCTGTTGCAAGGACTGCTCCGCCAAAAGATGACGAATTCGAGCCGAGGCTAACACACTTCAGGCGACCGCGGCGACCAAGGGCGCGACCAGGAGCGATGCGCGCTGTTCCGATCAAAGCTTATGATCGTGATGTCCGCTCAACCGAACAAGCCAGTCAGAAAATAAAACAACGCTGCGATAAGAGCTGACGCCGGGATGGTAATAATCCAGGCTGTCACAATTCCCCTGGCGACGCCCCAGCGCACTGCGGATACTTTCTTCGCCGCACCAACTCCAATGATGCAGCCGGTAATTGTGTGCGTCGTTGATACCGGGATGCCCAATTCGGTCGCCGCAAACAACATGATCGATCCACCTGTCTCAGCGCAGCAGCCCTGGACGGGCGTCAGTCGTGTGATCTTGCTTCCCATGGTTCGAACGATGCGCCAGCCGCCCGCAAGAGTTCCCATCGCCATTGCAAATTGGCAGGCGATGACCACCCAGAAAGGCACACGAAATTCAGTGCCGAGATAGCCCTGCGAGTAAAGCAGCACCGCGATGATGCCCATTGTTTTCTGCGCGTCATTGCCACCGTGGCCGAGCGCATAACAGGAGGCGGACACAAGTTGCGCGTGACGAAAAATGTTATCCACGCCGTACGGCGTAAAGCGGACAAAGGCCCACGATACCGCCAGCATCAACAGTAACGCGACAAGACACCCGAGCCCTGGCGCCAATACGATGCCGGCCACCGTTTTGAATACACCGTCCCACACAACGGCGGAGACGCCCGCTTTCGCCAGACCTGCACCCACGAGTCCGCCGATCAAAGCGTGCGAACTGGATGAGGGAATGCCGAGCCGGTTTGTAATGATCTGCCATGTAATTGCGCCGATCAGCGCACCAAAGATCACTCGCTCGCTGACCACATTGGCGTAGACGATGCCTCGACCGACCGTTTCTGCAACGTGAAGACCGAAAACCAGAAAAGCAACAAAGTTGAAGAAGGCAGCCCAGGCAACGGCATAGTGCGGGCGCAACACACGCGTGGAGACGACCGTCGCAATCGAATTGGCCGCGTCATTCATTCCATTTAGAAAATCGAACGCGAATGCAACGACAATCAAAAAGATCAGCAGCGGAAAAGCGAGCGTGGCATCCATTATCTTCCAGCCTCGGGCGAAATATCAGACGTGTTCGATAACGATGCCATGGACTACGTTTGCAACATCGTCGAATCGATCGACGACCTTTTCCAAATGGTCATAAACTTCATTTCCGACGAAAAATGCCAAACCGCTCCCGCCGATGTTGGCGCGGTAGAGTTCGTGCAACCCGATATCGTGCAGTTCATCCGCACGCCCCTCTATTGCTGAAATTTGCGCAGTGAGGTCACTGATCCGGCTTGCCTCGGAGTTCAGCCGCTGCAGCAGAGAGACCGCTTCGCGCACCAGATGCGCGCACTTCACAACCGCATCCGCCATGTCGCGCATCTGAGGAGTAAATTCGTTCAGCTCGAACAACATGATCGACTTGGCGGTCTTTTGCATCTGGTCGATTGAGTTGTCCATTGATGTGATCAATTCACGGATATTTCCGCGATCGAACGGCGTGATGAAAGTACGGCGCACGGCTATAAGCACTTCGCGAGTGACATCATCGGCGTCGTGCTCCCGAGCCATGACGGTCTCATAGTTCGATTTGACGGCGTTGCCGCCCTCCAGCATCGCACGCAACGCCGTCGCGCCGCCTAGTACCGCCTCGGAATGACGAGCGAAAAGATCGAAGAAGCGCTCCTCCTTCGGCATCAAAGCGTGGAACCAGCCCAGCATAACGGCCCCTTGGTGATCATTGCTCCAGATGAAGGGTATCGGTCGGTGATCCGCCGCGAATCCAAATATACGGTCTGTGGAAACTCACTTGGATGACGCTTAGTAGCAACCCGGGGGGACCATAAAAATGAACTTTTTTTGCCGCGTAACCGTTGCTACTCTGCGCCAGTCGCTCTCCCGCCAGCAAAGCCGAAACCACGCGGGCGTTAGTCAATGAATTTTTTGATGTATTTTGCATGCTTTAGTTCAGTGCTTGTATTCTTCGCAAGCTCCATTGCCGTAACACTGTGGGTCCTGACCAAATTTATTGCGGCGTGGGGTCGTTTCTTCGAAGCGCTGTTATTCCCGCGCGAAATCCCCAAGCGCCCCGCGAATGTCGCCATCGACCTCCATCTGAAACGTGCCGGTCAATGAAGCTCCGCCATAAAAAAGGGTCTGCGACTCTCTGGGCGGAGGTTCCTGTTAAACGCCATGTCGTTGCGTGAGCGTACCCGCGCTTTCGTGCGCGCTCTGATTTTGCTCAGTCTGTTGCTCGCGCCCGGTCTCGCGCGGGCCGACGAGCCGACAATAACCATCGAGATAGGTGGCAATAAACGCAGCTTCACGCGGGGCGAGCTTTTGGCGCGCGCGGACGCCACAACAATCGAAGTGGCACGTGACATCACCTATCGCCTGCCGATGTCTTATCGCGCCGTGCGGGTTGCAGCTCTGCTCGCCGGGATGACGCTGCCTCCCGACAGCGTGATCGAGGCGGTCGCGCTCGACGGTTTCATCGCGCAGCTTCCGCCCGACCTCATGCTCAATACCGATAACAGCAAGGCCGTCGCCTGGCTTGCAATCGAACCTGCGGATCATCCCTGGCCGCCGATTCCGGGAAGCGGCACGAGCGCGGGCCCGTTTTACATTGTTTGGACCGGGGCTGAGGTCGGCAGCATCCGAAGCGAGCAATGGCCATATCATGTTGCAAAACTGGTGAGTCAGCCTTCGCCCGCATCGCGCTGGCCTGCCCTCGCCGTCAATTCCGCGCTGCCATCGACGGATCCGGCCCGCGCCGGCGAAGTTCTGTTCGCCGTGCAGTGTCTCCCCTGTCACAAGTTGAATGGCGCCGGTGCTTCGGACGTCGGCCCTGACCTCAACCTGCCGCAAAATCCGACCGAGTATCTCACGCCCCAGGGGCTGCATGATGTGATCCGCGACCCCAGAGCGGTGCGCGCATGGCCCGCGATGGCCATGCCATCATTTCCGCCGGATCATCTGAGCGACCGCGAGATCGGGCAAGTTATTGCGTATCTGAAGCACATGGCCGGCAGAAAGCAGTGAACGGGGTCACGCGGTCGACTTGGCCCGCTTCTTCGGCCGATTCATCTCGTGCGCGCAGGGGTCCCAATTTATCTGCCGGAAATTCTTCGCAACGATTTCGATAAAGGTCCGCACTTTCGTTGGAAGGTGCTCACGATTTGGATAGAGGGCATCGATCGAATATTCGGTGGACAGAAATTCGCTCAGAAGCGGGATGAGAGCTCCGGACTTGAGCTCGTCCGCCAGCAAGAAAGCTGGCGCCAAAACCAGGCCTTGGCCAAGTGTCACCGCGGCACGCAAACCGTGAATGCTGTTTGTTTCGAAACTACCGTGAACGTGCACGGCGAAGTTTCCATCCGGTCCCGCGAAATTCCACTCCTTGCCGCCTTTTCCGACGGAAGCATCATAAAAGATCAGGCAATTGTGTCTCGCTAGCTCCGACGGATGTTCCGGACGTCCATGTTTTTTAATGTATTCAGGACTGGCAGCGGCAATAAAGCGAAAGGTCGCAAGGTGGCGGCGGATCAGGCTTGAATCCGCGGTCGGCAGAACGCGGATCGCGAGATCAAACTCTTCCTCGACGAGATCAATCATCCGGCTCGTCATATTGAGGTGAACCGAAACGCCGTCATAGAGCGCGGTGAATTCGGCGACGGACGCAGCAATCAGCGCGGGCATGGCGGGCGATACATTGAGCCGCAGCGTCCCGCGCGGTTTCGCTTGCAGCGATTGCACCGCCTCATCCGCGTCGTCCAACTCCGAGAGAATTTGCACGCAGCGATCATAGTAGGCATGGCCGGCTTCGGTCAGACTGACGGTACGCGTCGTCCGATTGAGCAGGCGGACGCCGAGCCGGTCCTCGAGCGACTTCACGTGGGTCGTCACCATGCTGGTCGAGAGATTGAGTTCGCGCGCCGCCGACGAGAAGCCGCCTTTATCGACGACTTTGACAAAAGACAGCATGGACGAGACGCGATCCATGGCACCGTGTCCGCTTGTGAACGCGAGCTAGCATGTAATCATGCGAGATCAAGCTTGTCCAACAACCATGCGCGAGCGCTCTGTTCCTCGGGATGACGCCAGGCATCAGGCAAAGACTGCCAAATCATCTCACTCAAAAACCGGAGCAGCGCGGCAACCATCGGAATAGTGGCCGGGGAGTTGAACGCGATGGGTTGCCCAATGTGCGTCGAAGACGAAATGGCGGCTGTCCAAACACTGAGCTTGAGTTGTTGCACCATGGTGGGACTCCAGATCTCTCTTCCCTCGCGACAACAAATGCGTCTGAAATCGCGATTTTTTAATCCGCAAAATTCGCAACACTCTTTTCAATGGATGAGAACAATCGAAGCGGCCTGCAGGGCCTGAGGGTCATAAATCTCTCAATTCAGGCTTCAACCCAGCCAATGATGGCAAAAAAGTGCCCTGTTTACGGGGACTTCTGCATTGTTCTGCGGGATTGAAAGATCCTTTCAAATCTTTCCGGATTATCGCACGAGCCTCCCGGGCGTATCTCCCAATCGACAGCAACAGATTGTTGCTCGAACAACAGGAGACCCACCATGAACCGCATTTCCAAGATTTTGATTGCCGCCGCGATTGTCGTTTCGACTGCCGGAGCGGCCAACGCACAAGCCTTCTCAAACACCTGGGGAACCGGCAACGTGCAAGCAAGCCACTACAATGAGGCCGGCAAGCTCGTCGTGGACAATACTCAGCAAAATTCGGTTGTGCGTATTCATCGCACCAATGACGGCCGCTCTTCCTTCGCGTCTGCCCCAATTCGCGGCGCGAAATAAGGCCGCGGTTTACGACGAACTAACACCTAAGCAGTGAGAATTCCAAAAGCGGGGGCGAGCGCAGGTTCGCCTCCCTTTTTTTTCGCCGGCGTGAGGCTGCCTAGGCGAGCTTCATCAATTTGAGCGCCGCAAGACCGTTCGGTCCGTAAGGGTTGCCAAGACTTTCGCACATCTCGAAGTGGTTGAAGCTCGGTGCTTCTATCAATTCGACCGGCTTTCCGGCGGCCTTCACTGCCGAGGCAAAGTCGCGGCTTTGGCGTTGGAACTCCGGTGACTCGAAGCCGCCATAGGTGACTGTAATCGGCGCTCGCAGTCGATCGATATGCCTCATCGAACTCAGCGACTGCTCCATGTCATCGTCGAATTTGACATAGGCGCTGCGGGTGCCGGAGAGCCGCGGAGCCTTGAGGTCATAGATCCCGCTCATCAGCAGGCCACCCGTCACCATGTCGGCCGGCAGATCAAAATCCTTTTGCCAGTCGGTGACCAATGCCACGCCGCAGAGATGACCGCCGGACGAATGCCCACCGACGTAAAACCGCTTGGTATCACCACCAAAGCCGGCGGCATTTTTGAAAACCCACGCAATGGCGCGGCGCACTTGATCGGCCATCGGCCGAATGTCGCCGTTCGCGGCATCGACCGCGATGAAGTCCAGCACGACGTAATTAACTCCCGCGTTGACGAACAGATCAGCGGGGTAGCCGTAATCTTTCGACTTGCCGAAAAGCCATCTGCCACCGTGGATGAATATAAAAATGGGCGCATTGGGCGATCGAGCCGGATACAGATCGAGCGCTTCGATTGGTGTTTGTCCATAGGCCAACCGCTTCGGCGCACCGAGGCGGGCGCGCGTGGTCTCACTGCTGGTGGCAAAGCGCTTCTGGATTTGGCCTATGAGTGGCGCATAGGCGGATTGATCATAGGCCGCGTCGAGCTCGACCTGGTCCATATCCATCCAGACGTTCGGACCTTTTTCATGCACCGGCGGTCCAATCGGGCACCCGGCGGCAAGTGCCGGAGTCGCGGCCATCGCAGCGGCCGTTCCAAGTACGGCTCGGCGCGAGACTCGCTCGCAATTCTGTTTATGGTTGCTGGACATCCTCCCCCCATTTTCTTGTTTGCAAAGGTTGCAGCGTATGCAGGAGAGGACTGCAGAACCTTTTCCCGTCAGGACCGTTTCGCTTCCGACTCTTTAGCGGCAACCTCCGCGTTGTTCTTGACCTGAGCGACCGCTGCCTCAATTCCCTCTGTCGTCTTGTTGAGACGTTTGCGCATACGTCGCGCCAAGTCCCTCGTGGAAATTGCCACGCGATTTCGCGGCGGCTTTGGCCGATACGGAGTGACCATGGCAGTGCTCCATTCGATTAGAACAGCCACCAGCTGACCTTAACCCGCCAACCGCGCTCCTATGAAGACAAATCGCTGATCTGTCCGCTTTATCCCAGAAAGCGTATGTGCAGTGCACTATCAGTATCGGCTTTGCGCCAATAGCGGACATTTGCCACTGTTTATTGCGTCGCCGCTCATAAATTATCTTCGATCCAATCAGCGGCGAAATCGATGCCGATCTGGCGGTTGTCGACGTGGGCATGCTCCGCGCCGCCTTCTTCGGTCGTGAATATCTTGATTGTCTTGTTTTTCGAACCGACCGCATCAAAGAGCTTTTGCGCATTCTCGACCGGCACAACCCTGTCGTTCGCGCCGTGAGTGACGAGAAAAGGACATGTGATGTTCTTCGCCACGTCCTTGAGAGTGAATTTTTGTGCAATGGCGACGCCCTCTTCCGCCGTTTCCGCCCCGACCACCCAGCGGAACTGAAAATTCGATTGCGCAACCGTGGTCGGGGAATTGGCATTTTTCTGCCTGATCTTCTCCTGCCACTCCGCGAGGTCCCAATGCAGCGCGGACAGCGCGACGCATGCAGCGTAACGCTTCTCGAAAGCGGCGACACGGGACGAGTAATAGCCGCCAAAGCTGTAACCGAAGATGACGATGCGCTTGGCATCAACGTCCGAACGCTTGGCAAGAAAGTCGAAAGCCGCGGTGCCTGGTACTTCGTAATCGTAGCGGCTCGGCATGTCGCGGATCCGTCGCGTCTCGCCCATGCCGGGGCCGTCCAGTGCGAGGGTGTTGATGCCGCGACGTGCGAACTCCCGGCCCGCGAAAAAGATGCTCATCTCCTTGGCATTGTCCATGCCGTTCAAGACAACGACCGTCGGCGCCGGAAGGCCATTCGTGGACGCCTTCATGAACAACGCCGGCAGCGTGGTTCCCTCGTAGGGCACCTCGACGAATTCGATCGACGGTTCGCGCAAGCGGATGCCGGTGTGCCAGCAATGATAGGCCTTTTCGGCCTGCGCTCGCTTTTCCGGGCCCGGCGTGATGAAGCGCTCGGCGTTGTAGTGATAGATGCCGGCACGCAGATAGTAGTCGCCGGCGCTGATTTTGTGTCCCTTGGCCACCGCCGCTTCGCCGCGGCTCTCGAGTTGCGTGCCCATCGCGCGCCACTCTTCCTGCCAGGCCTTCGGATCGCTTTGGTGCCCGCGCAGCCTCTCGCAAACGCGGTCGATCTCCTCGAGCGCAACCACGCCATAGGGCGCCATGCCCTTCAGGATCAGCGTTGCGTTGGACCAAAGAAAGTTATCTCCGAAATGATCGATCCATGGTCCACGGCTCATGCAAAATCCTTTCGCAAGCTGGTCGATTAAAATGTCCAGCGCCAGGTGGCGCGCGGACGAAGGCAGGCGGGAACGTTCAGGAGGATCTCCGGCACACTAGTTCGCCTTGAGCCCCTTGGCTTCAATGAAGGTGGTCCAATTTTTGATCTCATTCTGCAAACGCGTCTGCAGCATCGCGGCGGGTCCAAATTCCGGTTCGATGTCGAGGGCAGCCAGGCGCTCGACAACGGTGGGCGATTTCAACGCCTTTTGGATCGCGCTCTCCAATTTCGTCTTGACGTCGGCCGGCATACCCTTCGGTCCAAATACGCCAAACCAGAACTGCAGATCGACGTCGACGTGCGTCACGCCGGCTTCTGTCAATGTCGGAATGCCCGGCAGCGCCGGTGAACGGTCCTTGCCGGTGACGGCAAGGGCTCTGATCCGCTTGTCCTCAACGAGAGGCTTCGCCACCTGGCTCGATGCCATGATGATGTCGACCTGCCCCGCGACGATTGCGGCCATTGCTGGCCCGCCGCCTCGGTAGGGAACGCTGAGTGCGTCGATTTTGGCGCCGTCCTTGACGACTTCCCAGACGAGTTGGGCGACCGATCCCGTCCCGGCGGAAGCGTAATTCAAGGTCTTGCCGGAATGAGAGTAAGCGATCAGTTCTTTGACGCTGCTGACCGGTATTGCATCGGCGACGCATAGCGCGAGTGGCGAATGCGCCACCGACGCAACCGCATCCAGTTCAGTGGCTGGATCGAAAGTCGGCGTCATATCCTTGAATCCCGGCCGGATCGCGATCGCATTCTCCGCCAACAGCAACGTGTAGCCGTCCGGTGCGGAGGACGCGACGTTCCGCCAGGCGATATAGCCGCTCGCGCCGGCGATGTTTTCGACATAGATCGTCTGCCCGAGTTCCTGGCCGAGCGCACCCGTTAGCAGCCGCGCGAGCGTATCGGTGGCGCCACCAGGCGCGAAGCCGACAACCAGCCGGATCGGCCGGTTTGGATAGTCGCTCGTCGACTGTGCATGCGAAACGATCGGACTGGTCAGAACGACAACGGCGAAAAAAATTGAGAACAATTGGCGCATATTCATTTCCGGGGTTGCTGCTCAGATCGAAAGGTGCCGTCGCTCGCTACTCCGCCTTGATGCCGGCGGCCTTGATGATCGGCCACCACTTCTCGATCTCGGCCCGCTGGAATGCGGCGAGCGCCTCCGGCGTCTGTTGCTCGCGCGGCGGAATGTCCGCGCCCAGTCCGGTCAGGCGCGTGCGCACCGCGGGATCAGCGAGCGTATCGACGACGGCGCTGTTGAGCCTGGCGATCACGGGCTTGGGCGTGTCCTTCGGCGCCCACAGACCGAACCAGATCGAGGCATAGAATCCCGGCAGCCCGCTCTCGTCGATGGTCGGAATTTCGGGCGCCGAGGCAAGCCGCGCCTTGGCGGTGACGCCGTAGGTCTTGAGCTGGCCACCGCGCACCTGCGGCAACGAGCTCGAGGCCTGGTCGAACACGAGATCGATGTGCCCCGCGATCAGGTCTTGCAGCACCTGCGGCGTGCCGCGATAGGGCACAAGCTGGAAATTCTTGCCGACAACGGTCTGGAAGTAGACTGCGGTGATGTGCGATGGGCTTCCTGGCCCCGCGTTACCGATCGTCACCTTGTCGGGGTTTGCCTTGAGCCGCGCGATCAGCTCGCGCAGATCCTTTTCCGGCGTGGCCTTGTTGGCGATCAGCAGCTGATGATTGCTCGGCAGCAGCGAGATCGGCTCGAAGTCCTTGGCGAGGTCGTATTGCAGCGGATAGATAGCGCCGTTGACGACATGGGTGCCGAGATTGCCGAGTATGATGGTGTAGCCGTCCGCTGCCGCGCGAACCACGCGTGCGGTTGCGATGCTACCGGCGGCGCCGGTGACGTTCTCGATGACGACCGGCTGCCCAAGCGACTCGCGCATGCGTTCGGCGAGGATGCGCGCCAACACGTCGGCCGGCCCTGCCGCCGGGAAAGGTACAATCATAGTGACGGGCCGCGACGGATAGGTCTGCGCCGATGCAACGGGCGCGAACGCGGCGAGCGCGACCGCGCCGCCAGCCAACTGCAGAAATCCGCGGCGTCGAAATGTCATGCGCGTCCGCATCGCCCATACACGCGTACCAGGATTGAGCTTATTGACACCCGGACGGGGTGTCTATCGCGGCCATTTCCATGGATCGACGTTTCCTTCTCGCGCCCGCATCACCAAAAATCAGGGAAAAATACAGGTCTTCTGCAAGACCTCCGGCGGATGAGCGGAGTAAGTGACCCGCCGCGCCAACGTGAGAAGCCACCTTGAAAAAACTCGGAGTCCTCGTGGTCCAAGTGGCGATCGTGACGCTGTTCGTCGCATCCCTGTGGTGGGCCGCCGACAAGAACGAGGCCTTTAGTCAAGATCAGATTTGGCTGGTGGATTGAGTGCCAATCACCGCAAACATGTCTCTCGGCGACTCTGCTGCCCGCACAAGCAGCAAGCTGGTCGTGCAGGTCAAAAAACTTCTGACCAGAATATACCTTGCATTCGATGAATCGCAGCGCCGAAGAGCAGCCGCAATGATCCATCGATACAGACATCTGATCCCGGATTACGACGAGCGATCGAATAACGAAAACAAGATCGACTAACCGTCAAGGCAAACTATTTACTGAAATGTCAGGCCGGAGGCATCGGTGCAAGTAGCAGTCATCGTCGACGTCGCGTTCGTTGTCGCAGTTTTTCTCTTCGTATCCCTGGTGCGACCTGACCTGCATATAGAGGGCGGCCGATCGCTGCTCGAATTTCGCGACCCGTTATCGCTCATGCCCAGGACGGAAAATCTTGGTGCCGATGAAAATCTGGAAGCAAGCCAACGGCAATGCGTCCCGCTTCAGGTGGAGCGAGGGGGAACAGATTGAAGGCCGGGATCTGCTTGCCGCAAAAATTTGTTTGACGCTTCCGCGAAAGGCCGAAGAGCCGCATTGGAAAATCAGGCCCGGCACAAGAAGAAATCAAGAACTTCTTCAAGATTGCCGGCAGCCTGACGGCTAAGGCGAACGTCCTTTATCGAACATAGGCCGCTCGCGCAGCTCGCGAGCATCAAAACCCAAAAGAGTAGACCCGACGGAGTATTTATGAATCTTCGACGACGGCAATTTCTTTTCCTGACTGGAAGCGCCGCGGCCATGCCGTTTATTCCCGGAATTGCGAAAGCGCAAACTTATCCAGCTCGGCCGGTTCGCGTGATCGTGCCATTTTCGCCCGGGGGTCCGACGGATGTCTTTGCGAGGATCGTCGCGGGAAATCTCACACGCAGTCTCGGCCAACACTTCTATGTCGAGAACCAACCGGGCGCTGGTGGAAATCTTGGCATGGGTGCCGGAGCACGAGCCGCTTCCGACGGCTACACCGTTATGGTTGTCAGCACGAGTTACGTCGTCAATCCCAGTCTCTACGCGAAAGTTCCCTACGATCCGTTCAAGGATTTTGCTCCCGTCACCCTGGCGGCGACGACCCCCAATGTGCTTTTGGTTCATCCATCGATTCCGGCGAACAACGTCAAAGAGCTCATTGAGTTTCTCAAGGACAATAACGGCAAATACAGCTACGCCCACTCCGGAATCGGCACCACGTCACATTTGTCCGGGGAAATGTTCAGGCACTCGCAAGATCTCGATCTCGTGGCGGTGCCATTCGCTGGTGCGGCGCCGGCCGTTCAGTCGACGCTCGCCGGTCATACGCCGATCGCCTTCACTGTACTCACGCCCGCCGTTCCGCAGGTCAGGGAGGGAAAGTTGCGCGCGTTGGCAGTGACGACGCCGAAACGTTCGCCCGCACTGCCTGACGTGATGACGATGGCCGAAGCCGGCCTGCCCGGCCAGGAGTCTGACACGATGTCGGGCGTTGTGGTGCCGGCCCACACGCCGCCGCCCATTATCGAGCTGCTCCATCACGAGATCGGTAAGGCGATGATTGAGCCGGAGGCTGCTCAGAAACTCGCGTCGCTGGGCTTTGATACAATTGATACGACGCCAGAAGAATTCTCCAGCCGCATTCAAACCGAAATCCCAAAATGGGCGAAAGTGATTCAGACCGCCGGCATCAAAGCCGAGTAGATCGCAGGCACAGTCACCACGTCATTCTGATTGGAAACCCTTCGCTTTTAGCAGCGGCCTCGCGACTGGCCCGCCAAGAAACTGGATAAGCGACTTTGCCTCCTCAACGACTTTACTGGGAGCACCGATCCCAGCAGTGAAGATTGTCGTGCTGGCAAATTCTCCTGGTAGCGGCCCCAGCAACTCTGCGCCCTCGACTGGCACGATCTCCGAGCCTTGTGCGACGCCGATCTCGGCTTCCCCCTTGGCGACCACCTCAGCCGCTTGCGCGCCAGGCACGAGAATTGTTTTGGATCTTAATTGGTCGGCAATTCCAAGCCGGTCGATGACGCGTGCGAAATAGACGCCGCTCGCCCCGCCTTTCGACGGGTCCGCGTAGACAATCGATTTGGCATTAAGAAGCGCATTTTTAAGCGCGTCGGCGGTGCTTATGTCAGGCCTCGGCGCGCCCTTACGTACCGCTAGCGCAACTGGAGTACCCGCGACATTGACGATGCCGCCCGAGGCGAACTTGTCCTGCTTCTGCAGTTCATCCATTACCGGTCGTGACAGAATAATCACGTCGGCAGTTTCGCCTTCGAGGATACGTTTCCTGATGTCGGCGATAAGGCTGTAGCCAATGTTAAGCTTGTTGCCTGTCGCCTGCTCGAACTTCGGAGCAAGTTCGTTCAGCGCTGTGGTGAGTGCCACCGAAGTCAGCACCTTGATTTCAGCCGCATTCGCGTGTCCGTGGAATGCAGTGGCAATAGTGATCAATCCAGCTGCGACTGCCGGTGCGAACGCTCGCGCGACTAACCGTGTTGTCATTTCGTTGCCTCCCGGGCGCTAGACTTTTTGGGCGTTGCTGAGAGGCTAGCGTGCGAGCCCCTTCCCCACAACGCATGTTGTTCATGTCCGCTTTGGGTCCCAAGCAGACTGTGCGGTGCGATAGCCCAAGGTCGGCTATGTGCCAACAGCGAACGTCAACGGTTTTCCGGCGATATGTGCTTAATCCGTGACGTGTGAGCCGCGATATCATCGGCACTGTAGGACAAGTGGACTCTGACTGTTGAGGGCGGCCGCTTCGCGAGTGACAGCCCTGAGCGCCATTCTGTCGCTGGGCGGATCGGTCTCGGCGTAAAGCCGCCACCACAGTTCGGGCAGACATTCTGCAATTTTTTCTCAGCGCAATCCGCGCAGAATGTGCATTCGTAAGAACAGATACGGGCCGTCGACGCATCTGGAGGCAGATCCTTGTCGCAATACTCGCAATTCGGTCGAAGCTGCAGAGCCATACGCACCTCCATTACGGACGGAAGCAATATATAGCCGGTGAGGAAAATCGTCGCTCGCGAACAATGACGTAGAACACGTCACAACGGCTCAAATAGATGGCGGGCTTGGTAGGCGCCTTGACTTCAGCACTACAAAATCAAAGATGACGACGGCAGTGACCAGCAATGGAGCACGCAGAACGTCGCAATGAACATTGTTGAACCGATCCTCTTCCAGTGCAAGCTGAACCCCTTGGCGTTGGCCATCTACGTGCCGGGATCGAAATATGGCGCTATCAACTACGCAACGCTCGAGCGATATATCCATAACGTTGCGCAAACTGCGCTCAAGTCCGGCATCGCGGCCCGGAATGTCGTCGCCATCTATGTCGCTGATCCCATCTTACACACATCGCTCATATTAGGCTTGATGCATGTTGGCGTGACGACCCTCTCGCTCAGTGGACCAAAGCCAATCTCAGGAATCACTCCGGATGTGATTCTTACTGATGCTCCTGGCAAGATTTCGAACGATCTGACGGTCTTGGGAGTCGATCACACGTGGCTGGAGGACGGCGCAGCAACGAAGACAAACGTATATCACCACGACCAGAGTGAAGATGACGTCTGTCGTATCATTTTAACGTCGGGCTCGACCGGCATATCGAAAGGCGTAGCATTTTCTCACAGGGCCTTGGCAGCGCGGATCGAGTACTACATGTACTCGAAGGGGCCACGTTTTGCGCATTGCCCGAGATTTTTTTGCGATCTCGGAATCTCGACATCGCCGGGTTTTGGTTATGTCATGTCGCTGCTTGGTCGCGGTGCAACGATTTATTTCTT
>Ga0070709_10001217_pt1 | contig 14132 bp, 15 predicted proteins | sample LARL51metaG_FD_65449 | JGI IMG/M metagenome (GOLD analysis project Ga0070709, IMG submission 65449) | Corn, switchgrass and miscanthus rhizosphere microbial communities from Kellogg Biological Station, Michigan, USA - LAR L5-1 metaG | ecosystem: Host-associated > Plants > Roots > Rhizosphere ...
GGGGCTCGCCGGCATGGGAGACTTGATCCTCACCGCCACGGGGCCGTTGTCGCGCAATCACACCCTCGGAGTCGAGCTGGGGCGCGGCAAACGCCTTCAGGATGCGCTCTCCAGCCGTGCCTCGGTGGCGGAGGGCGTCAACACGGCGCGCTCGGCCGTGACGCTCGGCGAGCGGCACGGCGTGGAGCTGCCAATCGCGCGCGAAGTGGCCGCCGTGCTGTTCGAGGGAAAATCGCCGCAGCGCGCCCTGGTGGACCTGATGGACCGCGAGCTCAAGCCGGAGCAGTGGGGCGTAGGGGGAGGGGGAGGGGGAGGGGGATCATGAGCGCGCCGCATCCGGTTCAGGAGTTCTTCTCGATCGGGGAAGTGTGTCAGCTCACCGACCTCAAGCCGCACGTGCTGCGCTACTGGGAGAGTCAGTTCCGGTTTCTCAATCCCGCCAAGAACCGCTCGGGGAACCGCGTGTACCAACGGCGCGAAATCGAGCTCATCATGCTCGTCAAGCACCTTCTGTATACGGAGAAGTACACGATCGAAGGGGCTCGACAGAAGATCGAGCAGTATCGGCGATCGGGCGAGCTCAAGCCCGAGGCGCGGCGCGCGCTCGCGACCCAGACGGTGAAGGACCTGCGCGCGGAGCTCAAGGCCGTCCTGGCTGTCCTCGAAGGAAACGCGCCCAGTGCCGGGGCGCGCTGACGGGACCCTCGCGGTCGTCATCCCCGCATACCAGGCCGCCGCCACCATCACCGAGGTCGTCAGCCGGAGTCGCCACGCCGCGCCCGGCGCGATCGTGTACCTTGTGGACGACGGCTCCACCGACGGGACCGGGGAACGGGGGCGCGGGAAGGGGGCGACCGTGCTGACCCATCCACACAATCGCGGGAAGGGCGCCGCGCTCGAGACGGGCATCGCAGCCGCGCTCCAGAACGGCGCGCGCGTCATCGTCACACTCGACGGCGACGGGCAGCATCCGCCGGAGGAGATCCCACGCCTTGCGGCGGCGGTCGCGTTGGGCGAAGCGGATCTCGTCCTTGGTGCTCGCGCCCGGACCGGCTCGATGCCATGGGGACGGCGCTGCACCAACTGGCTCTCGGCGACGCTCGCCTCCCGCATCGGGGGCGTGGGGGTCCCAGACGCCCAGACCGGGTTCCGCGCCCTGTCACGTCGCATCGCCGAAACCATCCGGCCCGGAGAGCGACGCTACGACTACGAGACCGCGTTTCTCCTGGCGGCGCTCGCGCGGGGGTTTGCCGTGCGCTCGGAGCCGATCCCGACGGTGTACGAGGGGCGGCCCAGTCACTTCCGGCGCTGGACCGATACCTGGCGGCTGGCGCGCGTGTTCGCCCGCTACGGATGGGAGATCGTGGGGGGGCGGGGGAGGGGCACGAACCGATGAACATCCTCATCTCGAACGACGATGGCATCCTGGCCCGCGGGCTGGCGGTATTGGGCGACGTCTGCGCGGGCTTGGGGCAGGTGACCGTTGTCGCCCCTGACCGTGAACAGAGCGGCACATCGCATTCGCTAACGCTGCACCGACCGCTCCGTGCCACGAGGAGGCCCGACGGCGCCTTCCAGCTCGACGGCACGCCCACCGATTGTGTGTTGCTCGCGATCGGGATGCTCATGCCCCAGAAGCCCGACTTCGTGATCTCGGGAATCAACCACGGGCAGAACATGGGGGAGGATGTGTTTTATTCGGGGACCGTCGCCGCTGCCATGGAAGGCCTGGTCGCCGGCATCCCGAGTATCGCCATCTCGTTCGCGGGGTCGGACCTGGACACGCTCGAGACGCACAAGGACGGACTGCGGGCACTGCTCAAGCGCATCACGGCGGTCAAGGATTTCCCCAAGGAGACCCTGCTGAACATCAATCTTCCGGCCATCCCGGGCGATCAGGTCAAAGGTGTGAAGGTCACGCACCTCGGTAGCCGGGTGTTCAGCGAGGAGATCGCCCTCATGAAGGATCCCTGGGGCAAGGACATCTACTGGATCGGTGGTGGGCACATTACCTGGACCGGCGGAGCGGAGTCGGATTTCCGCGCGACCCGTGACGGCTACATCTCGGTCACGCCGCTCCACATGGACATGACTAACTACCGACTCATCGAGGTCGTACGACAGTGGCTCGCCGGCGACTGATCGGCGCGGGGGGGGCCGGGGGGGCGGGGGGGGGCCCTGCGGACACTTACGCCGGATACCGCGTGCGCTTGGTCGAGACGCTGCGGCATCGGGGCATCCGCGACCTCGCCGTGCTCAAGGCTTTCGCCGAAACCCCGCGACATCTGTTCGTGCCCCCGGCGGTTCGGCACCGTGCGTACGACGACTCGGCCCTGCCCATCGGGAATGGGCAGACGATCTCGCAGCCCTTCATGCAGGCTCGGTATCTCGAGGCGCTGCGGTTGAGGGGAACGGAGCGCGTCCTCGAGATCGGCACAGGGTCGGGGTACCAGACGGCGCTCCTCGGAGCGCTGGCGGACACGGTCTTCTCGGTGGAGCGCGTGGAGAGCCTGGCCGTGTCGGCACAGCGGGCGTTGCGGGAGGCGGGGGTGGCCAACGCGTCGGTGCTCCTCGGTGACGGCACCCTGGGGTGGAGCGCATACGCGCCTTACGACGCGATCCTCGTCGCCGCGGGCGGTCCCGAGGTTCCTCCGCCGCTCGTGGGGCAATTGGCGCCGGACGGCCGGCTCCTCATTCCGTTGGGGAAGCGGGGTGCCCAGGTGCTCACGCTGGTCCAGCGCGCCGCCGGTCCAACCGCGCCCGAGCTCCGCTATACGCCCCTCGGTGCAGCGCGATTCGTTCCCCTCGTCGGAGAGCATGGATTCGATGCTTGAGTCGTTCGTCAGCTGGCTCCTGAACCTGTTCCGCGGGATGGGATACCCGGGGATCATCGCCCTCATGGCCGTGGAGTCGTCGATCCTGCCCTTGCCGAGCGAGCTGGTCATGCCCCCCGCGGGCTACCTCGCCGCCAAGGGTGAGATGAGCCTGGCCGTGGCGGTGGTCTGCGGCGTGCTGGGGAGCATCCTCGGCGCCCTGGCTAACTATGGGCTCGCGCGATGGCTGGGCCGCGCGTTTTTCCTGCGCCTGGGCAAGTACGTGCTCATCACGGAAAAGGGGCTGGATCGATCGGAACGGTACTTCGCCGCTCACGGAGAAATCAGCACGTTCCTCGGCCGCATGCTCCCCGTCGTGCGGCACCTCATCTCCATCCCGGCGGGCATCGCGAGGATGCGCCTGGGCCGATTCGTCCTGTTCACCGGGCTCGGCGCGCTCGTGTGGTGCAGTATTCTCACGGGCATCGGCTGGTTCATCGGGAGCCGCGAGGACGTGATCCTCGAGGTCCTGAACCGCGAAGCGCAGCGGTACGCCGGGCGAGCCATTCTGCTCCTGTTGCCCATCCTGGCAGTGATCACCGCGGGCTACATCTGGTGGCAGCGCCGGCGGGCCAGGGCGGCGGGGGCGGCGGGGGCTGCCCAGAGTCGCCAGGAATAGGCCCACGATGGCTGCTAAGCGCTTCCTCGTACACGGCCGGGTGCAGGGAGTGGGATTCCGCTGGTTCGTCGGACGGAAGGCGGAGGCGCTGCGGCTGCGCGGCTTTGCCCGCAACCTGCGCGACGGCTCGGTGGAGGTGGTGGCAGCGGGGCCGGAATCGGCGTTGCATGAGCTTGCGCAGGCCCTCGCTCGCGGTCCCGCGACGGCGCGTGTCGAGCGTGTGGACGCAAGTGAGTTTCCACATGAAGAGGCACTGCCCAACAACTTTGACATCAGGTAGTTGGAGAACGCACCGGTGAACCAGGCGACGGCGGTCCGCGACATCTACGCGAGCATCCGGGACGTTCCCGACTTTCCGAAGCCGGGGATTCTCTTCAAGGACATTACGCCGCTCCTCCTGAACACGCTGCTATTTCGGAGCGCGATCGATCTCATGGCGGCGCCGTTCCGCGCCGCCGGCGTGACGCGGGTCGTGTCGATCGAGTCTCGAGGGTTTCTCCTGGGTGCGCCGATCGCCCTGGCGATCGAGGCAGGCCTCGTACCGATACGGAAGCCGGGCAAGTTGCCGGCGGCGCGGGGGCGCGTCGAGTACGCGTTGGAGTACGGGACTGACGCCCTCGAGATGCATCAGGACGCGGTGAGCGGCCGTGACCGAGCGCTCATCGTAGATGACGTGCTCGCGACTGGCGGGACGGCTCAGGCGGCTGCGAAACTCGTGCGCAACCATGGAGCGCAGGTCGTCGGGTTCACGTTTCTCATCGAGCTCGACTTTCTCAAGGGGCGAGAGCGCCTCCAGGGCGAGCGGATCGAGGCCTTGCTGCACTACGCGTAAGCCCCATACATTACTAGGCTTAGCGCCCCTGTAGCTCAGGTGGATAGAGCAGCGGTTTCCTAAACCGTTGGCCGGGTGTTCGAGTCACCCCAGGGGCACGGCGAGAAGCAGGTAGGTGGAGGTTATGAAGGTTGGTGGAGGTTGGGGGAGGTCCTTCAGAACCTCCACGCACTTCCACCAACCTCCCAAACCTGCTTCAGTGCAACCTCCCGACGGAGTCGGCATGGCTACGACAGTAACCGCGGCAGACAATCCGAGCGCGCTGGCAGGCGTGGCGGAATGGCTGAAGGCCCACAAGAAGTGGTCGGCGTGGGCGGGCGTGATACTTATTATCGCCGCCGGCCTGTTCGGGTGGAGTGTGCTGTCGTCGAAAACAGCGGAGGCGAGCGCCAGCCGGCAGCTCGAGCAAGGCCGTCTCGCGCTCGACACGAAGAACTATCCCTTCGCGGCGAGCGTGCTATCCCAGGTCGTGGAGAACTACTCGGGAACTCGGGCGGCTGATGAAGGGATCGTCCTCCTGGCTCAAGTGCGGCTCGCGCAGGGCCAGACTCAGCAGGCGATCGACGTGCTGCAGCGGTACGCCCCCAAGGCGGACAGGCAGTTCCAGTCGCAAGCGTACGGCCTGCTCGGCGCGGCATTCGAGAACGCCGCGCGGCCCAAGGATGCGGCCGCGGCGTACCAGTCTGCGGCGGACGAGGCCGAGTACCCGTTCCTCCGGGCGCAATTCCTTTCGGACGCGGGGCGGGCCTGGGTGGCAGCTGGTGATACGGCGAGGGCCCTGGCGGCCTACCGAACCATTGCGCAGAAGCTGGACTCGACGAGCGCCGTCGGGGAGGCCAAGGTGAGGATCGGCGAGCTGACGAGGGGGGTGTCGAGTGGGGCAAAGTAGCCCCCTTTTTGTGCTCCCGTACTTCGTATAAGATATGTTATGTTAAGTACAGGCCAACACAAATGTGGAGAAGCACCTCAGTTAATCACACCCCGAACCACGAGCCGAGCCTCCCCGTCGAGCCAGACATCGTCATAAAGATCCGCCGAGACTCGCCTCGCCCGCACCTCTAGGCGCCTACCGGACCGGGTCCAGAACGAGAGGGGCGGCTGCGCCAGGCCCCATTCCGCGAGCGCGCATGCCGCGGCGACCGCGCCGGTGCCACAGGCCAACGTCTCGTCCTCGATGCCGCGCTCGTAAGTGCGCATGCGCCACTCCGAACGACGGCCCCCGCCGGAGACAAAGTTGACGTTGGCGCCGGCTGGACCGAGTGCCGGGTCGGACCGGAGCGCCTTGCCCCGCGTAAGGACGTCCACCAGGTCCACGTCTTCCACGAGCACCACCAGGTGTGGCACACCGACCGTCCCGAGCACCGCCTGCCGCTCGCCCGTCGCGATGCCGAGCCCTTTCACGGGCGCGGGTGTCTTGACCGGCGCGAGATGCAGCTCGGCACGCGTACCGTCGCTCTGTCCGTCGCAGCGACTGTCGTACGTGCCGGCATCGGTTTCGAGGATCATCTGCGTCGCGGGTGCGAGGCCGAGGCGCGCGGCGAGGCGAGTACTGCACAGGGCGGCGTTGCCGCACATCGCGGCGCGTGAGCCGTCGGAGTTGAAGTAGATCATTCGCACGGAGTCCGCTCGGGATCCAGGCCCGACGAACACGAGGCCGTCGGCCCCGACGCCCGTCCCGCGGGCGCACACGGCCCGGATGTCCTGAGGTGACCAATCGTTGGGGGGCGTGTGCCGGGCGTCGACCATGACGAAGTCGTTTCCCGACCCCGTCATCTTGTAGATCGTCGTCCCGACTAGATGCGGCCGAACCAGGCCATCAGCCGGAGCCGCGGCACCATCCAGACCGCTTCCCGGACGATCGCCCGATTCATCTTGCTTTGCCCCTCGGTTCGATCGACGAACACGATCGGGATTTCCTTCAGCGTGAACCCTTTGCGCCATGCCCTCACACTCATTTCGATCTGAAAGGCGTACCCGTTCGAGCGGACCCGCGACAGGTCGATCGCTTCGAGCACCGACCTGCGAAAGCACTTGAACCCCCCCGTCAGGTCCCAGATCCGGAGCCCGGTGAGCCAGCGGGCGTAAATATTGGCACAATACGATAGCACCAGACGCCCCATCGGCCAGTTGACGACCGTCACCTTTCCATTGAGGTACCGGGAGCCCAGCACCAGGTCGGCCTGGCAAATCGTGCTGAGAAAGTCCTTTAGGTGAACGGGGTCATGCGAAAAGTCGGCATCCATTTCGAAGACATAGTCATACCCCTTCTCCAGCGCCCACCGAAACCCGGTGAGATAGGCGGTCCCGAGTCCCAGCTTGCCCTCCCGATGGAGGACGTGGAGCCGGGGCTCCTTGGCGGCCAGCGCCTCGGCCAGATGCCCTGTGCCGTCCGGCGAGTTGTCGTCGACGATCAGGATCTCGAGGCGGGCATCCTGGGCGAGGACCTGCGGGACCAGGTGTGAAATGTTCCCCACTTCGTTGTATGTGGGAACGACGACCAGGGCTCGTTCACCCATGCGGGTTGCGCCTGCGGCGGGCGACCGCGGCCAGGAGCCCGAGGAGTAACACCGCCAGGGACAAGATGGTGATCAATTTGCCGCGCTCATAGAGCTCGGAGCGAAACGTGAGCTCGACAACCCTTGTCCCCGCGGGCACGGCGACCGTTATGAAGGTATAGTCGCCGCGCAGCACTGGAGCCGGGCGGCCGTCGACAGCGGCCCGCCAGTCCGGGTACCAGTTTTCGGCGATCAACAGGTAGCTGGCTTGCGGGGGCGGCGGATCCAGGTTGACCGTCATGCGCCCGGGCTGCCAGGCGGTGACGGCGGCCCGGGCGGGACTGGGTGGGGGCATTTGCTTGAGCGGTTCGGGCGTGACCGGCTGATCGTTACTGAACAACACGATCCGCGAGTAGTCCATGCGCGGGTCGACGAGTGTCGGGATGATCGCGGCCGAGTCCGCCTTGACGGCTCCTGGCACCACCCGCGCGTACAACGTGGGCGCGACGCGCTCGAACAGGCGAGCGCGTCCCGCGTCGTCGTTCGCGATCGGCACAGTGTCGAGCACCCGGCGGTAACCGGGAATAGAATCGATCCCCTTCGCTTCCGCCGGGGCGATGGCGTAGCGTACCGCCAGCAGATCCCACAATGGCAGGAACCCGATGTTTCGCCACTCACCCTGCCCGCCGAGCAGCTCGTCATAATAGCGGAGCTCGTTGCCGTGGTATCCCAGGACTTGAGGGATGTCGAAAGTCCCGAGCACCGAGCCGCGATACGCGGGACCGAGATCGATCACCCGGTACGGCACCGGCGTCGCCGCGATGTGGTCGACGAGCTGGTCGCGCCCGAGCGGCTTGGTGTAATGCCAGAAGGTGCGCGCATTGAGCCACAGGTCCGTGCCAACAATCAGGATCAGCGCAAGGGCGAGTAACCGTGGTGTGAAGCGGTCCCTCCCATAGCCCAGGAGCGCCGCGACGGCGGCCAGGGCGAGCCCGCTCGTCGCCCCGCCCCACAGGATCGCCGGCCCATCGGCGACGGCGGCGCCGACGGCGTTCCGTCCCGTGGCGGCCTGAATGCCCGACGCGAGCCCCTCGGCGAGCTGGCCGAATGCGCCGGTGATCCCGAGCAATGTGACGACGGCGCCGACGATCAAGGTCACGGTCATCGCGCGGCGGTGACTGGAGGTGGTGAGCAGTCGGTCGACGCCGAGTCCCGCCAGCAGGGCCGTGACGAGCGCGACTACGTAAAACGCCATGCCGGGCGCCCGGGTCTTCTTCACCAACGGCATGACGGCCCACCACAATTGATAGAAGGGCGTCCCGGCGCCGAGGCTGATCAGCAGAAAGAGGAGCCCGATGCCACCCACCCACAGCACGAAGCGGCGTCGCTCGCGCACGAGCGCGCCGAACCCGGCGAGCGCGATCACCGGCAGGCCGAGATACTCCGAGTGCAGCTTGATCGGATTCGCGCCCCAATACGTACCCAGAGGCGTCCAGCCAACGAAGTTCTTGAGAAAGAACTCCGGCACGTGAGACCACGGGATTGCGTAGGACGTCGACCCTTCGAACCCGTGAAACCCCTGGGCGCGGGGCGAAAACGGGATGTACTCGAAAAACGGCAGGATCTGGATCGCGGCGACTCCGAATCCGATCAACACCGCCGCCAGCGCCCCGCCGAGCCGGAGCACGCGCTCCCCTCCCCTGCTCGCTCCGGCCTCTTCGAGTGTGAGGTACAGGGCGAACAGACCCGCTACGATGAGCGAGTAGTACGCCAATTGGAAGTGACCGAGCAAGGTGAGCGCCGTCGCCACGCCAAGGAGGGGATAGCCTTCCCAGCGTCGATCGCGCAGCGCCAGCACCAGCCCGAGCAGCATGAGCGGCAGCATCGCGGACGCGAAAAGCTTGCCATCGTGCCCCGGCGACGGATAGGAGGCAATCAGCCCTGACAGCTCGTAAGCCAGCCCGCCGATGACGGAGCCGATCCAGCCCACCTGCAGACGTCGGAGCAGCAGGTAGGTGAACAGGCCGGCGAGAATGTAGTGGACGAAGAAGCTCAGGTTACCGGCGGTGGTCGCTGGGATGACAAAGCGAAGCAACCACGTCGGGTAAAAGATGTCGCCGCTTCCAGCGGCGACGAACGGGAGTCCACTGAAAATCTCCGGGTTCCAGAGCGGGAGGTGGCCGCTGCGCTTGAGCCACTCGGCACTCCACGCCTGGAACGGGATACTCGCATTGTATTGATCGCTCCAGGGGCTCGCGAGCCACATACCGGCGAGCATCGGGAGCGAGAGCAAGACTGGCCAGAGCGCGAAAACGGCCGTCGCGACGAGCGTGGGTCGTTTAGGCGCGTACGACTCTCCCAATGACGCATCCTCCGCGTTGTTATTCTGGACCAGCGAGGGCGGCGAAAGCTATTCCTGCTGCCAGAAGGTGAGCAAGCGCCTGCGACGGGGTCGCCGAGCGTGGCCGCCCGGGGCCGCCGGCACTAGCTTTTCCGCGGCCCATGACACAGCCTCCCCCGCCTGCCCCGCCCCCCCGGCCCTCACGGGAGTTTTACGAGGCACGATACCATTTCGACGAAGATGTCGAGCATCCCAATCTGGAGCGCGTGTGGCGCGCGATGCGTGCGCTCGAACCCCTCGCCGGAACGGTGTTCCTCGACCTGGGCTCGGGCGTTGGCTGGGGGGCTCGGCTCGCGCTGGCGCGCGGCGGCGGGAAGATCGCAGTCGGTCTGGACTTCTCGCGGCGTGCCGTCACGCTGGCCCACCGCGCGACACCAGCGGCGGCTTGGGTGCAGGGTGACGGCACCTCGCTCCCGTTCCAGGATGGCGCATTCGACCGGGTGTTCTCGTTCGGGTCACTGGAACACTTCCCCGACCTCGAACGGGGCCTCGGCGAGGCATTTCGCGTCCTCAAACCCGGCGGCCTCGCGGTCGTCGTGGTCCCGAACTTCTACGTCCGCACCGAACAGCCATTGGAGTTTCGAGCGACCCGACGCGGGTGGGAGCGCGCGATTCGAGCGGCAGGGTTCGACGTGATCGACGTGCGGACGGATTCGGGCCCCGCCATCTTCAAGAATTATCGACCCGGGCGCATCGTGCTGCGGCTGCTGCTGCGTCTGGTGTCGCTGATTCCACCGCTCCGCTATCAATTCGTCTTCGTGCTGCGGAGGCCCTGACCCCGACCGGCCCCCGAGGCAATCAGCGCCACCGCGCCCGCGATCTCGAGCGCCACGAGCCACAACCGCGCACCCACAGCGAGCAGGAACGCTCGGTCGGCCCCGATCTGGCCGGCCAGCGCCGCGACGAGCGCTGTCTCACGCACGACGATGCCTCCGGGCGCGAACACCGCGATGATACCCGCCACGTAGCTCGCGACGAACGCGGTGCCAGCGACGAGGGGACCCGGCGCCGCGCCGCCGAACAGGGCGCGCGCGAACAGCCAGAAGGACGTCCCGTACCCGACCCAGCCGAGCACAGAACCGAGGAGGTAGCGAACGAAGCTCGCCGCTGGGGGCCGAGGCAAGGGAAGCCGGCGGCGAAGCACACGCTCGAGGTGCGGCTGGAGTGCCGGAAGCGCGATCGGGAAGAGCCACAAGAGGAGCCCCAACCCGGCGACGACGGCGCCGAGCTGAACCCATAGCGGGAGCGCCGCCGCAAACGACCCCAGCATCGCTGGCGCGAACGCGAAGGCGAGGAGCAGCCCCGTGGCGAGCAGGACGAGCTGTTGCAGGAGCACGGCGGCCGCGGCCGCGAGCGGCGACACGCGCTCCTCTATCGCGAACAGCGTGAGCCCCGTGAACTGCCAGATCACCCCCGGGATGTAGCGCGCCAGGTTGCTCAACACGAACATCCGGAGCGCGGCGAGCCCGGTCAAGCGCTCGTTCCACCATGCGAGACTGGCGGCCCAGAGCTGCACCAGAAACGTGAACGATGCCAGCCAGACGCCCGACGCGAGCGCGAGGGTGCCCCAATGGATGGAGATCGGCACGGCGGTGAGGGCGCGCCAGTTCGGCCGGGCAATGCGCACCAGCACCCACACCGCGCCGGCGACTGCGAGGAACTGCAGCAGACCCTTGGCGACGCGAATGGCTCGCGCGCGCCGGGGCAACGCGTCGGGCGACGTTGGAAATGTCAGCGTGTGTGACCGGCTGGAGTGGACACGGTGATCGGGCGGCCGATAAGATAACGCGCTCCCCGCCCCACGCACAGTCGCACTATACTTCACCGCCGTGCGAATCCTTCATGTCGTCACCGCTTTTCCCCGCCACGAGGGCGATGTCATCGCGCCCTGGCTGGTCGAGCTGCTCAAGCGACTGCGCGGGGCGGGACACGAAGTGGAAGTCTTCTGTTCCGCTTATCGCGGTGGCGGCGGCACGGTATTCGACGGCATTCCGGTACACCGCTTTCGGTACTTCCCGGCGCGATGGGAGGATCTCACCCATGACGAAGCCACGCCGGACCGCATGCGGCGCTCCTGGCGGTACAAGATCATGCCGGCGTTCTACGTGGCCGGCGGGATGCTCGCGATCTGGCGTCTCTGCGGCCGTCAGCGCTACGACGTGGTCCACGTACATTGGCCGATGCCGCACGCGCTGTTCGGCGCGGTCGCCCGCGCGACCTGTGGGGCACGACTCGTGACGCTGTGGTACGGCGTGGAGCTGCGCTGGGTGCAGGGTTCGCTTCCCTGGCTCCGCTGGCTGGTGCGCTGGGCGTTGAAGACCTCGGATCAGGTCGTCGCGATCTCCTCCTACACGGCTCGCGAGATCGCCCTCCTGCGCGACGTCCCGGTCCGCGTGATCCCCTACACGGTCGGCCTTCAGGATTCGGCGCCACCCTCCCCTTCCCTCTCGGCCTCTCAAGGGGGCGCGTCCAAGGGATTTCGCGTGCTGTTCGTGGGGCGTCTGGTGGAGCGAAAAGGCGTTGCCGAGCTCATCGAGGCCGTCCGTCGCCTGCCGCCCGCGCTGGGCGCTCGGCTCGACGTCATCGGCGATGGTCCGGAGCGGGCCCGGCTCGAGGCCCTGGTGCGCGAACGTGGACTGGGCGAGCGGGTGGTGCTGCGCGGCCGGGTGCCGGCGGCCGAGCTACGCGCCGCCTATGGGGCGGCGGACGCGCTCGCGCTGCCGTCGGTGCTCGATTCGCGCAGTGATACCGAGGGGCTAGGGGTGGTTCTGCTCGAGGCGATGAGCTACGGCGTGCCGGTGATCGCAAGCCGGATCGGTGGCATCCCCGACATCGTGATCGATGGAGAGACCGGTCTCCTCGTGCCGCCAGGCGATCCCGCCGCGCTCGCGGCGGCGTTGCAGCGCCTCGCCCAAGACGACGATCTCCGCGCGAGGCTCGGCGCGGCGGGGCGTGCCCACATCCGCGGGCCCTTCGCGTGGGACAACGTCGTTGCTGCCTGGGAGAGCTGTTACGCCGCGGCCACCGCGGGCCGTCACTGAATGAGGTCTACCCACCCCGCCTCGTTCGCGACGACAGCAAGGTCACCCGACGAGGTGAATGCGATCCGGCGCACGACCCCTGTGACGGGGTACGACTTCACGATTGCGCGGGTCAAGGGGTCGACGACGTGAACTTGTCCCCCCTCGAGCGTCGTCACGTAGAGCTTCCCGGTGGTCGGGTTCCTCGCCAGTCCGAAGCCCCGACCGGCCAGTGCCACGCTTCCGTCGAGGGAGTCGCCCGCGATGTTCCAAAACTGGAGTGTCGCGTTCTCGTTGGCGACGTATAGCTCCTTCCCGTCGGGGGACACCAGAATACCCTGTGGACCCCCACCGATCGGGATGGTATCGACGAATGTGTTGGTCTTGAGGTTCAACACCGTCACGATGCCGACGTCACGCGTGCTCACGTACAACAACGTGTCATGGATCGCGAAGCCGTTCGAAATATGCGGCAACTGGAGGCGAACAACGATTGAGGCGTCCGTCGCACGGATCCCGAAGAGGCTATCCAGCGTCGACGTGACGTAGACGATGGTGTCGCCGGGGGCTACGACGACTGCGAACGGATTCCCATGAATGGAAACACCGGAGGTCACGGTGTTTGTGGCGACATCGATGACTCCCACGTTGTCGCTGAACTGATTGGTGACGTACAGTCGCGTGCCGGCGCTATTAAACGTGATTTCGGTCGGGACAATTCCCACGGCGACGCTATCCACGACCTTCAGCGTCGGGAGACTCAGCCGGTCTAGCTGATTGAGGTCGGGCTGGGTCACATAGACAATGTTGGTCGGAGACACGGCGACGCTGTAGGCCCTGTCGGGTAACGACATTCGAGCCGTGATCGAAGGGTCGAACGCGCCGACGACCGTCGACCCCGTTACGGTGTCGCGGCCAAAAACGGTGCGCGCGAGCACGGCGGCGCGTCCCAGGGGCCCCACCGCAGTGGCGAGACCAACGGTTGTGACGGCGATGATGCTGGCATCACTCGAGAGGAAGGTCACCGGCCGTCCGGCGATCGCGGCACCGTTGCTGTCCAACACGGTCGCGCTCAGCTGCAGGCTAGTGCCGCTCTTGACCCACGGGTTTGCTGGGGAAAGAACTACCGCGGCGGGTCTGGCGCCTGGGCCGCTGGTGTTGCTGCTGCAAGCGGCGACGCTGACCACTCCGACGACAAGGGATGCCCATGACAGCTTCATACTCAGCTCCTACGGGGGGATCGGGTACGTTCGGATAGAGTGGGAGCACTGCGTAGGGCCGCAAGGCTCCGCGCACCAAACGTCATAACGCTGCTATCGGACCAGGTCGACCCACCCCTCCTCATTGGCGACTAGTGCCATACTCCCTCTCGTGTCGAAGCAAATGCGACGAGGCTTCCCGCCGACGTGGAGGCTGGTCTTCACGCTCAGCGCGTGCGCGTCGACGATGACCACGAGTCCCGAATACAGCAGGCTGGCATACACGACGGCATCGTCGGGGCTGAGCGCGATGCCGAACGCGGTCGAGCCCAAGTCCAGCCGCATGATGCGGCGCCCCGTCTGGAGCTGAATCACGTCCAACCAACCACCCTCGTTCGCCGCGAACAGGGTACTTCCGTCCGACGGAAGCGCGAGGCCCTGCACCTTTCCACCCACGTCGAACCGCCGTACGACGCGCAACGTGCGAGCGTCGACTTCAAGGATGCTACCGGCGCGCCAGGTCGGCACATAGAGCCTGCGCCCCGAGGAATCCAGGGCGAGCTCCGTGCAGATCTGCGGTACGGGGATGGAGCAGGCGACCCGTCCGGTCGCGAGTGTCACTGCACAGAGACGGTCGAGGTTGGTCGTGACGTAGAGCGTACGCCCGTCTATCGACAATGCGGCGGCCATCGG
>Ga0070709_10001218_pt1 | contig 14120 bp, 9 predicted proteins | sample LARL51metaG_FD_65449 | JGI IMG/M metagenome (GOLD analysis project Ga0070709, IMG submission 65449) | Corn, switchgrass and miscanthus rhizosphere microbial communities from Kellogg Biological Station, Michigan, USA - LAR L5-1 metaG | ecosystem: Host-associated > Plants > Roots > Rhizosphere ...
GTCACCATCCAGAATCAGGACGGCGGCTGGGGGGAAGACGCCGTGACCTACGGGCTCGATTACCGGGGCCAGACCGCAGCGCCCTCGACCGCCTCACAGACGGCATGGGCCTTGCTTGCCCTGATGGCCGCGGGTGAGGTCGGGAATCCCGCAGTTTCCAGGGGGATTGGATACTTAATGGCAACACAGGCAGAAAAAGGGCTCTGGGACGAGCAGCGTTTCACCGCGACGGGCTTTCCCCGCGTATTTTATCTGCGTTATCATGGTTACCCGAAGTTCTTCCCGCTCTGGGCGTTGGCGCGGTACAGGAACCTGACGAAGACGAACAGCAGGGTGGTAGGGGTCGGAATGTGAATTTGGGGGAAGGGGACGATTTTTCCGCGGAATATCCCATTGATCCGCGGCCGATTTTGATTGTGACCGGTCTATTGCAGGAGGCTCGCATCGCGGCAGGGCCGGGAATGGCGGTCATCTGCTCCAGTAGCGATCCCAGGCAGTTGCGGGCGCTGCTCACGGTTTTCGATCCCACCACGATTCGCGGCGTCATCAGCTTCGGGGTTGCCGGGGGGCTGGACCCTTCGCTGAAGTCGGGCGATGTCGTGGTGGCGACCGAGGTCATGGCGGGCGATGCCCGCTGGCTCGCCGGGCTCTCCCTCAACGAGACGCTCCTGTCAGGCCTTGCACTGGGCCGCCGCCGCATCGTGCGCGGGGGCCTTGCGGGCGTGGAGGAGGTGGTGATGGCGCGGGCGAGAAAGGCGGCCCTGCGCTCGGTCACGGGTGCAGCGGCCGTCGACATGGAAAGCCATATCGCGGCGGACTATGCCACGAAGGCGGGTCTTCCCTTCGCGGCGCTCAGGGTCATTAGCGATCCCGCCGACCGGACGCTGCCGGCGCTGGCCAAAGCCGCCATCAAGCCGAATGGCGACATCGACCTGCGCAAGATCCTCAAGGGCGTCGTCCGCAATCCGCGGCTGTTGCGCGCGCTGGTCTCGACCGGGATCGATTTCAATCGCGCGCTGAAGAGCCTACGCGGCTGTCGAGGCTTTCTGCTCGGCGGCGAGAGTTTCATCCCGGCGGATCTCTGACAGCTTCTTCTCGACCTGCTCGGCGAAAATGTACTGCGCCGGGCGCTGCTTCGACAGGTCGATCTCGGGCGCCATCGGGCCCGTGGTCCTGATGCCGCGCAAGCTCACCCACAGTGCCTTGAACGGGTTGTTGATCGCCGCACTGGCAGCGGTCGGCTCGTAGCCGCAATGCGCCATGCAATTGGCGCACTTCTCATACTTGCCGGTGCCGTAGGTTTCCCAATCCGTGGTGTCCATCAGCTCCTTGAAGGTCTTTGTGTAGCCTTCACCGAGCAGATAGCAGGGCTTCTGCCAGCCAAAGATGTTGCGCGCCGGCATGCCCCAGGGCGTGCACTCGAAGTCCTGGTTGCCGGCCAGGAAGTCGAGGAACAGGCCGGAATGCATGAAATTCCACTTCTTGCCCTTGCCGAGCGCGAACACGTCGCGGAACAGCTTTTTGGTCTTGGTGCGGTTCAGGAAGTGCTCCTGGTCGGGGGCGCGCTCATAGGCGTAGCCCGGCGACATCGAGACGCCGACGCCGAGCTCGGTCGTCAAATCGAGGAATTTTGCGATCTCTTCCGCCGGGTGGCCGTCAAAAATGGTGGCGTTGACATTGACGGTGAAGCCGCGGGCCTTGGCGGCCTTGATCGCTGAGACGGCGCGGTCGAACACGCCCTTCTGCGACACCGCCTTGTCGTGGTGGTCGCGCAGGCCGTCGAGATGCACCGAGAAGAACAGATAGGGCGAGGGCTCGAACAGATCGAGCTTCTTCTCCAGCAGCAGCGCGTTGGTGCACAGCGAGACGAATTTCTTCCGGGCGACGAGGCCGCGCACGATCTCGCCGATCTCCTTGTGGATCAGCGGCTCGCCGCCGGGGATCGCGACCATCGGCGCGCCGCATTCGTCGGCGGCGTCCCAGCATTCCTGCGCGGTCATGCGGCGGTTCAGGATCGCATCGGGATAGTCGATCTTGCCGCAGCCGGCGCAGGCGAGATTGCAGCGGAACAGGGGCTCGAGCATCAGCACCAGCGGATAGCGCTTGCGTCCCATCAGCTTCTGCTTGACGAGATAGCTGCCGATGCGGATTTCCTTCAGGAACGGTATGGCCATTACGAGTTTTCTTTCCGATCTGTTGGTTAGCCCGCGGCGAGTTCCGCCGGCAGACGAAATTCGATGTTCTCTTCGCGGCCCGGCAGCACCTGGACCTTCACCGGTCCGATCCGCCGCAGCGCTTCGATGACGTCGTCGACCAGAACCTCGGGGGCCGAGGCTCCGGCGGTGATGCCGACGGTATTGGCATCCTTCAGCCACTCCGGATTGAGCGCGCTGCCGTCGGCGATCAGGTAACTGGCGACGCCGGCCTCGGTGCCGATCTCGCGCAGCCTATTCGAGTTGGAACTGTTGGCAGCTCCCACCACGAGGATGACATCCACCAGTTTGGAAAGGTCCCTTACCGCAGATTGCCGGTTCTGTGTCGCATAGCAGATATCCCGGATGTCCGGGCCTTGAATGTCTGTAAACCGGTCCTTCAGGGCCGAAATGATGTCCTTTGTGTCGTCGACGGAGAGGGTGGTCTGGGTAATATAGGCGACCGGTGTGTCGGCCGGCAGGGTCAGCGCCGCGACGTCGGCCACGTTCTGGACCAGCAGCACGGGACCGGGAACCTGGCCCATCGTGCCCTCGACCTCGGGATGGCCGGCATGGCCGATCAGGATCAGGGCGCGGCCCTTCGACATATAGCGCTTGCCCTGGTTGTGGACTTTTGTGACCAGCGGGCAGGTGGCATTCAGGACCGGCAAGCGGCGGCTAGCTGCTTCCTCTTCCACGGTGCGCGCGACGCCATGGGCCGAGAACACGGTGACGGCAAGCGGCGGGACCTCAGAGAGATCCTCGACAAAGATCGCGCCCTTGTTTTTCAGGCTCTCGACCACGTATTTGTTATGGACGATCTCGTGCCGGACGTAGACCGGCGGGCCGTATTTCTCGAGCGCCCGCTCCACGATCTCGATGGCCCGGACGACGCCGGCACAAAATCCGCGCGGCTGCGCGAGGTACACTTCCATAGGATGCCCGTTACGCAAGTTGCCTCACTGTCATTCTTCTAAAACACAAATTCCGCACCCCGGGTCCCGATGCAATATCCGCACCGAGGCCGGGGTTCCCTGTTACGCACGATATCAAACACAGGGAAACACAGGGCTTTGTGTCAAAAATTGAGCAGCGAGGAAAGAGGATCGGGCTGGATGCCCGGTTTTGCCGTCGCGCCGCTTATGGTATTATATTACTTAAATCTAAGGTATTGAAATCAGGATAAATAATTACTCTCGGGTTGGTCACTTTACCGCCCGGCAAAGCCAGCTATATCAGCCGCCTCACCGGTGCCTATCCGTTTTTTGACAAGCCTTGAAAACGTCGATGGGCCGCCCGGAACTCCGCGGAACGAGCGGACGTTTCGGCATGTTCTTTGACTGACCAGAAAGAGTAGATGTGCTGACAAGCATTGTTGTTGCGATCGTCCGGACCTGCACGCGGTTCGCCCCCGTCACGCTTGTCGTTGGCCTTGCGCTCGCGGTCGGCGCGGGCGTCTACACGGCGCATCATTTCAGGATCAACACCGACATCAACACGCTGATTTCACCCACTCTCGACTGGCGCCAGCGCGATCAGCAGTTCGAGCAGGCGTTCGATCGCGACCGTACCATCCTGGCCGTAATCGATTCCCCGGCGCCGGAACTGACCAGTTCGGCGGAACAGGCGCTGGAAGAGCAGCTCCGCAGCGACACCACGCATTTCTCGTCCGTGCATCCGCTCGGCTCTGGCGAGTTCTTTGAGAAGAACGGCCTCCTGTTCCTGCCAACGGACCAGGTGCAGCAGGCGACCTCGCAGTTCGAACAGGCCGCCCCCCTGGTCGAAATCATGGCCGGTGATCCCTCCATCCGCGGCCTGACGGGTGCGCTGGAGACCGGGCTTGCCGGGGTCAAGCGCGGGCAGGTCACCCTCGACGGCACCGCCCGGCCGTTCAATTACGTCGCCCAGACCGTCGAGGACGTGCTGGACAAGGGCAGCGCCACGTTTTCCTGGCGGCAGCTGGTGAGCGACAAGCCGCTGGCCGATTCCGACCGCCGCGCCTTCATCGAGCTGAAACCCATACTCAACTACCAGGAATTGGAGCCGGGCAAGGGCGCCACCGATGCGATTAGGCAGGCCGCGACTGAACTGGATCTTGCCGGCAAGTACCACGCCCGCGTCCGCCTGACAGGGCCGGTGCCGATCGCCAATGAAGAGTACGCGACGGTCCAGGATGGCGCCGTGGTCAACGGCATCGGCACCGTGATCGTCGTGCTGTTCATCCTCTGGATGGCGTTGCATTCGGGCAAGATCATTCTTGCCGTCTTCATCAACCTGTTCATCGGTCTCGCCATCACCACGGCGGTCGGCTTGATGATGACGGGGGCGTTCAACCTGTTGTCGGTAGCGTTCGCGGTGCTGTTTGTCGGCCTCGGCGTCGACTTCGGCATCCAGTTCAGCGTCCGCTACCGCTCCGAGCGCTTCAAGAACGACGATATTCCGCAGGCGCTGGAAGAGGCGGCGCGGCGCTCGGCCGTGCCGTTGTCGCTCGCCGCGATGGCGACCGCAGCCGGCTTCCTGTGCTTCCTGCCGACCGACTACAAGGGCATCTCGGAGCTTGGCGAGATTGCCGGCGCCGGCATGCTGATCGCCTTCCTCTCCTCGATCACCGTGCTGCCGGCGCTACTCAAGCTGTTCCATCCGCCCGGAGAAAACGAACCCGTCGGCTACGCCTTTCTCGCGCCGGTCGATCATTTCCTGGAGAAGTACCGCGTGCCGATCATCGTCGGGACGCTGGCGCTGGTCGTGGCCGGGCTGCCGCTGCTCTATTTCATGAAGTTCGACTTCAACCCGATGAACCTGCGCAACCCCAACGCGGAATCGATCGCGACCTACCTCGATCTGCGCAAGGACCCGAACACCGGCGCCAATGCCATCGACGTCATGACCAAGTCCGAGGCCGACGCCAAGCAGATCGAGGCGAGGCTGGAGAAGCTGCCGGAAGTGCTGCGCGTGATGTCGCTCGACTTTTTCGTGCCCGATGACCAGCCTGCCAAGCTGAAGCTGATCGCGCAGGCCGCCAAAGTGCTGGAGCCGGCGCTCAATCCGGATTCCATCGACGCGGCGCCGACCGACGCGGAAAACGTCGACTCGCTGAACAGCTCGGTTGCCAGCCTGCGCAAGACCGCGGGCGATGCCAAGGGGCCGGGCGCCGACGCCAACCGCCGGCTCGCCGACGCGCTGGAGCGGCTCGCCACATCCGATGAGGCCACCCGCAACAAGGCGCAGGCGGTCTTCGTCACGCCGCTCAAGGTGATGTTCGATCAGCTCAAGAGCGCGCTGCAGGCACAGCCGGTCACCCTGAAGACGCTGCCGCCGGATCTGGTGAGCTCCTGGAAGACCAAGGACGGGTTGATGCGGGTCGAGGCGCTGCCGCGCGGCGATCCCAACGACAACGACAATCTGCGCCATTTCGCGAACGCGGTGCTCGCGGCCGAGCCGACCGCGATCGGCGGCCCGGTGTCGATCCTGAAATCAGGCGATACCATCGTGAAGGCCTTCATACACGCCGGGATCTACTCGCTGGTCGTGATCAGCCTGTTGTTGTGGATCACGCTGCGCCGGATCGCCGACGTGCTGGTGACGCTGGTTCCGCTGCTGGTCGCTGGCGCGGTGACGCTCGAGATCTGCGTGCTGATCGGGTTACCGCTCAATTTCGCCAACATTGTCGCATTGCCGCTGCTGCTCGGCATCGGTGTCGCGTTCAAGATCTACTACGTCACGGCGTGGCGGTCAGGCCGCACCAATTTGTTGCAGAGCAGCCTGACGCGCGCGATCTTCTTCAGTGCGTTGACCACGGCGACCGCGTTCGGAAGCCTGTGGCTGTCCAGTCATCCGGGAACGTCGAGCATGGGCAAGCTGCTTGCGCTATCGCTCGTCACCACGCTCGCCGCCGTGCTGCTGTTCCAGCCCGCGCTAATGGGCAAACCCCGCAATGTCGGGTAGCAGGCAGATGTCGCCGACCGGATCGGCCGGCGCCGCATTCTTCTGACCGCCCTTGGCGGCGACGGCAGGCGGCGCCGGCGACTTCGGCGCTGCCGGTGCAGCAGCCTTTGGTGCGACGCCGACGGTTTTCGGGCCGACGCCCTTGGCCATGCTGTTGGCGGGGCTCGAGGGGATCGGCGGTGCGACGCGGGTCCAGGTTTCGCCGCCGCACAGGAAGCCAAGCACACAACCTTTGATATCGAGCTCGTCGTTACTGATTGGTGTAATCGTGGCGCTGTAGGACTGGCCGTCCTTGGCGTTGTAGACCTGTCCTTCCCACTGCTCGGTGCCGGGCTTCTTCTTCATGTCGATGAGAATCGGCATGCCAAGGGTTGGCCTGCTCTGTTTTGAAACGTCAGGGTTGTTGGTGTCGTGCCCGCCCGGTGTTTTTTCCCATGCAACCGCGCCCCACATGCTGCCATTGCATTGGGCAACCCGGATGTTGGCGACGCCGTCGGCCACGCGCCAATCGCCGGTGGGATCGGCGGCAATGGCGGCGGACAGTCCGGCCGCCTGCAAGAAAGCGGAACAGACGAGCGCTGTCCGCAAGAAGTTTCGTTGGCAGTGCAACATTGTCAAAACCTGTGCTTGCTTTGCGGGGTTAAAGAAGGGCAAAACGCCGCATTGAACTTTTTCAGTTGACGAAATCGCCGCCAACCGAACTATGTAACTGATGCTGAGTTCAAATCTAGACGTTTCCGAGATGTTTGTGGAGCGCCAGGCGCAGCGCGGCTCCATGCATGCCCGCCATCTCAATGAACAGATGGTACGCGTGCTGAAAACCATCGGATACGACGTTGGTTTCCAGAAGGGCCATGGTCAATACCTGTTCGATCGCGATGGCGTGCGCTATCTCGATCTTTTGAGTGGGTTCGGTGTCTTTGCAATCGGTCGCAATCATCCGGCGCTCCGTAGCGCGCTGAAGAGCGTGCTCGACAGCGACCTGCCGAACCTGGTGCAGCTCGATGTCTCCACGCTGGCCGGCGTGCTCGCCGAGCGGCTGCTCGAATTCGTGCCCTATCTCGACAAGGTGTTTTTCGCCAATTCCGGCGCGGAGACCGTCGAGGCCGCGATCAAATTCGCGCGCGGTGCCACCGGGCGGCCCGGCATCGTCTATTGTTCCCATGCCTATCACGGGCTGTCCTATGGCGCGCTGTCGCTGACGGACGATCCGAATTTCCGTTCAGGTTTCGAGCCGCTGCTGCCGGGCTGCACGCCGATCCCTTTTAACGATCTCGCCGCGCTGGAACAGGCGTTGTCGTCGCGCCAGATCGCCGCCTTCATCGTCGAGCCGATCCAGGGCAAGGGCGTCAACATGCCCACCGACGAGTTTTTGCCGGGCGCGGCGGCACTGTGCAAGCGCTACGGCACGCTCTTCATCGCCGACGAGATCCAGTGCGGCATGGGGCGGACCGGGCGGTTCCTGGCGGTGGAACACTGGAACGTCGAACCCGACATGGTGCTGCTCTCCAAGGCGCTGTCGGGCGGCCATGTGCCGGTTGGCGCGCTGCTGACCCGCAAGGCGATCTTCGACAAGATCTTTAACCAGATGGACCGCGCGGTCGTGCACGGCTCGACCTTCGCCAAGAACGATCTCGCCATGGCCGCCGGCATCGCCACGCTGGAAGTGCTGAAGAACGAACGGCTGATCGAGGCCGCGGCCAAGCGCGGCGCCGAGCTTCGCCTGGCGCTGACGCGGATGGTACCGGGCTACGAACTGATGAAGGAGGTTCGTGGCAAGGGGCTGATGATCGGCGTCGAGTTCGGGCCGCCGAAATCGCTGCGGCTAAAAGCGTCCTGGAACGTGCTGGAGACCGCCAACAAGGGCCTGTTCTGCCAGCTCATCACGGTGCCGCTGTTCAAGGATCACAAGATCCTGACCCAGGTCGCCGGTCACGGCCTGCACACGATCAAGCTGCTGCCGCCGCTGACCATCACCGAAGAGGACTGCAACTGGATCGAGACCGCGTTCGACCAGGTGATCGCCGCGAGCCACAAGGTGCCCGGCGCGATCTGGTCGCTCGGCAAGACGCTGGTCGACAACGCGATCCGCAAGTCGGCGTAAGGCCGCAATTGTTCGAGGCTTTCCGGTTCGAGTTGGATGCCGCAGCTTGCGGCCTCGCGCGCAGGCTGAACTGAAAGCGGCCACCGGATTGACGCGCGCGCTCTCCACTCCGCCGGGCATCACAGACCCGGCTACCGCTCAGTCGGTTTTTCCCAAGAGATCAACGACGTCGCTCCCAGTTGAACGGCATCAGCACGCCAGCGGCAAAGCTCCGCCGGAAAAACGAAGTGCGCTCGTCAAGCTGATCGTCGTGGTGCTGCCTTCAATCGTCGCGCATAAGAATCAAGCGCGGATGCGCGTGCGTTCCTGGCGGCTCGGATCGGCTTGCAGCCGACTTGCCGCTGCTGTCAACTTCCGATAGATTTTTCCCGATGTTTCGCGTTGAAAGGAGCTGCCGTGAGATTGCTCGCTCCGCTTTTTTGCCTATCGCTTTTCGCTCTGCCGAGTTCAACGGCACTTGCTGACCAGAAGGTCTCGACCCAGATCACGATGGTCTTTACGGGACACAACAGGGATCAATTCGGTATTCATACCGTGGCCCCGACCGTCAACCCTGCGCATTGTCCGCTCCCCGATTCGGGCTATGCGACGGACAGCAATCAGCCCGGCTATCAGACCTATTACGCGGCAGTCTTGCTCGCGTTTGCCGAGCGCGCGGACATCGAGGTGGTGGTCGATGACGAAGGATGTATCGCGGACCGGCCCAAGCTCATAGGCATCAACATCTTGCGCTGACCGGGGCGGGGATGCACTCAGTGTCAATCCAGTCCGATTGTCCATCAGATCGTGCGCCTCAACTGGAAATGAGGCGCTCCGATCGCGCAGTTCGACGCCTCACTGCCGGACTCGCAATTGCCGCGATGATGATGGCCGTGTCACCGTTGCGCGCGGACTCGCCGCGGCCTGTCCCCGTGATCGTCATGCCTGACCATGAAACCGTGATCCCGATACCCGCACCGCCTTCGAATGCGGCTGCCATGAATCCACGGTCACTCGGCGACGTGGTCACTCAAAGATACAATAATCTCCGTACCGGAACGACGTTGTTCGGCGGGCTCGATCAGCGCGTGGTGTCGAGCCCCAACTTCGGATTCATCGGTGTTTTGGGCGCGAAGACATTAGAGGACACGCTTGACCACAATCACATTGACGGTGTTGTGGTCACACAGCCGCTATTCATGGCCAGCGTCGACTTCAAGCAAGGGCGACGAGCGGCCATCTTCATCGCGACCTCGACGAATTGGGTCTACGCCTTCGACGCGGACACCCTGGACAAGCTTTGGGAGCATCATCTCGGCGAGCCTTTCACGATCAAGCGTCCCTTTGACCAGCCACCGTCCAAGATCGCCTGCCAGATGACCGGGACGCAGAACCATGATCTGGAATCGATAGAACTTGGAATAGAGGCGACACCGGTGATCGATTTTGCGCGATCGCGGATCATCGTCAGCTATCGCATGATGGACGGCATCGCCGACGTCCCTGGACCGGATGGCCTGCCCAGCAGTGGAGCACAGCGCATCGCGGCGCTGGACCTGGCCACTGGAGACGTGGTCAAGGTCGTCGATGGGAGCCCGAATGGGCTGTTGCTGGACCGGAGGATTTCGGACGATCCGCTTTGGAATCAACTCCATCGCAGCCGTGCAAGTCTGCTGCTGGATGGCGATAAGGTGTACGTTGCCTTCGCGGGACGGTGTGAGACGAATGACCCGGCGATCTTCGCGAAGAATTCGTACCACGGCTGGATCTTTGCGTTTAACGCGGACACCTTGACGCCCGCGGGCCAATACCGCAGCACCAGCCTGTCCGCTGGAGGTCCGTCGCTCGAACCGGCTGCTGATCCGGTTGCTGGCGGTGGCATCTGGCAAGCGACCACGGGGCTCGCCGCCGATGGCCACGGCAATCTATACTTTGCGACTGGCAATCAGACCCGGTGTGGGGTCGCCGCCAATGGATCGGCGACCGTATGCAGCGCGCCAGATGCATCGGGCAAGAACCTCTCGAACAGCGTGGTTCGGCTACACGCCGAAGCCGGTGGCACACCGGGTTCGATCTCGCTGACCGCGGCCGACTGGTTCACACCGTACCGCAAGATATGGCTGGATGCTCTTGATCTGGACTTCGCTGCCTCAGGCGTGGTGCTGATCCCCGACACGCCATATCTCGTAGCGGGCGGCAAAGATGGCATGATGTACGTGCTGAATCGCGACCGCCTCGGCAAGTTCGACGGCAGCGCGCCGTTCGACGCGGCGGCGTTGCTGATCCCTCAACCCAACACGAACTCCCATACGTCAGGCGACCCATCCGGTCTCGACAATCTGCGCCGCGACCGTGTCGTGCAGAAGTTTCAGGCCGCCCAGAACCAATACTGTGCTGCCGGTCCGAACCCGATTTTCTGCCTTTCCAAGGGAGCGAGCTATCCGCCGTCACCTCCTCCTCCGGGGAGCGGGGTCTCCACGAGCGATTGGATCATGTGGCCTCACATTCATGGAACACCTGTGTTCGGGGCGTTTCCGGACGGGCGTGCTTTCCTCTATGTGTGGCCTGAGAAGGACGCCCTGAAATCCTTTCAATGGTGGGGCAAACGCCTGGACACGGCGCCTGCCTTGATTTCCGCCAGCGCGCCGGCAAAGTCTGGCGTCGCAACCAACAAGTCGGGTGAGATCGTGCTCGCGCCGCCCTATCTTGGCGACCAGATCCTCGCAAACGGGATGCCTGGCGGGATGCTTTCGCTCACCATCGATCCCGGGCAGCCGGCGGCAGGTGTGCTGTTCGCGTCCGTGCAGCGCTGCAGGGCCTTCAACGAAGCGGACACAACGTTCAACGAATGCTCGGTCGCGCAATGCGAGACCTCCGCCAATTGCCAGGAACCGCGCTTCGGGATGTTGCGCGCTTTCGATCCCATTTCCCTTAAGGAACTCTGGAACAATCAGATCGACAACTTGGCAAGCCCACCGGACAAGACTTACTGGTTCTCAAAATTCGTGGCACCGACAATTGCACGCGGCAGAGTCTTCCTTCCTACAGCATCCAGACGCGTGCTCGTGTACGGCTTGCGGTAGAGCGGAGTTTTTCCGATCGAACCGGTACGGAGGCTCTCGCCGGGGCCGTGAATTGAAGGGAGGCCGAGGGTGAGCTTTGACTCGGCTGCGAGTGGGGATCGTTCGGTGCGCCGCGCACGTTCTTCCACACGGCCGCAATCGTTCGAAGATGTCCGCTTCCACACGGGGCGGCAGCCTGCGATTTGGCGCGCGTGCTCGATCGGAACGCGGCAAGCCGGTCGACCTGCTCGCTTTGGATGAACCGCCGAGATCCGATCAACTTGCGGCTGCTCCGCGTGTTGTGAATGGACAGCCCAGCGACCTCGGCGGAAAACTTGCCTCACTTTGGAAGGAGCGGGCAGGGCTGCAGCTTGTCACGCCGCCCTGCGGATCAGGAGAACACGCCAGCAGATCGACGTTGCGACAACCATGATGGAGAGACGCGATGGCAGCCAATCTCACCTCCGTTGTAATGCAATACCTGACTCCTGAAGTCATCGAGCGAATCGCTTCATTTCTTGGCATCGACAAAGGCGCCGCCCAAAAAGCAGCAGGAGGAGCAGTTCCATCCCTGCTCGCAGGTCTTGCCGATCTGGCCGGAACCTCGGCAGGAGCAGGCCAGCTATCCAAACTCTTATCGCAACAGCAAGCTGGTTCGCCCTTGGATCTCCTGCGCAGCGCCGGTCCTCAGGCACTGGCCGAGACCGGATCGAATATGATGTCGGCTTTGTTCGGCGGTCGAACCATGGATGGGATGGCTCAGGCAATCGGCAAGTTTGCAGGTATCGGTGACGGTGGCGGCAAGTCACTTCTCGGCATGCTTGGACCGATCGTCATGGGCGCCCTGGCTCAACAACAGCGCAATATGGGTCTGGGCGCGAATGGCTTGGTCTCGCTGCTAAGTTCCCATAAGGACGAGTTCGTCCGAGCCATTCCGTCCGGGCTTGCGGATCAGCTTGGCACCTCCGGCCTGATTGACCGGTTTGCGGGTGCCTCCGAGCGGGCTCGCACGACCGCAAGCCAGACGACCTCCCCGGCATACAACAGGGTCGCCGCACAGTGGCCCTATTGGCTCGCGGCTTTGGTCGTGGTGGCTGGTCTTGCGTGGTTCGTGATCAACCGCCAGAGCGAACAGAATGTCGCGGAAGCGCCCGCTGCAACGCGACCGGCTACCGGCACGGTAGGCATGGCGCCGGCGAATACGACGGTCGATGGGGTGAACCTTGCAAGCAACCTCAACTCGTCCATCGACACCTTGAAGTCCACGCTGCCGGGTATCACAGACCCGGCCAGCGCTCAGTCAGCCCTGCCCAAGATCAATGGGGTCACAGCCCAGTTGAACGACATCAACGCGCGGGCCGCAAAGCTTCCCCCGGAAGGACGAAGCGCGCTCGTCAAGCTGATCGTCGTGGCGATCCCTTCGATCAATCAGATGTGTGACAAGGTCGTCGCAACGCCCGGCGTTGGGCCCGTCGCGAAGCCGGCCATCGACGATCTTCGCGCAAAGCTGGATGAACTGACGCGGGTCTGAACTCGCGCGGCGGCTTCGCCTGGATTGCCAACTATCCGGCCTGCGTTCATCGCAGCACCGTGGATTCTGTTGGTGCTGTGAACTGAGAGATCTTCGAAGCCTCGGCAAGTGTCCCGGTTCTGACGTTCGTATAACCTCGCGGCGAATTCTTTTACGAGCGTCAGAATCGAACGAACTAGCAAAACTCAGGAATCGAGTGTGGCTTGTGTCGGACATTCGCTTGACCCGGCTCGCGGGCATACTGAAGCGAATGTCCGACACGCCGGACGGGGGTCAGTTCAGCAAAGCGTGAGGCCAGGCGATTGCAAGAGAAGGCCCCTCAAATGAGGCTGACACATCGGCGGGGCACGGCGCTGATCAACATGGCCGTCGCAGCGCTGATTGTTGCCGCGCTGTATTTTGGCCGGGAAATTTTCGTCCCGGTCGCACTGGCTGTTCTCTTGAGCTTCGTGCTCGCGCCGTTCGTCAGACGTCTGCAGTCCCTGCGAATTCCGCGCACGGCTTCCGTGCTCGTCGTGGTCTTCTTCGGATTTGCGATCATATTCAGTTTGGGCGGGCTCATGGTTTCGGAGGCAACGCACCTTGCTGCCAAGCTTCCCGGGTATCAGCGAACGCTGAGTGACAAGGTCGAGAGCCTCCGTGGCTTGATGGGTGGCTCCGGAACATTGGAGCAGGCGTCCACCGTTCTCAAGGAGTTGGGCAAAGAACTGCAACATGGCGAAGCGAGCGGCCAGTTTGATTCCGATCGTGATCTCGCGAAACAAGCATCCGGTCCAACGGTTCCGATACAAGTTGAAGTCAAGCAGCCCGATCCCGGCGCCCTGACGACGCTGGCCAAGATCATCGAACCGTTGCTCACGCCGCTGACGAGGACCGGAATTGTCGTCATCTTCGTGAGCTTCATCTTGCTGCAACGGGAGGATCTGAGAAATCGGCTGGTCCGTCTGGCTGGCTCGGGAGACATTCAGCGCACGACCGCAGCCTTGGATGACGCGGGCAAGCGCCTGAGCAAGCTCTTTCTGACCCAGATCATGTTCAACGCCGTGTTCGGCTTGGCAATCGGCGTCGGCTTGGAGTTCATCGGCGTGCCGTCGGCTCCCTTGTGGGGTCTGATCGCGATGATTTTGCGCTTCGTCCCCTATATCGGCGCGCTGATCTCGGCCATATTTCCGCTCATTCTCGCGGCCGCTGTCGGCTCTGGGTGGCAAATGCTGGTGCTGACGGCCCTGTTGTTCGTGGTGCTGGAAGTTCTCGCCGGACAAGTTGTCGAGCCCTTGATCTATGGGCATAGTTCCGGCCTGTCTCCG
>Ga0070709_10001220_pt1 | contig 14103 bp, 16 predicted proteins | sample LARL51metaG_FD_65449 | JGI IMG/M metagenome (GOLD analysis project Ga0070709, IMG submission 65449) | Corn, switchgrass and miscanthus rhizosphere microbial communities from Kellogg Biological Station, Michigan, USA - LAR L5-1 metaG | ecosystem: Host-associated > Plants > Roots > Rhizosphere ...
CGGCGCGGGACGAGCTGACCAAGCTCGACCAGGCGATCGGCGACGGCGACCACGGCGCCAACCTGTCCCGGGGGATGACCGCGGCGGCGGACGGGCTGACCGGTCGGACACCGGCGGACGTGCTCAAGCTCGTCGGGCGGACGCTCATCTCGAAGGTCGGCGGCGCGTCCGGCCCGCTGTACGGGACGGCGTTCCGGGAGATGGCCAAGGCTCTCGGCGACGCCGCCGAGGTCGACGACGCGACGCTCGCCGCGGCGCTGCGGGCCGGGCTGGACGGCGTCGTCCGGCTCGGCAAGGCCGAGGAGGGCGACAAGACCATGGTCGACGCGTGGCTGCCGGCGCTGGCCGCGTTCGACGCCGCGGTCGGGATGGGGTCCTCGCTGGCCGACTCGGCGGCCGAGGCGGCGAACGCGGCCGCCGCCGGCGCGGAGGCGACGATCCCGATGCAGGCTCGCAAGGGCCGCGCGTCCTACCTCGGCCCGCGCTCGGTCGGCCACCAGGACCCGGGCGCGACGTCCAGCACGATGCTGTTCGCCGCGCTGGCCAAGGTGGCGGCGGGCGGCGGCACCGCCTAGAACTTCGGGATCTCGCGGGCTTCCTGAGCCGCGGCGACGACCTCCTCGAGGGTGGCGCCGGTGCCGGCGGTCACTGCCGCCGACACCGCGCCCTCCACGAACGGCGCGTCCACCAGCACGGTCTTCTCGGCCGGGGCGTCCTCCAGGGCGACCCGGACCGACAGCACGGCCGAGCCGAGGTCAGGGATCACCACCACGCCGTCCCCGGAGTCGGCCGAGCCGAGCGCGGCCGCGACCGCGTCCGGCGAGGTGCCGATCCTGCCGTCGTCGGTGCCGGCCGCGGTGATCACGGTGACGTCCGGCGCGAGCTGCGCGATCAGCTCGACCAGCCCGCTGGCGAGCCGCGCCGAATGCGAGACGAGCACGAGACCGACCATCGCTCAGACCCCCAGCTCCGCAGTGATCCGCTCCGGCGTGAGCGGCTCGTCCAACAGCCGTGCGAACCGCTCGCCGAGCGGCTGACCCTCGGGCCGGGCGTCCAGCCAGGTGGACAGCAGCCGGTAGCCCTCCACGTACGTCGAGGTGTACGCCCGCCACAGCGGATGGGACAGGAACCGCAGCGACTGCCGGGCCCGTTTCTCCGGCACCAGCATCCACCGCTGCAGGAACGCCACCACGTCGTCCTCCGACGCGCCGCGGTCGTGCAGCAGCAGCGCCGCGTCCTGCCGGGACCGGTCCAGCCGCTGCACCACGGCGGCGACCCGCTCGGCCAGCTCCCCGTCGAAGCCGAGCTTGAGGTCGGCGTAGATCTCCTCCGCCCACGGTCCCCAGCCGGCGCCGATCGACGCCGGTATGCCGAGATCGGCCAGCCCCTCGGCGATCAGGCACTCCGGCGTGTTGACCAGGAACACCGTGTGCTCCAGCCGCCCGCCGGCGCCGACGAGACCGCGCTCCTTGCGGCAGTGCTCGGTGTGGTGCCCCGGATAGGACTCGTGCGCGACCAGTTGCGGCAGCTGGGACAGCCGGTGCGGCAGGTCGGCGTTGATCGCGACCCGGGACCGGAACCCGCCGAGGTAGTAGTTGAACCCGCTCCACGGCTCGTCGGTGACGATCTGGTACTCGACGGTCTCCCCCTCCGGCAGCCCGTACCCGGTCCGCACCACGTCGCGCAGCGCGGAGGACAGGTCCCGGACCAGCCCGTCGAGCCGGTCCGGCGGGCACTCGTCCGCGGTCCGGTACGCCGCGTACCGCTCGGCCAGCGGCCCGGACCCGGGCAGCAGCGTGGCCAGCTCCTCGTGCGCGGCCGCGTAGTCCGACTCGTCGGCGAGCGCGATGTCGACCCCGAAGTACGCCTTCACCTCGTCGACGAACCCGACCGGCTCCCCGGCCAGGCGTCGCGCGTTGCACTCGAGCGCGGTCAGCTGGGACCGCAGCAGCGCAACCCGGTCCCCGGCCAGGCCGGAGGAGGGCAGTTCGGCCAGCAGCGCGCGGGCCTGCGCGGCGAGCGCCACCGGCAGCGGGCGAGCCTCGTCCTCGACCTGCCGGCGCAGCGCCGGGTCCCCGGTGTAGGCGTCGACGAAGCCCGCGGACAGCCGGTCGAACCGCAACCCGAGCAGGACGTACTCGCGGGCGAGATCCACACCGGCACGCTACCGGGCGCGGCCGGGCTCAGGCGCGGCCGTAGCGGCGGTGCCGGGTCCGGCTACCGGGCGGCCCCGGGCTCAGGCGCCGTAGCGACGGTGCCGGTCCGGATACCGGGCGGGACCGGGCTCAGGCGCCGTAGCGACGGTGCCGGTCCGCGTACGCCCGCAGCGCGCGCAGGAAGTCGATCCGCCGGAAGTCCGGCCAGTACGCCTCGCAGAAGTAGAACTCCGAGTGCGCGCTCTGCCAGAGCAGGAACCCGCTCATCCGCTGCTCGCCGCTCGTCCGGATCACCAGGTCGGGGTCGGGCTGGCCCCGGGTGTACAGGTGCTCGGCGATGTGGTCGACGTCGAGCACCTCGGCCAGCTCTTCGATCGTGGTGCCGGCCTTCGCGTGCTCGTGCAGCAGCGACCGTACGGCGTCCGCGATCTCCTGCCGGCCGCCGTAGCCGACCGCGATGTTCACCGCGAGCCCGCGCCGGTCCACGGTCCGCTCGGCCGCGGCCTTGAGCACGTGCGCCGTCTCCGGCGGCAACAGGTCGAGCGAGCCGACCAGCTTGATCCGCAAGCCGGCCCGGTCCGCGGCGAGCTCGTCGACCAGTTCCTCGATGATCCGCAGCAGCGGCTGGAGCTCGGACTCCGGCCGGGACAGGTTGTCGGTGGACAGCAACCAGAGGGTGACCACCTCGACGCCGGCGTCCGCGCTCCAGCGCAGCACGTCGCCGATCTTGTCGGCACCGGCCTGGTGACCGAAGCTGACGTCGCCGGCGCCCGCGGCCCTGGCCCAACGCCGATTGCCGTCACACATGACCCCGACGTGACGGGGCACCGGACGGCCTACCAGTTGGCGGCGCAACCGCCGTTCGTACATCGCGTACAGCAGCTCACGCGCAGCCACCCGTGCACTGTACGCGGGCCGGCCGACCGGACCGGGTCGTTCGGCCGGACCGTAGTGACGAAGACCGCACCGGAAATCGGGGGTTCGCCCCGTGCCAGCACACAGCGGTCGTCCGTAGCCTCGGCGTGGTGACGACCATGACGGAGCATCTCGCCGCCCTCGCCGCCCGTCCGCGGCTGCGCGGCTGGCTGCACGTGTGGGCCTTCGTCGTCTCGATCGCCGCCGGCCTGGTGCTGGTCGCGGTCGCCGGCTCCACCCGCGGGGCCGAAGCGGCGCTGGCCACCTCGATCTATGCGCTGACCGTCATGCTGCTGTTCGGCACCTCGGCGACCTACCACCGCGTGCGCTGGTCGACCCCGGCCCGACGGGCGCTGCTGGCCCGGCTCGACCACTCGATGATCTTCGTGTTCATCGCCGGGACGTACACACCGTTCGCGGTGCTGGCGATGCCGGAGCGGACCGGACGGGCGATCCTGGCGGTGGTCTGGTTCGGGGCGCTCGGTGGTGTGCTGCTCAAGACGAGCTGGATCACCGCGCCCCGCTGGCTGTCCGTGCCGCTCTACCTCGGCCTCGGCTGGGTGGCCGTGTTCGTCCTGCCGAGCCTGCTCCGCCAGGGCGGGGTCGCCGCGTTCGTCCTGATCATCGCCGGTGGCCTCGTCTACACCCTCGGCGGGATCGTGTACGGGTTGAAGCGCCCCGACCCGTGGCCGCGCACGTTCGGCTACCACGAGGTGTTCCACCTGTGCACCGTGATCGCCGCGACCTGCCACATGGTCGCGGTCTGGCTAGCCGTCTACTAGACGGGCGAGACGTCCACCCGCACCTTGACCGCCTTGCGCCCGTCCATGGCCAGGTAGCCGTCGGGCACCCCGGCCAGGTCGACGACCGCGTCGAAGATCGGGCTGGCGTCGATGTGGCCGAGTGCGATGTCGGTCATCAGCTCCGGCAGGTACGTCCGGGCCGGGGTGACACCGCCGGCCAGGTTGATGTTCCGGCCGAACAGCGACGACAGGTCCAAGCCCTCGACCAGGTGCGGCACGCCGACGTAGCCGATGGTGGCGCCGTCCCGGGCGACCGCGACCGCGGTGTCCAGCGCGGACTGGGCGCCGACGCACTCGAGCACGGCGTGCGCGCCGCCGGTCAGCGTGATGACCTCCTCGGCGGCGCGCTCGCCCCGACCGAGCACCACGTCGGTGGCGCCGAGCCGGCGGGCCACCTCGAGGCGCTGCTCGTGGTGGCCGATCACGGTGACGCTCTCCGCGCCGAGCCGGCGCGCGGCCAGCACGGCGCACAGCCCGACCGCGCCGTCGCCGACGATCACGACCCGGTGCCCGAACTTCACGCCGGCCGACCGGGCGGCGTGGTGCCCGGTCGGCAGCACGTCACACAGCGGGAGCAGCAGCTCGGGTGCGGCGTCCCGCAGCGCGGGCGGCACCACGACCAGGGTGCCGTCCGCGTGCGGGACCCGCAGCAACTCGCCCTGCGCCCCGTCGTGTCCTGGCTCGCCGAACACACCGCCGTCCACGCAGGACGTGGTCAGCCCGGACAGGCAGTACTCGCACGTCCCGTCCGACCAGGTGAAGGGGGAGATCACCAGGTCGCCGGGGCGTACGGTCCGGACGTCGGGACCGACGTCGGTGACAACGCCGATGAACTCGTGTCCGATCCGCTCGCCGGGCTGCCGCTGCCCGTAACCCCGGTACGCCCAGAGGTCGGTGCCGCACAGGGCGGCGGAGACCACCCGCACCACCGCGTCGGTGGACAGTTCCACCTCGGGGTCGGGTACGTGCTGGATCCGGATGTTGCCGGGTCCCTCGAAGACAGCGGCGCGCATACCCCGGGACCCTAGTGGGCCGGGGCGGCTACGACTCGGTCGGCTCCGGCCCGGTCGTCCCGGTCACGTCCGGGCCCTGCCCGCGCAGCCGGTCGACCGCGCCCATCGCCTCGCGCAGCTCGGTCAGCCAGCTCTCGGCGTGCTCGCCGACCAGCCGAACGCACCACGCCAGCGCCTCGGACCGGGACCGGGCCACGCCCGCGTCGACCAGCGTGTCCAGCACCTGCCGCTCCGGCTGCCGCAGCCGGGTCATCACCGGCGCCGACAGCGTGGTGAACAGCTGCCGGGTGCCGCCGGCGACCGCTCCCCAGGCGACCTTGCGCCCGTACCGGTGCTCGGCCTCCTGCGCGATCGCGATCCGCTCGTCCCGGGTGTCCTCCCGGAACCGGCTGATCCGCCCGGCCTCGGCCGCGCTCACCGCGACCGGGTCGTCCCCCTCCACCGCCGGCGCCTCCAGCGTGCCGACCACCAGGATCTCGTCCCGGTCCACGGTCACGCTGGGCGTGCCGGTGAACCAGCCGTCCGGCAGCCGGCCGGAGAACCAGCCCGCCGCGTCGTCGGCCGGCGGCAGGTCGGCCTGCTGCCAGCCCCCGCGTCCGCCGAACCCGCGGCCATGCCCGTGCCAGCCGCGCCCTCGTCCCACCATCGCCCGCCTCCGCATGTGATTACACCGTTGCAGTGCAATCACTATGCGCCCGGGCCGGGTCGCCCGGTAGGCCCGTCCGCCCAGGGCTGAACCGGGTCCGCGCCGGGTGTCAGAGCACGGCGCGGACCTGCGCGGCCAGCGCGGCCGGATCGGTCGACGGCCGGTCGCAGACGAACCCCCGGCAGACGTACGCGGCTGCCCGCCCGTCGAGCAGCGTACGGTCGGCCAGCAGCGGCACGCCCGGCGTGTCCGGCTGCCCGGCGACCACGACCAGCCCCGGCGACGTCCCCCGCCGGGCGACGTCGACCAGCTCGCCACCACCGGTGACGGCCACCTGCAGCGGCCCGGCCAGCGCTGCCTCGGCGACCGCGGCCGCCCAACCGCCGGCGCGCGGGTACGCCGCGACCACCGCGGCGAGCATGGCCAGTGCCGCCTCGGCCGCCTCCCGGTGGTCGGTCCGGTCCGACAGCGCCGCGTGGGTGAGCAGCGCGCCGGCCGCGGCCGCCGCTCCGGACGGCGTCGGCCCGTCGGTCGGGTCCGAGGGCCGGCGGATCAGCTGCTCGGCGTCGTCGGCCGTGTCGTGGAACCCGCCCCGGCCGTCCGAGAACCGGGCCAGCACCGTGTCGAGCAGCTCGCCCGCGGCGGCCAGCCAGCGCGGCTGCGCGGTGGCCTGGTGCAGCGCGAGCAATCCCTCGGCCAGGTCGGCGTAGTCCTCCAGCACGCCGGCCGGTGCCCCGACGATCCCGCCCCGGGAGCTGCGCCGCAGCCGCCCGTGCACCAGGTGGGTGTCCAACAGCAGCTCGGCCGCTGCCTCGGCCGCGATCACCCAGCCCGGCTCGCCGAGCACTGCGCCGGCCTCGGCCAGCCCGGCGATGGCCAGCCCGTTCCAGGCGGTGACGACCTTGTCGTCGCGGGCCGGCTGCGGGCGGGCGTCCCGGGCGGCGAGCAGCTGCTCCCGCACCGTCGTCCAGCGGGCGGAGTCGTCGGGGTCGGCCCGCAGCTGCAGGGTGGACGAGCCCTGCTCGAACGTGCCCGCCTCGGTCACCGCCAGCAGCTGCGCCGCCCACTCGCCGTCCTCGTACCCGAGCACCGCGATCAGCTGCGCCGGCGTCCACGCGTACGTCAGGCCCTCCATCCCGGCCGCGTCCGCGTCCAGCGCCGAGGCGAACCCGCCCTCGGGCGTACGCAGGTCGCCGAGCAGGAACCCGGCCGTCCCGTGGACGATCCGGCGGGCCAGCGGCGAGCCGGTCTCCCGCCACAGGTGCAGGTAGACCCGCAGCAGCAGGGCGTTGTCGTAGAGCATCTTCTCGAAGTGCGGCACCACCCAGTCGGCGTCGACCGAGTAGCGGGCGAACCCGCCGGCGAGCTGGTCGTACATGCCGCCGCGGGCCATCGCCTCGGCCGTCCCGACCACCATGTCCAGGCCGTCGCCGGTACGGGCGTGCCGGCGCAGCAGGAACTCGAGCACCATCGACGGCGGGAACTTGGGCGCGCCGCCGAAGCCGCCCCTGGCCTCGTCGTACGTGGTCCGCAGCGACGCGGCCGCCTCGTCCAGCACGGCCGCGTCCAGCGGCGCCGGGCTCAGCTCCCGCGGGGCGGCGAGCGCGGCGACGACCCGCTGGCCGGCCTGTCGCACGTCGTCGCGCCGGTCCCGCCAGGCTTCGGTCACCGAGCCGAGCAGCCGCTGGAACACCGGCTTCGGGAAGTACGTGCCGCAGTAGAACGGCGCGCCGTCCGGGGTGAGGAAGCAGGTCATCGGCCAGCCGCCCTGGCCGGTCATGCCCTGCGTGGCCTCCATGTAGACCGCGTCGACGTCGGGGCGCTCCTCCCGGTCGACCTTGACCGGCACGAAGCCGGCGTTGACGATCGCCGCGGTCTCGTCGTCCTCGAACGACTCGTGCGCCATGACGTGGCACCAGTGGCAGGCCGCGTACCCGACCGAGAGCAGCACCGGCACGTCCCGCCGCCTCGCCTCCGCGAACGCCTCCTCCGACCAGGGCCACCAGTCCACCGGGTTGTCCTTGTGCTGGAGCAGGTACGGGCTGGTCGCTTCGGCGAGGCGGTTGGCCATGGCCCCCATCGTGCCCCGCCGGCCGGTCCGGACACGCCCTAACCTGGCCCCGTGCCCGCCGACCTGCCCGTCAACGCCCGGGTGACGATCCCGGGCGACGAGCTGACCGAGCGGTTCTCCCGCTCGTCCGGGCCGGGCGGGCAGGGCGTCAACACCACCGACTCACGGGTCGAGCTGGTCTGGGACCTGGGCGCCTCGACGCTGCCGGCCGAGCTGCTGGACAAGCTCCGGCGCCGGCTCGGCTCGCGGCTGGCCGGGAACACGCTCGCGGTCACGGCCTCCGAGCGGCGGTCGCAGCTGCGCAACCGGGAAGCGGCGAGGGAGCGGCTGGCCGGCCTGCTCGCCCGCGCGCTGGAGCCGCCGCCTCCACCGCGGCGGGCGACCCGGCCGTCCCGCGGCGCGACCGAGCGCAGGCTCGAGTCGAAGAAGCGCCGGTCGGCCACCAAGCGGACCCGCCGGTCCGGCGCCGACGACTACTGATCCGGCTCCCGCGGCGTGCTCGGCGGTCGCTCCGAGCGGGAGTCGGACCGGGAGAACGAGCCGGGCACCTTGCGCAGGTGCTTGTTCATCGACCGGACCAGGAAGACCAGGGCGACCAGCAGCAGCAGGATGACGACCAGCCCGATCGGGCTGGCCTCGCGGTTCTCCGCGGCGGCGGCGAGCAGCAGCGGGCTCATGCGCTGATTGTCTCCCGTACGCCGGCGAACAGGTCGTCCTCCGGCAACTCGGTGTCGACCAGGGAGCGGGCCAGCTCGTAGTCCTCGGTCGGGGTGATCTGCTGGCGCAACTGCAGCGGCACCGCGAACCACCGGCTGGTCGGGTCGATCTGGGTGGCGTGCGCGAGCAGCGCCTCGTCCCGGCGCGGGAACCACTCGGCGCACTCGACGCGGGTGGTGATCCGAGGCGTGACGGTGTCCTCACCGTCCCACTCCTTGAGCCACTCCTCGTACGGCGACTCGAGGCCGGCGGCGAGCAGCGCCTCGTGCATCTGCGCCATCCGGGCCCGGCCGAAGCTCATGTGGTAGTAGAGCTTGAGCGGCTGCCAGGGCTCGCCGGCGTCCGGGTAGCGGTCCGGGTCGCCGGCCGCGTCGAACGCGACGACCGAGATCTTGTGGGTCATGATGTGGTCCGGGTGGGGGTAGCCGCCGTTCTCGTCGTAGGTGATCACGACGTGCGGGCGCTGCCGGCGGATCTCGGCGACCAGCCGCTCGGCCGCCACGTCAACGTCGACCAGCCCGAAGCTGCCCTCCGGCAGCGGCGGCGTCGGGTCGCCCTCCGGCAGCCCGGAGTCGACGAACCCGAGCCAGTCCTGGCGGACGCCGAGGATCTCCCGCGCCCTGGCCATCTCCGCCTTGCGGACCTCCGGCAGGTGCTCGACGACCTCCGGCCTGTCCATCGCCGGGTTGAGGATCGAACCGCGCTCGCCGCCGGTGGCGGTCACGACCAGCACGTCGGCGCCCTCGTCGACGTAGCGCGCCATCGTGGCGGCACCCTTGCTCGACTCGTCGTCGGGATGGGCGTGCACCGCCATGAGACGCAGTTGGTCCTCTGTCACGCCCGCACTCCTACTCCCTGGCTCCGACATTCTCTGGTCAGCAACGAGCACCCGGTCGTCCGGATTCCGCCGCCCCGACCTGGTACGGCAGCCGTACTAACATCGGCTACGGAGGGTCCATCCGCCGACCGGAGCGGTCGGGCGCCGGGCCCGGGTCGACGGCGGGAGTGGGTGTCGTCGCCGTGCGATGTTACTTTCGACGTTCGTTCCAGATCCGTTTCCCCTACCTGTACCCGAGGAGCACCCCGTGTCGATGACGGAAAACACCGCCCCCGTCACCTGGCTCACGCGGGAGTCTTTTGATCGCCTCAAGGCCGAGCTGGACAACCTGATCGAGAACCGTTCGGCCATCAGCGCCGAGATCAGCGCGCGCCGCGAGGAGGGAGACCTCCGGGAGAACGGCGGCTACCACGCCGCCCGCGAGGAGCAGGGCAAGCAGGAGGCGCGGATCCGCCAGCTGCAGGAGTTGCTGCGCACGGCGCAGGTCGGCGAGGCGCCCAGGCACGCCGGCGTCGCCGGGCCGGGCATGGTGGTGACCGTCCGTTTCGAGGACGACGACGAGAGCGAGACCTTCCTCATCGGTTCCCGCGAGGAGACCGGGGCGGACCTTGAGGTCTACTCGGCGGCCTCGCCGCTGGGCAAGGCCCTGGACGGGGCCAAGGTCGGCGAGACACGCTCGTACGAGACGCCGAACGGCAAGACGATGAGCGTCACGCTGCAGAAGGCCGAGCCGTTCCACGAATAGGCGCCGTCAGACAGCGGGGTGGCTGGCCCGCACGGCTTCCTGCACCAGCGGGATCACCCGGTACGGGATGGGCGTCGCCAGGGCGATCACGGTCGCGGTCCGACGGATGTCGGGATGGGCGACGACCCTGTCGATCACGCGCTGAAGGTCGGCATTGGAGCGGGCGACGATCCGGCACAGCAGGTCGCCCTGGCCGGTGACGGTATGCACCTGGAGAACCTGGGGGATCTGCGACAGGTGCGCCACCACGCCGTCCCGACCGGCGCCCTGCGCGATCTCCAGCGTCACGAAGGCGGACACGACGAACCCGAGCGCGCCCGGGTCGAGGTCCGGACCGAAGCCGGTGATCACCCCGCGGGTCTGCAGCCGGTCCAGCCGCGCCTGCGCCGTTCCGCGCGCGACGCCGAGCCGGCGGGCGCACTCCAGCACCCCGATCCGGGGCTGCTCGGCCAGCAGTGTGACGAGCCTCGCATCAAGCGCGTCGAACTGAGCATTCTGTCCAGCGGTAGAGGCCTCCACGCCGGCTGACTGTACAGCCTGATCAGCCATGGGCGTGCGGCTTGCCCAGTCGCCGCTCCTGGTCGGAGGCTGGTGTCGACGGCTTCGGCGGACGGAGTGGGCTCATGGACTTCCCGGTGCTCGGAATGGACCACGTGCGGTTCGCGGTGGGCAACGCCCGGCAGGCCGCGCACTACTACTCGACGGCGTTCGGGATGCGCTGCGTCGCGTACCGGGGACCGGAGACCGGCTGCCGCGACCTCGCCGAGTACGTCCTGGAGGCCGGCTCGGCCCGGTTCCGGATCACCGGCGAGGCGCACGCGGGGACCTGGGTCGGCGCGCACGTGCGCGAGCACGGTGACGGAGTGGTCGACCTGGCGATGACGGTGCCGGACGCCGAGACGGCGTACGGGCAGGCGATGTCGGCCGGCGCCACCTCCCTGGCCGAGCCGGCGGTGGCCGAGGACGAGCACGGGAAGGTCGTCACCGCTGCCATCGCGACGTACGGGCAGACGCGGCACACGTTCGTGCAGCGGAACGACTACTCCGGCACGTTCCTGCCGGGCTTCGTCCGCCGCGACCCGATGGTCGCCGCCCGGACGCCGTCGTTCACGGCGATCGACCACTGCGTCGGCAACGTCGAGCTCGGTCGGATGGACGAGTGGGTCGACTTCTACCACCGCGTACTCGGCTTCACGAACATGAAGGAGTTCGTCGGCGACGACATCGCGACCGAGTACTCGGCGCTGATGTCCAAGGTCGTCGCCGACGGCTCGCGGAAGGTGAAGTTCCCGCTCAACGAGCCGGCGGTGGGCAAGAAGAAGTCGCAGATCGACGAGTACCTGGAGTTCTACGGGGGGCCCGGCGTGCAGCACATGGCGCTGACCACCGACGACATCGTGGCCTCGGTGAAGGCGATGCAGGCGGCCGGAGTGGAGTTCCTGGCCACGCCGGACTCGTACTACGACGCGCTCGGCGGCTGGGTCGGCGAGACCAGGGTCGACCTCGCCACGCTGCGCGAGCACAACATCCTCGCCGACCGGGACGAGGACGGTTACCTCCTGCAGATCTTCACCAAGCCCGTGCAGGACCGGCCGACCGTGTTCTTCGAGCTGATCGAGCGGCACGGGTCCGAGGGCTTCGGGAAGGGCAACTTCAAGGCGCTGTTCGAGGCGATCGAGCGCGAGCAGGAGCGGCGCGGCAACCTCTGATCCAGGTCCCACTTCCGGCGCAGCTCGACCGGGCGCGGCGGAAACTCTGACCCGACGTCCCCACTCTCCCGGCGCGGCTCCACCGGGCGCCGCAGCAATCTCTGGTATCACTTTCCGGCTCCCCGCCCGTCGCGGCTCAACGAAGCGCCGCGGCGGGCGGGTCACGTCGTACGTGGTGCCCCGGGAGGCTGCGGGGTGCTGCGGGCTGCTACGGGGTCAGGTCGACCGCCGCCCGCAACGAGCCGTCCATGTGGAAGGGCGTCGACTCGTGCGAGTGCACGATCTGCCAGCGCCCGTCGACCTCCCGCAGCACCAGCGTGCTCCGGAACCAGAGCTCGAACGTCGCGCCGTCGCCCATCCGCGTCAGCCCGTACGCGACCGCCAGGTCCCCGCCCACCTCGACCTCGACGTCGCGGATCTCGTAGTCCATCGACCCGCCGCCCTTCTCGGCGAACCAGGACCGCGTCCCCTCCCGGTCGAACGTCTTGGCCAGCGGCGGCGCCAGGTCGTAGACGACCGCGCCGGGCCGGTGGCATGCGGCCACCCGGTCGGCGTCCATCTCCCGCATGGCCGCCGCGTGCTCCTCGATCACGTCGCGGACGGCGGTCTCGGCGGTGGTGACAGTCATCGGTGCCTCCTCGTCTCGGCGTTACGTACGGGCTGTCGAGGCGGCCGGGCCGGTTTCGACATCCGATGGGACAGTGACCGGACGAGTTCTGCGGAGGACCGGATGAAGTACCTGATCATGATGCAGTCGAACCCGTCGTTCCAGGAGATCTGGGGCCGGATGACCGACGAGCAGCTGCTCAGCCTCGGCCGCCGGCACCGCGCGCTGCACCAGGAGCTGGTCGACTCCGGCGAGCTGGTCGCCGCGGAGGGCCTCGACGACGTCGCGCTGACCCGGCGGGTCGCCGTGCGGAACGGCCGCACGCTGGTCAGCGACGGGCCGATGGCCGAGGCCAAGGAGCACCTGGCCGGCTTCTACCTGGTCGAGTGCTCGGCCGAGCGGGCGGTCGAGATCGCCGCTCGGACGCCGGACGCCGAGTGGAGCGAGGTGCTGGTGCGGCCGGTGCTCGACCTGGCGGCGCACGGGCTGTGACCGTCCCGTCCGCGGTCGAGCAGCTGCTGCGCGAGCTGGCGCCGCGGGTGCTCGGGGTCCTCGTCCGGCGTACCGGCGACTTCGAGACCTGCGAGGACGCGGTGCAGGAGGCGCTGCTGGCGGCGGCGACGCAGTGGCCGGCCGACGGCGTGCCGGCGAACCCGACCGGGTGGCTGGTCACCGTCGCCTCCCGGCGGCGGACCGAGCTGTGGCGCAACGAGACCGCCCGCCGGCGCCGGGAGCTGGCGGTGTTCGACGCGGCGGCCGAGCCGGAGCCGGTGAGCGGGGTGGACGACACGCTGACCCTGCTGACCCTCTGCTGCCACCCGGCGCTGACGCCGGTCTCGCAGGTCGCGCTGACCCTGCGCGCGGTCGGCGGGCTGACCACGGCGGAGATCGCGCGGGCCCTCCTCGTGCCGGAGCCGACCGTCGCGCAGCGGATCAGCCGGGCCAAGCAGCGGGTCAAGGCCGCGGGTGCGACGTTCGCGCCGCCGGCCCCGGACGAGCGGGACGACCGGCTGGCCGCGGTCCTCAACGTGCTCTACCTGATCTTCACCGAGGGGCACACGGCCAGCTCCGGTAGCTCGCTGCAGCGGGTGGAGCTGAGCGCGGAGGCGCTGCGGCTGGCCCGGCAGCTGCGGGCCGCCGCGCCCGACGACGGCGAGGTCGCCGGGCTGCTGGCGCTGATGCTGCTCACCGACGCGCGCCGGCCGGCCCGGACCACGCCGGACGGCAACCTGGTGCCGCTGGCGGCACAGGACCGGACGCGCTGGGACCAGGCGATGATCGCCGAGGGCACCGCGCTGCTGGAGGCGACGCTGCCCGTCGCGCCGCTCGGGCCGTACCAGCTGCAGGCGGCGATCGCGGCGGTGCACGACACGGCGCCGACCGCGGCCGAGACCGACTGGCAGCAGATCCTCGGCCTGTACGAGCTGCTCGCCGTGATCGCGCCGGGCCCGATGGTCGAGCTGAACCGGCTCGTCGCGGTGGCGATGGTGCACGGGCCGGAGGCGGGGCTGGACGCGCTGGCCGCGGCCGCCGAGGACCCCGCGCTGGCCGGCCACCACCGACTCGCCGCGGTGCGCGCCCACCTGCTCGAGCTGGCCGGCGACGCGCCGGCGGCCCGGGCCGCCTACCTGGAGGCGGCCCGGCTCACGCTCTCGGCGCCGGAGCGGCGGTACCTGGAGTCGCGCGCCGCCGCGACCCGGTGAGCCGTGGCGCCGGCGCGGCTACCCGATGCGCCGGTCGCGGCGGAGGTAGATGTCGCGCAGCAGCGCCACCTCGGCGGTGTGGTGGATGAGCTCGCGGTTCATCCACCACACGATCGACACGAACGGCAGCTCCGGATCCAGCCCGTACGGATATTGGCCGTAGCCGGGGACGTCGAGCTG
>Ga0070709_10001225_pt1 | contig 14082 bp, 12 predicted proteins | sample LARL51metaG_FD_65449 | JGI IMG/M metagenome (GOLD analysis project Ga0070709, IMG submission 65449) | Corn, switchgrass and miscanthus rhizosphere microbial communities from Kellogg Biological Station, Michigan, USA - LAR L5-1 metaG | ecosystem: Host-associated > Plants > Roots > Rhizosphere ...
ACGTCGTCGTAATCTCATCGGCGATCAGGCCGGACAACCCTGAAGTCGTGGAAGCTCATAAGCGAAAAATTCCCGTCATTCCGCGTGCCGAGATGCTCGCAGAGCTAATGCGCCTGAAATATGGCATTGCGGTTGGTGGCGCGCATGGGAAAACCACCACCACGTCGCTGGTCGCGTCCATTTTAACCGCGGCGCATCTTGATCCCACATTCGTCATCGGTGGAAGGGTCAATCAAGCGGGAACCACGGCGCGCCTGGGCCGCGGCGAATATTTCGTTGTGGAAGCAGACGAAAGCGACCGCAGCTTCCTGCTCTTTGCGCCCGTCGTTGCCGTGGTTACCACCATCGACCGCGAACATCTGGATCAATACAGCTCTCTCGAAGATATTCAAGGCGCCTTCGTGCAATTCGTAAATCGTGTTCCGTTTTATGGCGCGGCAATCCTGTGCCTGGACGAGCCGAACGTTCAAGCCATCATTCCCAACGTGAAACGGCCTATCCTTACTTATGGCACATCCAGCCAAGCCGATGTCCTGATCAGCGACGTTGTCCTGGAAGGACTAGCGAGCGAGTTTCGGCTCACCTACAAATGTGAAAACCTGGGAATATTTCGCCTGCCGCATCCGCCCGGCATTCACAATGTACGCAATGCCGCCGCTGCTGCTGCGGTTGCGCTGTACCTGAATGTTCCCGCCGAACTTATTCGGCAGGGACTGGCAAACTTCGGCGGAGTCGGCCGCCGCTTCGACATCAAGGGCACGGTAAACGAAATCACGGTGATCGATGACTATGGGCATCATCCCACCGAGATTCGTGCCACGCTCGAAGCTGCGCGCGGATGCAAGTTCAACCGGCTGCTCGTTCTTTTCCAGCCACACCGCTATACCCGCACACAACAGCTTTGGGACGAATTTCGCGTCGCGTTCAATCAAGCAGACCTGCTGGTGGTGACCGATATATATGCTGCGAGCGAAGCGCCCATCGACGGCATCAATAGCGAAGCCCTAGCCGCCGCGATTGGTGAAGCGGGGCACAGGAACGTGCACTACCTGCGTTCCATGCAGGCATCCATCGAATTTCTCTTACGGCAAGCGAAACCTGGCGACGCCATTCTTACGGTCGGCGCCGGAAACGTCAGCAGAGCCAGTAACGAACTGATGGTTCTACTTGGTACGGAGCATCCAAGCCACTATGCGCGTTGAGGACCCCAAACTCAAAACGGAGCTCGCCGCACTGGGAGTCGACCTGCGGTTCGGAACCTCCTTGGCCGAACTGACCTGCCTCGGCATTGGCGGGACGACCGATTTGCTACGTATCACCAGGCATGAGTCGATCCCGGAGCTCATCGCGCTGCTCGAAAGACATCATGTTGCACACAAATTTCTTGGCGGAGGCTCAAACCTGCTTGTGGGGGATGGTGAATTGCCGTGGGTCATCCTGCAACTAGCAAAACCTGATCCGGAAATCGTTTTGGAAGGCCATCTCGCTCACGTGGATGCCGCTGCCGACCTCGGCCGAACCGTTACCTATTGCGCAAAACACGATTTGGGCGGAATGGAGGGTCTGATCGGCGTTCCCGGCACTGTCGGAGGGGCGCTGCGCATGAATGCCGGAGCCTACGGAATGCAAATCGGCAGCTACGTTCGCGAGGTGAAAGTCTATCGGGCGGCTGAACGCAAGATAGAAATCCTCAGGGGTGAACAAATTTCGTTTGAATACCGTCACACTTCGTTTGGACCTGATGATATGATGCTCGCAGTGACGCTGGAACTTCCCTCCAAATCGTTCAAAGAAATTCTTCAAGGGATTCGTATCTGCAACGAGAAGCGACGCTCGAGCCAGCCGCTTGGGCAGAAAAGTGCCGGTTGCATCTTCAAAAATCCACCCGGCGCTTCTGCCGGACGCATGATCGATGAGCTTGGGCTGAAGGGCCACAGCGTTGGCGACGCCAAAGTGAGCGATCGCCACGCGAACTTTTTTGTCAACGCCGGCAAAGCCTCGGCAAAAGACATGCTCGCGTTGGTTGCCGATGTGCGTGGCAGGGTTGAAAACGCTTTCGGAGTAAAACTCGAAAATGAGGTCGTCGTGTGGGACGCGTGAAGGCCATCACTAAAAACGCGGGCGCCGTGGATGCCGAATCCTACCGGCCAGAGCTTGTTGAAAGCGACGAGCCGCGTTACTTGCGGCGCCAGAAACCGGTGGAGATTCGCCGCAAAAAATTCAGCGGCAAGAATTTTTCGCGCTACCGCACAATTTTCGGTGCATTGCTGATGGTCGCGGCGTTTCTGCAGGTGGCGCATGTTGGCGCAAATTTTCTGCTTCATTCGCCCAAAATGCTTTTGCTGAAGCCGGAGCAGGTGGAAGTTGCCGGCAATCACATTGTCTCGCGCGAGGCGGTGCTTGCGCCGTTTTACAAAGATCGTGGTCACAGCGTTCTGCGTATTCCGCTGGATACACGGCGCGGCGAAGTGGAACAAATCGCCTGGGTGCAATCAGCGAGCATTCAACGAATTTTGCCGAATCGTATTCGCGTTGAGATCAGCGAGCGTACTCCGATCGCTTTTGTTCGCAACGGCAGCGACATCGCGCTGGTGGACGAATTCGGTGTTTTTCTCGATCGTCCGCGCGGCGAAGACTTGCGCTTCCCGATCGTAACCGGGTTGGCAGATACGTTGCCGCGCGGCGAACGCCAGAAACGCATGCAGAACTATCGGGAATTTATCCGTTCCATCGATATGGCCTATCCGCGCTCGTCCGACCAGGTGAGCGAAGTCGATTTGTCGAATCCGAAAGAACTGCGTGTGGTGATGGCCGGCATTCCAGGATCGAAATCCACCCAGGCGGTCACCTTATTTTTCAATCAGAGCGACTTTGCCGGGCGCTATAGCACCGTCGTGCAAAATTTTGCCGTGTGGCAGGCGGAAAATGGCTGCGTGCAGTCGATCGATTTGCGTTACCGGCTTCCGGTTTTGAATCCGGACACTTCCAGCTCCTGTGGAAGCGCGCACAAATAGATTTTGCAATTCGAAGTGAGGAGTTGAGGATTGTCGAAGAGGGACAAATATCTGGTCGGGCTGGACATCGGCAGCACCAAGACCTGTGTGCTGATCGCGGAACTCGCCGACGAACAGCTCCGATTCCTGGCTTTGGGCGCGGCCGAATCGAAAGGCTTGCGCAAAGGGTCCATTGTCAATCTGGATGCCACGGTCAGCTCGATTCGCCGCGCGGTCGAAGAAGCCGAAGGCGTTTCCGGTATTCCAGTGGAGTCCGCGCTGATTGGCGTGGCAGGAAGCCACGTTCGCGGATTGAACAGCCGAGGTGGCGTAACGCTCGGCAATCGCCCCCGCGATATCGAGCGCGAAGATGTGCGACGCGCTGTCGATGCGGCGCGCAACATATCTCTCCCGGAAGACCGCGAAGTGCTTCACGTTTTGCCGCACGAATTTTCCGTGGATGCTCACGACGGCATTCGCGACGCGGTCGGCATGGTTGGCCAGCGCCTTGAAGTCAACGTCCATGTCGTTACTTCGTCGATGATCGCGACGCAGAATCTGGTGACCGCAGCGAATCGCGCGGGAATTTTGATCAGTGACACGGTTGTTGAGCCGCTCGCATCCGCGGAAGCTTGCCTTACGCAGGACGAACGCGATCTTGGAACCTGCTTGTTGGATATCGGCGGCGGCACGACGGAATTGGTCGTCTATGGTGGCGGAGTTGTCCGCCACACCGGAGCTATTCCGGTCGGCGGCGATCATTTCACCAACGATCTTGCGGTTGGTTTGCGCACGCCGATTCCAGAAGCGGAACGTATCAAGCGGCATCACGGATGTGCCGCGAAATCCCTGCTTCAGGAAGATGCCGCGATCGAAATCGCCAGCGTTGGCGACCGTCCGCCGCGCACTATTTTCGCGCGAATGCTGACAGACATCATCGAACCGCGCGCGCAGGAATTTGTGGCGTTGATTCGCGACGAAATGCGCCGCGCCGGCCTTCAATCGCAGATTCCGGCGGGATTTGTTTTGTCCGGAGGGGGCGCGCGCTTGAATGGGCTGGTTGAAATGATGGAGCAATCGTTTCATTTGCCAGTGCGCATCGCGGAACCGCGCGGTCTTGCGGACATGCCGGAGCAAGTCGAGCAGCCGGAATACGCAACAGTTGTGGGACTGGTTTTGTACGGTGCCAAGGCGCGTCGCACACAAGGGCAACGCTCCACCAATTTCGTCGCGAAATTGCGAGCCATGTTCGCCGGAGCATAGAGACAAGACATTCGGACCGTCCAGCGCGGTCCAGTCACAGCTATTAGGAGTCAGTACCAGAAGGACCGGTTAATTAACGAGCTTCGCCCGGCCCGTTAAGGGGGAACAGGATGACGTCGAAAGATAACGCAATTCGCATGAGCTTCAGCGAGGAGTTGTCGCCCGCAAAGATTAAGGTGATCGGTGTTGGAGGCGGCGGTTGTAACGCCGTCAACCGCATGATTCGTGCCAAGGTGGAGGGCATCGAATTCATCGCGGCCAACACTGATTTGCAGGCGCTCAAGCTGTGCCAGGCGCCGTTGAAGTTGCAGCTCGGCGCAAAATTAACGAAAGGGCTCGGCGCGGGGGCCAATCCGGAAGTAGGCCGCAAAGCCGCTCTCGAAGACACCGACAAAATTATTGAAGCGCTCGAAGGCTCGGACATGATTTTTATCACCTCCGGCCTCGGTGGAGGGACGGGCTCCGGCGCCGCTCCGGTAGTCGCATCTCTCGCCAGCGAACTCGGCGCTCTGACGGTCGCAGTGGTCACCAAGCCGTTCGCGTTCGAAGGCAAGCGCCGGATGCTGCAGGCCGAACAGGCGCTGCAGGATTTGATTGGCGCGGTTGACACCGTCATCGTCATTCCGAATGAGCGTTTGATGGAAACCGTCGAACGCGGCACCAGCTTTTTTGACGCATTTCGCATCGCTGACGATATTCTTCGCCAAGCCGTGCAAGGCATCTCGGACATCATTACCGTTCCCGGCATCATCAATCGCGACTTTGCGGATGTGAAAGCTATTATGAGCGGCCAAGGTTACGCAGTGATGGGCACAGCCGTGGCCACCGGTTCGAACCGCGCCACCGATGCGGCGAATCGCGCCATAGCCAGCCCGTTGCTCGAAGACAATTCCATTGAGGGTGCGCAGGGCATCCTGATTAATATTTGCGGCAGTCCGAGTCTGACGCTGCACGAAGTTCATGAGGCTTCGTCCATCATCCAGAAAGCCGCGCACGAAAACGCCAACATTATTTTCGGCGCGGTACAGGACGAAACCATGAAGGATTCCGTCAAGATCACGGTCATCGCTGCCGGCTTCAAGGAAGCCAACAAGAAAAACGTCGCCAAGCGGCCGGAATTTCTGCCCAAAACATGGAAAGCGGGCAGGGAACTTCCCGCCGCGGCCGCCGCCGCTGCAGGTGCCGGGTCCAGCTCAGGCTCCGGATCCGCAACCGCCAACGAACAACAAACGGTGCTTCACCAGTCACAACAAAATGTTCGCGATGTCGCGCAGGATGTTGCGGCGGACGATCTGGACGTACCCACATTTCTCCGCCGTCAAGCACAAAAGGCGTAACTTTAGGAGCGGATTCGGCGGCGCGGGTTCGCTCTTTAATTTTTCGTATTCGAACAATCCGACATGACCCTTCTCGGTCCCGCTCTTGAATCCGTTTCGTAGCCGGTAGCACGGCTAGCTCTTTCGCATCGTAGGTATTTTTGCCAGAAGAAGTTTGTGCAGTGCTCTCAATCCAGAGCACCCGTACTCGTCTTTCTGATCGAGTATTTTTTCAGCACTTCCGACATGTTTCGTACCGCCGCTTCGAATACAACGTAATCTGTTCGCGGATATGGCAACGTCGAACTTAGACCGGAATGAAACTCTTGCGCACAGGTAACTCGCGCCAGGCGTTCCAGATTTAAGCCGTCAATGCCGCCTCCGGCCAGAATCGCAACCCGCCTCCCGGCCACACGCACCAACTTAGAGATGACCACATTCCCCTGCTCCGCGCTCGGTTTGCCGCCCGACGTCAAAATTCTCGCGGCGCGCGTAGAGATCACATTCTCCAGTGCGTCTAGCAAATTCGGCGTTTCATCGAAGGCGCGATGAAATGTAACCGGCAGGGGCGGTGCTAAATCCACGAGAGCACGTGTACGTTCAACGTCGACTTGCCGGTTCTTGCGCAGCACGCCAAGAACGACTCCCTCCATCCCGCATTCTTTTGCAGTGGCAAGGTCGCTGGCCATTTGCTTAAATTCCCGCGCGGAGTAGCAAAAAGTTCCACTTCGTGGACGAATCATCGCGAAGACTGGAATATGAATTTGAGCGCGTACTGCGCGCATCAGTTCCACGCTTGGAGTGACTCCACCCACGCGCAGGTTTTCGCAGAGTTCGATGCGGTCGGCTCCCCCGCGTTCTGCCGCTAGGGCAGCGTCAAGAGTTTCGACGCAGATTTCCAGTAAGGGAGAGTTCTTCATCGGGGAGAATTGAGCGCTAGTGTTTCGCGGACTTAGCCTCCAGCGCTCCCGAAAGAGTCCCCCACCCTTGCCGGGAAAGATTCCAGAAAATCAGCCAGGCGGCGAACGCGCTCACTCCGAGCAGCAATAATCCCGACAGCCAGTGTCTGAATACGAGCATGCCGATGCCGAACATTGCGGTATAGACCATCGTGCAGCCAGCGACCCAGTTCGCTGCGTTTGCCGCAAAATCGCGAACCTGCGTCAATTCGGGACACAACTTCGCGATGGGCTGCCAGCCGTAAACACTTGGATGGACGCGCCGGTAAAACGAAGTCAACTTTTCGATCGGCTCTGGTTTTGTGGCGAAGGTTCCGATGATCCATGCAATCGTCGTCACTCCTGCGGTGATGAGGGTGGCCTTCGCGGTGACCACCGCTCCGTTGCCTGTGAATGGATATTTCGCGAGCACGAACGTAAGCACCGCGGCGGTCACGGTTGCGGTAATTTCGCTCCATGCGTTGATGCGCCACCAATACCAGCGCAAAATCAATACGGCACCCGTGCCAGCTCCAATTCCAAGTACGATTTGCCAGCCTTCGGAAATGGAAGCCAGCTGGCTCGCGACGTATCCACCAGCGAGCACCAGCAGAACCGTAAACACTTTTCCGATGTTTACGTAGTGCCGTTCGCCCGCGTCGCGCACCAGGAATCGCCGGTAAAAATCGTTCACGAGATACGATGTTCCCCAGTTCAGTTGCGTGCCGATGGTGGACATGAATGCGGCGAGAAAAGCCGCTACCATCAAGCCGCGTAGCGCGGGCGGGAGAAAATCGCGCAGGACCATCACGTAGCCCTGCTGAGGACTCGCGGCGAAATCCGCGCTCGGCGAGAGCCCGCCGTGCGGCGAGTAGAGTGCCAGCGCCACAAGTCCAGTTAAAATCCATGGCCAGGGACGTAACGCATAGTTCGCCAGGTTGAACCACAGCGTCGCGCCCAGCGAATTTTTCTCGTCCTTGGCGCTGAACATGCGTTGCGCAACGTAGCCGCCGCCGCCCGGTTCCGCTCCCGGGTACCAGGAACTCCACCACTGAACGCCTAGAAATAAGACAAACGAAACCAGCGGAATGGTCCACATGGCGTTGGTAGTCATTCCGAGCTGAAAATCCGGGAAAAACTTTAGTGGATTTGCGGTCTGCACGCCGGTTTTGGCTACGGCATCGCCGACAATCTGCAATCGCAACGTCAGAGCGTTAATTCCGCCCAGCTTGCTGACCGCAACCCATGCCAATACTGTGACCATGCTCATCTTCAACACAAATTGAAACAGGTCCGTAACCAGCACCCCCCAAAGGCCGCCGATGAAGGTGTAAATGCCGGTGAACGGAATCAGTACAAAAACACAGATCAACAAAGCAGTGTGCCGGGGATCGCCGAGCGTGTAGTGCACCAACACATGGTTACCGAGGACGATTTGCCAGACCTTGCCTTGCGCGATGGCTGGTCCCAGCAAGACCGCGATGATGTCCACCATCGCGCGGGTGACCCAGCCGAGAATGAAGCAGTTCATCAGCAAACCGAGATAAATAGATTTCAATCCGCGGAGAAACGCAGCGGGCTTGCCGGAGTAACGTAGTTCCGTCAATTCCACGTCGGTCATAATTTCCGCGCGGCGCCAATAACGCGCGAAGAAAAAGACCGTCAGCATTCCCGTGAGGCACTGATTCCACCACAGCCAGTTTCCGGCGATTCCTTGCGTGGCCACCAGGCCAGTGACAAGCAGAGGAGTGTCCGCAGCGAATGTGGTGGCTACCATGCTAGTGCCCGCCAGCCACCAGGAAACATCGCGCCCGGAAATAAAAAATTCCGCGGTATTTCCGCTTGCGCGTCGGCGGTAGTAAATTCCAATCAGAAGATTGATGAGCAAGTATCCAACGATGACCACCCAATCCGTTGTGGTTAGCGGCATAGTCCTCTCGTTGAATCGATGGAGCCGGACGAAGCTTCACATTTAAGTTTGGCTGTGTGGCTTGCCCGGATGCGAGAGAATAGTGCTATAGAGCATTAATTGCAAGGATTGTTTGACTACAGATCAAGATTCCAAAAACATACGAGCGAGCTGGAAATTTCCGTGTCGCGACATGTTGGGTGTGCGGATTGTAGGAGAGCGTTAAATCAGACCCATCGCGGCAAACGCGGTCAGCGCAGCGCATCCCAAGCCGATACCGAGAATCGCGCCGGCTAGCACGTCACTTAGAAAGTGCATGCCCAATACAATGCGCGAAACCGCAATGCTGCACGCAAAAAAGTACACCGGGATTTCGACCCCCCGATAGAAATAACTCAATACCAGCGCGATGGAAAACGCCGTCATCGTATGGCCCGAAGGGAATGAAAACTTATCGGGAGGCAGAACTTTCGACCAGCAATGCGGTTCCAATTGGCAAGGGCGCTTGCGATGGCTCAATCTTTTTAACAGCTTGAACACGCCGACGCCGACGGTCGCGGCCATCGCTGCCGCGCTCACTGCTGCATACCTCTGTGGTCCGCCGAACACCAGCAAAAGCGCCGCAAGCGAATACCACAGCCAGCCATCGCCTAGCCGTGTGGCCGCAATCATCCAGTAGCGGATCCATCGAGGAGCGCGCCAACGATTCATCCGCCGCATCAAGCGGTGGTCGCGGCTCTCAATCTGTTTCCAGACTTGGCCCCAAACCTGGCGTGTGACGGTCATTTGTGCACTCGCACTTACGCTATTTCAAATCTGCTCGGTCCCCGGATGCAAATCCCAAAGCATTCGCGGCTTTTTGGCCGCTTCCTGAAAATGCGCGGCCCACCTGCGGCAAAACAAAATTTCATTCATCCAATGCGCCGTGGTGATTACCGGAATCAAGCCAGCGAGTGGAGAAAGCGCCAACATCGCTGGCTTGTCCTGGAATAATTCATTGCTGATTGAGAATACGTCGGCCGTTAGGGAGGCAAGACTTCCGTGCTCGCCGCATACCTTGCCGCGCCTGGCACGAAGTCCAGCGAAAAACTCCTCCACAGTTTGCGCGCCCGGTACTTCCGTGTAAGTCAACCCGACTCCGCGCAGGGTATGCGAATCGCTGCCACCGATGGCGATCTTTCGTAGTCTTTTTGCCAAGGCTTGCGCGTGCCGATTCGCCTTTGCCCACATCTGGCCGTTACGAATTTCGAATGCCGGGATGTAGGAGGCGAACCAATGAAAATCGTCTTCGTCGCGCTTTCCGGTAAGGCCGGAAAAAACATGGTTCACGCTGAAGAAGAGTTTTTGTTCCGTCAGGTACATCACCAGGGACACGAAGTCAGCGCGCCGACGCTGAATCTCGCAGTGATCGCGCTCGCTCAAATTGTAGACGCCGATGTGGACTTCCGTGCCGCTGGGCATCCGGCAGGTCACTTCTTCGCTGACGAAAAAATCCGCATGGCCGCGCAGCATTTCCGCCGCGTCAATGGAATCGTGGTCGGTGAGGGTAACGATGGACATACCCAGCTGCTTGCAACGGGTATAGACCTCACGGGGGTGATTGTAGGACTCCTTACAAACGCGCGAAAGCAAAGGAGTGTTGCACATTCCTGAAGCGGTCGAGTGGATGTGAAGGTCGCATCGCATGCTCCCATTTTTATGCATCGGATATGAACAGGCTATAAAGAGGTGGAGAAAACTAGGTGAATGTGCCCCTGGAAACTATTGATGACAAATGACTTCAAGAGTTATCCACATGGCATTGCCCGTGCTCTTCAGAATGGCAAAAATTTGTGTCACACTCCCGTGATGTCCGTCCAAAGAAGAATTCATGTTCTTTTTCATGATGCCGGAGGAGGTCATCGCAACGCGGCAATGGCCCTGAAAGCGGTATGCGAGCAGCAATCTCGACCGTGGGAAATTAACCTTGTGCAGTTCCAGGAACTTACTGACCATTTGGATGTGCTTCGTCGGTTTACTGGGATCCGTATTCAGGAGCAGTACAACATATTGCTTCGTAATGGCCGGACTTGGGGAAGTGAATATCTGCTTCGCGTACTGCAGTTCACGATTCGTATCTTTCATAAGCCGATGGTCAAGCTTCTTGCCAACTATTGGCGAGCGAATCCGGCGGATGCGCTCATTTCAGTGATACCGCACTTCAATCGCGAAATTGCCGAGAGCTGGACTTCGGTTTATCCAGAACGGCCATTCATCACTTTGATTACCGACATAGCCGATTTCCCTCCTCGCTTCTGGATCGAGCCAGTCGAGGAACAGATTGTGATCACTGGATCGGAACGCGCGGCGCAGCAAGCGCGTGAGTTTGGCAAGACCGAACGGAATTTATTCCGCGCGTCCGGGATGATTCTTCGGCCGGAGTTTTACTTGGAGCAAAAGGAGTCGCCGACAGCGATTCGGAAACGGCTGGGTCTCGATCCAGAGTTGCCAACGGCAATCGTCCTTTTTGGCGGATACGGCTCCAACGTGATGTACGACATTGTCGAGCAGTTAGACGCAGCGCGATTGCCGCTACAAATGATTCTGGTGTGCGGCAAGAATGAGAAATTGGTGCTGCGGCTTCGCGAAAAAGAATGGAATCTGCGACTGCACATCGTCGGTTTTTCTCGAGAGGTGAACCGGCTGATGCGCGCTGCCGATTTCCTGATTGGCAAGCCAGGTCCCGGCAGTATTGCGGAAGCGATGATTTCCGGGTTGCCGGTGATTGTGGAATGCAATGCCAGTACGCTGCCGCAGGAACGCTATAACACTGAGTGGGTCAGGGAAAAACAGGTTGGGACCGTCATCAAGAATTTCAAGGGTATCGTGCCCGCTGTGCGGCTGTTTCTTCAGCCAGGCAAACTGGCGGAGTTACAAAGCAACGTAGCAGTGCTCCACAATCGCGCGGTGTTTGAGATTGCGGATTTCTTGGCAAGTTTGTTGCAAGCGCAGAATGGATTCGGCGCACGCGATGAAACGTCGATCGCTGTCAAACAGTCGCGCTGATATCCACGTCTGTTTTCGGGTCTGTTCGCAGAGCTACGCAGGTCAGCGACTGGCGCGTTCGGCACGATCCGAGCGACGATAGCGCGGTCCAGCTCCCGGATTTTCGGAACGAGTCTTGATGCGGGGTTTGGCGCAAGTGGTGGCACCCCAGCGCGAGGAGCGCTTGGCCGTACGGCAAATTTTTATGCAACCTGCGCGTGCGTGGGACTCCGTGCATCTGCAGTAGCATTCCACGGTCACCGAGCGACTCAGCAGTGCGGAAGCATCCGCGAAACTGGCGGTAGCGAAGCAAAGTGCTATCAGCAGAGCACTGGGGATTTTGCGACCAAGCATCGGAATTGCGGGAAAGCCGAACAGCTCCCCCAACCCCATTTCCATCCACCTCATGGACTGCACAAAGCGCACAAGGCAATTTTCGATTCAACAGCGAAAAAAACCTATGAGCCGGAAAGCTAAATTTTTACGTTACTGGGGTTCTAGAACCGGCAACCGACTGCGCTTGGATTGCCGGGATTCCCTTATCGGTGTAGTTGTCGTTCCCAAGTGGTGTTTGCGGCCAAGAATGGCGCAGGCAATCAGAAGTCTTAGCTATCGCTAAGTTGATGCATTGCAATAACTTAACCGAAGGCAAGCCACTCAATCCGAATGGTTAGGCCATTGCAAAAGCAACTTGTGTCGGCACGTTTCAGGTCACGGTCTAAGAATGACGCCAAGCGAGGGGGAAAGGGCTTGCTTGGCGAAATTCGAAGGCTGTTCCGACCTGCGTCTGAGAGGGAAGCTAGGAGGGAATGACCCCACGCAGCCGGTGGGAAAACGACGCTCGGTAAGAAACGTGCCTTCGAAGGGCTCCCGGTCCCAAGCTGGAGCCCCCATTTTATTTTTTGACACGTCCAGAACTCAAGTTTTTGAAATTCCCGCCGAGTGAATACCAGTTCAATTCCGAACCAAGCCCGCAACCTTCGCCGCGTTTTTCTGCTTATCGATTCCTAACGTCGCCTCGTCCTAATCGTCGTCTTGCTGACCATGGTTCCCTAACGATCGTCCCCCAGATAGGACGCTGCTCAATTCAATTTTTTCGCTACTGCAATCTTTGCCTGACCCAGAACATGCTGGACCTGCGTCTCGCGTAGGCGCGACGCGTCATATTCAAAAGACAATTCTGTTTTCGCTTCGTTCAGGCGGAACTTGCGCAAACCGTAGGTATTCGAGAACTCGCCCAGTTGATTCAATTGCTCGAGGGTGAGCGGCGAAGCCAGTGCGTATCTGATTTCGAGAAGTGTCATGGAGCGATTATAGCAGTTCACGATGATCGGTCCGTAAACGAGCATTGTAGCGTGGTCACGCCATTTGACAGAGATAGGGGTGGGGGGTATAAATGGTGGTGGAGGGCATTTATTCGATGGCTCCCAAAAAATCTAAGCACACGCACTCCGCCGAGTGCGCTTGCGTCGTAGGTCCTGGCCACAAAGCGATGGCTGTCGATCCTGAGCTGAAGCACCGCAATCAGAAACGTCTTCGACGAATTGAAGGCCAAGTGCGCGGCTTGCAAAAAATGGTTGAAGAAGATCGCTACTGCGCGGACATCATTGTGCAGATTGCGTCGGTCCAAGAGGCTTTGCGAGGAGTGGCGCGCAACCTAATGAAAAACCATCTTCACCACTGCGCGGCGAATGCGCTGCGCTCGGCAAAAAAAGAAGAAACCACTGCCATGTATGACGAGTTGCTGGGACTGATCTATACCCATCTGCGCTAGGCGTCTTTGTGCAACTGCGCCGACCAGCCGACTAGCCAAGAAATTGCGAGGAATCAATGGCACGCGATCCTGTCTGTGGAATGACGGTCGAACCGCCAAATGCAGCGGCGCACGTCGAGCATCAAGGCGGTACATATTATTTTTGCAACGAGGGGTGTGCGCGGAAGTTTCTAGCTAGTCCAGAGCAGTATGTGAGGGCTTCGGAGGGTTCAGCAGGTCCGGCGTGGATGATCAGCCAGCGGTCTTCGTCTTCCACGCCGACAGGTATGCCGATTGCGGCTGGCACTGCCGGCGCGAAAGATCCCGTTTGCGGCATGAGCGTGGATCCCGCGAATGCCGCCGCCACTCGGGTGCATGCTGGCGAAACATATTACCTCTGCTCGAAGCCCTGCGCTGAGCGTTTTGTGAAGGAGCCAGATCGATTCGCGAAATCTCCCGGCGATACACCCATGAACTCTGCTCCCGCGCACCAACCTGGCGATTCGCCTGCGAGATCGTCCAACCCCTCGGAAGGACAGCAGCAGATTCGCTACACGTGTCCGATGCATCCCGAAATTGTGCAATGGGGACCGGGCGTTTGTCCTAAATGCGGAATGTCGCTTGAGCCGATGGACATGGTCGCTGAGGAGAGGTCCGATCCAGAATATGAATCGATGCGCAAGCGTTTCTGGGCGAGCGCCGTTCTCACCGCTCCTGTCTTGATCCTCGGGATGTTCGGCGAAAGACTTGGCCTGCGTTTGTCCGGTACCGAGCGAAATTGGATTGAATTTGTGCTCGCTTCGCCGGTTGTGTTGTGGGGAGGTGGGCCGTTTTTCAAACGGTTCTGGGCTTCGCTCGTCAATCGCAGCCCGAATATGTTCACGCT
>Ga0070709_10001226_pt1 | contig 14060 bp, 11 predicted proteins | sample LARL51metaG_FD_65449 | JGI IMG/M metagenome (GOLD analysis project Ga0070709, IMG submission 65449) | Corn, switchgrass and miscanthus rhizosphere microbial communities from Kellogg Biological Station, Michigan, USA - LAR L5-1 metaG | ecosystem: Host-associated > Plants > Roots > Rhizosphere ...
GCTCCGCGAGGCGTGGCATCGTTACGCGTTGCCGCTGGCGATTACAGAGGTTCACCTCGGATGCACTCGCGACGAACAACTGCGATGGCTCGCGGAAGCCTGGCGCGCAGCGAACTCTTTGCGCAGCGAGAATGTCGACGTTCGCGCAATAACAGTCTGGTCGCTGCTCGGATGCTATGGCTGGCGTTCCCTGCTCACATCCGACTTCGACTCTTACGAGGCAGCGGCGTTCGACCTTCGTTCTCCGCAGCCTCGACCAACGGCCCTCGCGAAAATGGTTGCCGGATTGGCCAGTACAGGACACGTCGATCACCCCGCGCTCGACGGCGATGGCTGGTGGCGTCGGGACATTCGATTCATTCATCGCCCCCCTCGGGACACCGGAGCAACTTCGCGCCAGGACGCGAAGGGCAGTCGGACTCAGCGAGCCATTCTCGTCGCGGGCTGCAGCGGCACGCTTGGACGCGCGTTTCGGCGCATCGCTGCTCAGCGAGGACTGACCGCAATTGGCGCGGGCCACGACGATCTCGACATCTGCAACTCTAGTTCAGTGGCAGCTTTTCTCGATCGCGTGCGACCCTGGGCAGTCATCAACGCCGCCGGCTATGTGACGGTAGACGACGCCGAGGACGACGCAGTGAATTGTTTTCGCATAAACACCGAGGGAGGCTGCGTGCTGGGCGATGATTGCGCCCGACTCGGCATCCCTCTGGTTGCTTTCTCGAGTGACCTTGTGTTCGACGGGAACAAAGGGCAGTCCTACGTCGAGAGTGACGCTACGAATCCGCTCGGCATTTACGGTGCGAGCAAGGCACGCCTCGAGGAGCATCTCCTGCGATCGCCGTCCACCCTTCTCATACGGACGAGCGCTTTTTTCGGCCCGTGGGACTCGCACAATTTTCTGGCCACCACCTTCCGCGAGCTCAGTCAGGGACGCGAAGTCCGCGTTGCCAACGACACCGTCGTCTCGCCGAGCTACGTCCCCGACCTCGTCGACGCCACGCTCGACCTTCTTATCGACGGAGAGAGCGGTGTCTGGCACCTCGCGAACATTGGCGCGCTGACCTGGTTCGAATTCGCGCGCATGGCGGCGCAGAAAGCAGGTATCGACCATTCGCGCCTCGTCGGCGTACCGATCGGCGAGCTCGGCTTGCGAGCGCGCCGACCGATCCACAGCTCGCTAACGAGCGAGCGCGGGCTGTTGATGCCCACCGTCGACAAAGCAATTGACTGCTGGCTGGCTTCCGTCAGCAGGACTCAAATCAATCTGGAAGTGTTGGAGACAAGCGGTGTCTGAGCAGAAGAAAATCGTGATCATTGGTGCCGGCCCCACCGGACTTGGAGCCGGCTACCGTCTACGTGAGTTGGGCTACGACAACTTCCTGATGCTGGAAGCCCGCAACAAGGTCGGCGGACTCGCGTCGTCGGAGAAATCCGCGAACGGCTTCACGTATGACATCGGCGGCCACGTTCTGTTTTCGCATTATGAATACTTCGATCGCCTGTTCGACAAGGTGATCGGCGACGAGTATCAGGAGCTGTTGCGCGAATCATGGGTGTGGATGTGCGATCGCTTTCTCCCCTACCCGTTCCAGAACAACATCAAGTATCTGCCTAAGGAAGTGGTGCTCGAATGTCTGATGGGGCTGATCGAAGCGCAGAAGCAGGAGTTCGATCTCAAGCGCTTCAACAACTTCGAGGAATTCATCCTCGGCGTGTTCGGGAAAGGCATCGCCAAGTACTTCATGATGCCGTACAACTTCAAGGTGTGGGCGCACCCGCCGTGCATGATGAACAAGGAGTGGATCGGCGAGCGGGTATCCGTCGTCGACATCAAGCGCGTCCTCGGCAACGTGGTGCTCGACCGTGACGATGCCGGCTGGGGGCCCAACGCTACGTTCAAGTATCCGAGGACGGGCGGTACCGGGGGATTGTTCGAGCGCATTCAGCCGTACGTCCAGGACAACCTCCGGCTGAATACTCCGGCCGTTGCAGTTGATTTTGCAAATAAGGAAGTCGTTCTCGAGGACGGCCACCGGGTCAGCTACGACTTCCTTCTTTCGACGATGCCGATGGATCTACTGGTCCGCTCGATCGATGGCGAAGTGCCGGATGCGGTGCGCGAGCAGGCCGATTTGCTGCGCCACTCGGGCTCCTACATCGTCGGAGTTGGGATCAACCAGCCGTCTCCGTCGAAGAAATGCTGGATGTATTTCCCCGAGAAAAACTGTCCCTTCTATCGGCTCACGTATCTCTCGAACTACTCGCCCGAAGTTGTTCCTGATTCGTCAAGGCAATACTCGCTGCTGGCGGAGATCTCGCGCTCCGACTTCAAGCCGGTTGACGGCAACACGGTGATCGATGAAACGCTGCAGGGGATGGTGAACACGAAGATCCTGAGCGAGGCTGACCTCGACGATGTTGTCGACGCTCACGTGATCGAACGGGAATACACCTACCCGATCCCGAGCCTGGAGCGCGATAAGGCGCTCGCGACGGTGCATCCTTGGCTCGAGTCACAGGACATTTACTCGCGCGGTCGCTTTGGCGCGTGGAGGTACGAAGTTGGAAACATGGATCACTCGGTCGCACAAGGCGTCGAGTGGGTGAATCGAATTGTGCAGGCCGATCGCGAGAACGAGCTGACTTACCTGGCGAAACGCGGCTGTTGATTGTCCACGAGGCGCTCATTGGCCTCCTTGTAGCCGATCGGCAATCCGACATCGAGGAAATCACCCACAATCCGCCGGCCAATTAATCGACCGCGCTCGAGCAGGAGTGCCATCACCGGCACGTCATCCAGCTCGGCGCCGGCGGCGAGGCCTTTCTCAACTTCGCTGATCGCTGAAAAGACTTCCGGCAGAAAAACGTATCTGCCAACACCGGTCACACCGGAAGCCGCACCATTGAGATCGAACGTCGAGCCACGGCTCCCCTTTGATGGCACCTCCGAGATGTGGAACAGGTCGCCTTCCATTTTTCCCGGATAAATGGCGGTCGGACCAGCGCGCTCCGCGTCCTCGGGGAATAGCTCCACCATCGCCACCACATTTTTCCCGGTCCTGTCATAGGTGTCGATCAGTTGGCGGAGGGCCGGAGTGTCTGCGAGGAAGAGATTGTCGGGGAGCGCGACACCGAATGGCTGGTTGCCCACAAACCGCTGACCGTGCCGAATTGCGTCAGCCAGACCGCGCGGCTCGCGCTGCACCACGGTCTCGACGCGAAGTGGCATACCCGGCTTGCCCGCGGCGCTCGTCGCGACATCGACGAGATCTTCCTTGTTCGGCGCCGCAACGACCAGGACTTCGTCCACTCCGCTCGCCGCACACTCGCCAAGAACCCGAATCAGGAGCGGCTGCCCCGCCACTGGCATTAGTTCTTTGGCGCGCCCGCCCGTGAGGGAGGCCATGCGCGTTCCTTTTCCACCACAGGGAATGATCGCTTTAATGACTGCAGGCATTGATTAAAAAAAAAGACCGAGGTCAATGACCTCGGTCGCAGTACTTATGCCTGTCGAGCGCGCATTTCCGTGGGCGTTGGGATCATCGACAGTGTCGAGTTCGCGGCGATCAGCTTTCTATATGCGAGCCCCACCGGCCGAATCTTTCGATCGAGATCGTAGAGACCCACAGGATGCACATCGTTGCGCTCAACCCTCAGCGCGTGCTGCCAATCGATCTGGTCGGTCAGCGAGAACCAGGTGAACCCCATCACTGGGATCCCGGCGCTGCGTAACAACGTGATATCCTGCCACTGCCCGTCGAGCCAGTCCACGGCGAGACGGCTCACGCGATTCGTCTCGCAATGGAACAGCGGGATCCTGTATCGCGAGTAATACTCGCTGGCGAGGTACCGGAAACCGAAAGGCTTGTGGGAAGTCGTGGAACGCCCGGTGGATGAAACGCGGTGTTCGCAAGTCGGATAGTAATCGAGCCCGAGCCAACGCTGTCCAACGCCGCGGCGCTCGCGAAAGAAGCTCAAATCGTTGGAGGTGACGCCGCAGTCCTGAAGGAACGCTGCCATGCCGGGCGCAAGCTCACGCCCGAGTGTCAGGTCCAACGACAGGTGCTTGAACGCATTTTCCCGTGCCGCCCTGCTTTCCGCTTTCCTGGTCGCTGGATGGAAATGCTCGATCGATTCGCTCTGAACGAAAATCGCGTCTGGCCGTTCGGCCAGGATCGCTTCGATCGCCAGCTCGTGACCCATGCACATGTTGCGCATGGCGCGACCAAAGGCTTTCTCGTCGGTCAGCGCCTCGTTCCAGAAGCCGCGTAGCGCCGAGAAGCTGGCGCAGATGAAGATCTCGTTGATCGGCGTGTAATAGCGGACCCATGGATAACGACGCGCAAACGCGCGCGCGTAATCGGCGAACAGCACCGGGAACGCTGGATCCTGAAATCCGCCGAGCCAATCCGGAACTCCGAAGTGGCAAAGATCGGCAATGAGCTCGATGCCCTGATTGCGCAGCGAGTGAATTGGCTCATCGCAACTGGACCAGTCGAACTTGTCCGGCGCGACGTGCGTCTTGTAGTAGGCTGGTCCGTAACGGAGCGCTTTGACACCCATCTCCCGAGCCAGCGCGAAGTCTTCCTGCCAACGGTCGTAGTGGCCGCACTTCTCCATCTCATCGACTCGACGCCCGTTCGGCAAAACGGGGTAGCTGTTCTCGATGCCGGTGGAAAACAGAAATGCGCTATTCATAGTTGGATAGGATTTCGCGAGGCGAGCAGTTACGAACACCGCTTCTCACTCGATGATTTACGATTATTTCGTCGCTGCTATAAGACGACTGTTAGTAGTACCCGTTAACAAACCGGGAGATCGTCTACGCTGTCTCCACCCTGGCGCCGTCGCCGGCGAAAGTGACCCAGATTCGGGGCTTGAGGCCGAACTTTTTTTCGTAAGTAGCTGCAGTTTTGTCCTTTACCGCACGCAACGCCTCGGGCGACCCAACCGCGATGGCGCAGCCGCCCCAACCCGCCCCCGTCAGCCTGGCTCCGGAGATTCCCTCACAGCCGCGCATTTGCTCCACGAACCAATCGAGTTGAGGAGTTGAACACTCGTACTGGGTGCGTAGCGACTCATGGGATTCATAGAGCAGTTCACCCGGTACACGACCGCTTGCCTCCAGCTCTCGGACGACGATTTCAACACGGCGGTTCTCCTCGACGACGTGCAGTGCGCGGCGCGCGAGTACTTCGGGAAGGTCGGCCTCGTCTATTTCCGCGACCGAAGCGGCGGCGAGGTTTTTCAATTCCGGAAATCTTTTCCTGAGCAGTCTCAGCGCCTCCTCACACTCCGAGCGACGCGTGTTGAACTCCGATCCGCGCAGCGAGCGCATTGTGGCGGTGTCGAATATCAGCACGCACTCCTCCATCGGCACTGTCTTCGTTTCGAGCGTGTCACACCAGACGTGAAGCGCGCGGCCCCGTTCGCACAGCGCGGAAGCAAATTGATCCATGACTCCGGAATTGACGCCGACGAACTTGTCCTCCGCGCGCCAACCAACGAGGGCGAGCTTCTTTTTGTCGAGGTTGCGCTTCGCGATGCCGCTCAGCGCGAGACCTGTGGCAACCTCGAGCGCCGCCGACGAGCTGAGGCCCGCGCCAATGGGGATGTCGCTGGCAACGACTGCGTCAAACTGAGGAGCAGTGATTCCATCGGCTTTGATTTCTGCGCAGACCCCAGCCATGTAATCCCACCATGCGCCAGCTCGCGCCGGGGCTCGGACATCGAACTCACCTGCGCGCGATTCCGAGCTCGAAACGACTCGGCTGCTTTCGGCGTTCGGCCTCGTGCTTATCGCGACATAAGTCCGCCGATCGATCGCGATCGGCAGCACCTGTCCGCCGTTGTAATCCGTGTGTTCGCCGATGACGTTCACTCGGCCCGGCGCAGACGCAATCAACTGCGGCTCAGCCTTGAAACGAGCCCGGAAAAGTGCGCGTAATTCATCCGTCGTCATCGTCGCAATATATCCGCGGCGTGCGGGCCGTCAGCGCAATGTCAGGCGATCAACCTTGCAGTTCTCGACGGCACGAAGCATGATGATCTCAGTCTGGTGGCAACGACCGAACTGCAACCGGAACTCTTGATGACTGAACCAACGGCTACTGTAGAGCAGCCGCACGAAATCAATCCTCCCATCGATCGCGGGATGTCGATCCAGAAGGCGGCAATCATCTCGATTGTCTCTGCGATCGTTGTGTTCTATTCCACGTACGAAGTAATCAAAGCGACGTGGTCGACGGGAATGACGCGTATTATGGCCGTGCTCGCATTATTGTCGCTCGTCGCGGCGACGTACGGTCTGATCGAGCTGGCACTAGCGGTGATCGCAACAACCGCCGAACGCCGGCGCAAGGCGCGCGAGGTGACCGAGCGGCGCAAAGGAGACAGGGCGCGAAGACCCACTCCACACTGACATGCTAACAAAAAAGCCCCGCTTCGTTGCGGGGCTTTTTTCTTTCTAACGAGTGGCTACCAGCGGTAGTGCGCGAATGCCTTGTTCGCTTCCGCCATCTTGTGCGTGTCGTCCTTCTTCTTGACCGCGTTGCCTTCACCTCTGCTCGCGGCAATCACCTCGGCAGCAAGTTTTTCCGACATCGACTTCTCGTTGCGATCGCGCGAATAGAGAATCAACCAGCGCATCGCCAGCGCAGTGCGGCGATCCGGACGTACTTCGACCGGCACCTGATAAGTCGCACCACCAACACGACGGCTCTTCACTTCGACTGCCGGCTTGAGATTGGTGAGTGCCTGCTTGAAGATCGTAACGCCAGGCTGACTGGTCTTGTTCTCGACGATGTCCATCGCGCCGTAGAAAATCCGCTCGGCAGTCGACTTCTTGCCCTGGTACATCAGAGCGTTGATGAACTTCGAGACCGTCTGGCTATCGTAGCGCGCGTCGGGAAGAATCGGACGCTTGATTGCTTTCTTACGCCGACTCATTTCTTGCCTCCGCCACCGGCCTTCGGTTTCTTAGTTCCGTATTTGCTTCTGCTCTTGTTGCGGCCGTTGACGCCAGACGCATCCAGGGAACCGCGAACGATGTGGTAACGCACGCCGGGAAGATCCTTCACACGGCCGCCGCGAATGAGCACGATCGAGTGCTCCTGCAGATTGTGGCCTTCGCCCGGGATGTAGGCCGTCACCTCGAACCCATTTGTCAGACGCACACGCGCGACTTTGCGGAGTGCAGAATTGGGCTTCTTGGGAGTGGTGGTGTAGACGCGGGTGCAAACGCCACGCTTCTGCGGATTCGACTTGAGGGCTGGCGCTTTTTCTTTCTTCTGAACGTCGCGCCGGCTTTGGCGGACGAGCTGATTGATAGTCGGCATTAATGCTGGTTAAACGGACCGGTGCCAAGGTGCAAAAACTCCGCCCAATCCACGGACGGAGCAGCCGGTAAAGTTAGACAAGACACCGATTTGTGTCAACTCAAGCGGCGTACATAACTACAGACTGCTTGCTTGCGGCTGGCGGCTTTCGGCCCGCTGCCGGCGGTCTTTCATACGAATTGCTTCTCGACGCTCTGAAGCTCCAAGCAAGCCGGCGGCTGCAAGCCCACAGCGGCCAGCCGCCAGCAAGCAGTTTGTAGTTCTAGCCTCATTCGTCCCCGACTCAACTCCGTCCACCGCGTTTACATTGTCGGCCGTCGCCGGACTCTCGACTCGGCGCGGTCCGTGCGTCAGATTGCTTCATCCCGCCGCGACATCTCGCCGCGACGCGACGCGTGGGAGGAAGAATGCTTTCAGTCCGAAGCAACGTCTCAGCCTGCCTGGCTGTCAGCCTGTTGGCGATCGGCTGCGCCCGACACCATCGGTTCGACGACAATCCCCAGCTCGCTGAGCCCCAGGCAGTCTCCGGACCCGTCGTGCTCGAGGTCGAGAACCACAATTGGTCCGACGTCGTGCTATTCGTGATTCATGACGGCCGAACCCACCGACTCGCCCAGATCGCAGCCGCACGCGATCAAACCTTCGAGATTCCTTCACACCTCATCGGCGATGCCGGAACAATCAGACTCAGTCTGCATCGCATCGGCGGCCGCGACGATTACAATACCGAGCCGATCTCGATCAGAACCGGCAACACCATCAGGCTCACCATCGAGGGCAAGCTCGAACACTCCAGTATCGGCGTCTGGTAGCTCCAGCCAATCGCCACGAAAAAAAAACGCCGCGTCACACGACGCGGCGTTTCGATTTTGGCGGTTATTGCCCGGTAGACCCGCCGCCAACCCTCGTTCTGATAATGCCTTCGCCCGCACCCATCGCGCGAGCAACCAGGGCTGCACCGCCGACCAGGGCAGCGGTCAGCGCCGCGCTCCTGCCAGGTGCGGCTTTTCTCAATTCGATCGAGGCAGCTTCGGACCGCGAGACGGTGACCTGCTCACCCTTCCAGGTCTCTTCCGTTCCATTGATCCTGCCAAGATCCACGACAGAAACCGTAAAGGACGAATCGGTGAGCGAGGCAAGATTGCCGTCCAGGTAACTCGCGCCCGGCCCCACCAGAGACGCGACGTGACTGGTCCCCGCATCGGTCAGCTGGATTCGCACGGCCTGACCGAGCGTCGATGTCGACGGCTGGAAGGCCGCATACTGATAGCATGCGCCGCACAATGACAGCGCTGCAATTACAACGAGCTTGTTCATAGTCATACCCGAAAAAGTGAGCGAGCCCGACTCTGATACAGTCGGGCTCGCCGTAACCACTTCGAAATTCCTTCCTTTAACTACTGGCCGAGGCAGGCCGATCCGTCGCCGTCTGAAGTTGCATTCGGCGGATCATTCGGATTCCGGCTTCCATTTGGATCAGTACCCGGATTCGGAATGTTCGTTGGATTGGTCTGACGCTCGCTGGTGTCATAGTACAAACGACCGGGGATGTTGCCGGTACCGGTCGGCACCAGGTTCGGGAAGCAGGTGCGCTTGTAATCGTTCCACGCTTCCGGTCCGAGCTGGAAATCAGCGATGTACTTCTCAGAAAGAATTTCTCTGAGGAGTGCCTGGCCGGCGACCGCTTCCGGTGCCAGCCCGTGGTTCGCGCGTTCCTCGTTCAACTTCGCAAGCGCGGTCACCTGATCGCCGGTCCGATAAGCCGCCTCGGCCCAGATCAGCGTGTTCTCATCGTACGTCACGTACGGCTGCTGGAAATCCGGAGCCAGCCGCGCGGCGCTGATATCTTCTCCTGCCGCAGTCGTGCGGAAATACTCGGTGCGACGTGGATCGCCACGAGACGACAGGAAATTCTCGAAGAACGGATTCGGAGTGATGTAGCCCGTACGGCCGGCTGTCACCTCGAACTGGTACCAGAAGTTCTGCAAGCCTGACGCGTTCTGGAAAGCGCCAACGTAGTTGTCGGCATCGCGCTTGATTCCCTGCTGCGCCTCTGTCAGAGCTGCTGCGTACGCAGCCTGGCCGCGAACTTCCGCGGTGTGCATGTAGAAGCGAGCCTTGAGTGTGTGCGCCATTGCGATCCAGGCTGCGCGCTGCGCTGCCGAGGAGCGGTCGCCATACACCAGATCCGCGTCAGTTGGACCGACGTCGGACGCTCTTGTGGAGCTGATGTTGGCGATCGCTGCAGACAGAACCGTCTGCACCGAGTCATAAACGGCCAGCTGATTATCGAGCGGTGGATTCGGGAAATCGCCACTCGCCTGCTGGATGCCGTTCGACACGTTCTGCAATGCCTTGCTGTACACGAGGTCGCCGAAGTAATCGGCGCCCGTTCCCATCGTCGCTCCCTCGAGCACCTGTGCTACGCCCTGGAAGAACTTGTCATCCGCGGCGACTGCACCGGCTTCGATCTTTTTGATGTCGACGAGGCCGCCACCACCGTACAGGCTGGTTTGCAGTCCGTTCGTCACCGTCTCGTTGAGCGAGTAATTCTGGATCTGAGACTGATACTGCGATTGATTGCCGGTGAAATGTTGCGCAAAGATTCCGGCAATACGCGAAGGATCAGAGCCCCAGAGGCCCCACAGGTTCGCCTGCACACCAATCAGCAACTGGCGGCTGGTCGCCACCGTCGGGCGATTTGGATCCACCTGGGTTTCGCCCCCAGTGAGGAAGTTGCATCCCGCCATCCCGAGCAGCGCTAGTGCTGCAGCGGGGGCGAGGCGTCGAATATTCTTCACAATTTCTCCTGTGCCTTATCGGTTGAGGCTGAACGACAGCACGAACGATCTGGCCTGCGGGTGATTGAAGTAATCCACGCCCTGGGTCAGGTATTCGGCGCCGCCGAGGTTTGCCTCCGGATCGAGGCCTTTGTACTTGGTCCACGTGTGCAGGTTTCTTCCGGACAGGCGGATATCGGCGGAAGTGAAGCCACCGAGGGCCTTGAGGAAGTTTCCGTTGAGCGTGTAGGCGATCGAGATCTCGCGCAGCTTCGCGAAAGATCCGTCCTCGACGAAGAGCGCGCCGGTGTTGCCGAACCCGCCACCCTCGCCGTTGTACCACGCCTGCCAGTCAGCATAGTTGGTGAACGCGACCGTGCCCTTACCGGGACCCGTGACTACCGGGTACTTGTCGGTGAGGTAGTTGACGCCGAACTGGCCGTCAGTGGTCGTGCGCCGCTGGCCGCTCTCGATGCTGGTTCCGAAATAGTTCAGGATACCACGCGTTCCATCCCACACCTGACCGCCCTTGCGGACGTCGAGCAGGCCGGAGAGCGTGATCCTGTTGAACACTTTAAGCGAAGTCGTATAGCTCATCGTGTACTTCGGATTCGGATCCGCAATCACGCGATCCGTCGGATCGTTGATCGGCTGTCCGTTGGTATCGAGATACAACGCGCCCTTGGGCGCGCCAACCGAGTTGCAGTACGCGTCGACGTCGACGGAGTTGCCGTTGATATCGTCCACGACGGCGCCGTTGCCGCAACGCGCGAAGTCGTTACCGCGGATCACACCAGGCGCGTAGCCGAGCGTCGACGATCCAATTGCACCGGTAAAGCCTTCGTTGTTGTAGGTGATGAACTGCGCACCGAGCAGACTCGTCACGTCACCCTTGTTGTGGGCGAACTGCACACCGAAATCCCACGCCAGGTTCGACAGTGTGATCGGACGCGCGTTCAGAGCGAGCTCGTAACCTTTGTTGGTAAGTGACGCGCCGTTGGCGACTGTGAAGAAGGCACCCGTCTCCGAGGTGTTAACCGGCAGGGTGTTCAGGATCACATCGCTCGCGCGCTTGTTGTACCAGGTAGCGCTGAAATCAGCCTTCTGGTCGAATAGACCGAGATCGATTCCGTACTCGTTCTCACGAGTGCGCTCCGGACGCAGGGCGTTGTTGCCGAGCACTGGTCCGGTGACCAGGCCACCGTTACCGAACTTCGAAGTGATGACATCACCGAAGCCCGGGCTGCCAAAGACTGAGGCGGAGCTTAGGGCCGTGATGGCGCCATACACAGGTGGCTCTTTACCGGTCTCTCCGTAAGCAACGCGGAGCTTACCGAACGACAGCAACCCGGATGCTCTATCGCCGAGAGCCTTGGAGAAAATCCAGGCCGCCGACGCCTTTGGGAATGTGTTGCGACGTTTCGACTCACCAAACGTCGAAAAGCCATCATTACGCAGACCAACGTTGACGATGAACTGATCCCAGAGATTCGTCTCCGCCTGTCCGAAATACGATTCGATGTGGCGAAGCGAGCGGAACTCCGTTCCCTGCACCGAAACCGTATTGTTCAGCGATAGCGGCGACGGCGCAATGAGCTGTTCGCCGGCGTTGTAGATGTCGCGGAAGCGACGAGAATTGAGGTTCTGACCGACGGTGAACGTCGTCTGAATGTTCGGGTTGACGTCGTACTTCGCCGTCGCGATCAGGTTGTGATCGATCTCGAGATTGTTGAGGTCGAGACGAACGACGCGACCATTCGCGTCCCCCGCAGAAGTGAGCGGGAGCGCCTCGAGGCGCCAGTCGTTGTAGTAGTCGCCACCGAGCGTGTACTGCACCCGCAGCCAGTCAGTTGGATTGTAGTCCATGTTGACGTTGGCAATCGAGCGTCCCAGCTCCGAGCGATTGCCCGGGCTGTTCAGCACGAAGAACGGGTTGTCGTAATACGCGCGACCGATGAACGCATCGCTGCTCGATGGATTCGGGAAACGGTACGGACGCTGAAGTCCGCTCGCCGTCAGGTAATCCTGGTTATTGAAGTTCGGCGGAGTGCGCAACGCACCGAGGAAGAGACCAGAGACGTTCGATCCCTTCTGCACGTAGTTACCGCGCGTGTCGATGAAGTTGAAGTTTCCACCGATGTTGAACTTCGAGTTGACCTGGTGCGACGCCTTGAGGCGGACGCTGCCACGGTTGTATTTGTTGTTCGGTCCAACGATGTAGCCGTTCTGCGCGGTCAGACCGCCCGATGCGTAGAACGTCGTCCGATCGTTGCCGCCGGAGATCGACAAGTTGTTGTCGGCAGTGATGCCGGTGTCGAAGATCTCGTCGAGGTGATTGTAGACCGGAGTTCCGGGTGCGAGCGCAGGCCCCCACGAGCGACGATCGAGCGCGCAGTCGAGGCCACCGCAGACTGCCGCGTGCGGCCCATCCGCGAACGGAACGCCGGACGAATTCAGCGCCGTGCCCTGGCCGAACTGCTGCTGAAGAATCTGCTTCGGATCAACGCGATCCCACGTCTCCGTGGAGCTGTACGTGATGCGCGTCGGACCCTGACGGCCGCGCTTGGTCGTAATTAGAACCACGCCGTTCGCGGCGCGAGCGCCGTAAATCGCGGCTGCCGCCGATCCCTTCAGGATGTCGATCGACTCAATATCGTTGGGGTTGATGTCGGCCGCGCGGTTCTGCGAGACCGTACCACCCGTGCCGGTAAAGTCGTTCGGACCCTGATCAGTCGAGTTCGTCTGATTGTCGATCGGTTGACCGTCGACGACGAACAGCGGCTGGTTGGTGCCGGTGAGCGACGCGTTGCCGCGAATCTTGATCGAGGCTGATGCGCCGGGCTCGCCCGACTGAGTACGAACTTCGACGTTGGGCGCCTTGCCCGCCAACGCGCTGACGACGTTCTGCGGCTGCGACGCTCTCTGCAGAGCGGCGGTGTCCACGGAGTTGATCGTCGTCGTCAGGCGCTCGCGAGTCGTGCTCGTCCCTGCGCCGGTGATGACGACCTCGCCGAGGTGCAGCGGGTTGGCCGTAAGCGTGAAGTTCTGATTGATGTTCGCGCCCGACGTAAGTGCGATCTGCACCGACGTCGGCGTGTAGCCGAGTATGCGCGCAGTCAGCGTTGCCGTCTGACCGTTCGCTCTGCTCGCTGGAACGACGAAGCTGTAGCTTCCATCGTCCGCTGTGGTGCTACCGAGACTCATGCCCGGGATGAACACGGACGCACCCACGAGGGGCGCTCCCGTCTCGCCGACAACACGGCCCGACACTCTCGCACCATCCTGCGCGAAAGCCGTCGATGCCGTCAGGGCGGCGAAGCCGATGACGGACAAAAACAATTTCCTCATACCGCTGGCTTCTCCTGTTGTGTGCACCAGATTAGGTGCGCGGTGTTGCCCTCTCACGAAGGCAGATGTTGCACATCCGGATGTGAAATGATGGTCGCGCTGATTGCCGGTTCCTCCAGGCGGCGTAGTTCGGCAGGACGGGAGGCCGAAGCGCAGTGGAAGTCCGGAGTGCTTTTTACAACTAACTCGGAATAAAAGCTATGTGTAGCACCGGAGTCAACAAAGACTTTAGGACTGTATACATTGTAAACGCGGGGCAGTGTCTTCTATCAGACGGCGAATAACATCTCGTCGTCCTCAGATTTCGGAGAAATCCCGAGGCATACTACCTTAGAGTCATGGCTCCATCGAAAGGCAGAGAACCGACTGCAGTGATCGCTCGCCGTGCAAGGCGAAGCCTGGCCATCCTCGCAACTCTTCTTCTCGGTTGCCATCAACAGCCGACCGATCAGCCGTTGCTCGATCCCGGCGCCGAGACGATTTCAATCAAGGTGATCAACCGCAATCGCGTCGATGTCGAGCTCTACATCGCGCACGACAGCCGACGCGATCGACTCGGACTCGCTGTCGCATCGACAACCACCGACTTCAA
>Ga0070709_10001229_pt1 | contig 14045 bp, 12 predicted proteins | sample LARL51metaG_FD_65449 | JGI IMG/M metagenome (GOLD analysis project Ga0070709, IMG submission 65449) | Corn, switchgrass and miscanthus rhizosphere microbial communities from Kellogg Biological Station, Michigan, USA - LAR L5-1 metaG | ecosystem: Host-associated > Plants > Roots > Rhizosphere ...
GCACGCGGACGACAAACAGATGATACACGTGCCCGGTGTCGCATTCCGGCGGAACCTCGACGGAGAGACCTCCGAGCGCCGCGCGGTAGCGCGCAGCCAACTCGCGTCGCCGTGACGTCCAGGCCTTCAGGTGGGGCAGGCGGGCCCGAAGCACGGCCGCCTGAATCTCGTCGAGCCGTGAATTCACGCCGAGCTGATCGTGGTCGTAGCGTGCGCGCTGACCGCCGTTGCGAAGACGTCTGACTCGATCCGCCAGCGCCGCATCGTGGGTGATGACGGCGCCTCCGTCGCCGAGCGCTCCGAGGTTCTTCGTCGGGTAGAAGCTGAATGCGCCGGCTATGCCGATGGTTCCGACGGGACGCCCCTGCGTCGTCGCGAGATGCGCCTGGCAGCAGTCTTCGACAACCGGCAGGGCGTGCCGCGACGCGATACGCTCGATGACGCTCATGTCGGCCGGCTGTCCATACAAGTGGACCGGCACTATCGCGCGCGTGCGTGGTCCGATCATCCGCTCGATTTGTGCGGGATCGATGGTGAGCCGGATTGGATCGACGTCGGCAAATACGGGTCGAGCGCCCGCCATGACAATCGCGAGCGCCGTGAACGCGGCCGACAATGGCGTCGTGATGACCTCATCGCCGGGTCCGACGCCCAGCGCCCGCAGTGTGAGCGCGATTGCATCAGTGCCCGAGCCGACGCCCACCGCGTAAGGCGCACCCGACGCGGCCGCGAACTCGTGCTCAAACGCTTCGACCTCGGGCCCCAGTACGAACCAGCCGCGATCGATCACGCGATCGACGGCCCTTCGAATCTCGGGAGCATCGTCGCCCGGTCGCAGTGAAAGAAATGTGATCCGTGGCGTCACGTTCGTCCAGCCGCGTTCGACTCGTCGAGGTACTGGGAGAGGTGCTGCCGGTAGAAGTTCACGGTGAGCCGCAGGCCGTCGGACAGCCGTACCGCGGGTGTCCATCCAGTCGCGCGCGTGAATTTGCTCGAGTCGGCGTAAAAGCTGCCGATGTCGATGGCCTTCTTGTCCGCCGGCCAGCCGACGAATTCCACGCGGCCCGAGCCGGCGATCGTCACGAGCTCGTTCGCGAGATCTCGAAGGCTGATCGGCTGTGTGCCACCGACGTTGAACACCTCGCCGTTACACGCATCGAGCGCGCCGGCACGAAGGAAGGCATCGGCGGCATCGTCCACGAACACGAGATCGCGAAGCTGCGCCCCATCGCCGTAGATCTGAATGGTATTGCCCTCGATCGCTGTGCGTATGAACCAGCCGATGAACCCTTGCCGATCGTGCTTGATGAGTTGCCGCGGTCCGTACACATTCGTGAGGCGCAGCGAGCACGCCCGTACGCCGAACACGTTGTTGTACACGAGATGATAGTTCTCGCCGGCCGCCTTGTTGATGCCGTTTACGTCGGTGGGGCGCACCAGATGTGCCTCGGTGACCGGCAGTGAATCGGGCCTCCCGTACACCTGCCTCGTCCCAGCAAAAACGACTTTCACCGTCGGATTGTGGTTCCGGCACGCCTCGAGGATGGTCAGCTGGCTGCGGCAGTTCACTTCGAGATCGGTGTACGGCTCCCGCATGCTGTCGATATGGCTCACCTGGCCCGCGAGGTTGAAAATCACATCGCGGTCGCGCACGAGATAGTTCATCGTGCTCTGCTGACGGATGTCTGCGATGTTGACGCGGAGCCGGTCGGCGAACCCGTCGACGTTGAAGAGATTGCCGCCGTAGTCGGGGATCAGCGAGTCCACGAGCAGCACGTCTGCGCCGAGTTCAACAAGCTGACGGGCCAGGTTGCTGCCGATGAAACCGAGGCCGCCGGTCACCATCACGCGGCGGCCGGGGTAGAACGAGCGATAACCGTCGTTCACTGACGCGGGCTCGGGTAGACGCGATTGGTCGGATCCGCGGCAGTGCTGGCGAGCGGTGTGACGCCCGCGCGCAGGTGCTCCCGGCGCACGACAAGCGCGTACCACAGCAGCATGAGGTCCCGGCCGGTCCTGAAGAGCCTGCGGAAGTTGAAGAACTGCGACTTGCCGTACGACCGGTGGAAGTGATGCACGGGCACTTCGACAATGCGGAAGCCGTGGTCCTGGATCTTCTTCATCATCTCGACACAGATGATGCCGCTTGTTTTCTGCAGATTGATCCGATCGAAGATCGACCGTCGCATCAGCCGGAAGTCGCAATCGACGTCGCGGAGCTTCAAGCCGAAGAGAATGCTGACGATGTAGTGGTAAATGCGGCCGATGACGATGCGGTGCAGCGGATCGGCGCGGCTGATCTTGTACCCGTTCACCAGATCGACGTTTGGCCCCATGCTCGCCCAGAGCGCTGCGAGTTCGGCGGGATCGTACTGCGCGTCGCCGTCGGTATAGAAAACGAGTTCCTTGGTCGCCGATCGAAATCCTGTCTGCAGTGCGGCGCCGTAGTCGCGATTCGTTGGGTGATGCACGGCGCGCACCTGCGGATACGTTCTCGCGAGCTCGTCGGCGATGCCCGCCGTGCCATCGGCGCTGCCGTCGTCCACGACGATGACTTCGAAATCAGCTGTGAGCTCGGCAGCCGCCCTCACAGCGCGAATCACCATGCTCGCGATGGTGCCGCCGTCGTTGTACGCCGGGAAGAAGATGCTGAGGCTCGCGGGTTTTCCTGAGGGCGAGGCCGGCATGTAAGAAGTGTCTAAAACCATAGCATGAGTCCCGATGCATAGGTCGGAGCGACACCCGCCCTACGGTTTGTCAGCGATGATCCGCCACGGCGCAATCGCCGACTCTACGACGACGTCGCGCGACAACTTCGACTCGCCGAGCTGGCGTTCGACGAACGTAATCGGGACCTCCGCAACTCGGCACCCGCGCCGCGCCGCGGCGTAGAGCATCTCGACGAGAAACGCATAACCGTCGGAGGTCATGCGATCGAGGGGCAGCGTGGCGAGCGCGTCGCGCCGCCAGCATCGATAGCCCGACGTGCAATCGCGTACGACGAGCCGCGTCACGCTCCTCACGTAAACGTTGGCAAAGCGGCTCAGTAAGCGGCGGCGCAGCGGCCAATTCACGATCCGGCCGCCGGGCACGTATCGCGACCCAATGACGACGTCGCTCTGATCGGCCGCGGCGATCAACGCCGGAAGCTGCACCGGATCGTGCGACAGGTCGGCGTCCATCTGGCAGATGACGTCCACCGGCTCCTGGAGCGCTTCTCTGAGACCATCGACGTACGACCGTCCGAGACCTCGCTGACCGACACGGTGAAGCACGTGAATACGCCCTGGGTGCTCGCTCGCGAGGCGATCCGCTAATTCGCCAGTGCCGTCGGGCGACTGATCGTCGACGATGAGCAGCCGGAGATTGGGGTGCTCCATCAATCCTGCGGCGAGCACGGGCAGGTTCTCGATCTCGTTGTATGTGGGCACGACGACGAGCGCCGTCCGCATGATCATGACTGATGGCGCTCAAAACGCAGCGACGAGATCTGCTCGGAGACGAGGCCGACCAGAAAGATGATCACGCTCAGGAGAATCAACAGCACGGACGAATTCGTGACGTGCGACTGCGTCGCGATTGTCCAGACCGCATAGACACCGCCGAGCGCAAAGGAGGCCGCGCTCAGGGGCAGAAAGATTCGCATCGGGCTGAAGATTGTAATGACCTTGAACAGGATCACGAAGAACTGCAACCCGTCGGGGCCGAGACGAATCTTTGACCGGCCCTGTCGGACGCCGGCGTCGATCGGTTCGAATCGCACGCTGTAACCCGCGCGCAAGAACGCCAGTGTGGTCGTCGTCGGCGTCGAGAATCCGTTTGGGAGGAGATGCAGAAACTCGAGCAGGTGTTCGCGGCGCGCGGCCCGGAACCCCGAGGTCAGATCGGGGATGTGGTGCTCGGCCAGATAGCTGGCAATCGCGTTCAGCAGGGCATTGCCCGCACGCCGGGCGCCGCCAGCCTGGGTAGCGCTCGACCGCGCGCCGACGACAAGATCGTACTGACTGAGCGCGGCTACGAGTCGAGCAGCATCCGACGGATGGTGCTGGCCATCGGCGTCGAGAATCAGTATCAACCCGCCGGTCGCCTGCCGGATACCTGTCTTGACCGCAGCGCCGTTGCCCTTGTTATACGGATGGCGGATGACTCGTGCACCGGCCTGCGCGGCGCGCGGTCCTGTGTCGTCCGTGGAGCCATCGTCAACGACGAGGATCTCGTGCCAGGGGCCGGCCCGGCGGAGTCCCGAAATGAGCGCTTCGATGGAGGCGCTTTCGTTGAACGCGGGGACAATCACCGAGACCGCGTCCGTCATGTGGCGAATCGAAAGTTGATGATGTCGCCGTCGAGCACGACGTAGTCCTTGCCTTCCAGGCGTACTTCGCCGTGATCGCGGCAGGCTGCCATCGAGCCACGCGTGATCAGCGCGTCGTAGCTGACGACTTCTGCCCGGATGAACCCGCGCGCGATATCGCTATGGATCTCGCCGGCCGCCAGCTGAGCAGATATCCCTCGGGGAATCGACCACGCGCGGCATTCGTCTTCGCCGACTGTGAAAAACGAGATGTAGCCGAGCAGATCGTAGCTGGCGCGAATCACCCGATCGAGGCCGGATTCCTTCAATCCGAGATCGGCGAGGAATGCCGCCGCGTCGGATGGTTCGAGCTGGGCGATTTCGAGCTCGATCTTGGCGCACACAGCGACTGCAGCCGTCGCCGCCCGGGCGAGAAACGAGGTCAGCCCCACAGCGTTCGCCGCTTGCTCGATGCCTGCCGCCCCACCGCCCGACAGACGAGCCTCGTCCAGATTGATCACGACCAGGAGCGGCTTGGCGGAGAGGAATTGAAATCCGCGGAGCCTCTTCAAATCGTCGCCCTGCAGATCCAGCGAACGAAGAGGCCGACCCTCTTCAAGCGCGGCGCGGCAGAGGCCCAGAACGTCACGCTCCCGTTCTAGGTCAGCCGATTTTCCCTTTTTCAGATCCTTTTCCAACCGTTCCAACCGTCGCTCCGCGAGTCCGAGGTCGGCAAGGATGAGCTCGTCTTCCATCGCCTGCGCGTCGCGGGCCGGGTCGATTGAACCTGAAGGATGTGGAACGGCCGGGTCCTCGAACGCGCGGAGCACATGAACGAGCGCGTCCGCATTCTTGTAAGCGGCGACATCCACCAACGCCTGTGCTGAGCCTGCGCGCACGGCAGTTGCCAGATCGGAGAACTCGATTGTGGCCGGCACCCGCTTGCGGGGGTTGTACATGCCGGTCAGCCGGTCCAGTCGAGCATCGGGCACCTTCGAGATCCCGATAGTCGCCTCCGCTTTCCCATGTGCGGACCGGGCCGCCTCCCGAGCGCTGGTCATCAGCTGGAATAGGGTGGTCTTGCCGGTCTGTCCGAATCCTATGAGTGCCGAGCGAAGCATGGTGTTGAGCCGAGCATCCTAACACGCTGATCTTGCCCCTACCGTCCGGGCCGTTATGGTGTACACCCAAAGGGGCGATTAAAAGGCGAACATTTGGCGTAAATTACTGATGCCACTATATTTTGCGGTTGACATAAGGAGGCCCCAACCCTAGTATCGTCGTGGTTTTTTCTGGATAGAAGTGGAGTAACTTGGCTTGCTGAGGGGCAATACACCCGCTCGCATCGATGATAAGGGAAGGCTGAAGGTTCCCAATGCCTTTCGCGCCCTTCTCGAGAGCAAGCACGGCCGCGAGCTGTTTCTTACCAGCCTGAACGGGGAATTCGTACGCATCTACCCGATGCCGGTCTGGCTCGAAATCGAGCGGAAGCTGGGCGAAATGCCCTCCACGCACCCTTCGAGACTCCGCTTCCTTGATCGCGTGAACTATTTCGGCCAGGCGGGAGAGCTCGATACTCAGGGCCGCGTCATCATTCCGGTGCGCCTTCGCGAGGCGGCGACCATGACGGGTGACGTTGACGTCCTGGGACAGTTCAACTGCCTCGACGTCTGGAATCACGATCGACTGCTCGCCAAGCTGCAGCGCGAACCGTACACGGACGACGATGCGCGAGCGCTGTCGGAGTACGGCGTATGAAGGACGCAGCCGGACCGGGCGGCCATGTACCCGTGCTCACAGCCGACGTGCTGAGCCATCTGCGTCCGGAACGCGGGGGCCTCTTCGTCGACTGCACCGTCGGGCTCGGTGGACATTCGCGAGCCCTTCTCGAATCGGGTGCGACGCGCCTTATCGGTCTCGATCGCGATCAGGATGCCCTTTCGGCGGCCCGGATCACGCTCGCGCCCTGGGCGGATCGGGTCGATTTGGTCCACGCCGACTACCGCGCGCTTGATCACGTGCTCGACGCGCGTGGTGTGAGCCAGGTGGACGGCGCGCTCGCCGATCTGGGCGTCTCCTCGATGCAGTTCGATGCGCCGGGCCGGGGTTTCAGCTTTCAGCGGGATGAACCGCTGGACATGCGCATGGATCGGAGTGCGGGCGACACGGCAGCCCAGCTGATCGCGCGCGCGGACGAGCGCGAGCTCGCTGACACGATATACGCCTACGGTGAAGAACGTTTCTCCCGCCGCATCGCCCGAGCGATCATCCGCGCTCGTGAGGAAGCGCCAGTCGACACGACGTTGAAGCTCGCGACGATAGTTCGTCGCGCGATCCCCAGCCGTGGTTACCAGCGGATCGACCCGGCGACACGGACGTTCCAGGCGCTGCGCATCTGGGTCAACCGCGAGCTCGAAGGGCTCGATCGATTTCTCGAGACGGCGGCGCGTCGGCTCCGGGTTGGCGCTCGCCTCGTCGTGCTCACGTTCCACTCGCTCGAGGATCGGATCGTGAAACACACCTTTCGTGCGCTCGAACGGGCTGGCGACCAGATGCTGAAGGTGCTGACCAAGAAGCCTGTCGTGCCTGCCGATGAGGAAATCCGACTCAACCCGCGAGCCCGGAGCGCGAAACTGCGGGCCGCGGAGAGGATGGCCTAGCCATGCCGGAGCCCTTCGAGTACGCCATCCGAAAAGACGTCCGGAACAATCCGATCGTCCGCGAAGTGGACGAAGCACGGCAGCGGGAACTTTGGAAACTGGTCGGGCTGGCTGGCGTCAGCGTGGTGCTGCTGCTGTTCTTTGCATGGCCGCATTTCGAGCTGATTCGGAACGGGTATGAAATCGAACAGCTCCAGCGGGAGCGGCGCGCGCAGGAAGAGCGGACGCGCCAGCTCCGACTCGAGGTCGAGAGCCTGAAGGCGCCCGGACGCATCGAAGCGCTGGCGACTGAACGTCTGCACTTGGTCCCGCCCGGTCAGGGCGAGGCGATCGTGATCGAGCGAGTCGTACCGGCTGATCCGCCGGCACAGTCGCTCGTCGCCGAACGGTGAGCGCGTGAGCCCAGTGGCCGAACCAGTTCCGACAGCGTGGCGGGAGACGTTGCGCCGGCGCACGGCCGTTGCCGCGGCCCTGCTCGGGCTATGGGTGGCCGTCATCGAGTGTCGTCTGATCTTCCTGCAGGTCATCCGTCACGGCGAACTCGTCGCCCTTTCTACGCGTCAGCAGATGCGAACGGTGGACGCGGCCGCGAGGCGTGGCGACATCCTCGACCGCAAGGGACGCGTGCTGGCCACGAGCGTCGACGCGGACACGATCTACGCTGTGCCATCGGACATCGAAGACCCGACGCGAGCAGTGGGCGCTCTTTGCGCCGCGTTGGGCGACTGCACATCCAAGGATCGCGAGACGCTGATTGATCGCCTCGGCAAGACGAAGCCGTTCGCGTACGTGCGCCGGCGAGTCTCACCGGATCAGGCCCGCCGGGTTGCTGCACTCAACCTCGTCGGCATCGGCTTCATGAAGGAAGATCGCCGGTTCTATCCGAACAAGACCCTGGCCGCGCACCTGCTTGGCTACGTCGGCGTCGACAACACGGGCCTGAGCGGGCTCGAGTCGACGTATGACGCGCAGATCCGCGGCAAGTCCGGCACCGTGCTCGTGCAAATCGATGCGCGCAAGCGCGCCTTCGCGAGGTTGGAACGGGCGCCCACCACAGGCTCGACGGTTGAACTCACGATCGACGAGTACCTCCAGCACATCGCTGAGCGCGAGCTGGAGATGGGGGTGGCGGCCAATCGCGCGAAGGGCGGCAGCGTCATCATCATGAACCCCCATACGGGCGAGATTCTGGCGATGGCGAACGAGCCGTCGTTCAACCCGAACGCCTATCGCGATTTTGACGAGGTCGCAAGGAGAAACCGCGCCGTTCAGGACCTGTACGAGCCGGGCTCGACGTTCAAGATCGTGACGGTGTCGGCGGCGCTTGAAGAAAAGGTGATGACGCCGGATACGATCATCGACACTCACCCAGGACGCATCGAGGTCTCCGGCGAGGTCATCAAGGAGAACGCGAACCATGACTACGGCGTGATCCCGTTGAGCCAGGTGATCGCCGAGTCGAGCAACGTCGGTGCGATCAAGATCGGCTTCAAGGTGGGTACCGAGCGCCTCAGCCGGTTCGTCGGCTTATACGGCTTCGGGCACACTGTGTCACCCGACTTCCCAAGCGAGAGCCCTGGCATTGTCTGGAGCCCGCAGAAGTGGACGCAGCTCGGCCTGGCCGAAGTGTCGATGGGCTACCAGGTCGCCGTTACGCCGCTCCAGGTCGTGACGGCAGTGAGCTCGGTGGCCAACGGCGGCGAGTTGATAGAACCGCGCGTGATACGCGCTGTGTATCTCAACAACCGTCGGTACGAGATCCGGCCGAAGGTCGTACGTCGGACCATCAGCGCGGAGACCGCCGCCACGCTGACCGGCATCATGGAAGGCGTTGTCGCGTCCGAACACGGAACGGCGCGCGCTGCGCAAATTCCAGGCTTCACGATCGCCGGCAAGACCGGCACCGCCGCCAAACTCGTCAACGGTCAGTATTCGCACTCCGACTACAACGCCTCCTTTGTGGGATTCGTCCCGTCCCGTGATCCGGCTGTCGCCATCATCGTTGTCATTGATTCGCCGCATGGGCCCAATCAGTACTTCGGGGGAACCGTGTCCGCGCCGATCTTTCAGCGCATTGCCGAGGCCACTTTGCGCTACCTCGGCGTCGGGCAGACGATCAATCCGATCCCGCCTGTTCTCGTCGCGCGTCACGACGAGGCGGCTGGCCCAGCCGCGGTGAAAAGTCGCGCCAGCTCAACGCCGGTGGTCAGCTTCGTCAACAACGCGCCTCCCGGAACCATGCCGGATCTTCGCGGCCTGAGCGCGAGGGAGGCGCTGCGGGCTGCAGTGAAGCTTGGCTTGACCGCGCGAGTCGAGGGGACAGGGTTCGTCGTGGCGCAGGATCCGCCCGCGGGTACGCCACTCGACACTGTCAGCGCTTGCCGCGTCACCCTGGGACGAACGTCCGTTGCCGGACGCGAGCAGGCACGGCCATGACCATGAAGTGGACCGACCTTCGGCGCGCGCTCATCGATCGGGGGCAAGGATCCGTGGCGGGAGCAGACGCGCCAGACGTCGCGGTGACGGGCATCGCGTACGACTCACGCCAAGTCGCGCCAGGACACGTGTTCGTCGCGCTCAAGGGTCTTCATACCGACGGGTCGATCTTCATTCGTCAGGCTGTCGATCGTGGAGCGGCGGCCGTTGTTTCTGAGCAGGCTGAGAACGAACTTGCCGTTCCCGTCTTGCAAGTGCAGGACGCACGAGCGGCACTCGCTATTCTCGCGGCTGAGTTCTACGGCCATCCCAGCGAGAAGATGCGGGTTGTCGGCATCACCGGCACAAACGGCAAGACGACGACTTCATATCTGGTGGCCTCGATCTTCCAGGCCGCGCGGATCAAGTGCGGCGTGCTCGGCACGGTTGCCTATCGCATCGGCGACGAGGTTCGGGAATCGACGCACACCACGCCGGAGGCGCCGGACGTTCAGCAGCTGCTGCGCGAGATGGTCGATCGCGGCTGCGGCGCATGCGCGATGGAGGTGTCTTCCCACGCGCTATCGCTCAGGCGAGTGGACGCGATGACGTTCTCCGCAGGCGTCTTCACCAATCTGACCCGGGATCACCTCGACTTCCACGGCGACATGGAGTCGTACTTCCGGGCCAAGCGACGACTGTTCGAAGAGCTGCCGGGGGACGCGCCGAGCCTGATCAACATGGACGACCCCCGCGGCGCCGCGGTCGTGGAGGTGAGTGCGAGGCCGGTCACGTACGCGATCAACCAGCCCGCCGACATCACGCCTGGCCCTCTCGGCTTCTCGTTCGACGGCCTCGCGTTCGACATTCGCACGCCGCGCGGCACGCTGCAGGTCAAGTCGAAGCTCGTCGGCCGGCCGAATGTCTACAACATCCTGGCTGCCGTCTCGACCGCGGTTGCGCTCGATCTTCCGTTCGATGCCATCGAGAAGGGCATTCAAGCGCTCGACGCTGTGCCCGGCCGCTTCGAGGTCGTCTCGGGTCCTCAGGACGACATCATGGTGGTCGTCGACTACGCGCACACGGACGATGCGCTGAGGAATCTGCTCGAAACGGCGAGGCCGTTGGCTCAGGGCCGGCTGATTACGGTGTTTGGATGCGGCGGCGATCGCGATCGCACCAAGCGTCCGCTCATGGGTGCCGTCGCCGGCCGGCTGAGCGACGTCATCGTAATCACGTCCGACAACCCGCGTCGTGAGGATCCTGGCCGAATCATCGAGGAAGTCCAGCGAGGCATTACGGGCGACACGCGACGTCCCGGCTCGCAGCTGTTCGCGATTGCCGACCGGCGCGCCGCCGTCATGAAAGCGATCGAGGTCGCGCGGCCCGGCGATCTGGTGCTGCTCGCCGGCAAGGGCCATGAGAAATACCAAATCATCGGCGACGCGTCGCTTCCGTTTGACGACGTCGCTGTGGCGCGCGAGGTACTGGCTCGGCGTCGCACCAATTCTCGCGTCGTCTAGGCGGCGCGATGGGTTCAGAAATCCGGCTGACTGCTGAATGGGTTGCAGCGGCCATGACAGGACGCCTGGTGGCGGGTGATGGCCGAACGGCATTCGCCGGTGTGTCGATCGACACGCGGTCGCTTCGCCCTGGTGAGCTGTACGTGGGGATTCGAGGTGATCGGTTCGACGGCGCCGACTTCGCGGCGGCCGCCGCGGCAACGGGAGCCGCAGGCGTGGTCGTGCCAAGGGGGCGCGCAGCGGTACTTGACGGCTCGGGGCAAGCAACTGGTCCGGCGGTGATCGAAGTGGACGACACGACGACGGCGCTGCAAGCGCTCTCTCGGGCGGTGCGAAAGTCTTCAGGCGCGAAGGTGGTAGCAATTACCGGCAGCGCGGGCAAAACGACGACGAAAGAAGTCACGGCTGAGTTTCTCGGGGCGAAGTATCGAGTGATTCGAAATCGCGGCAACCTCAACAATCACATCGGCCTTCCGCTGTCGCTCCTCGAGCTGACATCGCGGCCAGACATTGCCGTTGTGGAGCTCGGCATGAACCATGCGGGCGAGATTCGCACGCTAGTGGGTATTGCCGAGCCGGACGTTCGCGTCTGGACGAACGTTGGCGAGGCCCACCTCGGATTTTTCTCGTCGGTCGATGCGATCGCCGACGCCAAGGCCGAGCTCCTCGAGGGTTCGACGATGTCGACCGTCCTCGTCGTCAATGGCGACGACGACCGCATCACGGCGCGGACACGATCGTTTGCCGGGCAGAAGCTGACATTCGGCGTCGAACTCCCCGCAGACGTGCAGGCGTTCGACGTCGCCGACCGCGGCATCGACGGCACGAGCGCGAATGTGGCGACCCCTGTCGGATCGTTCAAGTTGGCGACTCCTCTCGTCGGCCGCGGCAACCTCGCAAATGTCCTCGCAGCGACCGCCGTCGGCGTGTCGTTCGAGGTGCCGCTCGCGGCGATGGCTGAGCGCGCGGCGCAGCTCAAGCCGGCAAGCCATCGCGGAGACGTCGTGCGGCTGGCCCGCAACACCGTCATCATCGACGACAGCTACAACGCGAACCCAACCGCGACGCAAGGGGCGATCGATGTCCTGAGAACAAGCCGGACGGCGGGACGCCGGGTTGCCGTGCTTGGGGAGATGCTCGAACTTGGCGATCGAACGATCGCGCTGCACGAAACCGTGGGCCGCGCGGCAGCGACCGCCTCTTTGGATTTGCTGATTGCGGTTGGTGGCACGCCGGCGCGTGCCCTGGCTGAAGCGGCCGTTGGCGCGGGCATGCCGAGGCCCAACGTCCGCTACTACGAAACCAGCGATGAAGCAGCCGGCAGCGCGACGACATGGGCTCGGGCCGGCGATCTCGTGCTCGTGAAGGGATCGCATGGCGTGCAGACGGACAAGGTCGTGGATCGTCTGAAGGCGGAGTTTGCCTGATGCTCTACTACCTCTTTGTTGAGCTGCCGTTGTTCCGCACGCAGTTCTCCGTGCTGAACGTCGTGCGCTACATCACGGTCCGCACGGTCGCGGCGAGCCTGACGGCGCTGGCACTCAGCCTGGTGCTGGGGCCGCGGCTCATCCGCAAGCTCCGGGAGTTTCAGATCGGCCAGGTAATCCGTCAGGAAGGACCACAGTCACATCGGGCGAAGGCGGGTACGCCGACGATGGGCGGTCTGCTGATTCTGACGGCGACTCTCGTCCCGACGCTGCTCTGGGCGAACCTCACGAACCCTTACGTCTGGATCGCGGTGCTGTCGACGGCCGGGTTCGGCGCAATTGGTTTCGCCGACGATTACCTGAAGATCGTTCGCAAGTCGCACCATGGCCTGCTCCCCCGTTACAAGATCCTCAACCAGGTCATCGTCGCCGGCGGCGTCGGCATCGCGCTCCTCGTGTTGGCGAACCACGGGCTGTACAACACGCGGCTGATTTTTCCGTTCTTCAAGCGGCTGATTCCAGATCTCGGGTACGCGTATCCGTTTTTCACCATCTTCATCCTTGTCGCCTGGTCGAACGCGGTGAACCTGACTGACGGTCTCGACGGACTCGCGATCAGCACCGTCGCCATCGCCGGGGCGACGTACACCGCGCTGACGTACGTCATCGGCAACAGGATCCTCGCCGAGTACCTGCTGCTCGTGCACTTTCCGCCCGTGGGCGAGCTTACGGTGTTCGGCGGGTCGCTCGTCGGCGCGTCGCTTGGTTTCCTCTGGTACAACTCGTACCCCGCCGAAATCTTCATGGGCGACGTCGGATCGCTGGCGCTCGGTGCCGCGCTCGCGACCGTCGCGATTCTGATCAAACAGGAATTGCTGCTGGTGGTTGTCGGCGGTGTGTTCGTGCTCGAAGCCCTGTCGGTTGTGATTCAGGTCGGCTCGTTCAAGATGACCGGACAGCGGGTGTTCAAGATGGCGCCGCTCCACCATCATTTCGAACAGATCGGCTGGAGCGAGTCGAAAGTGATTTGGCGTTTCGTCATCCTGGGGATCATCTTCGCGTTGTTCAGCCTGATGACACTCAAGCTGCGATGAATGATCGGTGGACGGTGATCGATGGACGGTGGATTTGACGTGCGGGGCAAACGCGTGACAGTAGCGGGCGCTGCACGTAGTGGCGTCGCGGCGGCGGAGTTGCTTGCCCGGCGCGGTGCCCGGGTCACGCTCTCGGACCTGCAGCCGGAAGTCGCAGGCGTCGAGTCGCTCGCGCGGTTGGGTGTGGATCTGGAGCTCGGAGGTCATCGGACGGAGACATTCACCGGATCGGACCTTGTCGTGACGAGCCCCGGCGTTCCGCCAGAGCAGCCGGCCCTTGCGGCGGCGCGCCAGCGCGGCGTGCCGGTCATCGGTGAGCTGGAGCTGGCGTCTCGCTGGCTCCGCGGACGAATCGTGGCCATCACCGGCACGAAGGGGAAGTCGACGACGACGACGTTGACGGGTCGGATTCTCGAGGCGGCCGGGCTTAGCGTGACCGTCGGCGGCAACATCGGTGCGCCGCTGAGCGCGCAGGTCGCCGATTCGACACCCGAGACCGTTCACGTCGTCGAGGCCAGCAGTTTTCAGCTGGAGCAGATCGACACGTTTCATCCGTGGATCGCAGTGATGCTCAACTTTTCGCCGGATCACCTCGATCGCCATCCGACGGTCGAGGCGTATGGCGGCGCAAAAGC
>Ga0070709_10001230_pt1 | contig 14034 bp, 10 predicted proteins | sample LARL51metaG_FD_65449 | JGI IMG/M metagenome (GOLD analysis project Ga0070709, IMG submission 65449) | Corn, switchgrass and miscanthus rhizosphere microbial communities from Kellogg Biological Station, Michigan, USA - LAR L5-1 metaG | ecosystem: Host-associated > Plants > Roots > Rhizosphere ...
AGGTCCGCCATGAAGACGTCGGCTCCCGAGTTGAGAGCGTTGATCATCATTTTGCGGTCCGTCGGCCCCGTGATCTCGACTATGCGCCGCTCGAGGTCACGTGGCACCGGCGCAACGGTCCAGTCGCGTTCCCGAATCGGTGCGGTAGCGGGGAGGAAATCCAGCCACTCCTCGCCGCGAGCGATGCGTGCGCGGCGGTGCGCTCGAGAATTCAGTAAAGTCTCGATCGATGGACCGAACTGGCGCGCCAGGCCACCGACGAAGGCCAACGCCTCGGGCGTGAGGACGTCCGATTGCGGTTCTGACGCGTCGGGACGGACATCGGCGCCGTGGCTCGGCGACGCGAGCGATGACATATGATTTCACTCGATGGAAGCGCGGCAAAGCGTAATGCCATAGTTATGCCAAGCGACCTGAGCGAATAGCACCCGGCGAATATGTCCGAGTGTCGGGTACACCCAGATCCGGAACAGCACCACAGGCCGACGGTACTGAAGTACGAGTGAGGAGAAGGAAGTAGTCCGAGCCGAAAAGCTGTCGGGGCTACTGATTACTTCGTACTCGGCTGCTCCCAACCTGTCGGCTATTCGGTCGCGATCTTCCGCACGGCGCGCTGCACTCGATCATTTGCCGGATATGAGGAGGGCCACGAGCAAATCGAGAAACGCGTCCGGTCTCGTGAAGAGCGCGAAGTGGCCGGCAGCAGGAACGACCGTGAACTCCTTCTTCGGCGCCCGGATGGCAGCCACGAACGCGCGCGCCAGACCTGGCGGAGCCGTCAGATCCTCGGCGCCCTGAATGACGAAGATCGGGACCGAAAACGCCGCGTGGAACAACGCTGGGTCGATCTCCTTCAGATGCGGCACGAGCTTGTCACCGCTGAAGCCTTCACCCGCGAAGTCATCATTGATGTCCTGCAGGCTGACGCCGGGCGCGGTGAGCATGAACGAGAGCGACGCATTGAGAAAGGCGTCGTTATGCTCGAGCAGGTTCGTCCACTTGTGCTCCACGCCATACGCTCGCCCGTCACGCCAGGGCGGGGGACCGATCTCCGTCAGCTCGCGAACTGCAATCCTTTCACCGCGACGTTTTGCCGTCGCCAGTACGTTGCGATACGCCACGGCGATCATCGTATCCGATGGGGCGCCGACCTGACCCGTTCCGACGAACGCGGAGAAGAGCTCCGGCCTAGCGCGCACCATCTCCAATCCGATGATCGAGCCAAACGAGTGACCGACCACGATGATCCTGTTCGTGTTCAGCGCATGACGCAGGGAGTCGGCGAGCTCGATTCCGTCTTGCACGATGCGAGTGATCGTGACCTCCGGCGTCGACGTACCGCTGCGGCCAAACGTCTTGCCCGCGCCGCGCTGATCCCATTGGACGACGGTGTAGCGCCTGAACCAGGAGCGAAGGAGCGCCCATCCATAGAGACTCGTGGCATCACCGGGACCGCCATGCACGAGGAGGATCACCGGGTTATGCCGATCGTCACCGCGGATGCTGATCCATTGCTCGATTCCGCCGATTTGGATGAATCGATCCTGTTGAATCCCGTTCGGTGCCGTAATCGCGTAATCGCGGGCGTTGCGCTGCCTCAGGAAGCTCAGCCACAGCGTGTCGAACTTTATAAGTTGCTGAACCTCGCTGGGAGAAATGACGCGTCCGCTGTCCTGCGCCCGCGCGGTCGTCATTCGCGAAGCCGCGATGGCCAGGGCGCACAGTCCGCGCGGGAGTCGTTTCATGAGGCCGTTCCGGTGGAATGCTGAATAACCAGCATACCACCGGTTCACGCATGGCAGCAAGTCGTCTCGAGGGTGGCGATAATGCGAAGCCGAGGAGATGTTGTGTCGAATGCGCATGCTAGCGATGACGGTTCGCCGTTCGCGAGTGATCGGCGCTGCGTCGGTTGCCGAGCATCGGATGCCGTCGCGAGTGCGCAACCCTCGTAGCGCTGTTGTGATCATCTTGGCCGCCGGCGTGGCGTGCGGCGGGCGGGGCCGCGACGCCACGCCGGCGCCGTCTAGCCGCGTGATACCAATCAGCACAGCCGTAGCGCTCGAAGTCGTCGACTGGGGCGGTCGCGGTGCTCCGCTGGTCTTCCTTGCTGGCCTAGGAAACACGGCCCACGTCTTCGACACATTCGCGCCGCGGTTCACGGACCGCTTTCATGTGGTCGGCATCACGCGTCGTGGATTTGGTGCTTCGGCTGGCGCCCCTCCGCCTAACGATCTCGACACACTCGTTGCCGATGTGGTGGCGGTGCTCGATTCGCTCCGACTCGGGAGGGTCGTGCTCGTCGGGCACTCGATCGCTGGTGAAGAAATGACGCGGTTCGCCGAGCGCTATCGCGCGCGCTGTGCGGGGCTCGTGTACCTCGATGCGGCCTATGACCGCTCCGGGATCGACACACTCGCCTCGAAGCAGCCATCCACGCCCGGTCCGCGGATCAGCGCCGCGGACACCGCCACTTTCGCAACTGTTCGCGCGCTGTACGCGCGCGTGTTGGGTGTGGAGGAGCCGGAATCGGACATCCGGGCAACGGAAAGATTCGATGCCGCCGACCGCTACCAGGGGTCGGTGACTCCGGAGTCGCTCAAGGCACGCATCGCCAGCGTGAAGCAGGTCGCTCGATATGGACGGGCCCACTGTCGCGCGCTCGCAGTCTATGCGTTGCCGGATTCCGTGGTTGACGTAGTTCCGTACTACAAGGAGCTGGACGCCACCGGGCGCACCCAGGCCGATTCGCTGCTCCGCTTCGTGCAGGCGGTCGTCGCCGATTCACGGGCCCGAATCGGGCTGTTGCCGCAGTTCGAGGTCTTCGACGTGCATAGCAGCAATCATTACGTCTTCCTGCAACATCCCCGCGAGGTCGCGGCAGCGATGCGCACTTTCCTCGCGGCCGAACGCTGAAAGCGGCAACGCCCAACGGCCAACGCCGGCGCGCTCCCCTTGTGTGGCAATGGCAACGCTCTTACCTTCCCTAGTGTCACAAGGGTAGGTACAGCGCGTATGGCCGACACCGAAACCGATCTCCTGCGCAGCAGCCTCGATCTGCTGATCCTCAAGGCGCTCTCCTGGGGCGCGATGCACGGCTATGGCATCAGCGAGTGGATCGAAGGTGCGACTGCCTCGCTCCTCCTGCTCGAAGAGGGCACCCTCTATCCCGCGCTTCACCGGCTCGAGCGCCGCGGCTGGATTTCGAGCGAATGGGGGGTGTCGGACAACAACCGCCGCGCGAAGTTCTATCGCCTAACGACGGCGGGCCGCGCGCGATTCCGCGCCGAGGCGCCGCTCTGGCACCGCCATGCCGAGGCCATCGCCGTTGCCCTGCGACGCACGTCGCTGGAGCTTGTTTGAGTCCCGCGCCTGGCTGGCGCCGCATCTTCCGACTGACGCTCGGCGAACGGTTCCTCGAGCGGGACATCGACGACGAGCTCGCGTTTCACCTCGCGATGCGGGAGGAGAAGCTCCGCAGTCTTGGCGTCGCTCCGGACGCCGCTCGCGCCGGCGCCCACGCGCGGTTCGGCGATCAGGCCGAAGTTCGTGACGAGTGTCTCACCATCGATCGACAATACGCCCGCGAGGTCCGTCTCATGGAATGGCTCGAGTCGCTCTGGTCCGACGTCCGTTACGCGCTCCGCACGTTCCGGCGCATGCCGACCTTCACCGCCGTTGCCATCATCACGCTCGCGTTAGGCATCGGCGCCACCACCGCAATGTTCACGCTCGTGAACAGTATCCTGCTGCGGCCACTGCCCTATCCAAACGCAGACCGACTTGTCCGCGTCATTCAATCCTATCCTGAGAAGGGGCTCGATACGTGGGGATTGAACCAGGTCAACATCGCGATGTACCGCGACCGCTCCACGGATTTCTCCTCGTTCGCGGCCTATCGGAATGGAAGCGCGACGCTGCAGAGTCCGAGCGGACCGCAGCGGATTCAGACCATACGGGTGACGTCACCATTCTTTCGTACCATCGGTGTCGGCCCGGCGCTCGGACGCGAGTTCACGGACGCGGAGGATGCGCCCGGCAAGAACACGGTGATGATCCTCAGTGACGGCTTGTGGAGGTCCCGTTTCGGCGGCGACCCCTCTGTCATCGGCAAGATGATCGACGTCGATGGACAACCAACCCTTATCGTTGGCGTCATGCCCGCGAGCTTCGTCTACCCCCGGCCCGGGATCGGCGCGTACGTGCCGATGGGTCTGAATCCAACTTTTCGCTTCGGATTCTTAAGTACGGGAATCGGCCGCCTCAAACCCGGTATCACCCCTGAACACGCGGAACGGCAGACCACGAAGATCATGTGGGACTGGGCTCGCGACCAGAGCAGCGCCAGCGCGTCTGTCGATCCGAGCAAGACGCGCATGAAGACGATCGTCAGGCCGCTGCGGGAGGCCATCACGGCCAGCAGCGCGCGTCCACTGACCGTTCTGCTCGCGGCTGTGGTACTCATTCTTCTTATCGCGACGGCGAATGTGGCGACACTGCTCTCCGGGCGGGCCACGGCACGTCAGCGAGAGATCACACTGCGCGCTGCGTTAGGTGCGAGTGGGAAGCGGGTGTTGCGCCAACTGCTCACAGAGAGCGTGGCGCTCGCGCTGCTCGGTGCGCTCTTCGGCGTGCTGCTGGCCGTTGTGGCGGTTCGCGCGTTCACCCATTCTGGTCTCGCGACGCTCCCCCGTATCGACGAGGTCGCGGTGGACGGGCGCGTGCTCGCCTTTACGCTCGTGGTTTCGGTCGCGAGCGGTCTGTTGTTCGGCCTTCTTCCAGCGATACACGCCGGGCGAGTGCGCCTGACGTCGGATCTCACGGCAGGGCAGCGCGAGAGCGGGCACAGGGCCTCACGACGAGTCAACAATGCACTGGTCGTAGCGCAACTCTCGTTGTCCGTGGTCCTGCTGATCGCGGCCGGGCTGGTGCTGAAAAGCTTTCAGCACCTCACGGAGATCGACTTGGGTTTTCGCGCCGACGGTGTGACGTCGATCGTATTGCCGCTGCCCGAGCGCATCAGAAATGACATTGGGCGCACGAAGGCATTTGTAAACGCGACACTCGATCGGGTCCGCGGCATACCCGGTGTGCAGACGGCAGCGCTGACGTGGTCCTTACCGTTGGACCAGAACGGCAACTACGACGGTCTTCTGATCGGCGGCCGCCCCGTGCCCCCGAATGGCAACGAGAGTCAGACGTACCAGATCGGAGTGAGTCCTGAATACTTCAAGACGATGGGTATTCCGCTGTTGTACGGTCGTGACTTCGCGATCAGCGATGACTCGACGCGGCTCGCCGTGGGCATCGTCGACTCGACGCTCGCCAGCCGCTACTGGAAGGGAGCGGAAGCACTCGGCAAACGCGTTCGCGTTACCGGGGACACGATGTGGTTCACCATCATCGGCGTCGTGGGGACGGTGCGGGACGGGGATCCGGCCCTGCCGCCGGAACCCCACCTCTACGTCAGCATTCCGCAGGTCGGCGCTTATCAGGTGTCGTTGGCGGTTCGCACGAACAAATCGAACGCGAGTGTGATTCCGGCGGTGAGGCGCGCGTTGACGGAGGCGAACCCGGCGATTCCGCTCGATGTGAAGACGCTCGACAGCATCATCGACCGGACGTACGCGACGCGGCGTCTGACGAAGCTCCTGCTCGGCGGCTTCGCGCTCGTGGCGCTGCTGCTCGCCGCGGTAGGTATTTACGGAGTGATGTCGCTGCATGTCGCGAATCGGGGCCGCGAGTTCGGCATTCGACTCGCGATCGGCGCCGATCCACGCGCCCTCGTCAGACTTGTCCTCGGCGAAGGTGCGGTTTTGGCGGCGTTAGGCGTCGCTCTCGGTGTCGCCGGCGCACTGGCGGCGACACGATCGCTGGCGAGCCTGCTGTACGACGTGAGTCCAACAGATCCGGTCGTGCTGTTCGCGTTGCCGCTGCTGCTCGCCGGTATCGCGCTCGCCGCCTGTTACCTCCCGGCGCGCCGCGCGGCGCGGAGCGATCCGTTGAGCGTGTTGCGGGCTGATTGAGGCGAGGTCATTACAAGATCGGGACGAATGCAGAGGCTCGAGACTGAGCTCACTCTCCCAGCGCGGCGCTGCCATCTCGTTGCTCGTTTCTGGGCTCGGCGACTATAGGTGAGATGCGCGTCAGCCGCGCGGAGTAAGCCGGCGGTCAGCGCTCAGCTCTCGAGTCTGCAGCTCGCCCAATCTCGCGCACAGAAGAGCGAGATCCAGAGGCGCGAACTCAATGGCTGTGCTTTCCGCCTTTGCGCGAGGATTTCTTGCCACTGTTCGCGATCTTTGCCGAGCGCTCTTTGCTATAGCCTTTATCGCGAAGAGCTTCGTATTTTCGGTCGTTCTTTACGCTGTTGCCATGGTCCTTCGCCATAGTGGCCTCCTGAAACGGTGCCAATTCTGAGCGCAATGGGCGGGCCAGCTCGACGTCGAAGCATGATTATTTTGCTCGCTGCCGTCGCTATTGCGCTGGCGGTCACGGCGACGCTGCCCATCGCAAGAGACGACCTTGCATCGGAGCCGCAGCCGATGAGCGAATATGAATCAGCGGCAGCGGTGATCAGTCGCCGGCAGAGCGTCGATGCACGGGTCGCCGTGCCGAGCGGAAGATCGATATTTCTCGGACATGGGCACCGGACAGCTATCGCCGTTGTCCTATTGCACGGCTACACGAACTCACCACTGCAGTACGATTCGCTGGCGCGGATACTCTTTCGCGATGGCGACAACGTCTATATTCCGCGGCTTCCGCGGCACGCCGAGCGCATCGACGGTCCGGCTGCGCTTTCGCGCCTGACCCCCGAGGAGCTGCGTACCGCGGCCGACTCGGCGGTGGATGTCGCGGCCGGGCTTGGGGACAGCGTGGTCGTTGTCGGGCTGAGCATGGGCGGAACGATGGCTGCGTGGATTGCCCAGTATCGCAGCGGCGTGCGACGAGTGATCCTTGTCGCGCCTCTCATGGGACTCGCCCGCGTTCCCGCGCCACTGGAGAGTCCCTTGGCGAATCTCGCGGTGCGGATGCCTAACGTGAACACGAACGCGCCTGACCATCAGCAAACAGATCGCGAGCTTGGCTGGAGCTCGCGGACGGTCGGCCAGATCCTGCAATTGGGCATCGCCGTGCAGCGCGCATCGGCGCGGAGGCCACCAGCCGCGCCCGACGTGGCCATTTTCCTGAACGGCAACGATCATACGATCTCGACGAGCCCCGTTCTCGAGGTTGCTCGGCGCTGGCGAGAGCATGGAGCGACGGTTCGCGTGTATGAGCTTTCGGCGACGCTCGGCCTGCCGCATGACGTGATCGACCCCCGGCAGACGGTGCGTCGCCCGGAAGTGGTCTACGTCGCGATCGCCGCCATGATCGCGGGCAGATCCCCCGCTAACGACAGTATCGAAGACATCTCGAGCCGCTGAACTGGGAGAGAATAGGCGAGGAGACAACCGAGGGGCCGCTGATACTGAAACTTCTGCCAGCCCGGAATCGATCTACCCAAGTGACGTCCCGAATCCAACCAGGAGCACGGGGCGAGTGTCCAATCACCGATCGTTGGGCGATACCAACCGTTGAGAGAATCGATGCGGAATGTGAAGCTGGCACTGCGAACGCTATTCAGAACTCCATTCGTCACCATCGTCGCGATTCTGTCGCTCGCCCTGGGTATCGGCGCGAACGCGGCCATCTATTCGCTCTTCGATCAGATCCTGTTGCGGCCGCTTCCGGTGGCGCAGCCGGAACGACTCGTCAACTTCGTCGGCCCAGGCCCGCAGTATGGTTCGAACTCCTGCAATGCGGCCGGTGACTGCAACGAAGTGTTCTCCTATCCGATGTTCCGCGATCTCGAGATGGCAAAGACCGCCTTCAGCGGCATCGCTGGACACTTCCTTTTCGGCGTCAACGTCGCAATGCCTGGAAGGACGGCGATCAACGGGCGCGGCGTCTTCGTCTCGGGATCGTATTTCCCGCTGCTCGGCATCCGGCCCGCGCTGGGCCGACTGCTCACACCTAACGACGACCAGACGATCGGCGGGCATTACGTCGCCGTGCTGAGCTACGACTACTGGGCAAACCAGCTCGGCTCCGATCCAAGCGTGGTCGGCAAGCAGCTCGTGGTGAACGGCCACCCGATGACGATACTCGGCGTCGCGCCGGAGGGATTCTTCGGTACGACGAAAGGCGAGCACCCGTACGTCTTCGTGCCGCTAACGATGCGCGCCGTGATGAACACCGGTTGGACCGGCTTCGAGGATCGGACGAGCTACTGGATCTATCTCTTCGGCCGCCTCAAGCCGGGCGCGACCATCGAGCAGGGCTCGGCATCGATCAACACCGTCTATTCGCACCTGATCAATGACGTCGAGGTGCCGTTGCAAAAGGGGATGAGCGCCAAGACCATGGCGCAGTTCAAGGCGAAGAAGCTCGTGCTCAATGATGGCCGGAAGGGGCAGAGCTCGATGATCAAGGAGTCACGAACTCCAATCGTGCTCCTCTTCTCGATCACGGCGATCGTACTGCTGATCGCCTGCGCGAATATCGCGAATCTGCTGTTGGCCCGTGCGGCGAACAGGACCATGGAGATGGCGGTGCGCCTGTCGTTAGGTGCGACGCGGCGGCAGCTCATCGTGCAGCTGCTCACCGAGTCCGTCCTGCTGGCCGTTCTGGGCGGCCTTGCGAGCGTGCTGGTCGCGCACTGGACACTCGTCGGAATCACGGCGATGCTGCCACCGCAGGAAGGGGTCGACCTTCAACTTCATCTGAGCCAACCCGTGCTGGTATTCACGGCGCTGGTGTCGCTCGCGACGGGACTCGCCTTTGGCATTGTGCCGGCGCTGCAAAGCACGCGTCCCGACTTGGTGACGGAGTTGCGGAACAACTCGGGCAAACTCACTGGAGGGCGCGGCGCGGCGCGCTTTCGCACGAGTCTCGTGACGGCGCAGATCGCGCTGTCGATGGCGCTCCTCATTGCCGCGGGGCTGTTCATCGAGAGTCTACGGAATGTCAGCCGAGTGGATCTCGGGATCAAGATCGACAACGTGCTATCCTTTGCGATCTCGCCAGGCAAGAACGCATATGATTCCGTACGCACTGCCGCTCTGTATGATCGCGTCACGGAAGAGCTGGAAGGACTCCCTGGCGTGTCGGGTGTCACGTCGGCAACAGTGCCGCTACTTGCCGGCGACAATTGGGGAACGGGCGTGTCTGTCGAAGGCTTTCACAAGGATGCGGACACGGATGCTGGGTCGCGCTTCAACGCCGTCGGTGCGAGTTATTTTCACGTCATCGGTGTGCCGCTCGTGGCGGGACGCGATTTCACCGCCGCCGACAATGCGCATGGGCTTCGCGTCGCGATCGTAAACGAGACGTTCGCAAAGAAGTTCAATCTCGGCATGAACGCCGTCGGGAAGCGTCTTTCGGTTGGTAACGATTCGCTCAATATCACGATCGTCGGCTTATCGAAAGACGCCAAGTACTCGCAAGTGAAGGACAAGATCCCACCCGTTTTCGTGCAGCCCTACAGCCAGATGGGGCGCTTCGACCAGATGTATTTCTATGTCCGCAGCAGCCGCCCAACGGAGCAGCTGCTTCAGGCGATTCCGAGACTGATCAAGAAGCTCGACGCGAATCTCCCGGTGGAGCGGCTGACGACCCTTCCGCAGCAGGTGCACGACAACGTGTTCCTGGATCGGATGATCAGCACGCTCTCGGCGGCGTTCGCGGTGCTGGCGACGCTGCTGGCGGCAGTGGGACTTTACGGCGTGCTTGCGTACTCGGTCGCGCAGCGCACACGCGAGATCGGTGTGCGTATGGCGTTAGGCGCGACGTCGGCCACCGTCAGCCGCATGGTGTTGCGCCAGGTTGGCGTGATGACGCTCATCGGCGCGGTGATCGGCATCGCGGGTGCAATGGCGTTAGGCAGGGGGGCGCAGTCGCTGCTCTACGAGCTCAAGGGCTGGGACCCGACGGTGATTGCGCTCTCCGCGGTGCTGCTGACGCTGGTGGCCCTCGGCGCGGCGCTCGTCCCGGCGTTGAGAGCTTCGAATGTCGATCCGATGCAGGCGTTGAGGTACGAGTAGAGCGGCCGGCGGGCGCGGAACGCCCAACGCCCAACGCCTATCGGTCCCAGATCAACCGCGACTTCGTTCGCAGCAGGCGATAGTCGGACGGCTCGAGGCGGCGCGCGGTGACGGAGAGTGGGCTGCCCGCGAAGGTACCCTCGAGTTGCGCCACGTTGCCGGTGCGGGTCCAGTGGAGTGATCCGCTCCGGTTCGAGCCGCAGGCGAGGGAAATGGTGCTCGGGCCGTCGGTGGCGCCGCGCTGACAGAAGATGACCGAGTCGCCCTCGAGGCGAATGGTGACGCCGAAGGGTTCGATGTAAACGCGACGCCAGGGCGCACCGGTGGCGCCCGGCTGCGTGACGACCCAGCCGCCGTCGAGCGGTGCCGGTGGGAGCGCGTACGCGGATGCCGCCTTCCGCGCCACGACGATCGAGGAAAGCATCACGCTGCCGACGACGAGCGTCTTGAGCGTCCACCGAACGGGCGGGGGAATCCGCTCATGCAGTGGCGATCGCGATGTGGGCGGCGCAACGCGGTTCGCGATGAAGAAGGCGTACAGTCGCGGAAACTCATACACGACCAGCACTGCGGCGGAGAGCACGATCATCGTCGCATAGAGCTTGACCTGGACACCATACGAGAAGTTGAGCATCGCCACATTGCCTATCACTCCGATGCACAGCAAGGCGCCGAGTGTCGCGGTGCGCCGGAAACAGAGGAGAAGCACGACCACCAGCTCCATCACGCCGCCGAAGAAGCTGTACGAGTACGAGTACTCCATGAAGCTCCACAGCAAGGCCATGGGCGTCAGGTCACCGAGGCGTTGGTCGAGCGAGGCCGGGAAGATCGGTGGAAATTGCTCGCGCCAGAGCTTGGCGACGGCGTAGCTCGTTATGCCGAGCGCGATCGAATACCGGAGCAGCACCCTCAGGGCCTCGCCCAGCCACTTCGCGCGCGGGCGGCGGCGATCGGCGAAGGTCCACACCGCGGCGCCTAACGCGGCGATGAGGATCGAGAGCAGGAGCCGGGCGAATTCCTCACCGACATCGCCGTTGTCTCCCTGATTGGCGTACGGCATCGGTCCGGTCATATGGAAGACATGGCGCGCGACCCAGACGCCCGGCGGCGTGAAGACGTGACCCCAGGAGACGGCGAGCCCTTTCTCGCTCCCGCCGCCGCCTAACGATGGATAATTGTTGAGGAAGAGGGGCAGGTGATAGAGGGCGAATGCAATGAATGCGAATCGTTCGACCAGACGACGCACGATGCTCCGACGCCTCGCTGGCGCGACCGGATCAGTGCTCACCCTTGAATCACCAAGGCCTGGCTTTAGCGGCGGCGGTGGTTGACGAGCGTCGATAGTTGTGGGCATGGGCCCATTGTGCATCCCCGCGCCGGTGTTTGCCAGATGGTCAACGAGAACAGCACTGGCGTACGGACTTCACCGGTGCCCCGAATTGGACCGATGAATTCTCGACCCTCCAGAGTAGCCCTTCGTGTGACTGAGTCGTCCTTCTGGGTCGGAGACAGCGAGCGCAAATGTCCAGTCAGCCAAACGAGAAGCCGGCCCACATTCCCGACGCGGTTGTGCAGGAGCTACTCCGCAACCAGGGGTTGCCCCTCGATCCTCACGTCAAGGTGAAGGTGAAGACGACGCGCGTCCGGTTGAATCCCGACGGCACGCGTACGGTGCTGTCGCAAAGCGACTCCAGTTCCGTAGGACGTGGGCTGTCCTCGATGCGCCGTCCGTCAAAGCTCGTGTCGATCGTGATCGGGTCGCTCGGATTTCTGCAACTCGCGTATGGTCTCTGGGCAGGCCATAGCGATGGCCTGGCGGCGCGAGTCATTCGTGCGAGCGAGAGCTGCCAATTGCAGCAGCTGACGACGTCGAACTCAGCAACCCAGCTTTCGCCAAGTACCGTCTCCGCGGCGTCAGCCGCCGTGTCCTGCCGTGTCGAGAAGGCAATCGTCGTGGATCCTTACGTCAGCTCCTCACGAAATGGGAGAACGTACCACGTCGTCACGGTGCGGCCGGACGGGGCGCGTGACAACACCATTCTCAGTGCGCGCGGTGGATATCAGTTCTGGAAACGACTGCGCCCAACCGAATTGATCCTGGCCCAGCGGTTCGTGGCTCCGGGTTATCGTCTCACAGATAGGGTGCTGGCGCTCGCGGATAGTGCTGGGACGGCGATGAGCCGACAGCATCCCGATTCCGGCGCATATCCGAACGCAGTTGCGATGTTCGCCGGCGCGGTCCTTCTCGCGGTGGGTATGGCGATGTTTACAAAGGCTGCGCGCTCGCCAAGGATCGCCTGACGAGAAGCGCTACCGGAGTCTCGACCAGCACCTGTCTGGCTCTTAACACGTGCTTTACACCCAGGTAGCTTCGAGCGGGAGACAGAGCCGGTAACATGCATTGGAGTGATTTCCCAGGGCATCGGGTCGAGCTCGAGACATCCCGCACGATCTTGCGCCCGTTTCGCGAGAGCGATTTTCTCGTCGCGTTGCCGTTTTACGGCGACCATGAGTTTCGCCACGCGATAGACCGCAACGCGGCCCTGATCGATCTGGAGTATCTGCGGGCCGCGGGGCTATATATGGCTGAGCGAGGATGGCTCTTCGCGATCGAGCTGAAACGAAGCGAACAGCCGGTCGGTGAAGTGTGTTTCGAACGTATGAATCTGGAGCGTGCGGACGTCGCGCCGGGCGAGCGCGCCTTTCGCATTCCGATCGGGATCTGGGACAAGTCGCTATGGGGAAGTGGAATTGGCGGCGAGGTGCTGGAGAGACTTCTCGATTTCGGCTTCGGTGAGCAGCGTGCCGATCGGATTTGCGCGATGGACGTAGCACGCTCGAATCGTCGTTCGCTGGGGCTGTTCGAGTCGCACGGGTTCCGCGTGGTGCGGGAGGTGTCACGCGACATTGTGGATCTCGAGCTCTCGCGAGGGAGGCGAGAAGGGTTAATCAGGAACGGAAGGGTGCAACTGCGATAAATCGAGACGATATCCCGCTGATTCCGGCGGGAGATCGGCTCGTGTGCTTGGAGCAATTTATCTTCTGTTCGGCCTCGCCCTATTAATCGGATCGTTGCGCGCCGCGCTACGCGGCTGATTCGCCGCGGAAGCCTACCGTGACCGAAACGCCACCAGAAGGCAGGGTATCGATGTCTCGTTCACACATCCGTCACGGATTGCCGGATGTGTAGTTTCGCTTCGGCGCCTATCGGCTAGTGTTCGACCTCGCGAACGTGAGCGCGCGCTCGGCATCTCGCGGCGATCGCCCTTGCTGTGACACGGCGTCGAGGGCTTGGGAAAGGTCTCGGATCAGATCGTCCGGATCCTCGATTCCAACCGAATAGCGAATTAGCGTTTCCGGAATGCCCATCGCCTCGCGCTCGGCGGCCGTGCACTCGACGTGACTCGTCGTGGCCGGTGGTCCCGCGACCGTCTCGACGGTGCCGAGATTTGCCGCGAGATGTGCCAACCGCAAGCGGGGCAGAAATGCTTTCACGGTCTCGAAATCGCCGTTCAGCGTGAAGCTCAGCACACCCCCGAAGCCGCGCATCTGACGCGCGGCGATTGCATGCCCGTCATTCGACTCGAGACCGGGATAGTAAACGTTGCGCACGAACGGGTGGCCCTCGAGAAAGCGCGCGATCTTGAGTGCACTCTCATTCTGCTGGCGGACCCGGAGGTGCAGCGTCTTCAGGCCACGCAGCAGCAGGTAGGCCGCCGTGGGATCGAGGGTCGCGCCCGTGATCTCTCGATAATGGTAGATCCGCTCGATGAGGTCGCGCGATCCACATACGATACCACCCAGCGCATCGGCGTGGCCGCCGAGGAATTTCGTTGCGCTGTGCAACACGAGATCCGCACCGAATTGGAGCGGGTTCGTGTTCATCGGAGTGGCGAACGTGTTGTCGACGACGACCGTCGCGCCAACACGCTTTGCGGCCGCCGCGAGGCGC
>Ga0070709_10001231_pt1 | contig 14033 bp, 7 predicted proteins | sample LARL51metaG_FD_65449 | JGI IMG/M metagenome (GOLD analysis project Ga0070709, IMG submission 65449) | Corn, switchgrass and miscanthus rhizosphere microbial communities from Kellogg Biological Station, Michigan, USA - LAR L5-1 metaG | ecosystem: Host-associated > Plants > Roots > Rhizosphere ...
GAGATCTCGTGGTTTTTTTCCAGCTTCTTGATGATATCGAGGCCATCGCGCCTGACATGCCGAACCGCGACGCGTGCGGCTTCCGCATATTTGTGCGCAACCTTCACCAGCTCCTTACGCCGCTCTTCGTTGAGTTCCGGAATTCTCAGGCGAAGCACCTGTCCTTCGGTCGCCGGGCTCAAACCGAGATTTGAATCGACGATCGCCTTCTCAACCGCCTTGACCATCGACTTGTCCCATACCTGCACCGAAAGGAGCCGCGGCTCGGGCACGCTGATGGTCGCAAGCTGGTTGAGCGGCATGTGGGTTCCGTAGGCGTCGACCTGCACCGGTTCCAGCATGGAAGCCGCGGCACGGCCGGTCCGCAAACCGCCGAGTTCGTGCTTGAGAGACTGCGTGGCGCCCTGCATGCGGCGCTTCAGCTCGTTGATGTCGAAACTACCCGTGGGCATGACGCTCTCTCCTCCTGACAGCTGCTCATCGCCGCCGGCAGCCCTCCGCACCCAGGCTACGGCGGCCGTCAACCTGCGACGACCGTGCCGCGGCCGGTGCGGCGCAAAATTGCGCCGATCGAGCCTGGCTCCGCGATCGAAAACACGATGATAGGCAGTGAGGTTTCCCGGGCAAGCGCGAATGCGGTGGCGTCCATGACCTTATAGCCGCCTTCAATGGCCTCGGAATGGCTGAGGCGGTCAAATCTCCGGGCGGACGGGTCTTTCTTGGGATCGGCGCTGTAGATACCGTCGACATTGGTCGCCTTGAGCACGGCCTGCGCTCCGATCTCTGCCGCCCGCAATACCGCGGTGGTGTCGGTGGTGAAGAATGGATTGCCGGTGCCGCCGCCGAGCAGCACGATTCGGCCTTCGGCGAGATATTTGTGCGTCGCACTTCGTGTGAAAAGCTCGGAGATTTCGGGCATGACGAAAGCCGACAATGTGCGCGCCAGCGCCCCCTTGCGTTCGATGGCCGCCTCCAGCGCCAGGCAGTTCATCACCGTCGCGAGCATGCCCATGGTATCGCCCGTGGGACGCGAAATGCCGCGCAAGGACACTTCCAGACCGCGCACGATATTGCCGCCACCGACGACGACCGCGATTTCCGTTCCCAGCTTCTGGGCGGCGATCAACTCGCCCGCGAGCCGGTCGACCGTCGACTGATCAATGCCACAAGATTGCGTGCCGGCGAGATATTCGCCGGAGAGCTTGATCACAACACGACGATAGACCGGCTCAGCCATTGCGAATCGCCTTCCTTAAGTTCGCCAGGCGGCCCCGCGCAAACGGGTCAAAGCAGCATCGGGCCGCTATTTCTTTCCGCTAGCGGCCGCGACTTCAGCCGCGAAATCGCTTTCCTGCCGCTCGATTCCCTCGCCAAGAGCATATCGCAGAAATCCGGCCACCTTGATCGGCGCGCCGACCTTACCCTCAGCTTCTTTCACCGCCTGAGCCACCGACTTGCCGCCGTGCTCGGCGTGGATCGAGGCCTGTTCCAAGAGACAGACCTCCTTGTAGTAGGTCTTCAACCCGGACTCGACGATCTTTTCGATCACGTTTTCCGGCTTGCCCTGCTGACGGTACTTATCAGCCAGAACGTCCTTCTCGCGCCTCACGGCGGCAGGATCGAGACCGGCGGGATCGAGCGCCAACGGGTTGGCGGCGGCGACATGCATCGCGAGCTGCTTTCCGAGTATGGCCAGTTCATCGGTTTTGCCGGCCGATTCCAGCGCCACAACCACGCCCATCTTGCCCGCGCCCTCGATCACCGCATTGTGGACGTAGCTCGACACGACGCCCTTGCCGACTTCGAGCGAAGCTGCACGGCGCAGCGTCATGTTTTCGCCGATGGTTGCGATCGCGTCCGCGATCGCAGTTTCCACCGTCACGTTGCCGACCTTGGCGGCCTTGATTTTTTCCACATCGGCGCCGACCTCGAGCGCGACCTGCGCGATCATCTTCACGAGTCCCTGGAACTGGCCGTTACGTGCGACGAAATCCGTTTCGGAATTGACTTCCACCACGACGCCCCTGGTTCCAGCCGTCAGCGCGCCAATGAGGCCTTCCGCCGCAACGCGGCCGGCTTTCTTGGCGGCCTTCGACAGGCCCTTCTTGCGCAGCCAATCCTGTGCCGCCTGCATGTCGCCGCCGCTTTCCGTCAGCGCGGCCTTGCAATCCATCATGCCGGCGCCTGTGGATTCACGAAGGTCCTTGACCATCGCCGCTGTGATTGTCGCCATCGTTGTATGTCCTTTGCCCTGTCGGCACTGGTAGCGGCGGGACTTTGTCCCGCCGCCGTCCGATACTCGAAATCTGTCCTGGAATTTGGTCGGCCGGAGTTTCCGGCTGACGCTTCGCTACTCCGCTTCCGCGGTAAGGGCCTTGGCCTGCGCTACCCAGGCATCCGCCCTGCTCGGCAGGCCGACTTCTTCGCCAATCTGGTGGGCTGTTTCGTGGTCGAGTTCGGCGAGCTGCCAGTAGTGGAAAATACCGAGATCGTTGAACTTCTTCTCGATCGTACCCGAGACGCCTGGAAGCTTCTTGAGATCATCGGGAGCGCCGCGCGGCCCGGCAAGCCCCTGGAAGCCCGAAGCCTGCTGTGCGCTCGGGACTTCCTCACGCGCTGGATGGGCAGAGGCGCCGACGTCGATGCCGGCTTCGCCCTGCGCGCGCGAAATCCCATCGATCGCCGCGCGGGCGACCAGATCGCAATAGAGCGAAATGGCGCGTCCGGCGTCGTCATTGCCGGGGACGACATAGGTGATGCCCTTCGGATCCGAATTGGTGTCGACGATCGCGGCGACCGGAATATTGAGCCGCTGCGCTTCCTGGATCGCAATGTCTTCCTTGTTGGTATCGATCACAAAGATCATGTCCGGCAGACCGCCCATGTCCTTGATGCCGCCGAGCGAACGATCGAGCTTGTCGCGCTCACGCTGCAGCGTCAGCCGTTCCTTCTTGGTGTAGGCGTTGGCATCGCCGGAATTGAGCACTTCGTCGAGATGCCGCAGCCGCTTGATCGATCCGGAAATCGTCTTCCAGTTGGTCAGGGTCCCGCCGAGCCAGCGCGAATTGACGAAATATTGCGCCGAGCGCTTGGCCGCTTCGGCAACGCCATCCTGCGCCTGCCGTTTGGTGCCGACGAACAGGATACGCCCGCCCTTGGCCACGGTGTCGCTGACCGCCTGCAGCGCACGATGCAGCATCGGTACGGTCTGCGCGAGGTCGATGATGTGGATGTTGTTGCGTTCGCCGAAGATGTAATCCGCCATCTTCGGATTCCAGCGGTGGGCCTGATGGCCAAAGTGAACGCCAGCTTCAAGGAGCTGACGCATGGAAAAATCGGGTACTGACATCGTTTGAGTTCTCCGGTTGGTCCTGGCGGAAACGTGTGAGCAAGCGAGCCTTATGGCCCGGCTGCCACCGGACGGCCTTTTGAGCCATGTTTCCGTTTGAGATGCCGCGCTATATAGCGGGAATTCGGCGAGAAGCAAGGAAATATGCCGGTTTTGAAGGCTTTTTCGTGCCAAATGCCACAAAGCCTCCGAGCCCGGAAAATCGACCCAACCCTGAAGTCCGCAGGGGCCAATTGTCCGCCACGGCAGGGCGGTGCTGCGATCGTCAAAAACGGAAGGCGAAGAAGGACCGCCGAGCAGGCGGTCAAAAAATTCCGCATGAACCGGATAGCGGCCTATGGCCAATTTCCGCTCATCCTTTCCAAGACAACGTTTGGGTGTAACAGCCCGACCCCTGAAGCTTGCGAATTCGATGACGCGAGAGATCACCGATCGGCATTTGAGGGGACGGTAAACGCTTTCTTGCCAGGCGCTGAGGCGAGGCCGCATGGCGGGTGGCATCAGAATGGCGCGAGAACTGGCGCAATTTCTGAATATTTATCGCCCTGAAAGGCTTAGTCGAACGTTTACCAACTGCTTCTTGGCCGCTGCTCAATCTGAGGCAGCGGTCCAGCCCAGATGATCGTAATAGTTTATTTCGGTCTTTTGGGTAGGGAGGTACCAGCACCATTCCCTGACTGATCGATCGTTGAGGGACCCATTCAGTCCAGCGGCCGCCGACGGACTGAAGTCACTTTGAATGCGAAGAGAGACGCAATGTCTGTGCCGACAGTCAAATCAGGTCCGATCGTGCCCGCTAACGCCGGGCAGGCCCCGCCTCGTCTCTTCAAAATGTTCGCCGCGTTGAGCGCGACCAACGAGGCCATCCTTCGGATCAACTCGAAGGAGAAGCTTTTCCAGCAAGTGTGTGATGCCGCGTTGCAGAGCGGAAACTTCATCGCAGCCGTCATCCTGCTGCGCGAACCAGGAACGGACAACTTGAGGGCGGTGGCCGGGGCCGGTAACGACATTGAGCTTCGTGCCCGAGCCTACTCCGTCTCCGCGTCGTCACCGCTCGGCAATGGTCTTGTCGGAATTGCCTGTCGCACCCAGCAACCATGCGTAAGCAATGACCTTCTCAACGACGAACGATTGAAATCCTGGCATCAGGCCGCAGTTCGTGCCGGCGCGCGTGCCGCTGCCGGCCTTCCCGTGATCCGCGGCGGAGAGAGTGTCGGCGTCCTGCTGGTGGTCCTTGACGAGATCAACGCGCTCGACGAAGAGGCCGTCTCGCTGCTTACCCGCATGGCCGAAAATCTGGCGTTCGGACTGGACAACATCGACCGCGAAGAAGCGTGCAAGCGCAATGAGCGAGCGGCCCGTCGACTGGCCAAGATGTTTGCGGCACTCAGCGCCACCAACGAGGCGATCCTGCGCGCAAAGACAGCCGACGAGCTTTATCAACTGGTGTGCGACGCCGCCGTGCATGTCGGCAGATCGCTGGCCGCCACCGTTCTTTTGGCAGAGCCGGGCTCTCCGTGGCTGCGCGCGGTGGTCGGCACTGGCCAAATCGTCGACATGGGCGCGGTCAGGCAGTCGCGATTTTCGGTCGATCCGGACAACCCCTACGGCAAGGGCGTTTGCGGAAAAGCGTTTCGAACTCAAATGGCCAGCGTCAACGAAGATATCCTCAACTCGGAGCAAGGGCGCCCGTGGCGGGAATCCAGCCACCAGGCGGGGGTGGTTGCGAGTTGCGCCGTGCCGCTGGTCAAGGGCGGCCAGAGCATCGGCGTAATCCTGTTCTTCGTCACCAAATCGTGGGCGGCGGACAAGGAGATCATCGCGCTTCTGTCGCGCATGGGCGAAACCGTTTCGGCCGCTCTGGATAACCTCGACCGGGCCTTTGAAAAGGTTCAGGCCGACGGTCGTATTCAATATCTGGCGACGCACGACGAGCTCACCGGTTTACCCAATCGTGTGACTTTTCATCAGCTATTCGAGAAATCGATCAGGTCCGCCCATCTACATGGCGGCAAAAGTGCCCTGCTATTCATCGATCTCGACCGCTTCAAGGTCATCAATGACTCGCTTGGGCACGAGGCCGGCGACGCGCTGCTGATCGAGGTGGCCGACCGGCTGAAACGTTGCGTGCGCGACAGCGACCTTGTCGCGCGGTTTGGCGGCGACGAGTTCGTCATCCTTCTCGACGGGATTTCCGGTCGGGAACAGGTTGCCGTCGTTGCGGAAAAGGTACTGGCGACCCTTTTGCCACCCATCGTTCTTGCCGGACACGAGTGCCGCGCCACAGGCAGTATCGGTATCGCCGTATACCCGGACAACGGCAACGACGTACAAACCCTGACCAAGAACGCCGACATGGCGATGTACCGCGCCAAGGAAGAGGGAAAAAACAATTTTCGCTTCTTCTCCGCCGAAGCGAAAAGCCAATCGATCGAGCGGTTGAAACTGGAAGCGGATTTGCGTCACGCTCTCGAACTCGATCAACTCACTTTGCATTATCAGCCCAAGATTGAGGTCACGACCGGTCGGATCAGCGGCGCCGAAGCCCTGCTCCGATGGACGCACCCGAAGCTCGGCAATCTTCCGCCTACCGAATTCATTCCTCTTGCGGAAGAGACCGGGTTGATCATCCCCATAGGTCGCTGGGTTCTCAAAAGGGCGTGTGCCCAGAACATGAGCTGGCAGAGCGAAGGACTTCCTCCGATCTCGATGGCCGTCAATCTTTCGCCGCGGCAATTCCTGGACGCAAATTTGCTCGATGACATCGATGGAGTATTGGCTTCGACCGGGATGCCGGCTCACCTGTTGCAGCTTGAAATCACAGAAAGCGTGGTGATGCAGAACGTCGAACGGGCGATCAGGCTGCTTGACAAAATTCGAAGCCGCGGCGTTCGGCTGGCGATCGATGATTTCGGCACAGGCTATTCATCGATGTCATTGATGAAGAAATTTCCGATCGACACCATCAAGATCGACCGATCTTTTGTCCGCGACCTTGCGAAAAGCCCGGAAGATCGGGCCATCGCAACGGCGATCATCAGCATGGGCAAGGCGCTCGGATTGACGGTGGTTGCGGAAGGCGTCGAGACGGCCGAGCAGGGCGTCTTCCTGCGGCGCCATGCATGCGACGAAGTTCAGGGCTATCTTTTCAGCAAGCCGTTGCCGCCGGAGGAATTTTCTTCCCTCTTCCGTCCCCACATCTTCTCGCCTCCGCTTCAGCCGGACCTTTCTTCTCCGGCTTCCGCGCTGAAAAGGGATTCAGCCCAGGCCATGAGGCTGGCTTGAGCCGGGACGACATCTGCGGCGATGCGGGCCGACGGCGGCGGAGAGCGCGCCGCCGCTAAGTTAAGACCTGGCGTCTTGACGAAGACCTCAACACTTCGGGTTGTTGGGCGGACATTTCTTGGCGGCCGCAGCTGCCGGAGCCGGCCTTGGCGGCGGCGGAGCGGCACGCGGCGGTGGAGGCGGCGGTGCCGGACGCGCGACCTGAGGCGCCGGCTTTGGCGGCGGGGGCGGCGGTGCCGGACGTGCGACTTGAGGAGCCGGCTTTGGCGGCGGTGGAGGCGTTGGCCTGGCGGCCTGCGGCGGCGGGCCAACCCGGCCCACTTCCGGCTTGGGTGGCGGTGGCGGTGGTGGCGGCGCAGGCGTTGCCACGTTTTTCCTCTGCGTCGATTCCGGAACCACCGGCTTGGCACCGGGAGTTGTCGCAGCACCGCCCGTCCTGCGGACCCTCATGGCAGGCGTTTCGGCGCCCGGCGTCTTCGGTGCAGCCGCGCTCGGCGGAACGTTCGGTGTTGAAGCCGCCGGAGATGTCGTTGCAGGCGCCAATTTCAAATTCGGACTGGAAGTGGCCGGTGCCGCGCCTGATGGCAACGGAGGCGCTCCCTTTTGGCCAGGTACCGGTAGTGCATTGGTCTTCGGCAATGCATCGGGGCTCACATTCGTGGAGAGTGGCTTGCCTGACGCCGGGCCCGCCGCGCCCAGCGTGGCGGGCTTGATGGCCGGATTGATCGACGCGCTTGGCGGCACCGGCAATTTTCCCTGCTGGATCAGGGAAGCCTTTTGCGCCACCGAGGGTGGCAGACCCGGAGATGCCGCAGACGGCGGTGCGCCACCCGCGCCCGGCGGACCTTTCGCGCCACCGGGCCCGGCCGGGCCGGGCTGCGGCGGCTGATTGATCACGTTATTGATGACCGTGGTGTTGTGGATGTTGGCGAAGATGATGTTGTTCGGCGGCGGCGCCACATAGATCGGCGGCCGGACGTAGACCGGAATTGGCACGAAAAAAGGCTGCGGCAGGATAAACAGCCCAACCGCTGCGATTGGTGGCGCCAGCACGATGAAATCGGGCGGCGGTGGCGGCAGGAAAAATACCGGCGGCGGTGGCGGCGGCACAAAGCCAAAATCGGGATCACCGTACATCAGCACCGGTCGATCAACATAGGCGAACTCGTCAGGCGGCGGTGGCGGCACGTCGTAGTCGTAAGCCGCAAACGACGGCGGCGGCTCGACCGGCGCGCTCAGAATGAGGAGTCGGCGCCGAGCATCCCAGGCATGGGGTCCATTTTGATAGCGCCGCAGGTAAGACCAATAGGCTTGTGGCGTATCGGCGCGGTAACTGCGCAGCCAGGTGACGGCCTCACGTCGAGCCGCGACGATCGCGCGCACGCGCCTGGCAAGCGGATCGCCGGGATAGGCGACGATGAAATCCTCATAGCCTTGCAGGGTGTCGCGCTCGAGCGCAGCCGCATAGGCATCCTGCACACCGAGATCGCGGATCGGCTTGTTCCTGACCTCGGCCGCCTGGTCCGGCGGCGCTTGCACCGGAGCATCCGGTGCCCGATCGAAGAAGGCGAACTGCGCGTCGAGTTTCTCGGCATCCCAAGGTATTTGCGCGCCTTTGGTCGATTCATTGACGCGTAGCCGCAAGCGGTTGAAAACCTCCGGCAGCGGCAGTCCGCCGGTGCGGATCATTTCCGCGAGCGACTGGGCGTAGGCTCCATAGGGCCCCTGCTCTTCAGGCGCCACCGTCCCCGGTGCGGCATTGAAAGCGATCAGCATACGAGCCTGCGGCTCGACCAGTGCCAGACCGCCTGCAATCGGCTGACCGCCCTCGATAAAGGGCTGCTGGCGGGCGGCATCGAGCACAAAGATGCTCGCCTTCAGCGGAAGCGATCCCAGCTCGCGCAGGTAGTCGCTGATCCGCAATCCCTCGATCGGGATCTCGGTGTCGCGGCTGAGCGGGGTATCAACAGGTATGAAGTAGTTTTCGCCTGCAAGCTGGATGCCGTAGCCGGCGAGGTAGACCATGGCAATGGTGCCCTCACCCGAGGTCTGGGCCTTCTGCACGAAGTCGCGAAAACTTCGGCGCAGCGTATCACCGTCGAGATCACGCGCGCCGACCACGTCGAAACCCGCAGCCTGCAAGGTCTGCGCGATCAAGCCGGCATCGTTGGCGGCGGTCGCCAGCGGCGACTTGGCATAGGCGCCGTCGCCCACCACCAGCGCGATCCGCTTTTCCTGCTGCTGCGCAGCGGCGGAGCTCAGGGATGCCTCGACCCCCGAAAGCAGGATCAGGCACAGGGAAAGAATGAAAGACGTTTTGATCATGGGCCTGTCTCCCTCGCGCGCTCGAAACCGACCCGGCATGAACATTGAACGCCGGATTATCTGAACATGGTTTGAACGAAAAGCGATGGCAATAAGGCAGTGCCGGCGCGGCAAGCCAAAATCAGCCAACCATCTCCACTCTGCCATCCCGGAGCCGGTAGATGCCGCCGACCACCTTGAGCTTGCCCTGCTCGACGGCGGCGCTCAGGATCGGCCCTGCCCCGCGAAGTTTGGCGACGTTGTCGATCACGTTCTGCCGAATGGCGTTTGCAAGCGTATCGCCTCCCTGCTGCGACACCGCCTTCACCGAAGGAGCCAGCGCCTCGACCAGCGAGGGCAGGTGCCCGGGCAATGTGGTGCCGTCCTTGAGCGATTTGATCGTCGCATCGATCGCGCCGCACTTGTCGTGACCCAACACGAAAATCAGGGGGGTACCCAATTCGGCAACTGCATATTCCAGGCTCGCGATGCTCTCCGGGTTGGCGAAGTTGCCTGCGACACGGCACACAAACAGGTCGCCTCTGCCGCTGTCGAAGGCGTATTCGGGCGCGATACGCGAATCAGCGCAACTCAGGATCGCGGCGTAGGGATTCTGGCCGCCGGCCAAAGCTTCCCGCTCATGCCTGAAGTCATGGCGCACCGCCACGCCTTCGACGTAGCGCGAATTTCCTTTCAAAAGGCGCTTGAGCGAGGCATCCGGCGTCAACACGTTCTGCGGCTTCGGCGCTGCCTTCTCCTTGGCGTCAGCCGCGCCCGCCAGCAACAACCCCATCGTTGCGGCGGCCGCGCCAAGCAGGCTGCGGCGCGAAGGCCCAAGCTTTTGAATCGAATCCTGGCGGCACATCTGGCACATGGAAGTTCCCTCTACTTTTACAATGTTTGGACGTCCACCACGCCCGACACCGCCTTGATCGCGCCAGCAATCTGGGGCGAGACCCTGAAGCGGCCCGGCAGCTTCAGCTCCACCTCGGTTTCGAGATCGAGCATCATCACCAGCGACACGTCCCCGTCAGCGCCTCCGGCGGTGGGCTTGGCCTGGGCAGCACGAGCAACTCCATTCTGCGCTGCCGGCTCCCCCATCTGCAACCGTTTGGCGATGGATTCCAGCGGCTTCGTGTCGCGAACGAAAATGCGCAAGCCCCTCTGGGTCTTGGCGGCGGCGTCATCGAGCGGCTCGGCGTGCAGCACGCGTGCACGGATGTCCTCACCCTGCAGCTCGGCGCCCAATTGCAACAGTACCGCCGCACCCGGCTCCAGCACGTCCCGATACTGGGCAAGGCCTTCCGAAAACAGCACGGCCTCGAAATGGCCGGTCGGATCCGAGAGCCCCATGATGCCCATCTTGTTGCCGGTCTTGGTCCGCCGCTCCATGCGCGACACGACGGTCGCCGCGACCTTGCCGGCGGTTGCGCCGGTTTTCACCGCACGCGAGAACTCCGCCCAGGATTGCACCCTCAGGCGCTTGAGCACCGTCGCGTAATCATCGAGCGGATGGCCCGACAGGAAGAAGCCGATTGCGTCATATTCGCGCCGCAGCCGCTCGGCCGGCAGCCAAGGCTCAACCTGCGGCAAAATGATGGTCGGTGCGTCGGCGGCTCCTCCGAACATGTCGTTCTGTCCAATCAGCGCGGCCTCGTGGCTGCGCTGGCAGGCAGCCAGGATCGCCTCGGCGCCCGCGAACACGCGGGCGCGGTTGGCGTCGAGCGCATCGAAGGCGCCAGCCGCGGCGAGGCTTTCGATGATGCGCTTGTTGATGGCGCGCGGACTGACGCGAGCCGCGAAGTCGGCCAGTGAGTTGAATTGACCGCGGCCGCGCGCCTCCACGATCAGTTCGACCGCCTGCGGGCCGACGCCCTTGAGTGCGGCGAGCGCGTAATAGATCGTGCCGTTGTGGACTTCGAAGGTGGCGGCGGAGCGATTGATCGAAGGCGCCTCGACCTTGATTCCAAGCCGCTGGGCCTCGGCACGAAACTCCGACAGCTTGTCGGTATTGTTGAGGTCGAGCGTCATCGACGCAGCAAGGAACTCGACCGGATAATGCGCCTTCATGTAGGCGGTGTGATACGATACCAGCGCGTAGGCCGCGGCGTGACTCTTGTTGAAACCGTAGTCGGCGAATTTTGCCAGCAACTCGAAAATGGTATCGGCCTGGGCTTTCGGCACGCCGTTCTTGACCGAACCGGCAACGAAGCGGGCGCGCTGCTTTTCCATCTCGGAGCGGATCTTCTTGCCCATCGCGCGCCGCAACAGGTCCGCCTCGCCCAGCGAATAGCCGGCCATCACCTGCGCAATCTGCATCACCTGTTCCTGGTAGATGATGACGCCGAACGTCTCCTTCAGGATCGGCTCGAGCATCGGATGCAGATATTCGGGCTCCTCGTCGCCGTGCTTGCGGGCACAGTAGGTCGGAATGTTCGCCATCGGACCCGGCCGATAGAGTGCCACCAGCGCGATGATGTCCTCGAACCGGTCTGGCCGCATGTCGACCAGCGCCCGCCGCATGCCCTGACTTTCCACCTGGAACACGCCGACGACATCGCCGCGCGCGAGCATCTGGTAGCTCTCGGCGTCATCGAGCGGCAGCGTCGCAAGATCGACCTCGACACCGCGCTGGCTGAGCAGTTTCACCGCGACATCGAGCACCGTGAGCGTCTTGAGGCCGAGGAAGTCGAATTTGACAAGCCCGGCGGGCTCGACCCATTTCATGTTGAACTGGGTCACCGGCATGTCTGATTTCGGATCGCGGTAGAGCGGCACCAGCTCGCTGAGCGGCCGGTCACCGATCACGATGCCTGCGGCGTGGGTCGAAGCATGACGGGTGAGACCCTCAAGGCGCTGGGCGATATCGAAGGCCCGCGCCACAACCGGGTCCTCGTCGCGAAACGCCTGCAGTTTCGGTTCGCCCTCGATTGCGGCTGCCAGCGTCACCGGTGCGGCCGGATTTTGCGGAACGAGTTTGGTGAGCTTGTCGACCTGCCCATAGGGCATCTGCAGCACCCGCCCGACGTCGCGCAGCACGCCCCTCGCCTGCAGCGTTCCGAAGGTGATGATCTGCGCCACCTGATCGCGGCCATAGCGCCGCTGCACATAGTCGATCACCTCGCCGCGCCGGTCCTGGCAAAAATCGATGTCGAAGTCCGGCATCGACACCCGTTCCGGATTGAGGAAGCGTTCGAACAGAAGGCCAAAGCGGATCGGATCGAGATCGGTGATGGTCAGCGCGTAGGCGACCAGCGAGCCCGCGCCGGAGCCGCGGCCGGGGCCGACCGGAATGCCTTCGGCCTTCGCCCATTTGATGAAGTCGGCCACGATCAGGAAATAGCCCGCATAGTTCATGCGGGTGATGACATCGATTTCGAAGGCGAGCCGGTTGCGATAATCTTCCTCGGAAGCTCCTGTCGAAAGCCCGTGTACCCTGAGGCGTTGACTGAGGCCCTCCTCGGCCTGGCGGCGCAATTCGGCAGCCTCCTCACCGGCAGCGTCCGCGGTATTCGCACCCGCGCCAACCGTGAAGCGAGGCAAAATCGGCTTGCACGTCACCGGGCGGAACGCGCAGCGCTCGGCGATCTCGATCGTCGAAGCGAGCGCCTCCGGAACATCGGCGAACAGCACGGCCATTTCCGCCCGGGTCTTGAACCGATGATCGGGCGTCAGCTGTTCACGGTCGGTGTCGGCGATCAGGCGTCCGCCGGCGATGCAGAGCAGCGCGTCGTGGGCTTCGTAATCGTCGGAGGTCGCAAAAAAAGGCTCGTTGGTTGCGACCAGAGGAAATCCCTTTGAATAGGCAAGGTCGATCAGGGAGGCCTCGACGCGGCGTTCCTTCTCGGCACCATGGCGCTGCAATTCGATGTAAAGGCGGTCACCGAACAGAGCCGCCAGCCGATCGCACCGCGATGCGGCCAATGCCGCGTGATCGGCCGCGATCGCCAGCGAGATGGGCCCATCCGCTCCGCCGGTCAGCGCGATCACGTCCTCGCAGTCGCCTTCGAGCCAGTGGAACTTGATATGCGGGGTTTGGTGGACCGGCGTTTCCAGGAAAGCGCGCGAGTTCAGCCGCATCAGGCTGCGATAGCCGCGCTCGCGCGCCGCCAGCAGCACGATGCGCGAGGGCGGCGCCGCCGACGCCGTGCGCGCATTGGGGTCCTGGTCGCCGAAATCGACCGCAAGCTCGCAACCGATGATCGGCTGGATGCCGTATCCCGCCATCTTGTCGGAGAACTCCAGCGCCCCGAACATGTTGTCGGTATCGGTCAGGGCCAGCGCCGGCTGACGATCCGCCTTCGCCAGTTCGCCAAGCTTGGCGATCTTGATCGATCCCTTCAGCAGCGAATAGGCGGAATGGACGTGGAGATGGACGAATCCGGCATTGGCCGGCAAGGCCGATAGCTTTGACATGGGCTGGGATCAGCAATCACTGAGGACTTTAAGGGCTTGCGAGTGGGCCTGCATGCCGACTCGGACCGGCAATGGTGCCGCCTCGGAGAGGATGAGTCCACGCGGAAGCCTTTATTGTCAGGCGCCGTCCGGCTTTTCCCCAGCAGGTCAGTGGGGCCGCCAAGACCTCCGGGACCGGCGGGACCCCCTTTCCTGCCTTCAAAGCTGGGTAATCAGTTGCGCCCAGACCGCGATCATTCCCACAAACAACACGATGGATGCCAGCGCCGCCGCTTCCTCGACAAATACCTTCAGCACGAATACCTCCTCTCCCAGAACATAAGCAGAACATAGTTCTGTTTTTGTTCTTCGGTCAAGGGGTGGCAATGGGTCGAATGACCTCCTTGGTTAACCCCTTGACCGGGTGTCTCGCCTTTTGCGCGAGGTGCCGGACAAGCTCGCGCAATGGAGCGTATCAAGGGATCCCTGGTGTCCTGATTTCCTACCGGCTGCCACAAGCAGACTGACCCTTAGACCTCACGAGGCGTCGCCAGCGCTAAAACCACAAGGCACTGGCGCTCGCGGCCCCGAAGGCAACCGGCACAAAAAAGCCCCGGCCGAAGCCAGGGCTTTGATGCGTTGGGAATCAAACCAGTTCGCGATCAGTAGCGCGCGACCACTGGCCCACCGAACCCGCCGA
>Ga0070709_10001237_pt1 | contig 13970 bp, 13 predicted proteins | sample LARL51metaG_FD_65449 | JGI IMG/M metagenome (GOLD analysis project Ga0070709, IMG submission 65449) | Corn, switchgrass and miscanthus rhizosphere microbial communities from Kellogg Biological Station, Michigan, USA - LAR L5-1 metaG | ecosystem: Host-associated > Plants > Roots > Rhizosphere ...
CCGCCCCCGCCGCCCCCGCCTCCACCGCCTCCACCGCCTCCGCCACCGCCACCGCCGACGTGCGGTCAGGTGCCGGCAGGTTCCGGCACGGCCAAAGTCACGGGGCAGGTCTTTCAGGACGTCGCGCCGGACTTCCTGGGCCAGGTGGGCTGGTGCGTCGATCTGACCGGTAGCGACGTAGCAGGCAACCCTGTCACTGGAAGCGTTCTCACCGACGCGTTGGGTAATTTCGTGTTCTCCGGTCTTTCGGCGGGCACGTACACGGTATGCGAAGAGGTACAGTCCGGTTGGACGCAGGACTTCCCGCCGAGTCCGCAAAACGGGGCGGTGTGCGCGACCGGATTTGGATATCAGTTCTCGGTGGCGGACGGTGCCGAGGCCGGGTTCAACAATTTCGGTAACGTCCCCACACCGTAGTATGAGCTGAGTGTCCTTGCCAATCGGGCCCCGGGCGGTTCTCGCCGGGGCCCTGTTCTTGGTACGAGAAGAGGGGGAGTACCGTGAAGCGTCTGGTCTTGCTCATCAGCTTGATCGCGTTTCCATTCGCAGCGACGGCGCAGACTCAGTGTGTGAAGGGAAAGCCGTGCGGCCGCACGTGTATCGCCGCCACCAAGACCTGTCACGTCGAACGGCCGGCGTACGCGCCGTCGTCGGAGCCGCGGGCGGACAGCGCGCCGGCTGAGCCCGGAGACGACAGGGCGTGGGTCGCCTCTTCCCACGGGGAGGTCTACTACCGGCGCGGCTGCGGCAGCGCCAACCGGCTCGCACCGGAACATCGGGTGTTCTTCCGCACCGAGGAGGAGGCAAAACGCGCGGGGTATCGACGGTCCGGCTCACCGGGGTGCTAGGCCGCGGCGGGAGTGCTACAATTGCCTCCTCGGGCGCCGATCATGGCCACCTACGAGAAGTGCCACACACGTGTTGTGATCCTTGTCGGCCTGCTCGTGTCTCTCGCGAGCGGCTACGGGGATGCGCAGCAGACCTTCCTCGAGGCCGTGGTGGATGTGAAGCCCGCCATCGTCTTCCTTCCGTCGCCCGAGTATCCGGTGCAGCTGCGCGTAAAGGGAGTGGGAGGGCGGGTGCTCGTACAATGCATCGTCGACACGATGGGGATCGTCGAGCCGAACTCGGTCAAGATTCTGCAGACCCCCGACACGGCGTTCAGCCGTGCCACGATCGAGGCGCTCGTCCAGGCGCGGTTCACGCCCGCGCGGGTGAAAGGCAAGGCCGTGCGCGTCCTGGTCAACGTGCCCATCGATTTCAAGGTCCATTGAACGGCTACAACTTTTCGGATCGCGTGCGCAAGGTCCTGCAGCTGGCGCGCGAGGAGGCCTCGCGGCTGCACCATGAATACGTGGAGACCGAGCACATTCTTCTTGGGCTGATCCGCGAAGGCGAGGGCATCGGTGCCACGGTTCTCAAGAACCTGCACATCGACCTCGAGGAGATCACGGAGAAGATTGAATACACGGTCGGGAAGGGAAAGTCAGGTGCGCCAGCTGGACCCGACCTGCCGTATACGTCGCGCGCCAAGAAGATCCTCGAGCTCGCGATGTCCGAAGCGCGGCAGCTCGAGCACACCTACGTCGGCACGGAGCACCTCCTCCTGGGCACGATAGCCGAGGAGAAGGGAATGGCGGCGCAGGTGCTCAAGGGTGCCGGCGTGACGCTCGAGGCCGCGCGCGACGAGACGCTGCGCGTGCTGGCGGGTAAAGCCCCCGACGAGCGGGCTCGGCGGGTTATACGACTGGGCTTCGGAGAAGCACGTACGCGTCGCACTGCGATCGTCGCAAGAGCGTCGGAGCTCGTGCGAGAGCTTGCGGGACAGCCCCCCCCCGATACCGCCCGGGTGCGGGAAATCGGGACCGAGCTGAAAGCGCTACTGGAGGAGCTGGCCGGGCTCATTTGAGACGTGAAGCCAAGCACTAGTGGTTGGCCCCAGCCGATGTGATCTGGGTTCCTCCCCGCCAGGCCCCACAGTCCATATCCTCTTTCCCATGAAGGTGCCGGTCTTTCCACTTCTAGTCGTGACGCTCGCCGCCTGCGAGCGGACCGCGACACAACCGCAACTGCCGAGCACGGGTCCGCCGGGCGTGCGCGTGCAAGGCAACCAGCTGGTGGACGCGGCCGGGCATCCGATGCGTTTGCGCGGTGTGGATCGCTCGGGGACGGAGTACGCCTGCGCGCAGGGGTGGGCCATTTTCGACGGCCCGTCGGACTCCGCCTCCGTGCAGGCGATCGCGTCCTGGAAGGCCAACGCCGTGCGGGTGCCGCTGAACGAGACCTGCTGGCTTGGCATCAACGGAGTCAGCGCCACCTATTCAGGCAGCAACTATCAGCGGGCCATCGCGGACTTCGTCACGTTGTTCAACCGCGCCGGCTTCGTCGTCATCCTCGACCTGCATTGGAGTGCGGCGGGTACGGCCATCGCGCTCGGCCAGGCGCCGATGCCCAACCGGGATCACACGCCGGAGTTCTGGCGGGAGGTCGCGGCGGCGTACAAGGGCAATAACGGCGTGGTGTTCGACCTCTTCAACGAGCCCTTTCCCGACAACAACGCCGATACCCCGGAGGCCTGGCGTTGCTGGCATGACGGCGGCACCTGCAGCGGAATGACCTTCCAGGCGGCGGGGATGCAGGAGCTCGTGGACGCGGTTCGGAGCACGGGCGCCACCAATGTCATCATCGTCGGGGGCGTCCAGTACGCCTCAGGTCTCAGCCACTGGCTCGCGAACGAGCCCACCGATCCGCTCGTTAACCTCGCCGCGTCGTGGCACATCTACAACTTCAGCTGGTGCAACACCCAGCCGTGCTGGGACTCGACCGCCGCCCCGGTGGCGCAGCAGGTGCCCGTCGTCCTCGGGGAGCTGGGGCAGGACGACTCCGGCAGCGCCTTTGTGAACTCGCTGATGGACTGGATGGATGCCCGGCAGGGGAGCTATCTCGCCTGGTCGTGGGACGTGTGGGGACAACCGCTCGACCTGATCCAAAGCTACGACGGGACTCCGACACCGTACGGCCAGACGTTCAAGACCCGGTTCGGTTTGTAACCCGAGTACAGCCCAGAATTTCTGCACCACGCCAGGGGCGCCGCGCGCGGCTCAACACGCGTCGCGTGCTTCACGTACTCTCAGTGGCGTGGTGCCGTCGTTCAGGCCGTAAGCCTATTATCCGGTTCTGTCCCCACCGGGAGTCGGGGCCACGCCACTCCCCACCCCCGCGGTGACAAGGTGAAGCCCGGTTCGGAGTCGAATTCCCACTAGAAGAGCTTGACTCGCATCTAATGTTGAACAACCAACAGGTGATTCTTCCTTCCGCTCATACGGATGCCAGCGGAGGTAGAAGAAACATGTCTGCCGTTCAAGTAATACTCGGCGCTCGACAAGGCGTCCCCTCTGAAGACGAACGTCCATCCGCTCTCTTTGGCTTCGAACCGATATTCAATTCCCCTGCTGGTCTTCGCGCGCGAAAAAGAGACCATGTTGCTTCCCACGCGAAGATCTTCGATGCTCATATTCTCCCAACCAGTCGGCAAATGAGGATCAAAGACAACGGTCTTGTTCACCGCATCTGGCTGAATGCCGAAGACATGCTGGATCAGCGGAAGGTCGATGCCGTAGCTCGTCCACGCGATCACAAAGCAGCCATAGTCAGGCATCATCTCTGAAATCGAACCCGGTGATCTCCGACTGAAGGTCTGCACGATCTTGTCCACATACCACATCGCTTCGTCGGTGCGGCCGTAGTTGCCTTCCGAGACGGCCTGCACGCCGGTTGAAATGGTCATCATCGCCTGTCGTTCAACCGCGGACAGGAAGGGTCCGTACTCTCCGACATTGCGGTTGCGGATTCTGTCCAGCAGTTGTATCGCTCTTGCTCGCGGGGCGATGCCAGTCTCCATTGGCGTCGTGATGACCCAGTTCTCGTTCGTGATCCAACCTCTGCTGCTATCGGGCATTGCGGCGAACTTCTCCTTGAGTCGCTCGTAGTATCCAATCAGCTCCGTGTCCCTCCGGGTCAGGTTGTTTGGCCCCTTCAGGCCTATTTGCCGGATTGCTCCCTCGGCGGCGCTGATAGCCTGTGCTCTGGTTCCGTAGAAATCGGCGTACGAACTATCCTCTTCGACCCAGAAACGTTCATTGATTCTCTTCTCCAGTTGTGACGCCAGTTGCCGATATCGCTCCGCTGCGTCTGGCTCGTGTAGAACGGCGGCAACCTGCGCCGTCGCCTCTAACGCCTGCTGCGTGTATACCGCGACATCGATCAATTCCGCGTTCAAGCCATACACTTCCATGATGCCGGGACCTTCCGGGAACAGATTCTCGTTCCGGTCCATGTCGGTCAGAAGCCAGTGGATGCCCATCTTCATAGCCGGATACATTTCTTTTGCAAACCCCAGATCTCCCGTCCACTGGAATAGCTTGCCGACCGTAAGGATGAACTGAGCCGTTTCCTGCGTGTTGCCGGGATTGGAAACGACGCCGTTTGTCGTGACCTCATGCACGATTCGGCCGTTTCCGTTTGCTTTCAAGGACTGATCCCTCAGGAGACGGAGGGTTTGCTTCGCGAGCTCAAAGTCGCCGGTCGCCGCGAGCGCTTGCAGAGAATACGTTTCAGTCCCGAACCACCATGGGTATTCCATGAGTCCGCCACCGAGACCGCGGCCGAGTCCGGGAACGTCTCTGACAAGCCACTCTGTGTTGACCTTCACCCAGTTGTAGACCTCTTGGAGACGTTGGTCGGGAATTCGTATCCTCGCCCGTTCCATGATTGAAGCGTAGCGTGCCTTTTTTCTTGCCAAGAGGGTCCCATGATTCTTGGCCAGATAGTTGTACGTGTGTAGGGCTGCATTCTTGTCTGCTGCCGAGCCCGCGATAACGAAGGTCAGGGTAGAGGTGCTGTGTGGGTCGACCGATAGCTCGTGTCGGGATGTGGCGGTGACTCCCATGTCACTCGTGGGCACGGGCGATGGATTTGCGATTGGCTGTGCACCGGCGGGAGGGGTCGCTCCCCAAACGCAGAACCAGGGGTTCTTGCGGTCCTGGGCGATGAAGAGATTGTCTGTCGGTTGCCAGGTAACAGTGTCCTGAGCGTCCTCTATCCCGAGTCGATCTGAGAACCACACGGGGCGCAAATCCGTCCTGACGGAAAAGTGAAAGCGCAGCTGCCGTTTACGACCGGCTGTGTTCTTGAAAGAATACTGAACGATCAATCCCGCCTGGCTGTCCGGACTGAACTGAAAGCGATCGATCTCCAGGCTGTCCAGCACCGGACCATATCTGAACCGATTGCCGTACGGGTAGGTGACGAATTCGGCGCTCTCCGACAGAGCGATTTCTTGATTGGTTGCTAGATCCGTTACGGTTGCCCAAAAACCATCGAGCAGTTTGATCGGGTGCAGCCATAATCCGCCCATCTCGCCGGGCACGTGGTCGCCCATATCGGGGAAGTTCCCGTCCTGCGTGCCAATCAAATACGTCCTGTCGCCTGCCGTGACATAGGGCTCGCGCTTGTTTTGCCCGTGATTGCTTATACCTGCCATGATGGGCATGGCGTAAGCATTTTGGCACGGTAGCAATTGAACGTTCGTCAGAGCGAAGAAGAGGGACACGACAATGGAATGAATGCCGCGATTCATCACAGATACTTTCGAGGGGGTCTGAAAACAGGCTCGAAAGAACGGAAGCCCGGCACGTCGCAATCGCATGTCGGGCTTCTCATTTCGAAGTGGGCCCGGGAGGAGTTGAACCTCCGACCTCACGCTTATCAGCCAAGCCCGAGATGTCGGGCCTAGTCGAGCCTTGTCAGTAAGTGCTTTGCCCAATAAGTAGATAACTCCGGAGGGGAAAGTTGGTGAGGGGCCCTGTCGGGTCCGTTTCGGCCCAGCACGATGGACGGACGATGGAGGGATGAACGCGGCCCCCGAGCGAATGCCCGGGGGCCGTTTGACTGACAAATCGGTTAAGCCGTTCGAACCTTGCTCGGGTCGGGGTCCGATCGAACCTTGTTCGTGATCGGGTCTAGCATGTGTCGAAGCGCTAGGTCGTAGACCGCCTGCTGTGCACCCGAAGCATTCGCCACCTTTATCTTCGCAGCCCAACGCGGATCCTCTTTCACCGCCTCAGAAATGAGTGCGTGGATGAACGACTGCGTAGAGAGACCCGTGTCCTTGAAGTCGAGCACGACTTCACGTTGATGCGACAAAGCGGGCTTGATCCGCTTTTCGCAGAACTCCTCCGCCTTGTCCCGATCATTCGGCTTGGCACCGAACTGCCGCCGGAGGTTCACGTGCAAGGGGCGTAACGCAAGACCGACAAGCAGTCGCTGCAACCAAGACAGTCGATGCGCGTCTGTGGTCATACTATGCCCTCCAATACCTTCCTAAATGTCCCGTCCCAGTTAAGGTTTTCGTCGCGTGGAACAACCATCACCACTATTACACCGGGCCAACGGGTGTTCCGAATCCGATGGACGGCCTGCCCGCTCCTCCTAACCTCCAGCACGCAGTCGCCCGACGCTACCTGAAACATACCCCCTACCTCAGTAACGAGAGCCGATGAGACAGTGAGGCCCAGACCAGCGTTCGTCTGCTTCCGGGTGTTGCGGCCAGACACACCAGGCCGGAGGGCCGCCTTCAACGCGCTTTCGTCATCCTGGACGTCGTGACGCACCGAAAGGCTTTGCAGCACCCCAACGCCCGTGTCGGCAATGGCCATCACGACTTCATGCCTGTTGTCGTAGTATTGCGCCTGAAGCAGCGCATGGACGGGACTTAAGGCATGATCCTCGACATTCCGCAACATCTCTTCCAAGCAGTAGCCGAGGACGGTCCTCACGCCCTCGTGTTGAATATCGAGCACGTCGAGGACTTCGCTCTGCGCCTCGACTCGCTCGTCGGCGTTCCGTACTTCCAGCAGATTCGTGAGACGATCGGAGTCCATCCGCTTACGTGGGAAGTCGTCCTTGTATCCAGCGAACGGTTTAAAGCCCACGCGCGAGAGGTAGGAACCAGGGTCCCAACCCTGCAGAGCAACAGGTTGCCGAGTCTTACGTTCGGCCGTGGCAACGAACGCACCGAGGACAACGGTCGCTACCGGATCGCAAAACGACATGCGGCCAAGGTCCAAAGTGGGACTATGGCCGTTGTCGAGGTCATCAAACGGCGGGGCCAACTCGCTCAGTCCTAGGGCGAGGTTCATATATCCAAAGGTTTTCGGAACGGAGCAGGTGCGCCCAGACATGGACATAAGTTGTGAATCATGATCATGCCGAGCAAGAGCAACGCGCGCCCCTAGCGGGCCGCCGCGGCGAGCCGGTCGAAGCTCTCGGCGGCCTCGGTCGTGTGCTCCGCCTGCACGTGGGCGTAGAACCGGGCAGTGATGCTGATGTTCTTGTGCCGCAACCGGCGACTCACCTGCAGCAACGCCACCCCGTCGATCAACGCCAGAGTGGCACAGGTGTGCCGCAGCACGTACATGCTGAACCGTGGAGTGAACGTGCGCCGCGGGGTGGGGCCACTCTTCGGCTTCTCGGGCACCGGTCCCCAGGTCCCGAGGTCGCCCTTCCCCCCATCGACGGCGGCGAGGACCCGCTCCCACACCCGCCCCATGTTGTTGCCGAGCGGGGTGCCGAACTCGGTGGTAAACACGAAGTCGTGATCCTGCCACTCCGGGCCCAGCTGTAACCGCTCCGTTGCCTGCTGCTTCTTCCACCGCCGCAACTCCTGCATGGTGGTCGGGGACAGGGGGACGTCCCCGAGGCTGCTCTTCGTCTTGGGCTTGGTCAGCTTCCAGCCCACACCCCCATCCTTCTTCTTCTGTACGCCCTGGCGCGTCAAGGTCGCTCGCACCTGCACCCTGCTGCGGTCCCAGTCGATGTGCCGCCACTGCAGGGCGAACGCCTCACCGGGCCGGAGCCCCCCGTCGAGCAACACGTGCCACAAGGCACTGAACCGATCGGCCTTCGCAGCGGCCAGGAACCGCACCGCCTGCTCGCGACCGAGGTACTGCACCTCGCCCGGCTCCTCGTCGTACTCGTCCACGATCTCCGCCCGCACGTCGGGCTTCGGGAGCGTCACCCCGTCGGTGGGGTTGCGGGGCAGCTCGCCCTTTGTCATCGCCGACTTCAACGCCCGCCGCAGCAACCCGTGGAGGTACGTGATCCCGCGCGCCTGCATCCCCTGGGCGAGCAGGGCGGCGTACAGCTTGTCGAAGTCGTGGACGCTGAGTTTCCGCAGGGCGATGCGCCCGAGGAACGGGGTGTCCGGTCGCGGCGTGAAGATCCACTTGCCCAACGTCTTCTCGAGGTTGTACGTGCTGCGCACCTGGGTCCGGTAGCTCGGTAACCACGTGTCCCGGAGGTACGTCGCCAAGTCGACCTTCGTCATCGTGGGCCGGTACAGGCCCTCGTTGCGCTGGCCCTCCAGCTTCGTGGCCCACTCCGTCGCGTCCTTCTCCCGGGCGAACGTCTTCGAGACGAAGCGGGTCTTTCCCGTGTCAGGGTGGCGGCCGATGTTGATCTGCGCGTACCAGCGTACCGACTGGCCGGGCTTCGGATGCTTGGGTCGCTTCGTGATGGATGCCATGAGTGTCTCCGTTTGGTGAAAGGTAAATGGCCCCGGTCGTGTGCGGGAACAATTTCTCCGGCATTATTTGAAAGTTGTTAGGCGGGGACCTGAACTTTGTCTACTGCCGTACCTGAAAGTTTCGGCATCCACGCCCGGAGGGCTGGCCCGTGTGGCGGCGTGGCTGAGAGCGTGGCGCGGTTGGTTCTGACTGTGTTAGACGAACTGCTCCGGCGTTGGCGCAGCAGGCCACTCGAATGCGTAGACCTGTTCTTGTGCTGCCGGAACGTCTGCCGCTGCCGTGAATCCCGTGCCGGGCAGCCCGCTCTTGCTGCTAACGACGAGCGCCGTGAGGGGTGGAAGCCTATTGGCCTTGCAGTAGCTATGGATTGGTTCGAGCAGTTGCCCGAGGGCCGGTGGTGGCACCACGCCTATCAGTTGCGCGAGCTGCTCGTATGTCAGCGTCTGGCGGTTCTGCGCCGCCAACACAAGCACCGGCCAAATCTGCCATGCGCGTTCCGGAGCCTTCATCTATCTCTCCTATGCTCTCGGTTGCATTGCCAAAGTAGCATCCCGGAGTCGAACCGGCGTGCGTGTCATTCGGGCGTGGTCAAATCCGTGGTACGGACTGTCTTGCCCGATCAAGGTAAACGATCGATTCGCGAAGGGGTTGGCCCCCGCTATCAACCCGACCTCAACGCCGGATTGATCCCCTCGCGCTTTTCTATGCCAGGTGCTAGCTTGCCAACTCGGCTTCGTTCGGACAATGCAACAGCGTCTCAACGGAGGCCGGTTACAAAAAAAACGCGTGTGGCCGAAGCACATTGAGGGAGCACGACACGTCTGTCCTCCTCCTTCGTGGCGGTCCAAGGCGCACATCGACATCGGCCCACGGGCCGCTCGCGAGGAGGTTCTCCATGTTCCGCGTGGAAAACGCAGATTTTATTGCAGACAAGCTTGCCGCTGAACTGCTTCCCAACCAGGAATACCGCGAAGTTCTCAAGAATGCGCTCGAAGCTGTAGAGCGTCGGATGACCGCCGAGGGCGTCAAAACCGGCGGCCGCATCGAGTTCGACGTCGATTGGGACATGCTTGGAAGTGTGCGTCGTTGGTACATCTCATGCGCCGACAACGGCGACGGGATGGGACGCTCTGAACTGGAGCGATACACCACGACGCTCGCGGTTCAAGGGGCCGGCCGACGCCAATCTCTCAAAGCAAACCAGGGCATGGGCCTTAAGGTCTCCGGCCCTACTCGCCACAAGAAAGGCGTCATCATCCGGTCGATGAAGAACGACGAGCGGACGATGGTGCAGGTCGGCTGGAACGAGGACGCCAAAGAGTACGGGCTCATTCCGGTCGGGCCGAACGATGAGCTGGTGATGCCGGTCCCCACGTCCAATTTCCCAGCCTTTATCAGAAATCAGAAATCAGGCACGGTGGTGACGTTCTTGGGGAGTAGCGACGACGCTGACACGTTCGTGGGTCCCACGAAGGGCTGGCTATTCAAGTACCTGAACACGCGCTTCTTCCGGCTCTCCAACGATGGGATCGAGGTAGTGGTCCGCGTGCCCGCCGGTGAAAAGGACGAATGGCCCCGTACGGTGGAAGAGGCGACCGAACGGATGAAAAAGCAGGGCAAGTCATTCAACCTCACCGGCGTTTATGGCACCGGTGCGGTCTGGGACGACGTCGCGGATCCGGGGCAAGGGGGCCATAAAGACGTCCTTCAGCTTCCAGGTGACCCCTCACGCAATGTTCCACCGGCCAAAGTTCATTGGTGGGTGCTGCCGGTGAATGGAGACCCATCCAGTCGGACGCATAGCGGGGGCAGCTTTGCCGTTCTCTTCCAGAATGAGCTGCATGATTGGAAGTGGTCGAATCAGGCGAACCCGTTCTTCGCTCGCCTCGGCGTGCTCTTCGGGAAGTCGCGCATCGCGTTCATCTTGGAGCCGCTCGGGACGGACGTGACATCGGACTTCGCTCGAGCGCACGTTCTCGTTGGCGGGACGCCCGTGTTCGAGACCGACGCGTGGTTGGTCTGGGCCGATCAGTTCCGAGCCGAGATTCCGGACCCGATTCGCAAGGCGATGGCCGAGGAGCAGGCGCGTATCGCAGTCGAGGATCCGGACCGCATGAAGAGAATTCGCGAACGTCTCCGTGAAGTGCTGCAATTCCTGAGACCTCGCCGTTTTCGGCGGTCGACGGAAGGCAAGGTTCGTGCGGGGGGACCGGAGGTAACGGGCCCCGGTGCCGGAAGCGGACCTATCCTCGACCAGTCACCTCGAACCGGCATGCGCCGCAGGTCGCCAGGGGGCCGCGGAATCGGAGCGGTGCTATCCGAAGTTGAAGACCCTGGGACGCCCGCGACGGAGGTGTCGGTCGCGACAGACCTGGAACCGCTCTGGGTCACCGAAGAGCAGGCCGAGAGCATGTCGATCGTGAGTGGCAATACCAACGGCCTGCACGATCGGGCGGCGGCTTTGAACGGCATGGACGGGCGAACGGCCCCGCAACTTCTCCTCAACCAAGAATTCCGTGGGTATCAGGCCATCCTGAGGGCGATCAACGACTGGGCGAACCCGGAAGGTGATGACGACAAGTCCAAAAAGATCGAAGCGCTAGCGCGCGAGTGGATCGAGCAAAAGATGATCGAAGCGGTCGAGGGGCTGCGTCAGCTCGAGAATGGGCGCACGTGGATCACAGAACACTTTGATGAGGCGCTCAGTCCTGTCGCGCTCACAGCCGCATTCATGGCCGACCGTTACCACACGTTGCGAGAAGTCAAACGCGCTGTAGGTGCCCTGCGGCAGGTGTCGCCAGCAGCGACTAGTTGATCTTCTACCGCGAGTGGGTGCGGCATGCGCGCAGAGCTGCAATGATGCGCGCAGCCGCATCCCCCGGTGATTCATGTTCCCAAACCCGCTCGACGTGCCAACCTTGTTTAGCCAACATTCGATTGGTCTCGGCATCACGGCGTCGATTCGTTCTCAACTTGTCGGCCCACCAAGCAGCGTTCGCCTTCGGGAACGTCCGATGAATTGGGCAGCAGTGCCAAAAACAGCCGTCAACGAACACGGCGAGTTTCGCCTTGGTGAACACGATATCGGCGCGTCGATGAACGCCAGAGATTACCGCCCGGTCGACGCGAAACCTCATGCCCTTGGCGTGCAGGATTCGCCGCACGGCAACCTCAGGGACGGTATCGCGCTGACGAGCCGCCTGCATGCGGCGCAACGCTTGAGGTGAGGACGCGGGCGGCCTCGGTTTCATGCCTCTTTCACCTGCAGCACCCGTCGGGCCGCGCGCACGTGTTTGACGTGTGCCTCTCGGGCCGCGCGCAGCTGCGGGATTAGTATCTTGCCCACCTCGACCATGAGAAGTGGTGGAACCGCGTTCCCGATGACCTTCGAAAGAACGCTCCGCGATGGGTTGCCGCCGAAATCGAACCAATCCGGGAAGGTTTGAAGCCGCGCCGCTTCGTGAGGCGTTAGTGTCCTGCGTCGTTGAGGATGTACGTAGCGGCCTTGCCCCATTGAACCGAAACCTGTCGTGATCGTTTGGGCAGGCTCGTTCCAGCGGAGTCGACCGTACATGGAAACGTAGCTGTGATCCCCATCGCGGTGACATTCTGGACGATACCGGTTGGGCAAATCGTAGAGCCCGTCGTTGAACAGCCTGCGGATACGCCTGCGGTTCTTTTCGTTCGTCTGGCTCGAGGTGTTATAAATCGTCTCGCTCGGCTCCCGCAGAAGGTCACGAATCGCCCAGGCCACGGTACGCGGCGAATGATCCGGCATGGAATTACTCAAAGTCATCAAGACGTGCGCCGGATTGATGGCCGGCAAACGCGACGCTATTAGGACAAACCTACGCCGTCGCTGGGGCACGCCCAGGCGCGCAAGATCCAAGACCTCGCCGGCCACGACGTACCCGGTGGCAGTGAGCGCTTCCGAGGTCGCCCGAACGACGCCCGACTTGTCGAGTCGAACCGTTGGTACATTCTCGATCACCACAACTTGAGGGCGCAGGACCTCCGCAGCGCGAGCCATTAGCAAGTAGAGCTGGTTCTTTGGATCAGCACGTCGAGTGTGATTGTTGAGATCGGAGTGGCCTTGGCATGGCGGCCCACCCATCAGGATATCAAGCGAGCCAACGCTCTCGGACAGTGCCTGCTCCGCATCAGTAGGAGGCGTTCCGACACCGCCTACGAACATTGATTCGACGAGCGAAATCTCTGTTCGTGCTGTCGGGAAATTGGTCTTCAAGATTCCGATCGCGTCAGCATCCGAATCGACCGCGAGCTTGATCTTGAGCTGGCACCCTTCTTGGCGGGCCGCCTCCTCGAGCCCGACCGTCATCCCACCACAACCGGCAAACAAATCGACGGCATTGATGGTTGGTGCAACTGCGGAAACGGATGACTTCCTCTGGCTCCGTAGAAACGCCTGATCAGCGTTGCACCGATGGCAGGGAGTTTTCACCGAGCACTGGACAGCGGGATCTTTGCTCGTCTCACGTATGGGAGGTAGGGTGGGCACAGTGAATAATGAACGTGACTGCTGCGACACAGCAAGGAGCCGTGCGGGCGGGATCTTCGCACTCCCGCCCGGTCGGAGGACGTCAGGGTTGCGTGGACGCCGCTACGGAAGTCATGCCGTTCCGCGTTTTCTCAGCACCGTTCTGCTTCTTCTCAACCATCACGGCGCGTTGTGTCTTCGAGGCATGCAGCCAACGCTGGTACTGCGTCTTCGCGGTGTGCACGTTGATGCCCGCCTTCTCACAGGCGGCGATCAGGTCTTTGCGCTCTGCCTTGGGCTGCTTGTTGAAAATCACCCACGCCTTCGCGACCGCACCGGAGCTGCGCTTGGATTTCTTTGCCATACGAACCTCCTGTTGGGTGATTGCGAAACTGCGGGATGGATCATCTATAGGAAGGCCAGCGCGGGGCTCTTGCACCCCGCTACCGAAGGGCTGCGCTGTCACACGCTCCCAGTCTGGCTTCGCGCAGTCGACCGATCGTTCCGTCCACGCCCGGACAGCGCCTGTCTGCATCCGGTGTCGCGTGGGCTCCTGCGCGCTTGGTCATTTCCTGGGCGGTAGCAGCCGCCGTTTCGGTCCCGCCTGCGGGATGGCCGTGGCCAGTTGCCCTTGAGTGAGCGGGAACGACTCGCGAAGGAGTCCGTGTCTTCGGTCTATGGATCGGGGTCTCGCCGGGTCAGCCCGGCTGCGGCAATGCTGCCATCCCCTTAGGCGGCAGGATCAGTGTCGGCATCACTTGTCGCCACGATAAAGGTCAAGGCAGTTGGGGGGGTTCGTCTCGATCTTGATCAGCGAGGTGGGGTGGGGTGTTGCGGGGTGTGCGGGGGCTAGGCACCCCCTGGTGTGCCCAGGGCACCCAAGGGCA